>Ga0310813_10001035_pt1 | contig 16868 bp, 17 predicted proteins | sample YN3metagenome_FD_203086 | JGI IMG/M metagenome (GOLD analysis project Ga0310813, IMG submission 203086) | Soil microbial communities from experimental microcosm in Duke University, North Carolina, United States - YN3 | ecosystem: Engineered > Artificial ecosystem > Soil microcosm > Unclassified...
GATCGCGCAGATTCTCGGTGTGACCGATTCGCGGGTGTCCCAGGTACGCTCGAAGGCACTCTCGCGCCTGCGCGATCTCGTCGGCCCGGCGCTCGTTTCTTAGGTCGGCTACTCGGCTGCTCGGCTAATCGGCCGCCGGGCCCCTGCCCGATGGGATTTGAGAGTCGGCAATCGTAACTCCAATCCTCCCCCGGCGAGGCGCCACTCCGCGCCGAGCGAGTGAGCGAGCGTCGCCGCATAGTCACTGATCGTCGATTCGCCGGGCGGCCCGGACGGGGCGAGCGTGATCCGCGCGAACTCCTCGTCGGACTCCATGGATAGGCGTACCACACCGCCGGTGTCCGCTTCGCGAGCCATTCGCCGCATCTTGTAGAGGGTGACGGACAGGAGCCGAATCAGCCCGGATCGCTCGCTCCACACCGGCTCGAGCGGCGGACCGGGGACGAAATCGATTGGGGTGTCACGAACATCGTAGAGCATCGACTGGATGCGAACGACGTCGGTCATGACCTCTTCGACGATAAGCCCGGTTTCTGACGCTTGGCGCGGACGGGCGAGAAGACGGACGACGCTCGTTGTTTCCTCGAGGCGCGCCACCTCTTTGTTTACACTCTCCGTCGCGGCGCTGGTCGTCCGCCAGTGTTCGTCTCGCAACAGCTCGGCGAATGCGCGAAGCGCCCCCAAACGGTTGTTGAGCGCGTGATCCAGGCCGAGCAGCACCTGGTCAACCAACTCCAGCCATTCGTCGGACGATGAGCCTCGAGCTGCTGGATGGTCCGGGGTGGTAGCGTTCGTCATGGCAGAGAAGCTATACGGCGGCGGGCGAAGAGCCGGGAACGCGGCACGTCCCCCGGCGGGTTGATGGTGAGACGGCTTGTCGAAAAAGTGAACCCTGACGTGATTCACGCATGGACATGACTGTATTCAGCTTGTTTTGCTGTGTGGCGACTGGCCCTCAAATGCCGGCAGCAACTCCGGTGGAGGCGGCTCCGGCGGTGTTCGCCGCGGCGCTGGACACGGTGAACCCCCTGCGGGGGGGCGTACGCTTCCCGATACCGGTAGATACGCCGCGAGCGCGTCCGCGGGTGATCGAGGTGAGCGACTGGTACGCCCGGCGCCTGACAATTCATCGGTATACGGCCTACGGCACGATCCCGGTGTTCGCTGCACAGTGGGTCGCCGGAAAGAAGCTGTACGACGAGAGCCGCGCCGCGCCGACCTGGGCGAAGACTGTGCATCGGGTCGGCGCTACAACGCTCGCGGGGATGTTCACCGTTAACACAGTGACCGGATTGTGGAACTGGTGGGACTCGCGGATGCTTGCCCAGGGACGCGTCCTGCGGACCGTCCACATGCTGTCGATGCTCACGGCCGACGCCGCGTTCACCTATGCGGGGGCGAAGCTCTCGAACGAAGCTGAGACCGACGCGAGCAAACGGCGGTTGCATCGGACGGTCGCACTGTCCGCGATGGGTCTGACTGTCGTGAGCGGCACCGCCATGAAACTCTGGAATCGCTAAACCCCTCGATGAGCCTTCCTGAATCGATCGTGCAGTTTTTTCAGCCCTGGAACGACTACTACAGTCACTCCAAGGGCGCGGAGACCGTTGTGCAATTCCTGCACATTGGCGGGATATTGCTCGCCGGCGGCCTCGCGGTCGCCGCGGACCGCGGCACGCTGCGAACCGTCCGCGGTGTCGTGGCTGATCGCTCGCAGCATCTGCGCGAGCTCGCGGCCGTACACCGGTGGGTGATCACCGGATTAGTCGTCGTCGTGATCAGCGGACTCGCGCTGCTCACGGCGGATATCGAGACCTTCTTCGGCTCGTGGATCTTTTGGACGAAGATGGGGCTTGTCGCCCTGCTTCTCCTCAACGGGCTGTTGATGATGCGAGCGGAGACGGCATTGGCGAAGGACGCCGCGCCGGCATCGCCCGCCTGGGGCGCTCTACGCCGGGGCGCGGTCTCGAGTCTCGCTCTGTGGTTCATCATCACGGCGCTCGGCGTCGCCATCGTAAACCTGAGCTAATAACGCGATGTCACGCAGCACATATGAAGGGAACGAATTGAACGGTGATGGTTGCGATGGCTGTCCGCTTGTCCCGCGGCGCGAATTTCTGCGCGACGCGGGCGCGATCGCCGCGGGCATACTCGTGGCGCTGGGCGCGTCGCCCGCGCGCGCCGCGGCCGCGCCGCTTGGCGCGATCACGGCGACCGGCAGCCGCCGCGACGAAAAGTCGTATCCGATTCCCGGAAAGGACGGCAGCCAGATCGACAAGGACAACGGCGTCATCGTGACGCGCTGGCAAGAGAAAGTCTACGTCTTCTCGCTTGCCTGTCCGCACCAGAACACCGCGATCCGATGGTATGACAAAGACGGCAAGTTCGAGTGCCCCAAACATCACTCACGCTTCGAGCCGGATGGGCTCTACATCAAGGACAGCGGCCGCGCGACACGCGGGCTGGATCGCTTCGCGGTGCGCAAAGACGGGAACAATGTGATGGTCAATCTGGATAAGCTGTACCAGGAAGACGAAGACGAAACCGAGTGGAAGGCGGCCGTCGTCACCGTTTGAACCGCCATCAAAGGCTCGCCATGTCCTGTCAGGATTGCCTGAATCGACGTCAGTTTCTCGCCCGTTCAGCGCTGGTTACCGCGGCGCTCGCGGCCGTTGAGGCGTGCGGCGACGGACAAATCGGCCCGCCGCTGCGCACCGCGACCGGCGGCGGAGACGTCAATGTTCCGCCCGGCCCGCCGCTGACGATCTCACTCGCCAGCCACCCTGAGCTGGCGACCGTTGGCGTTCTCGTGGAGCTCGAGCGGGAGCGCGCCGTGATGCGTACGGGCCCGAACAGCTTCATCGGCTTGTCACGCATTTGCACGCACGAGCAGTGTGACACGGAAGTGCGCAACAACCAGCTCGAGTGCCCCTGTCACGGATCGCTGTTCGCCAAAGACGGATCGGTCATTCATGGGCCGAACGTCGCCAGCGCGCCAATCACAGCATTGCGACAGCTGAACGTCACGATCGACGCCGCGGCGGGAACGATCACGATCGCGTAGCTCGGCGACTCGGCGACTCGGCGACGTAACCGTTCCGCGCGCCGCGTTCTCTTCGTAGCTTGAGTTCCATGCTCATTGGCGTTGCCGGCATGGTCGGCACTGGCAAGACGACTCTCTCGCGAGCCCTCGCTTCGCGCTTCGGATTGCAGCTCGCGTTGGAGAGCGTCGACGCCGACAATCCGTGGCTCGAGAGTTTCTACGGCGGCCCGGAGGAGATGCGGGCGTACGCACTGCATCTCCAGCTTCACTTCCTCGCCACGCGCTTCGCGAGCATGCGTCGAATGCGCGGGCTCGGCGGGAGCTGGGTGCTCGATCGCACGTGGTATGAGGACGCCGAGATCTTCGCGCGCGGGTTGTTCGAGCAGGGGTACATGACGTCGGACGAATGGTCGCTCTACCGCCGTCTTTATGCGGAGCTGCTGTACTCGCCCGCGGCGCGTCCGCCGCGGCTGCTCATCTATCTACACGGACCACTAGACGTCATCGCGCAGCGCATCGCGACACGCGGCCGGCCGAAAGAGAAGGAAACCTCGCTCGACTATTGGGCCGCGCTGCACGATCGATACGAGCGGTGGATCGCCGGGTTTACGCAGTGTCCGGTGCTGTCGCTCGACGTTCGCGACTACGATCTCGTCGCCGACCCTCAGGCGGTCGACGAGATCGCCGCCCGCCTGCGTACAGAGCTCGAGGGCGAGCTGCCACAGACGGAGCTCTGGCCGAACGTCGCGCGCAAGCGCGCGTTCGCCTGACCGGGGGGGCCGAAAACCGTGGGCCTTCTCAGCAAACTCCTCTTCTTTCCGATTACGGGTCCCGTCGCCGGGATCCGTTGGTCGTTGGGACAAGTACAAAGCGTCGTGGAAGAAGAGCTCAGCGACGACACGCCTGTGAAGCAAGAGTTGATGGAGCTGCAAATGCAGTTGGAGCTCGGCGACATCACCGACGACGAGTACGTCGAACGAGAGGCGGCGCTGATGGCGCGATTGCGCGAGGTCCGCGCCTGGCGCGAGCGGCTCGGTAAGGGAACGAGCGGCGGGCCCGTGCGCGTCGCGAAAGACGTCGACGAGGAGTGACCGCGCTCGATTCTCTCATCGAGCGTCTACCGCGAACGTCACTGATTGTCGGAAAGGGCGGCGTCGGAAAAACGACGTGCGCCGTGGGACTCAGCGTCATTCTCGCGCGACGCGGCGAATCGGTGCTGCTTGTCTCGACCGACCCGGCCGCGGCGCTCGCCGAGGTGATCGGAGTGCCGGTCGGGACGACGGCCGCGAGCGTGGATTCGGTGCCCGGCCTCGACGCACGCCAGCTTTCGGCGAGTGAGCTGCGGCGCGATTTCCTCGAGCGTTGGCGCGACATCATCGCCGAGATCATCGATCGCGGTACGTATCTCGACCGCGGCGACGTGGACGGCCTGGTAGACGCGGCGCTCCCCGGCGCCGACGAGATCTTCGCGCTTCTCGCGCTCGCCGACATTCTCACCGATCCGTCCGTGGTCTATGACCGGATCGTCGTGGACACCGCGCCGACCGGCCACACGCTCAGGCTTCTCGCGCTGCCAGATACGTTCCGCGCGCTCCTCGCGATGCTCGACGAGATGCAGGACAAGCACCGCTTCATGGTGCGCGCGTTGACGCATCGCTACCGTCGCGATCGTGCCGACAACTTCATCGACGACATGCGGTCGCGCATCGACCGGCTTCGGGGAGTCCTCGCCGATCCCGGGGCGCTCGCCGCGGTCCTCGTCACGCGCGACGAGCCGTTGGTCATCGCCGAGAGCAGCCGCTATGCCGAGCAGCTGACGGCGCTGCGAATTCGCGTTGCCGGCGTGATCGTGAACGTCGCGGGCGAGCAAATGGAGCTCTCCGCGATCGATCCTTCACTCCCACGGTACGCGATACCGCGCGTCGAGCCGCCACGAGGCGTCGACGCCACCGCAGCGGCGCTGTCGATGCTGCGTGAACCGCGCGACCGACCCTCAGGCAGGCACGCGAAAACGCCGGGAAAGCGATCGGAGAAGTCCGGGGCCGGCCGCTCGATCACCAGCCTCGTTCGCGAACTGACCATCGTCGGCGGGAAAGGAGGGGTCGGGAAGAGCACGATCGCCTGCGCCCTCGCCATCGCGGCGGCGGACGAGCGAGCCGGTGACGTTTTGCTCGTGTCCACCGACCCCGCCCCGTCGATCGCCGACGCTCTCGGTGAGGCGAGCGCCGAGTGGGCCCGGTCCGACACGGAACACGGCGTGGATGGAGTATCCGGTCTGATTGCCAGGCAAATGGACGCCGCCGCCACCTTCGCTCGCCTGCGAGACGAGTACCAGGATCGGATCGACGCGATGTTCGACGCAATCGTGCGGCGCGGCGTCGACGTCGATCGCGACCGACGGATCATGCGCGAGCTCCTCTCCCTCGCCCCGCCGGGAATCGACGAGTTGTTCGCGCTTTCGCTGCTCGGCGACGCGCTGTTCGAGCATCGGTTTACGCGAGTCGTCGTCGACCCGGCGCCGACGGGACATCTGTTGCGACTGCTCGAGATGCCGGCGATCGCGCTGGACTGGACGCACCGGTTGATGCGCCTGATGCTCAAGTATCGCGAGGCGGTCGGACTCGGCGCGGCCGCCGAGGAGTTGCTCGCGTTCGCCAAACGAACTCGGGCGCTGGATGCGTTGCTGCATGACGCCTCGCGCGCCGGCGTCCTGATCGCCGCGCTCGACGAGCCGGTCGTCCGCGCCGAGACCTCCCGCCTTGCCGCGGCAATCGACGCGCTTGGCGTCAACGTGATCGGCGTCATCTGGAACCGCGTCACGATTACGACGTCCCCTCTTCCTGAGTTCAGCGCGCGGCGACAGTTTTGCGCCGAGCACGCGAGCCCGCCTCCGACCGGCGTTTCGGCGTTGCGCGCGTGGTCTCGTTCATGGCGCGAGATGACACCAGTCCGCTGACTTCATTCATGTCGTCGACGCTCGACTCGATCTGGTACGTGTACGGTATCGTTCCCGGGGAATTCGCGAGCGGTTCGCTTCCCGAGGGACTCGACGACGCCGGTGTCGCGGTCGAGCGGCGCGGCGATGTCGCCGCGCTCGTGTCCGTGCTCGATGGCGCGGCGTACGCGCCGGAACGCGTCGAGCAGAGCTCCGGCGACGTAGAGTGGCTGAGTCCCCGCGCAACGGCGCACGACCGCGTGCTGACGTGGGCAAGCGATCGGGGGGACGGCGCTGTCGTCCCGCTGCCGATGTTCTCGCTCTTCTCCGGTCCCGATGCGGTGCGCTCGATGCTCGACCAGCGCTCGGCGCAGCTCTCCACGACGTTGGCGAGAGTGCAGAGAGGGAGAGAGTACGCGTTGCGTGTCTACCGAGTGGACGCCGAGCTGCTCGACGTCATTCCGGAGATGAGCCCGCGGCTGGGTGAGCTGGCGGCGCAGGCGGCGGGCGCGTCACCGGGACAGCGGTATCTGCTCGAGCGAAAGCTCGACGGGGAAAAGCGCGGCGAGCTGCGGAGCGTTACGCAGCAGGTCGTGGACGACATCGTCGAGCAGCTGGGTCGTCACGCGGTGGAGTCGGCCCGTTCGCCGGTTCCCCGCGCCGCCGAGCGTCCGTCGGGAAGCGGCACGATGGTTCTCAACGCCGCGTTTCTCGTCGCTCCGTCGGCGCTGGAGGCATTTCAAAGAACGCTCACGTCGATCGTCGCGCGGCACGATCAGCGCGGCTTTCGTTTCGATTTTACCGGACCGTGGCCCCCGTATCACTTCGCTCACCCTTCGACCGCCGACGATGGCGTCCGTTCCTGACGACGACGAGCTCGAGACCGAGGAGCTGGTGCTCGGTGACCTGCTGAATCACGTCCTCGACAAGGGCGTCGTGATCGGTGGGACCGTGACGATTTCGATCGCCGACATCGATTTGGTCGTCCTCGATCTCCGGCTGCTGCTCACATCGGTGGAGACCGCCGTGCGAAGAAATATCGATCAAACCTTGAAGACGCTGACAACGGCGGGAGGGCCGTCGTGACCACGCATCTCTATTGCGTGCTGCCGAATGAGAGACGCGACGAGCCTCCGGCCGATTTGCGGGGCATCGACGGCGCCCGCGTGCGGTCGATGCAGGTGGAAGGTCTCGTCGCCTGGATCAGCGACGCCGAGCGCGGCGTCCCCGTTTCCATCGACGGGGTCCGCGCCCACGATGCTGTCGTCGAGGCCGCGCTCGAGACCGGCGCCACGCCTGTTCCGGCGCGGTTCGGTCAGGAATTCGCCAGCGATGATGCCTGTCGCGGCGCGTTGGAGAATTATTCCGACTCCGTCACGTCGCTGCTCGCCGACATGCAGGGTTTCGTCGAGATGACGCTGATCCTCACGCCGTCGACGCGGCGGATGCTGCGCGATCTCGAGCCCGGTCTTCCGGCCATGGTCGACCCGGGCAAGCCGGGCGCCGGTCGCGAGTACATGGAATCGCTGCAAGCGCGCGAGGCGGCCACTGGCGCCGTCCGTCGCTCGCTCGATTCGCTCGCCCAAAAGCTGACCGAGGCCACCAAGGCGTTCGTCCGGCGGCGGGCCGTCCACGACCAGGTCACCCGGCTCCCGCTGCGAACGATCTCGCATCTCGTTTCGCGAAGCGATGTGGCGAATTACAAGGAGGCGACGTTCACCGTCTCCGCGACGTCGGAACTTCGCTTCCTGGTAATCGGCCCTCGAGCGCCCTACAGTTTCTGCGCGCTAGGAAACAGCGACACCGGACTCCACGGCATGAAACTGGCGGACTGAGGTATGACTGAAAGTAGCGGGCTGAGGCGGTCCGAATCGGTTGAGGACGATCATGCGGTGGCGGCGCTCCAAGCCATAGCCCGATCGCTCCCCGAGCGCATCAACGCCGATCCGGAGCGGGTCGAACAAGGTCTTGCGCGACTCGTCCTGACTGTGATAGAACTGCTACGCGAAATCCTGGAGCATCAAGCGGTTCGGCGAATGGATGGTGGAACGCTGAACGAGCAGGAGGTGGAGCGCCTGGGTCTCGCGTTGCTCAAGCTGAACCACAGGATGGACGAGCTAAAAGAGGTCTTCGGTTTGACCGATGAGGACCTCAATATCGACCTCGGTCCGTTGGGAAGGCTGAGGTAGCCGAGACCGCCACTGACCACAGACAGATGCCCGAGCTCGTAAATCCGACACGGACGCACGGCCTGGTCGACATTCTCGACCGCGTGCTGGACAAGGGCCTCGTCATCGCCGGCGACATCAAGATCAACCTGGCGAATGTCGAGCTCCTGACCATTCAGGTCCGTCTGCTTGTGTGCTCGATCGACAAGGCGGAACAGATCGGACTCAATTGGTGGCGCAACGATCCGAGACTCACAATGTCTGGACCTGGTGCACCCGCGGTTGCTCCCGATCTCGACGCCCGGCTGACACGGATCGAGGAACAGCTCATTCGCCTCGCGGGATCGGCGGGGTCGTCGGGCGGGTCGGTGTCCAAGTCGTCTCGCAAGTGATGGGCGGCATCATGCCTCGCTGTAATCGACCCTAGCCTCTCAAGGACGGGAGAACATGGCTGTCGAACGCACGCCTAGCGGCAGTTCACTGATCGACGTTCTGGATCGCGTACTGGATAAGGGTATCGTGATCGATGCCTGGGTTCGGGTCTCACTCGTCGGCATCGATCTGGTGACGGTGGAAGCGCGCATTGTCGTCGCGTCCATCGACACATATTTGAAGTACTCGGAAGCTGTCGGCATCACATCGCCGATCTCGCGACCCCGTGAGATTGGCGCGGGCGACGAGCTCGAGCGCATGCAGCGGGAGAACGCCGAATTGCGCCGGCAACTCGAGCTTCGCAACGGCTAACACGGTGGGGTAGCGTAGCATGGCAGTGCTCGGAGACCGCTCGATTGCCGGTCTCCTCTCGGGCTTGGCCGAGGCGCCAGATCTTCGCGCTGCCGCGTCATTCCTCTTGACGCAGCTCGCCGAGCTTGCCGGTTCGAAACGCGCGGCGATGTTCCGGCTGGACTCCAATCACGAGAACGTCGAGCTCGTCGCCGCCATCGGCCTCAACGTCGAGCCCGGCGAATTCGCGATTCCGTTGAGCGATTTGTCGAGCCCGCTGGTCATCAGCGCGCTCGCCCTCGTTCGGATTCAAGGAACGAGTCCGCTCGGACCGCGTTCCCTCGCCGGATTCGAGCAGTGGCTGGCCCTTCCAATGTCGCAGCCTCGCTACCGTGGCGCTCCCGGCGCCATGTCCCCGGCGCGTGCCACCGAGCTGGTGGCGTCGCGCACGATCAGCGTGCTCGATACGCCGGAGCGGCGAGTTGGCGTGGCGCCGGCCGGCGTCGTGTTGTTGGAAGGTCCCGGCGACGCGACCGTCATCGACGAAACCGGGGAGATTCTCGGGTTGGCCAGCCCAGTAATGGGGCGGCTGGCGGCGCTCGAGGACTCGCGCGAGCACACCGAACGGCTGTCGCAGCAGCGCGAACGCCTGACACTGATGGTCGATTCGCTCCCCGACCCGATCGTCATCACGAACGCGGCGAACGACATCATCGCACAGAATCAGCGCGCTGATCGTCTGCTCCATGTTCGCGACGACGACTCGGCCGGCCGACGGCGCGCCATCGAGCTGAACAATCTGCTCTTTACGTCCTTCCTGTCGAAGGCGGCGATGATGGGGGCCGCACAGGGCGGAGCGCGGGAGCTGAACCTGGTCGACCCGGACGAGGGAAATGACCTCCTGTTCGAGGTCCTCGCCCATCCGCTCGGCGAGCGCGTCGGACCCGAGGACGCCGTGCTGTCGGTGTTGCGCGACGTCACCGATCTGCGGCGCGCGGCCAACGAGCTCGAGCGACAAGTGCAGCGCGTGCGACAGGCGGAGATCACGGTTCGCGGCGAACGCGACCGGTTGAATCTCGTCCTCGAAAACGTCGCCGATCCGATTCTCGTGACCGACGAGCGCTCGAACATCATCCTGATGAACGATCAGGCCGAGCAGCTCTTTCACAGTGAAGCGGAGGCGCGCAGCCGCTCGCAGCTCGCTGCGGTCCGCGGCAACGATACGAAGTTCACGTCGTTCATCTCCGAGTTCGCGCTGCTCGACGACGATTCGCGGCGGGAGCGAATGACGCTCGTTTTCCCGCGGACGGGCATCGAGCTGCCCGTCGAAGTCGTGTCGGGCAAAGTGAAAAACGAGCGCGGCGAACCGATCGCGATCGTGTCGGTGCTCCACGACCTCACGAAGCAGGTCGAGAACGAGCGGCTGTACGAGGCACTCAAGCGGTTGAACAGCGAGCTCGAACAGCGTATTCGCGAAGCGACCGCCGACCTGGCCGAGCAAAACGCGCGGCTGCAGTGGCAGTCACAGGAAGTGGAACGCGCGAACAAGCTCAAGTCGGAATTCCTGGCGAGCATGTCGCACGAGCTGCGCACGCCGATCAACGCGCTGATCGGCTACTCGGCGCTCATGCTCGACGGCGTGCTCGGCGAAGTGAATCCACGGCAGAGTGACGCACTCCTGCGAGGGCGCGCGGCCGCCGAGCATCTCCTCGCCCTGATCAACGACATCCTCGATCTCGCCAAGATCGAGGCGGGTAAGATGCCGCTGCATCTCGAGGACGTGTCGCTGCGCGAGGTGACGACCGAAGTCACGCAGCAGATCGAGCCGATGGTGCGCAAGAAGCAGCTGGATTTTACGATCGATGTCTCGCCGGATTGTCCGGTCATCTACTCCGATCGGACGAAGATCAAGCAGGTGCTGCTCAACCTGCTGTCGAATGCTGTCAAGTTCACCAACAAGGGCAGTGTGACGGTCCAGGCCGAGTGCGCGCCCGGCGGCGTGCGGATCGACGTAATCGACACGGGCATTGGCATCCGCCCCTCCGATCTCCAGGCGATCTGGGAAGACTTCCGGCAGGTCGACCAGTCGCGAACGCGCGAGTTTCCGGGAACCGGGCTCGGGCTCAGCATCACGCGGAAGCTGCTCGAGCGCCTTGGCGGGTCGGTCGCCGTGCAGAGCAAATACGGCGAGGGGAGCACGTTCTCGGTTTTTCTCCCGGTCCGCGTCCCCGTCTCGGCGCCGTCAGAGTATCCCGCCACAAGCGTGTCCGTCTAAATACAGACGCTAGCGGACAGAACCCCGGCCTAACGACGGGGTACAATTTGGCGTCTATACTCGTCGGTCCGACGCGGTTGAAGACCTGCTCTTGGGAGAGGGGAGAACGAACGATGACGAAATACCGGGCGGTGGGGAGTTGGGTCACCCTCGCGACGTTGATCTCATACGCCGCGGCCTGCGGCGATCGTGGCGCGCAGTCGAAGGCAGAGACGGATTCTGCGCTCGCGCGCGACTTGGCGCTCGCGTCACAGCAGCCGACGGCGCAGCCGACTTTTCAGGATACGGCGGTAGCTCCGACGCCCAAGCCCGCGCCGGCGCAAGAGAAAGCGCCGGTGCCGCAGCCGCGCTCGCGATCGCCGCGTCGTCCCGAGCCGCGGGCCGAGGTTCCACGTCCCGTCGCTCCGCCGCCTTCGACGCAGACGCCGGTCGTGCAGCCGACTCAAATCGCCCAAGCGCCGACACCGGCGCCGGCAGCCGCGCCGGCGCGCGGCGAGATCGGCACGGGAACAGGCTTCGGTCTGACGAGCGGGGCGAAGGTTTGCACGAACACGAATCGGCCTGGCGACAAGATCGTCGCCACGTTGAACTCGGCGGTCACGGGCTCGAACGGCGCGGTGATCCCCGCCGGCTCGACGATCGTGCTCGAGGTAGCGTCGACGAACGCCGGTCAGAACGGCGACGGGGCGCAAATCGCCTTCCGGATCCGGTCGCTCGTCATCAACGAGAAGACGTATGAGGTGAATGGCGACGTGTCGACGATGTCGCCGCTCGAGAAGACGAAAATCGCCAACGCCGACCCGAATGCCGAGAAGAAGAAGGTCGTCGGCGGCGCGATCGCCGGCGCCATCCTTGGCCAGATGATCGGCCACAATACCAAAGGAACGATCATCGGCGCCGCGGCCGGTGCCGCGACCGGCGCCGCCATCTCGCGCTCCGGCGAGTCCTACGAGGGCTGCCTACCGGCGGGTTCGGCTCTCCGCATCACGCTGAATTCGCCGATCCTGATGTAATTCGCGCGGAGATGCGAGGGGCCGTTAGTCTTTCGAAATGGCCCCTCGCGTTCCGCCGGCGCTCAAGCCGTTTCATCCAATCGTCCGCGCGTGGTTTCGCGAGGCGTTGGGTGAGCCGAGCGCGCCGCAGCGTGAAGGATGGCCGGCGATTGCCAGCGGCGCGAGCACGCTGATCCTTGCACCGACCGGCACGGGCAAGACACTCACCGCGTTTCTCTGGGAGCTGAACCAGCTCATCGCGGACGGCGCCAAAGAGCCGCTCCCAAACGCGGTACAGATCCTCTACGTCTCGCCGCTCAAAGCGCTCAACAACGACATCCAGCGCAATCTCGAGCGGCCGCTGAGCGAGCTGCGCGAGCGATTCGAGAAGGCCGGCAAAGCCTTTCCCGAGATTCGCGTCGCCGTTCGGACGGGTGACACGCCGCAGTCGGCGCGAGCGCGAATGATCCGCAAGTCACCGCACGTGCTGATCACGACGCCGGAGTCGCTGCACATCATGCTCACGACGACGCGCGGTCGCGGCATGTTCAGCGGCGTGCGCGCCGTGATCATCGACGAGATTCACGCGATTGCGGGAACGAAGCGCGGCGCTCACCTCGCGCTGACGCTGGAGCGGCTGGAGCGGTTGTGCCAGGCGCCGCCGCAGCGCATCGGCCTGTCCGCGACCCAACGCCCGCTCGACGAGATCGCCCGCTTTCTCGTCGGGTTCGACCCGGCGACGAACGAGCCGCGACCGTGTCGGATCGTCGATTGCGGTCTGGTGAAGCAGCTCGAGCTGTCGATTCGATCACCCGTCGAAGACCTCGCCCATCCGGGGGGCACGATTTGGTCGTCGGTCACGCCGATGGTGCTACAGTACCTGCGCACGGCGCGGACGACGTTGATTTTCGTCAACAATCGCGCGCAGGCCGAGAAGATGGCGGCGCGGATCAACGCACTCGCCGGCGAAGAACTGGCGCTTCCGTACCACGGATCGCTGTCGCGCGAGCGACGGCTCATGCTCGAGCAGTCGCTCAAAGCGGGCGCGGTGCGCGCGCTCGTCAGCACGAGCTCTCTCGAGCTTGGCATCGACATCGGCTCCGTGGATCTCGTGCTCCAGCTGCAATCGCCGAAGCGCGTCGCCAATGGGCTGCAGCGCGTGGGCCGCGCGGGACATTCGCTCGATGCAGTGAGCCGCGGCGTGTTCATGCCCACGTTCCGTGACGATGCGATGGAGCTGCTCGCCGTGGTCAAGGCGATGGGCGACGGCGACGTCGAGCCGACGCGCGTTGTCCAGAATGCGCTCGACGTGCTGGCGCAGGTGGTCGTGGCGACAGTGGCCATCGATGACGACTGGACGAGCGTCGCTTTGTTTGATCTGGTTCGGCGGGCGTATCCGTATCACGCGCTGACGCGTTCCGCGTTCGATGAAGTGCTGGCGATGCTCTCGGGCAAGTATCCATCCGACGTCGCCGCCGAGCTGGACGCGCGCATCAGCTGGGACCGTGTGACGGATACCCTCATATCGTCGCGCGCGTCGCGAATGGTCGCCGTGATCTCGGGCGGTACGATCCCCGATCGCGGGCTGTACACGGTGAATCTTCCCGATCGCACCCGGCTCGGCGAGTTGGACGAAGAGTTCGTGCACGAGACGCGCGTCGGCGACGTTTTTCAGCTTGGCTCCTCGACCTGGCGCGTGAACGCGATCGAGCACGACCGCGTGATCGTGACGCCGGCGCCGGGCGCTCCGGCACGGATGCCCTTCTGGCACGGTGAGTACGCCGCGCGATCGGTGCATCTGGCGCCGCGCGTCGGCGAGCTCCGTCGCGAGCTCGATGCCGTTCGCACCGCCGAGCAGATCGCCGCGCTCGCCGAGCGATATCTGTGCGACGAATCGACGGCGAGCTCGCTCGTCGAATACGTCCACCAGCAGCGCGCATCGACGGGAGTGGTACCGGACGAGCGCATCGTCGTCGTCGAGCAGTTCCGCGACGAGATGGACAGCGTGCGCGTCGTGATCCACGCGCCGTTCGGCGGACGCGTAAACGCGCCGTGGGGAATGGCGCTGGCCAATCGGGTGCGCGAGACGCTCGGCAAGGGCGGAGCGTTCGAGATCCAGGTGCAGACGACCGACGATGGCATCATGCTGCGGCTGCCGACGCTGCGCGAATGGCTGCCGTTGAGCGTCATACGCGACATGAGCTCCGGCGAGGCGGAGCGCCGCGTGCTCGAAGAAGTCGGCGCGTCGTCGCTGTTCGGCGCGCGCTTTCGCATGAATGCGGCGCGCGCGCTGCTGCTGCCCCGCGGGAATCCGCGGCGACGCATGCCGCTCTGGCTCCAGCGTCTCAAAGCCCTCGATCTTCTGCAGGCAGTCCAGGAATTCCCCTCTTTCCCAATACTCGTCGAGACGTACCGCGACGTGCTGCAGGACGCGTTCGACATGCCGGCGCTGTCGCGTGCGCTCGACGATCTCGCCGCCGGAACGACATCGCTCGTGTCCGTCGAGACGCCGGTGCCGTCGCCGTTCGCGGCCTCGTTGCAGTTCGGCTTCGTGATGGACTGGATGTACGCCGACGACGCACCGCGCGCCGAGCAGCGGGCGGCGCTGCTGTCGCTCGATCGCGCGCTGCTCGATGAGCTGATGGGCGGAGAAGGCGCCGACGAGTCGACGCTGGAAATGCTCGATGCCATTCTGTCGCGGCGACGAGGCACGGCGTCGGGCGCGCGGGCGCGAACAGCCGACGAGTTGGCCCTCTTGCTCGACCGCGCCGGCGATCTCACGATGGAAGAGCTCCGCGAACGCGTCGCTTCGCTCGACGAAGGCCGTCGCGGCGATCCTCTGCACGAATTGCTCGAGCGCGGGCGGGCGATCGCGTTGGACATCCCGAACCGCGGCGACACGATTCGACGCGTCGTCCTCACCGAGAGCTTCGCGCGATACGCGGCGGCATTCGGCCCCGAGGCGTTCGAAACGGTGTATCGGGGAGCCGATCTCGACGCTGTTTCCGCGCAAGACGCCGTTCCGGACTCGTTGCGGCAGCCCGCGATGACGAGGACCGCGGCGCGGCGTGAGATTCTGGCCCGCTTTGCGTCGCTCGCCGGCGCGTTCGCCATCGCCGACGTGACCGCACGCTACGATCTGGATGACGCGTGGATTCGCGAGCGTCTCGACGACTGGACGCGCGCCGGAAAGCTCGTGCGTGGGAAGTTCGGCGGCGACTCCACGATCGAGCGATGGTGCTCGCGCCGGCTGCTCGAGCTCGCGCGGCGTCGCGAGCTCGCTCAGGCGAGAAAGCAAATCGAGGCGGTGCCACTCGACCGCTTCGCCGGGTTCATGTTGCGGTGGCAACACCTCGACGCAGCGCATCGCCTCTCTGGTTCGGACGGAACGATCGAGATCGCGCGGCAGATGTACGGCCTCGCTCGTCCCGCCGAGCAGTGGGAGCGCGACTATTTGCCGGCGCGCGTCGAAGACGTTGATCCGGATGCGCTGTCGCGATTGATCGCGCTCGGGGAACTGGTGTGGATCGGCGGGACGACGGCGAAGCCCGACGAGGTTCCGACGCTGTCCACGGTTCGCTTCGCGCGTCGCGGAACCGTTCGCGCGTGGGTCTCGACCGCGTCGACGGCACCGCTGGGCGAACAGGCGCAACGTGTGCTCGAATCCCTCGAGCGCGAAGGCGCCTCCTTCTTCGACGAGCTGGTCTCATCGACCGGACTCACGGCTCGAACGCTGCGCGACGCGCTGCGCGAGCTCGTCGGTGCGGGCCTCGTGACCAACGATACGATGGATGCGCTGCGCCTCGTGTTGCGTTGGCGTCCGATCGTTTCACCGCGCGACCGCGCGCGGCCGGATCCAACACGATGGCTGCCGGCCGACTTCACGCCCTCGGCGAACCGGTACGTCGTGCAGCGCCGTCCCAATCTTCGCCGCTTACCGAAGTGGAAGCGCCCCGACAAGGAAGGCGGGGCCGCGGTGGAATGGCCTGGCCGTTGGTCCCTGGTGCGCGCGCCGCGCGTGCTCGGCCCCGAGGTGGATGAAAGCGCTTGGGCCGAGTTGATCGCGAAGCAGTGGCTCGAGCGGTACGGCATCGTGTCGCGCGAGATGTGGAGGCGCGAACGACCGGCGATCGCCTGGAGAAGCATCTATCGCGAGCTGAAGCGTCTCGAGTTCCGCGGCGACGTGCGCCGCGGCTACTTCGTGCGCGGACTCTCCGGCGCGCAGTTCGCGCTGCCGCAGGCGATCGAGCTTCTCCGCGCCGACGATTCGCGCGGCGAGGCGGTCGTCATCCCGGTGTCCGATCCGGCGAACGTGTACACTCTCCCGATGCCGCAGGACCCGGCGCGTGATTCCTTCGTGCGTCCGCGCAGCCGCGGCGCGCTGCTCGTGTCGATCAACGGCAACGTCGTGATGATCGCCGAGAGACATGGCGGTCGCATCGTCATTCGTCCCGACACCACGGAGGCCGCGGCAACCGAAGCCGCCAAGGCACTCGTCGCCTACCTCTCGGCGCGGACGAGCCGCGACATCGTCGTCGAGACGATCGATGGACAGCCGGCGAGCGGCAGCCGCTATCTGGACGCGTTTCGGGCCGCGGACTTCAGGCGGGGAACGACGGGGCTGCGGTTCTACACTCGGCGGACGTAGGAACGGAGAGATCCGCTGGAGCGATTACGGATTCGCGTCCAGGAACCGCATCACGGTCTGGGTGAACAGCTCCGGCTTCTCGAG
>Ga0310813_10001036_pt1 | contig 16864 bp, 14 predicted proteins | sample YN3metagenome_FD_203086 | JGI IMG/M metagenome (GOLD analysis project Ga0310813, IMG submission 203086) | Soil microbial communities from experimental microcosm in Duke University, North Carolina, United States - YN3 | ecosystem: Engineered > Artificial ecosystem > Soil microcosm > Unclassified...
GACACCGCGATTCGCCTGCGCACGCCGGCCGATTCGGCGCTCGAAGCGCGCACGTCGGCGGTCGCGTCACAGCTGCGGTGTCCCGTCTGTCAGGGCCTCTCTATTCAGGACTCGCCCTCGGAGCTCGCGCAGTCCATGCGCTCGCTCGTGCGCGATCAACTCGCCGAAGGCAAGTCGCCGGACCAGGTCAAAGCGTACTTCGTCTCCAAATACGGCGAGTGGATCCTGCTCTCGCCGCCGCCGCATGGGTTCAATCTGCTCGCCTACGCCGTCCCCGTACTGATCGTCCTCGGAGGCGGCGCGTTGATCGCCCTCGCGGTGCGTCGTTGGACGGCGGGCTCCGAAGCGCCGTCCTGACATGTTGAGATTATTGACCCTCGGCGGCGCAACAGTCGTCAGCGGATCACAGGACGACTTTGCCCCGGCCGCGACACCGCGGCGCACGCTTGCCCTGATGAGTGTTCTCGCCGTCGCCGGACCGGCGGGAATCACTAGAGAGCGGCTCGTCGCCCTGTTTTGGCCTGACGCGGACGCCGATCGTGGTCGCCATGCCCTTGCTCAGGCGCTTCATGCATCGCGGCGTAGTCTCGGATGTGATGAGCTGTTCGTGATCGAGAAAGGTGTAAGCCTACGCGCCGATAGAGTGACGAGCGACGTCGGCGATCTGGAGAAGATGCTGTCGCAGGATCCGGAGACCGCGCTCGGTCTGTATCACGGGCCTTTCCTTGACGGCTTCTTCTTGCCCGGTGCTATGGAGTTCGAACGGTGGAGCGCCGCCCAGCGGACACGGATCGAGGAACAGGTGATTCGCGCGCTGCACCGGCTCGCCACGAACGCGGATGATCCACTGCGCGCCGTGCACTGGTGGAAGCGCGCCGCGGCGCTTCGGCCGCTCGACAGTACGATTGCCGCGGCATTGATCAAAGCATTCGCCGACTCGGGCGACCGCGCCGGCGCATTGAAGCACGCCGACATCTACAGTGCGCTGGTTCGCGAGGAGCTCGAGCTGGAGCCGGATCCAACGATCGCCAGCCTGGCCGCCGCTGTACGCGAATCGTCGAGAAGGACGCCGCGCGATGCGGCCGATACGGCATTGACGGCGCCGCTCGCCGCCGGTGCGGCGACCGTCCCGCCCGATCCGGCAGCCCGGCGCGCGACGACACGACCGTGGCACCGCGGTCGAGGCACCCGCTCGCTCGCCTGGATATCCGCGGTTGCCGCGACCAGCCTCGCCGTCGTGGCCAGCATCGCGACCTGGTCTCGTCTCCACGCCACCGACGTTCCCACGCTGCCGCTCCGCCAGCGTGTCGTCGTTGCGCCGTTCCGTGTCGCCGGCGCCGATCCATCGCTCTCCTACCTTCGTGACGGAATCGTCGATTTGCTCACGGCCCGCCTCTCCGAGGGAGCAGGGTCGATCGATGCCGGTGCCGTGCTCGGGGCGTGGCGCGCGGCGGGGTTCTCCCTGGCGATGGATGTTCCGCGCGATACCGTCGTCGAAGTGGCTCGCCAGCTTAACGCCGAGCGCGTCATAGTCGGCGGCGTGGTCGGCGCGCCAAGACACATCGTCATCCGCGCGACGATGCTACGCGTCCCGACCGCGGCCGTCGTCAGCCAGGCGATCGTAGAAGGGCCCGCCGACAGCGTAGCAAGTCTCGTCGCTCGGCTCGCCGCCCATCTTCGGGACGCCGAGTCGGTTGCGCGCGATTCGATTCGCTGAGCGCTCGCCCGCTTCAGCGCGTCGTAAGCCTAATCCCCCGGATCCGACCGCAGCGCTTTTAGCGCGCGCTCGGCGATCAGTGCACCGGTGATGTCGCCGACCTGCGACGCCAGTTCGCGCTCTTCCTGCCACGTCGTTGACAGGTACGTGGGCCAGTCGAGCATATACCCTCGCCGCCGAATAGCGGCCAGCGCGCGGCGAGGATGACCGAGTGACCGATACAGGCGTGCGATGAGAATATGCTCATAAGAGGCCGCGTTCCCCGCGACCGCCGTCGTCAGTGACAGCGAATCGAGGCGCGCCAGACGAATCATGGCCTGAGCACCTCCGGCGGCAGCGGCGAGCGCCGCCTCGAGCAGCTCGGCACACACCGTGGGCGTTGCGCTCACCGGCGACGTGTACCCCCGGCTCTCTTGCCCTCGGAGGAACCGCACGATCCTGCTCACGCCTGCTGTGTCCCGGTGCGCGAGCCGCCACTGGGCCACGACGCATCCGTCAGCAGCGCGACGACGACGCTCGAGCGGGAACCACCCGTCGGTCGCCACGTCCACCGTTGCCGTCAACGCGCGCACGGCTGTCCGCGCCGCAGTCGTATCGCCGTTTCCATAGAGGGCGTCGAGGATGCGGAGACGCAGATACGCATGCGAGTCCGGACGTACGTCGTGTAAGCGGCCTGTCGCGGCGAGTGCGTCCGCGGCACTGCCTTGGCTGAGGCTCCAGCTGTGCTCCGCCAGGACCGCGTCGACCGTTTCCGTTATCGTGCGCGCCTGCTCCTCCAAGACGTCGATCGCGCGACGAGTTGCCCCGATGTTTTTCCCCGTCCACATGCCCATCATGGCGACCGCACGAGCCTCTGTCATGGTACGGACGTCGGTCGGCGACGCGTCCAAATCAGCGCGCCGCCAGCGAGCGTCGATGGAGCGCAGGAGGCTTCGCGTGGCCTTGTTGTCACGATCCATCACCAGGGCGCGCCGCGCCGCCGCGGTGGCGCGATCCGCGACACCAGCGCGGCCCAGCCGGTCGCCCTCGTGAAACAGCCGCGCCGCCAGGTGAAGCCATCCGCCGGGCGTGCGCGCATCTCGCGCGGCGAGCGCAGTCCACGCCTGCCATTGGGACTCGCTCGACGATGGCCGCGGGTACTCCGTTCCGGCAAACGCGAGCAGGAGGGCACGACCGGCATCGTCGAGGACGTCGCGATGCGCCCACGCTCGCGCGACAGCGTCCGCCTCCAGCTCGGCATTGCCGGCGCGGTCCGCCGCGATGGCAAGTCGGAGCGCCGCAGGAGCGAGGGTCGAATCCGCGGCGAGTGCGGCCTCATACTCACGCACGGCCGCCAGATAGTCCCCGCGTCGGTCGGCGAGGCGCCCGGCAACGAGCCGCTGCAGCGCGACAAAGGATGTGCGCCACCGCGCGGCGAGTCTCTTGTCCTCGCCGGCTTCCGCGATCAAGAGCTCCGCCGCGAGACTGCCGGCGAGCGCCGTGAGGCTGTCGGGCGGACCCTCCGCGCGCGCGGCAGCCACCTGCGTCCCTCCGGGCAGCGCCAATAGCACCGCCTCGACGACCACCCGCGACGAGCCTCCGCTCACCGTGCCGACGACGAGGCGCTTCGCACCCATATCGACACCGAGCGCGATCAACGAGTCTCGCGGAATACTCGATACGCCGTTGAATCGAGTGCGCCATCGCCCGAGAACCGTGCCGGCGTCCATCCGGTATATGACGGAATCGACCGCCAAGCGCGGTGAGAGCAGCTCCGCGATCGCCGGTCCGAGGTAGCCCATTTGTTCGCCCACGCCGGACACGTCGAACGGCACAACCGCGAGCGGTTGGAGCGTCGGCTGAGGGGCAATGGCCGGTCCGCGTCGCATCGTCAAGCCGCCGATCGCAATCGCGACCACCGTTGCCGCGGCCGCGATCACGACTCGAAAGCGCCGCGGGCGGCCCGAAACAGTAATCCGCGACAAATCGGCTGAAGTCCCGGGGCTCGCGGGCTCGCTGGGGACGGGCGTTCGCACGCGATCCCCGATCAGCAGAAATGCGGGATCCGGCGGGAGGTCGAGCGAGCGAAGCATCGTCGTGTGCTGCTCGGCGTAGCGTGCCGCTTCGGCACGGTGGCCCATGCGCGCCAACAGCGCGATCAGCTTCGTCACCCGCGGTGTGTCCACGGGGCGCATTGCCGTCAGCCGTTTCCTCACGATCACGGCCGTCGCCAACTCTCCCGACGCTTCCGCCTTCTCGGCGAGTCCGTCGAGGCAATCAACGATTTGGTCCTCGAAAACAGCGCGGCGCTCGGCGACCCATCGGTCCACTTCGACGCTGCCCGGCACGCAAAATCCGTCCAGGAACGGTCCGGCATAGAGCTCGGCCGCGGCTTCGAGCTCGCCGTGCTCCACCGCACGCGCGAACGCGCCGACGTCACTCCAGATCCGGCTGGGATTGAGCCGAATCACGCCGTCGACGACGAAGAGATCGTCGGTGCGGAACAGCTGCCTCGCCGCGTACAGACATTGGGTGAGCGAGTGCCGCGCCCGAGCGGGGCTGACGTCGGGCCAGAGAATTCCGGCAAGCTTCTCGCGCGATACACCCTGGCGACCGCTCGTCGCGACGATGACGACAAGCGCGAGTGGGCGCCGCTGCGCCAGCGCGCCCGGTACGGGCTCGCCACGCTCGTCGACGAGCCCAATCCCGCCAAAAGTACGCAACCGCAGCAGTTGACTGACCACGAATTCGCCGTTTGAGATCCGCTTGAGGGTTCCGTGACGCCTCCGGAATAACATGCACGCTGTCCGACCGCTCACAAGAGAGAGATCAGATGCGCACGTCCCCTCGCCGCGGAATCCTACCGCTATTCGCCGCGCTCGTAACGGCGGCAACCGCCGCCTGCCACCACGCGCCTGCTCCTGCGCCGCCGACGCCGGCACAGGCGGCCGTCAACCAGGATAGCATCGCTCGGGCAAACGCCAGACGCGACTCGATCGCCCGGGCCGAAGCGGCGCGACGGGCGGCGGCCCGAGAAGACAGCATCCGTGCGGCGGCCCAGGCGCGTGCTGCCGCCCTGGCGGCGGCCCAGGCCGCGTTGGTCCAAGCGATCCACTTCGATTTCGATCGGGCGGACATTCTGGCCCCGGACCGCGCGGTTCTCGACCGAAAGGCAGGCGTTCTCGCCGCGAACCGGCCCATCCGGCTTCGCATAGAAGGAAACACCGACGAGCGAGGCTCCGACGAATACAATCTGGCGCTCGGCATGCGACGGGCGGCGGCCGCGAAACAGTATCTCGTGGCACGCGGCGTCGATTCATCGAGCGTCACGACCGTCTCAAACGGCGAGGAGCGCCCGGTGTGCCAACAGCACGACGAGGACTGCTGGTCGAAGAACCGGCGGGACGAATTCTCGGTCGTCGGCGGCGGCAATGTGGTCGTCGTCCCCGACCGGTGAGCCAGTACCCGTTTGGCGGCTTCGATGACGAGATCGCGATCGCCGCGGAAATTCTGCTGAAGTCGTGGTGGAGCATGCTCTCCGTGCGCGAACCCTGGTCCGACACGCCGATGGACGACGCGTACGGCATGATGCGGCCGGTCCTCAGTGAGCTTCTCAACGAGGGCCGCGACTGCGATCGACGCGAGCGCACGAGGCGCATGATGCTCGCCGCTCGGAAACACGGCGCGTTTCGGCGTGGGCAGCGCTTCACGCCACGGAGTCTGCAGGACGAATTCGATTCCGTCCTCAACGCCGCCGAGGCGGTGATGTCGGAGCATGGTCTCTCGACGGAGTACATCGCTGATGTGCTCGTGCTGCTCGAACGCGACGTCAGACTCGCGCTTGACGCGTCACTCGCCGGCTGGATGCACAGTATTTCGAGCGAATTGTCGGAGAACCCCTAGCCGGGAGCGTTCATGCGGGAATCATCGTCCCATCTTCTGATCTGGATCTCCGAACGACAGGCCGTGAATCCAGCAAGCATTCTCTGGATATTCCGCGGAATGCACGGCGAGTTCGAGCTGACATTCGTCGGCGGAAAGCAACTCACCTTGAACGAGCGCGACCTCTCAGACGAAGGACGATCCTTTTTGCTGCCGCCCGACGAACAGTCGAAACGTGACGAGGGCACGTACCAACCATCTCTGCACTTTCCTCGCTGATCGACGGCAGCGGAGCGTAACTACCGCAGAACAGCCCGCTGGGCCGCGGGGAAGGATCGTCTAGATTCGTTGGTAGTAAACACAATGCCGATGCAATCCACTCCGCGACCCCCGCAGTCCGGCGAAGCGAGAGTGCTTTCACTCGCCTTGGTCATCGTCGCGCTCGCGCTACTGCTCATCACCCCAATCATCGTCGATTGGCGAGTTCGCGCGCTGCAGCGGGAGACCGATGAGCGAAGTCGAGCCCGCGTACTCCTCAATGATTTGGAGGCGGCGGCGATCGCGCAGGTGCTCATCGCCGAGCGCTTGGGTGGCAAGAGCGGACAGGATACCCTCGTTGAGCGGACGTCCGAGACGACGACGAATTCGGTGGCGAGAGACGAGCGCGAGCTCGATACACTTCTGGCCTCGTCGACCTACACGCGAAACGAGCTGGAAGAAATCCGAGGGATCGCTCGCTCCTGGCGTCTCGCCCGGCGTAACGCGCTGGCCCGCGGTGACACGATGCACCAGGCGATTGACCCATTGCTCGCGTTCAACGCCGCCGAGGCACTCGACGATCGCTTGACGCGGCAGCTCGACTCCACTCGCGCGGAAGCGCGCCGCCTTCAGCGAATCAACCTCTGGTCCGCCGCCGTCCTCACGCCGATCGCGCTGCTCTCCGTGCTTGCCGTGTTCCGTGCTGGCAAGCGGTCACGCGAGCTTGCCCGGCATCTCGAGCTCGAGCGGGCCGCGCTCGCGGACTCGATCGAGGCGCGGGCCGGACTCGTACGCGGCATTACCCACGACCTCAAGAACCCCCTCGGGGCTGCCGTCGGCTACGCCGATCTGCTCCTCGAGGGAATCGCTGGACCGCCGTTACAGCCGGACCACGCCACCACGCTGCGGCGCATCCGCCGGCTGCTGCGCCAATCCATCGATTCGATCTCGACATTGGTCCGCGTCTCTGACAACGGCGGCATCACGGAGCTCCAGCTTCGCTTCGAGCCGTACGACCTCGCGGCTCTCGCGCGTGAAGCCATGGACGACTACCGCGCCGCGGCCACGGAACACTCACTCACGTTCGAGGGCCCCATCGGTGACGCCACAGCTCCGATCGTCACCGACGTCCGGCACGTCCAGCACGTCCTTGGCAACCTCCTGTCGAACGCGGTCAAGTACACGACACGGGGAGGAAAGGTCGTCGTTCATGTGGCCGCGCCGCAGGACGGGACGTCAAAAAATGCCCGCATCGAAGTGCGCGACAGCGGTCCCGGTATTCCCGTCCCCCTCCGTTCACGCATCTTCGATGAATTCTTTCGTTCCGGCGGCGTGCCGAGCGATGCCAAAGGAAACGGCGTTGGGCTTTCGATCAGCCGACGCCTCGCACGACAGCTCGGCGGAGATCTCACGGTAACCGATGCGCCGGAAGGCGGCGCGATGTTTGTGTTCGACATTCCCGTGGCGGCGCCGGAGCGCAGACGCTCCTGAGGTCTTCCCCGGAGATTATTGTGGTCGTTTGAACAGCCCGACGTACACCGCCTTGCCGAGCACGTGCCCGTTCATCGCTTTCATCACAGCGGCGCGCGTCTCCAGAGCGGCGGGGATCGGCTGCGCGGCCGTCGACGCAACGACGTCGAGCTTCGTGTCGAGCGCGTACACCTCGAAGATGTAGTGATGCAACGGACCAGCCGCCGCCGCGCCTGGCCCGCGATACTGCGGCCCGGACGCGCTGATCTGGTGTGAGCCATCCGGAAGATCGGCGCCGGGCTTCACGCCTTCAGGAAGCCCGGTCGCGGTCCCTGGAATGTTCCACACGATCCAGTGCGGCTGTGTCTCCGTCGTCTTTTGGACGGACACGTCGGGATCGAGCATGTTGACGACGAAGGTCGCGGTGCCGGCGGGGACATTCGTCCATTTCAGCTCCGGCGAAACTTGCTCGCCGGCCTGCGTGAACTCGAGTGGAATGAGTCCACCGTCCTGCCACGCGCCGATCGTGAGGATCATGGGATTCGGTCGTTGAGGCGGCGTTCCTTGCGACGTCCTTAACGCCGCTTTTTCGGCCGGCGCTGCGGTGGATCGGCCATGAACTGGACGTTGATCGCGGCCAAGTCAGGCTGAAACCAGGCAACGAGGCGGCCGGTAAATTTTTCCGCGAGGTAGAACAGGTCGTCCGGCGTCGTGGGATGCACTTGAGCGACGAGGACCCCGTCGGCGTTGGCGATCTTGATGTAGCCGCCCTTGGGACGCGCCTTGTGCTTGAGCCGCGTTCGTGTCTTGTTGCTCCAATCCCAGGTATTCGCCGCGCGGATTCGCGAGCGAAGGAGCTTGAAGATGTCCCGTCCGGGCTGCGGCACTGCCTGGAGCACCAGCATCTTCTCCTCCGGGTCGAGGTCAACCAGCGTGTGCTGCCTCGAACCACAGGATAGCACCGCTCGGCGAATCATCCAAGGTTTCCTCGACACGCGCGTATATTCTCGTCATGCCCGCCCGGCCTCCGCGGACACGTTGGTCGCCCTCCGTCGTCACCTTATTCGAGCTGGTGTTCCGCCCGTGGATGCGTCGGCGGCTTTCGGGCGTTCATATCGCCGGCCTGCCTCGCGCGGTGCCGGAGGATCGGCCGATTCTCTTCATCGCCAACCATCTCGGCTGGTGGGACGGTTTCGTGCTGCGCGAAGTGCAGCGCCGCATCCGGCCGCGCGCGCCGCTCTTCATCACGATGACCGGCGAGAATCTGCGGAAGTTCTCGGCGCTGCGGTTCATGGGCTCGATCGACGTCGGCCGCGACTCGCCCGCGGAGCTCCGGCGCGCGCTGCGATTTTTCGAGGAGCAGCGGCAAGCGTCGGCCGACTTCACCACGGTGCTTTTCCCGCAAGGCGCGCTCTGGCCGGCGCGCCGCCGTCCGCTCGGCTTCCGGCGCGGCATCACAACCTTCATCCGCGTGCTGTCGCCGGTCACGGTGATTCCCGTGGCGATCGACTACGAGATGTTCGATCGTCCGACGCCGGGCGCGTTCCTGTCCGTCGGCGAGCCGATCGTGATCGACGGCGAAGACGATGTGGTCCGACTCGGGAGCGCCGAGCATCTCGAGCACGTGCTGACCGAGGAGCTCGACACGCTCGCCGAGTTCCTCGATTGGCACGGGGATGACGCGCCTGTCTTCTGGCCCGAGGCGCATGAGCGCCTGCCGCGCGAGGACCCGAACGAGCGCGTGATCCTCGTCGACGCCGCGGATCGCGAGACGGGCACGGCTCCGAAGCTGGCCGCGCACATCTCGGGCGATCTTCACCGCGCCGTATCGGTGCTCCTCACCGATGGGGAGGGTCGCGTTCTCATCCAGCGACGCTCTTTAGACAAATATCATTCGGCCGGAATGTGGGGCAACACCTGCTGCGGCCATCCGCGCCCGGGCGAGTCGACGCAGGCGGCCGCGGCGCGCCGGCTGTTCGAGGAGATGGGGATCCGTGCTCCGATGGAGCACGCGGGCACGTTCACCTACCGTGCCGAGCTCGCGCACGGGCTGGTCGAGCACGAGGTCGATCATCTCTTCGTCGGACGTTGGACGGGCAAGCCGAACCCGAATCCGACGGAGGTGGCGGAGTGGAAGTGGATGAATCTCGCGTCGCTCCGCGCCGATCTTTCCGCCAACCCGCGCACCTACGTCGCCTGGCTCGCCCCCGTCCTCGACGCGGCAGGCGGAAAGATGATGGCCGACGTGAGCTAGTCGCCGTCGCCCTTCAAGATCGCGAGGATTTGTCGAATCGTGTTCCAGTTGCGTGTCGTCACCGGCGAACCAATCAGCGAGTCGAGCTTGCCGAGGTAACCGATCGTCTTCATGTGACGGCGATACTCGCCAAACACGAATCGACCGTCGGCGCCGACGACGCGAACGAGCCAGTCTTGTTTGCTCGGCAGATGCACGGCAAGCGCGTCGCGCGACCGGCCGGTCTTGGTCAAAACGCTCACGAAGCGGACGACGTCAGGTCCGGACGCCCGGGGTCCGAACGGATTCGCCTTCTCCAATCTTTGCAGAGCGCGCGCATCGCAGAGGGCGATCTCGGCGTCGAACGGCAGGCGGGCGCGCAACGCCGCCAGGAACTTGGCGCGCGATCCTGGCTTCCGAACGACGAGCGTTCCCGCGGCGCCGATGTTGACGACATCATACGCGCTCAACTCTTTCGCCAAGAGACTCGGGCGAAAGCGGCGATGACCGCCAACGTTGACTCCACGAATGAACGCGACGAGGGTCACCGTCGTGGAGTCGTCGCCCGCGTCAGTCCGCGCGACGAGTTTCGTCGCTTAGGATAGAGCTCGAGCGACCGCCGATAAGCCGCGGCTGCTTCGCTCGGATTTCCCTGCTCCATCAGCAAATCTCCGAGGAGCTCCGGCGCCGGAATCGTCGGCGCGGGGGTGACGGGGTTCTTCGGCGTCGCCTCCTCGAGCTCCACGGCCCGACGCATCAGCGTTACGGCGTTGGCCGTGTCGCGGGCCGCCTGCGCGGTCCAGGCGCGTACACCGAGCGCGAGGATGTCGATCGTTCGCGCAAAGAGATCTTCTCCGCCCGACCTCGCGTGCGCCGCGAGCGTGTCCAGCCGGTTCGCGGCGGCTCGGGCGTCATCCACGCGACCCAAATGCGCCGCGCCGAGCCCGCGCGCGAACCACGTCACGCCTTCCGCCCACGGAAAGCGATCCCAGTCGAGCGACGCCGGCTCACGCGGCGTCAGCGCGGCCGCCTCGGCCCACGCGTGCCGCTCGAGCGCGTAGCGCGCTTTCGTCGACGCCAGATGAAATGCGGTCTTGAAGGTGGGCTGAAGATTCGCCGTTGCGGCGAGACGATTGACCTGGGCGAGCGCCTTGTCGTTCGCGCCCTGCTGCAGGTACGCGTAGACGAGATATTCGACCGCGTGAGGGAACTCGTCCCAGACGAATTCTCCACGGTCACCGGCCGGCACTTCGAGGGCCGCGGTCGCCGCCCGGAGATTTCCGTCGATCACGTCACTCCACTCGCCGAGCCGGGTGTAGATGTGCGTCGGCATGTGAAGCGCGTGAGGATTGCGCGGGGCAGCCCTGGCGTACTTCCGCACGATCGCCAGCTGTTCTCGCTCGCGCCCGGGAACGTCGTCGGCGTGAACGATGTAGTGCATCGCGCCGGGATGGTCGGGGTTTTGTTTGTAGACGTCGAGGAGAAGCGAGGCGGCGCGCGTCTGATTGGGCGACGATACTTCCGTCGGTGGCACCGACGCGAGCAGCGCGAGTGCGTAGAACGCGCTCGCTTCCGGGTCGCGCGGGTAAGCGACGTGCACTTTCTCGAGCGCACCCGTCCAGCGTTGAATACGCTGCCAATAATCGTTCGACTCCGGGTCGCGGAAGAATTCCGCGACACTCGCGACGAATAAACTCTCGCGCGCCGTCGTGGCGAGTGACGCTCCCTGCTGTGCTTCCTTCCAGCCGCGTTGTCGCTCCGCCACACTCGGACGGGTCGGCCAGAGCGGCTGAAAGAGCGTCATCGCAATCCCCCAATGCGCCATCGCGCACTTCGGATCGCGGGCGGCAACCTGGTCGAAGGAGGCGCGTGCCTGCGGGTAGGTCATGTGATGCAGCAGCGCAACAGCGCGATTGAACTCCGTCTGGACGGACGCCTCGCAGGACGTCGGAAAAACGACGGTTCCAAGGCGTGCCGCGTGAGACTCGTCCCCATCATGCTGGCCGGCAGCGCGCGTTGTCAGACTAGCCAAGAGTCCGAACGCGGCGAGATTCGCGCGATACACAGAGCAAACCATGATTCCCTCCGGCGCACACCTCCGGCGCACTCCACGATGCTGCGACACGAGCCTTTCCGTCAAATTCGCGCTAAACAGGAGGAAAACCCTAGCGCCGAGGCCGGCAGCGGGATACCTCTACGGCGTAGCGGCGTTCCCATGAGCGATAACACGCCTCCTCCCCCTGACGACCGCCCCGGGTCGCGGAATGCGATGCTGGCGCGCGCCAAAGCGCTTCGCGAGACATCGCGCGAGCTAGTCGCGCGTGCGCTCGAGCTAAAACGGGAAACCGACGGTCTGCATCTACATCTACGGCGGGTCAGCGACATGAACTCGGCGCCGTTCATCGAGTTGCGCAAGAGCGTCGAAGACTACGCCGCCGCGCTTCGGACGCTCGGCGAGACCCCTGAGCAGACAATAATTCAGGTAAAGCAAATTGCCGTCGAGGCCGGTCGCGAGGTCGAGGCGCGGACTCCCAGCAGAGGGTTCGATCACGACGGCGTGCGCGAAGAGATCGTGCGCTGGGCCACCCAAGCCTATTTTGCGTCGTAGCGCCGCGACGAACTGATTCGCCCACCGGAGGATCGATGAAGGTCGCAGTCGTAGCGATGAGCGTTCTCGGAGCGCTTCGGCTCACCGCACAAACACCCGCGCAGTCGCGATTGCTCAATGCGCTGCCCACCGGCGTGCGGGCGACACAGCTCGTCGTCTCGACCGATACCCAGCGCGTCTATTTCACCGACTCGACGCGAGCGCTCTGGCTGTACATCCGCGCGACGAACGCGGCGACTCGCCTCGCCGATGCCGAAGTGTGGGATCTCACCATCGGCGCGAAAGACAAGCTGCTCGCCTATCGCCGCGTCGATCGCGAGTCCGGTGCGCAGCACATCTTCGTGCTTCCCGTCGATGCACGCACGGGCGTCGCGGCAGGCCGCGAGCGTCGCGTCAGCGCGATGGAAGGCGATTCGCCCGCTATCTCGCCGGACGGCAAGTCGATCGCCTTCGCGCGAGACGATTCGGTCGGCGTCGGACAAGGGGTCGTCGTCGCCTCACTCAATGGTGGCCGTGAGCTGACCGTCGTGCCGGTCGGGCGGTCCGGCATCGGCAGCATTCGTTGGGCGCTGGACGGGCGATCGTTGATTTACACCGTCAATCCGCCGGTGGTCTGCTTCCCCGACTGGAGCTGCCTGCCGTACAAGAACAACGCGCCGAGCATCTTCGGGAGTCTGCATCGCGTGCCCGCCACGGGCGGCGCATCGACAACCATCGTCGCGCGCGCGGCGACGGGTTGGCCGGGTCCTTCTCCCGACGGTTCGCTGATCGTCTACGCCGACACCGGGTTCTCCGGCCGTCTCGTCGTCGCCGATTCGACCGGCCGGACGCTGACCACGATCACGCCACCCGGGCGCGAGACGATCGAGGGCTGGCTGCCGCCGACGACCCTCGTGTTCTCCGATCGGGGGGACACGCGGCGTCTCCTTACGCTTCCCATCGCCGGCGGAACGCCGCGTCTTCTTCTCGATACGCTGCCGCCGTTCTTCGAGCCAGTGTGGTCCCCGAACAGCGAAAGCTTCTCGATGACGGCATGTCTCACCGAACAATGCGAGATGCGAATCTGGTCCGCGGACGGCACTCTCCGCCGCACCGTCTCGCTTCCCGACCGCTACGTCGGCGGCGCCCTGTGGTCGCCCGACGGGGCGCACATCGGGTACTTCGGCGGCACGACGACGAACAATCGCCATCTGAGCGTGATCGACGTCGCTGCCGGAACCGTGCGACAGGGCGCGATGATGTCGAGCAACAGCGCCACCTTCCTGTGGACCGCCGACTCGCGCAGCGCCATCGTGGCAAACACCACCGGCGGCTCGGGAGCTCAACGCAAAGTGGTTTTCCAGAGCGTCGACGTCGACGGCACCGCGCGCACGCTCCGCGAATTCGTGATCGGCGCTACGCCAAGTGTCGGAATGGCGATCAGTCCAACGATCGGATTGGTGATGCGGAGCGGTGAGCTGCACCGCGTCGTGTTCGCCGGCGACTCGGCCGACGCCGTCGTCGTGCCGAAGACGAACGGCCGGTACAACGGGATCGTCGCCGTCTCACCCGCCGGCGAGCGCGTCGTGCTTCGACACTCGGCGGATTCTACCGGCGATGTACAGACCCTCGAGGTGCTGACGTCCGACGCACGGCCGGTGGCGACGATCGAGACGCCGTTCCCGATCGTCGGCTCGATGCGGATGCTGCCGCGAGGAGACCAGCTCGTCGTCTTCGGCCTCCCGTCGGAAACGGAGCCGGAAGCGGCGCTCTACCTGGTCGACGTCACCACCAAACAAAGTCGGAAGATCGCGCCGATTCCACTGCGGCAAGCGACGGGCGACCTCGCCGTATCTCCTGACGGGCGTACACTCCTCTACACGCTGACCGGCACCACGTCGCCACGCGTGTTCACCATGGATCTTTCGACATTGAAGTCGGGGGGACGCAGATGATCTCGAGAGTCAGCATTCTCCTCATCGCACTGCTGTTCGGCGCGTCACGTCCGCCCGCGGGCCCCAAGTACGCGCGTCTCTTCACGCTCAAGGCGAAGGAAGGCGTGTTCGCCTACGCGCGTATCTCGCCCGACGGCAACACACTCGTCTACGCGTCCGAGAAGCGCGACACGCGGCACCCGAATGGACTCGGCCTCCTGGAGACCGTCGTCGATCTCACCTCCAAAAAGATTCTCTATACCGAGAATGGGATCGACGCCTATTGGTCGCCGGACGGCAAGAGGGTCATTTACAGCGGCGAGAATGGTGTCTCCGTGCGCGACGTCTGGAACAAGCAAACGATCGGCAACGTCGCCCCGCCCGGGCTTGGCGACTACTACAGTTGGGCGACGCGCGACGGCAAGGATCTCATCCTCACGATCGACAGTCGTTACTACTACTTGAATGGCGACAAGGCGGTACAGCCGATTCAGAAAGTGAAGTCGTGCGACAAGGTCGGCACCGGCGAACGTCCGCTGATCAGCAAGGACGGCAAACGCATCACGACCTTCGTCGAGGGCAATATCGTCGTGCGTGGACTCGACAACTGCGACGACATCTTCGATACGGGCATCAAGGGCGCGAAGGCCGACTTCAGCTGGGATGGCCGGTACATCGCCTTCCACTCGCTCAAACCCGAAGGAGCCGGCTACGACATCCAGATCGTCGATCTCAAGGAGAAGACGATTCGTACGCTGCCCAACCTCAAAGGCTCGGCGCTCTTCCCGAGCTGGACGAAGGACGGCCGCCTCTGCTTCCGCTATGACGGCCCCGAATACCGCGGGTTCATGATGGCGTCGAACGTGCTCGACATCCCGACCAAGCCACTTCCCGCTGCCGCCGAGCCGCTGCCGAAGAGCCGCACCTGGGAAGACATCTTCCCGGAGACACCGCGCGAAAAGCACGCGCTCAACGTCGTACTGATCTGGGCTCCATGGAGCGCGCACAGTGGCATCGCGTTCGACGAGCTCGGACAGGCGCGCGAGTATTTCGCGAGCCAGCACACCGACATCTCATTCGCGTCCGCCGCGGATCCGGCAAGCGGCGAAGCCGAGATTCAGCGTCAAATGTCCGCGTTCGCGTCTCCCGTCCAGCGGATCGCACTAGCGCCAAAGGGATTGGCGTTGACTGAAGCGCGCAATCAGATGCCGACCACGCTGCTGTTCAAGAATGGCGTGCTGGTCGACCGACGCCTCGGGGCGCAGACGGCCGAGCAGCTCAAGGAGTGGATCGAGCGTCACTAGGGTGGACACGCGCGATAATTCGCACCGCGCATGATCAGCTCACCACGCTCTTCCTGAATGATCCCCGCGACCTCGTGCGGCTGGAGCAGCGTCGCATACGCGTTCTGCGGTCCGGGCACGAGCTTCAGTCCGAACTCGGCGGGCGACTTGGACGCTCCCTGAACCGTGTAGGGGCCGGCGACGACCTTGGGCCCCGGGTACGCTAGCAGCGCCGGCCCGATGTCATACGAGAAGATCTTGTCGATCGACTCGGTCAACGCCAACGGATCCGTGTGGCGAACGTCGGAGATGACGACGTCAGCGAGGCCGGCGTTCAACGGAAAGTTCGTGTCCCAGCCCGGAACGTTGTTGCTTTTGCCGCTCGCCAATGCTCGGATCTGTTCTATCCACGTTGCCTTCGCGGCGGGCGGCATCGTGTGCCCGTCCGCCGGCACGAAGGTGAGCGTGCCGAGGACTCGGTCGCGGTGCCGCGCCGCGTACGTCATCGCGATCTTCCAGCCCTCCGCCTGACTGACCAGAATCGCCGGCGGCACCCGGAGACTGTCCATCACGGCCGTGAGGTCATTCACGTGCGCTTCGATCGAGTAGTCGGCGCCCGGCGACGGGCTCGACTTGCCGTGGCCGCGCAGGTCGTACTGCACGATCCAATACGCATCGACGAGTTGCTCTTTCACCTGGCGCCAGCGCTCCACGCTGACGCCGGGATAGTTGACGATGACGATCGGAATTCCGCATCGCGGACCGCCTTCGACGACCGACAGCGTCACCTGGTCGCGCGTGACGATGAATCGCTGCACCGCATCTTCGCCGCGAGCCTGACGATTGCCGATGACGAGGAGATCCGACGTATCGGCACGCGCCGCATCAAGAGCCGGATAGATTTCGCGGTTCGTATCCAGCGGCTGATTGACCACGTTGCGCGCCGGCGCCGGCGGGAGAAAGCGCACGAGAGCGGCGAGCTCCTGTGACGCGGGCCGGCCATCCGCCATGCGGGGAGTCGTGAAGCGCCATTTCTCCAGCGTCGTCGCCGCCTCCTTCATGAACGCACGACCTTCGTCCGACGCCAGCGCCGAGATCGGGCTTGGTGTGGCACGTGTGACGTGTCCGGTACTGTCGATCACGAGGTCGACGTGAACGTCCGCCTGGATCGTTCGGCCCACGGCTTCGCGCACCGGATAGTGCGGCGTCGGATTTCCGGCGAGCGGAATCGCCGGGCAGGCAACTTCATCGCGACGCCGAGTCGCGTTCGCCCGGAGCGGCGCCGGCTTCGCGCGAAGGCGGCGTGCATTGACGACAGCGCGACCGAGCGCCGCCAACATGCCGTCGCTCTCGGCTTTTGTCATCGTCGTCAAGAACCAGGGATTCGGCAAATCGCCCAATCCGATACACCCGATGCCGACTGTGAGCTCGAACACGCCACTGCCGATTCGCTGCCCCACCGGCGGGAACCAACTCATCCAGAATCCGATCGGCTTGGTCGGGTAGCGCGTGGCTGTGTCC
>Ga0310813_10001037_pt1 | contig 16862 bp, 14 predicted proteins | sample YN3metagenome_FD_203086 | JGI IMG/M metagenome (GOLD analysis project Ga0310813, IMG submission 203086) | Soil microbial communities from experimental microcosm in Duke University, North Carolina, United States - YN3 | ecosystem: Engineered > Artificial ecosystem > Soil microcosm > Unclassified...
ACGGTGAAGGAGATGCTCGCGGCCAAGTAGCGCTCAAAGGACGAGCGCGACACCGTTCTTCTTGAGCCAGCGCTCCTGCTCGCGGAAGTCGGGGCAGAGTTCGGCCACCTTCGCCCAGAAGCGGCGTGAATGATCGGGGTGCGCCCGGTGGGCCAGCTCGTGGGCCACCAGGTAGCGCGCCACCCCTTCCGGCCCGAGCATCAGGCGCCAGTTGAAGGACAGCGTCCCCTTCGACGAGCAGCTGCCCCAGCGCCGCCGCTGATCCCGGATGATGATCTTCTTGAAGTCCAGATTGTGGCGCGCCGCCAGCGCTCTGGCGTGACCACTGAGCACGCGCGCGGCTTCCTCCCGATACCAGCCCACGAGCGCCGAGTGGACGGCCGCCCGGGTGCGCCGCGGAGTGTGGACGATCAGGGAATCGCCCAGGCGTCCCACCCGCGCCGGCACGCCGTTCGAGAGGTTCAGCGTCAACTGCGCCCCCAGGTACGGCACGGTCGTGCCGTGGTCGAGCGTGCGATCGGGGATGAGCGCGGCGAGCCGCTCGAGCCGCCCCAGGGCGCGCAGCACCCAGACCTGACGGGCCCGCAGGAAGGTCTCGATGCGCGACTCGTTCAGGCCGTCGGGCAGCGTCACGCGCAGCCCCGTCCGGAGTCCGATGTCGGCCCGCAGATAGCGGGCGCGCGCGCTGCGGCGCAGCGTGTAACTCACGCAGCGGCCGTCGAGCTGGATCTCCCGGACCTCCAGGTTCTGCACGGCGCCCAAGATACCGAAAATACGAATCCCGCGCATTTTTCGTGTGGAGAAATCGGCCCTTTTTAACACTCCCCCGCAGGGGGCCGACTTATGTCCTTGTTCCGTCGCTTCCGATCGGCTACAACTTGCCCCGCAGCCGGGGCCGTCCTTTAGGAGAGGAAGGATATGTTCACGCTTCGGGTCTGCTCCGCGCTCGCCATCCTCGTCGCCCTCGCCTCCTGCTCGACCGCCGCCCGCTCCGCCCCGACCGTCGCCATGGACGGTCGCGAGAACGAAGACGCCCTCCGCCTCAGCAACGGCGAGGTGGTGCGGGGCCGCATTGTCGAAGAAACCGCGCGCCAGGTCGTCATCGAACGCGAAAACGTCGTCTCGACGTATCCGCGCGCCGCCATCTTCAGCATCGACTACTCCAAGGACCGCTGGAACGAACGCCGGCAGCCGCTCCTCTCCTCGGACACCCCGGCCGCCTCGAGCCGGCCCTCGAGCACGTGGCTTCCGCGCACGGACCCTCGCGAGCCGATTCAGCAGACCGAGGTCCTCTTCCACGATTCCCACGCGCTCGTCGACTGCGTCGGACCCGCGCTGGCGCAGGCTCACCAGGATCTGCCCGACCTCCGCCTCTTCGTGGAGCCGGGCGGCAAGATCGTGCTCCACGACCCCAAGCAGTGGGGATACCACGCCCACCTTCCCGGCGGCGCGCTCCGGATCCCCGTCGGCAAGCCCGGCCTCTCGATCGATCTGCCGAAGGACGAGGCGGCGCTCCCCGAGACCATCGTCTTCGTGAGCCCGGCCCAGGAGATCAAGGCGGGCGACGGCGACGCCCGCACGAGCTACGCGCTGCCCGATGCCGTGAGCGCCGTGATCAAACCGATCTCGATCGCCGAGACGATGCTCGCGATCCAGCCCTTCGCGGGCGGACGTCCTCTCACAACGCCGAACGGGCCCCTCTGGGCCTTCACGCTGCCCCGCAACTCGCGGCAGTTCTTCGTCTACCTCCTCGACCGCACCCGGAAGCACGGCGAGATCCTCAAGGCGTCGTACGTCGGCTTCGGCGACACCGTCCTCGCGGCGGATCTGATCGTGGACCTGATCGGCGCGGACGGGGTGGCGCTCGGGCGGGTCCTGGCGGTCCCCTACCCGGACCAACTCAGCGCCGACGGCCCGGCACGCGAGCCGCTGGTCGTCTACGCGGGGCCCCTCAAGGACCCGACCGCGATCGCGACCCTCGCGCTGCCTCCGCGCGAGGCGATTCAACTGCCGTCGAGGCCCTCGTCGACGAAGGCCGACGTGCTCGTCAGCTACTACGAGGTCTCGCCATCCGTCCCCCAGAGCTCCGTGCTCGCGTACGGCGTCGGGCGACCGACCCGGGACGTCACGATCGTGACGCGGGAGATCACCCCGAAGGACCCGGACCAGGTCGTGAAGATCGACCTCTCGTCGCTGCCGGAGGAGCGCTTCCCCGCGGTGCTGTGGCTCTACCAACGCCGGACCTTCGTCTGGAAGACGACCGGCGGGCGCTTTCTCCCGGGGACTCCGGCCGAGGTGCCGGCGCTCGGCGACGTCGCGCTCGCGAAGCTGAAGCGGAGCGAAGCGATCCCCCACGTGATCCCGCTGATATTCACGGGCCCGAAGGCGTCGTCGGGAGGCGGGCGCGGGCTGGATCCCGCCGCGGGGGTCGCGGGCGGGATGGCCAACGGGCTGCTCCACGATGCGCTCTCGAAGGAAGCGGGCGGCCTGCGCAGTCTCACGCAGACGATCAGCAGCCCCGCTCCATCGGGCGACGGCGGCGTCTCGAACGTGACCTACGTCTACATCAGTTCGCCGCCGCACAGCGCGGCGGCCGAGCTCGGCGGCTTCGGCGGCGCCGCGTCGAGCGCGACTCCGGGCGGCCTCTACCTCAATTCAGCCGGGGGTCCCGCAGGAGGCTTCGCGCCCGCGGAGGCCTACGGGAACGGGGGCTACGCCATGCGGCCGTCGGGGTCCATCAACTCCTCCGGCAGCGGCAGCGTGAGTTACGATCCGAGGACGGGGTCGATGTCGGGCGGAGGGCAGGAGCCGCTGAGCTACACCGTGTCCGGAGTCACGATGCCGGTCCGGCGAACGAGGAGATGATGGACGAGAAGCTCGGTCCGAGCCGGGAGAAGGCCGGTGTTTAGAGGACCTTCCGGAGCTTCTTGAGCTTGGGTTCCTCGGTCCGCAGGAATTCCACCGCGAGGTTCATCCCCATGTTCTGCCCGGCGTGGGCCAGGCGGATGGGACGCGCCATGATCTCGACGCCCTTGAGGGCGCCGTCGAGCATGCGGATCCCGATGGTGTGGGGCCGGAGCGGAATGCTCTGCTGCGGGAGGACCACCGCGGTCAGGAGCGCCCCGCTCAGCGAGACGTCCTTGATCACCGCCGCGCCCTTGTCGAAGAGCGAGCCGTCGGAGTTGTAGATCGACAGCTCCAGGGGAATCGCCATGGGACGGCGCTGCTGCTGGCGCTTGTGGTGATACTTGAGTCGGGTGAAATCGTAGCCGAGTTCCCGGGCGACCTTGAAGACCTGCTTGATGGTATCCTTCTTGAAGACCGGGCCCGGCCGGCGATTCAGGATCTTGTTCACGCTGGAGACGTCCAGGCCCACGCGACGCGCAATCTCGAGCTGGGTTACCGCCATAACCTATTCCTCCTTAGCCCGCAGCCCGGTCGCACAGGACCCTCCCTAACCGCCCCTGGGACTGCTACTATCTTACAATAATCAGTCTAATGTGAAAAGCGGCCGTGCAAATAAAACCTGGATTCTCAGGGACTTCCCGACCCCCTGATTTACCCATTTATACCCGGAATGGGTAATAGATCAGCGGCATAATCGGGACATCGGCCCCGGTCGTGCTATATAGAACTGGGATGCGAGCACCCTTCTACGGAGGTCGAGCGGTCATGCGTCGAATCTTCGCCTGCACCCTGATGACGGCGCTCCTCATGCTCTCCGCCCGCGGCGGAGCGGCCGACCCCGACGATCCCCAGCTCCGCTTCAACCGCGACATCCGGCCCCTCCTGGCCAACACCTGCTTCCAGTGCCACGGTCCGGACCCGGGCGCCCGCAAGGCGAAGCTGCGCTTCGACCGCGAGGAAGGCTTCTTCGGCGCGCGCGAAGGCGGCCCGACCGTCGTCAAGGGCCAGCCCGACAAGAGCCCGCTCTACCAGCGGATCGTCACCAAGGATCCCGACGACCTGATGCCGCCGGCGAAGTCCCACAAGGTCCTCAAGCCGGAGGAGAAGGAGAGGATCCGCAAGTGGATCGCGCAGGGCGCCCCGTGGGAGCCCCATTGGGCGTTCATCAAGCCCGAGCGGCCCGCCCTTCCCGTCGTGAAGAACGCCAAGTGGGTCCGGAATCCCATCGACACGTTCGTGCTGGCGCGGCTCGAGGCCCAGGGCCTGTCGCCCGCCCCGGAGGCCGACCGCCGTGCCCTTGCGCGGCGCCTCTCGCTCGACCTCCTCGGCCTCCCGCCCGAGCCCGAGCTCGTCGAGGCCTTCCTGGCCGACACCTCGGCGGACGCCTACGAGAAACTGGTCGACAAGATGCTCGCGTCGCCGCGCTACGGCGAGCACCGCGCCCGCTTCTGGATGGACGCCGCGCGCTACGCCGACACCCACGGCCTCCACTTCGACAACTTCCGCGACATCTGGCCCTACCGCGACTGGATCATCACGGCCTTCAACCAGAACCAGCCCTTCGACCGCTTCACGGTCGAGCAGATCGCGGGCGACCTGCTTCCCAACCCCACGCAGGAGCAGATCATCGCCACGGGCTTCCACCGCTGCAACATGACCACCAACGAGGGCGGCACGATCGCGGAGGAGAACCTCGCCAACTACGCCCGCGACCGCGTCGAAACGACCTATTGGGTCTGGCTGGGTCTGACCGCCAACTGCGCGGTCTGCCACGACCACAAGTTCGACCCGATCACCACGAAGGACTTCTACTCCATGGCGGCGTTCTTCCGGAACACGACGCAGGGCGCCCTCGACGGCAACGTGCGCGACACGGCGCCCGTGCTGATGCTGCCGAAGGCCGAAGACGAGAAGCGCCACAAGGAGCTGCCCGGGGAGATCGAGTCGACGAAGCAGGCGGTGGCCGCGCGGAAGAAGGTGCTGCGCGCCGACTTCGACAAGTGGCTCGAAACCGCGAAGCCCGCCGACTGGGATACCGAGGTCGCCAAGATCGGCGAGCCCTCGTTCCACCTGCCGCTCAACGCCGAGCAGCCCGCGGAGGCCATCCAGGCGCTCTTCCAGGGCAAGGCCCTCGATGTGAAGTCAAAGGGGCCGCTCCACTGGGTGGACAGTGGGCGCCAAGGCAAAGCGCTCCACATGGACGGCAAGTCGCCGGTCGAGATCGGCACCGAGGTCGGCGCCTTCGAGAAGGACGGCGCCCGCTCGTACGGCTGCTGGGTGAAGCTGGGCAAGGGCTTCCAGGGCAGCGCCGCCCTCTTCGCCCGGATGGACGACGACGACGGCTACCGTGGCTGGGACCTCTGCGCCCAGGATGGCGAGTTCACGTCGCACCTGGTCCACAAGTGGCAGAACGACGCCATCAAGGTCGGGACGACGGGCAAGGCGTGGAAGCCCGACACCTGGCAGCACGTGTTCGTCACCTACGACGGCTCCGGCAAGGCGGAGGGCTTCAAGATCTTCGTCGACGGCAAGGAGGCGAAGCTCAAGATCGAGGTCAACACGCTGAAGAGCACGACGAAGACGCTGACCCCGCTCCTCGTTGGCGCGCGGAAGAAGAGCCTGGCGCTGGCCGGCGCGTCGCTGCAGGACATCCGCTTCTACGACCGCAAGCTGAGCCCCGGCGAGGTGCGCCGGATGGCGCTCGAGGAGAAGGCGCGGGTCCTGATCGGCAAGCCTCCGGCGGAGCGCAAGCCGAAGGAGAAGGACGAGCTCTTCGACGTCACGGCGGACGGCGATCCCGAGGTGGCCGCGGCGAACGCGAAGGTGTCGGCCCTCGAGGCGGAGCAGAAAGCCATCAAGGATCGCTCCAACGTCGCCCACGTCATGGAGGAGAAGAAGGGCAGCATGCCCACGGCCAACATCCTCTTCCGGGGCGAGTACGACAAGCCCCGCGACAAGGTGGAGGCCGGCGTCCCGGCGGCCCTGCACCCCCTGCCCCAGGATGCCCCGAAGAGCCGCCTGGGCCTCGCCCGCTGGCTCGTCAGCCCCGAGAACGCGCTGACGCCGCGCGTCATCGTTAATCGCTACTGGCAGGAGGTGTTCGGCACCGGCATCGTGAAGAGCTCCGAGGACTTCGGCATCATGGGCGACGCCCCCTCGCACCCGGAGCTCCTGGACTGGCTGGCCGTCGAGTTCCGCGAGACCTGGGACGTGAAGAAGTTCTTCCGGCTGATGGTCACCTCGTCGACCTACCGCCAGTCCGCGGCGGCCACGAATGACAAGGTCGAAAAAGATCCGGCCAACCGCCTGTTCTCGCGCGGCCCGAGGTTCCGGATGGACGCCGAGATGGTCCGGGACTACGCGCTGGCCGCGTCCGGCACCCTCTCCGCGAAGATCGGCGGCCCGAGCGTGAAGCCCTACCAACCCGACGGCGTCTGGGACGCGGTGGGGATGCGCGAAAGCAACACCAAGACCTACAAGCGCGACAACGGCGAGGCGCTCTACCGGCGCAGCCTCTACTGGTTCTGGAAGCGCATGGCGCCGCCGGCCTCGCTTGAAATCCTGAACGCGCCGTCCCGCGAAGTCTCCTGCCTCCGCCGCGAGCGCACCAACACGCCGCTCCAGGCGCTGGTCACCCTGAACGACCCCCAGATGATCGAGGCGGCGCGCGCGCTGGCGACGCTCGCCCTCAAGGGCGGCAACGACGACGCCGCCCGGCTGCGGGTCGCGGCCACCCGCGTCCTGGCCCGGCCGCTCACCGAGAAGGAAGCCGCCGTCGTGATGCGCATCAAGGGCCAGCTCTCCGATCACTACAAGGCGAAGCCGGAAGACGCGAAGGCGCTGGTCGGCGTCGGAGAGTTGAAGCCCGACCCGGCGCTGGACCCGGCCGAGCTGGCCGCCTGGACGATGATCTGCAACCAGCTGCTCAACCTGGACGAGACGCTCAACAAATAAGCGAGGATCGCATGGACCTCTTCAACGACTACGTGCTGTCGACGCGGCGCCAGTTCTTTGCCGGCGGCGCGAACCTGCTGGGCACGGCCGCGATGGCGGCGCTGACGGGCGGCAAGCTGCTCGCGGCCGGCGACGAAGGCTCGCCCTTCAAGGTCGGAGCCCACTTCGTCCCGAAGGCCAAGCAGGTCATCTACCTGCACATGGTCGGCGGTCCCGCGCAGATGGACCTCTTCGACTACAAGCCGCAGATGCAGGCGATGTACGACAAGGACCTGCCCGATTCGATCCGCAACGGGCAGCGGCTGACGACGATGACGTCCGGCCAGGCGCGCTTCCCCATCGCGCCCTCGAAGTTCAAGTTCAACCGCGCCGGGCAGTGCGGGATGACCATCACGGAGAACCTGCCCTGGCTCAGCAAGGTCGCCGACCAGATCTGCTGGATCAAGTCCATGCACACGGAGGCGATCAACCACGAGCCGGCCATCTGCTGCATGCAGACCGGCAGCCAGGTCACGGGAAAGCCCTGCCTGGGCTCCTGGGCCTCCTACGGCCTGGGGTCGATGAACGACAACCTGCCGACCTTCGTGGTCCTGGTCGCCACCCCGTCCAACCGCGAGCAGGAGCAGGCGATCTCGGGCCGGCTCTGGTCCTCGGGCTTCCTGCCGGGCGAGCACGCCGGTGTCTCGTTCCGCAGCGCGGGCGACCCGATCCTCTACATCAACAACCCGCCCGGCGTCACCGACTCCGTCCGCCGTGCCACGCTGGACGGCGTCCACGAGCTCAACGACCTGAACTATCAGCGCCTGCTCGACCCCGAGACCCGGACGCGGACGAGCCAGTTCGAGATGGCGTACCGGATGCAGGCCAGCGTGCCCGAGCTCACCAACATCGCGAAGGAGCCCGAGAGCACGTTCAAGCTCTACGGCGAGGACGCCAAGAAGCCCGGCAGCTTCGCCAACTCGGTCCTGATGGCCCGGCGCCTCGTCGAGCGCGGCGTCCGCTTCGTCCAGATCTACCTCAACAACTGGGACCATCACTCCAACGTGGGCGGCCGCATGCCCTCGCAGTGCAAGGACGTCGACCAGGCCTGCTACGGCCTGATCACCGACCTGAAGCAGCGCGGCATGTTCGACGACACGCTCATCATCTGGGGCGGCGAGTTCGGCCGCACGATCTACTCTCAGGGCGGCCTCTCGCACGAGAACTACGGCCGCGACCACCACCCCCGCTGCTTCACGATGTGGATGTCCGGCGGCGGAGCCAAGGGCGGCGCGATCTACGGCGAGACCGACGACTTCAGCTACAACATCGTCAAGGACCCGGTCCACATCCGGGACTTCCACGCGACGGTGCTGCACCTGCTCGGCTTCGACCACCAGCGCTTCAGCGTGCGCTATCAGGGCCTGGACGCGAGGTTGACGGGCGTCGAGCCGGCGAAGGTGATTCGGGACTTGTTGGCGTAGGAGCGCCCTCCCTGAAGGGGAGGGATGGGGAGGGGGATCCCCTATTCTGTTTCCTGCTTCCCGTTTCCTGTTTCCCTAGTCCGGCTCGGGCTCATTGCCGACCCGGCGCGCAAACCGAGCGAAGACCAGCGACATGTCATCCCGCGCGCCCTTCACGTCCGCGGCCTGCAGGATGAGCCGCGACAGGCGCCTCGCGGAGGCCGGCTCCCGGAGGAGCACCTCGATTTCCTCGTCGAGCAGCGGATCGGTGACGCCGTCGGTCGTGAGCAGAAGCCCGTCGCCGAGCTGCAGGTCGGCCGTCGCCAGCTGCGGGTCCAGCGGCGAGGAGTTCTTGCCGAGGTGATTCCAGAGCGCGTGGCGCCAGCGGCTCTTCCGCGCCGTCTCCGGCGTCAGAATGCCCTCGTCCGTCAGTTTCTGCACGAGGGTGTGGTCGAAGGTGAGGCGCTCGAGGCGCGAGTCCCGCAGCAGGTAGCAGCGGCTGTCCCCCGCGTTCACGATCCACACCTTGGGCCAGAGCACGAGCGCGGCGGTCAGGGTCGTCCCCATGCCGAAGAGCTCCGGATGAGCGTCGACGTCCGCCAGGATTTCGTCGTGGCAGCGCAGCACGCCCTTGCGGAGCAGCTCGCCCGGGTCGATCGCCTGCAGGAGTCCGGGCTCGGACACCGTCCGCCGCACGAACTGGTGCAGGGTCTGGATCGCCGAGGAGCTGGCCCGGTCCCCGGCGGGGCCGCCGCCGATGCCGTCGGCCACCGCGAAAAGGAACGCCGGCCCCTGTGCGGAGTCGGACGGAATGTCGAGGGGCGTCAGGAGGTAGTCGTCCTGATTGACCCGGCGGCCTTTGCCGATCTGGCTCACGCCGTGGCAATCGAGGGGGATGGCCTGGGTGCCCTGCAGGGGCGTGCCGTCCTCTCCGCGCCACTCGCGGTCGTGTTGGAAAGATTTGTCCTCTAGCATTGAAACCTCCGGGTGCGGGACCAGAATATCTACGACGTCCGCCACCCTCGGGTCACCCTAGGCGAGAAGCTGCAGAAATTCGACGATTTCGGCTTTCAGCTCGCCCTCGTCGGAGACCGTCTGAAGGATGTAGTGCTGCACGGTGTCGCGAAGCTGGCCTTTGAGGCGGTGGACGGCCATCTTGGCCGCCGCCGGCGTCAGCCCGGTCCTCTCCGCGATGGTCTCGTAGTCCTCGTCCGCGAGATAAAGGTGGAAGGCTTCCAGGTGGGCCGGCTCCGCCTTGAGCTCGGAAATGGCCTGCTTCCATAGCGTGCGGGCCCAGGTCCGGTGCAGCACCGTCTCGGGATTCTCGCCGCTGGCGACCTCGAGGGTGTACTCGCGCTCGCCCGTGGCGAAGTCGAGCGACAGGATCGTCTGGTCCCCGCCCCGCTTCTGCCGGGCGGCGGCCTTGATCTTGTCCTTCATGAAGTTCGTCAGCGACGCCAGCAGGAAGGTGCGGAAGCGGCCTCGGGCGGGGTCGGCCTTCGCCAGGGTACCCTTCTCCAGTACCGAGGTCAGGAAATCCTGCACGATGTCCTTGGCGGATTCATTGTCGTAGCCGTGCTGCCGCACAAAGAAGTAGAGCGGCTTCCAATAGACGCGGACGAACATGTCGAACGCGTGGACGTCTCCGACCGCGCGAATCAGCGACCACGAGGTTGTATCGAACTCGTGGCCGGGGCCCAGGATGCGAGTTTCATTTTTCATGGTGGATATACCCTTCCCCGGACATTCTCCAGGATCCTATGTACGACGTCCGGGTCCCGGAGTGTCAGGGTTCCGAGGAACGACGGCACGGCATTCGATTCATGCAACCGCCCCGGGGTGACGTCGTAGATAGCCCTGAAATGACCCTGACAGACGGAAGGAGGCCGACATGTTGAGCTGGTCGCTCACGTTCTTCATCGTGGCGATCATCGCCGCCGTGTTCGGGTTCGGCGGAATCGCCTCGGGCGCCGCGGAGATCGCCCGCGTCTGCTTCTTTTTCTTCATCGTGCTGTTCGTGGCGAGCCTGATCTACGGGCTGGTCACGGGCCGCAAACCCCCGTCCGCGCTCCGTTAGCGCGGCGTACCAACGCTACCCAACCCCCAGTTCCTTTGCCCGGGCCATCGCCGCACGGCGATGGCCCGGGCAATTCTTATGAACGAAAGAAGGAGGAAACAGTGAACCTTGCCGCACTCGCGACCCTGCTGGCTTCCCTGGCGTCCGGCGACGACCTCTGGGAGCCCCCCTCCTACCGCCGGATCATCAGCGCCGAGGAGGTCGAGGCGGCTCCCGCGCCGGCTGCCCTTCCCGTCGTGTTGGCCGACGACGAGCCCGCGTCGTTCTCGATCGGCCCCGAAGGCGGCTACCTTCATGCCCGGGACGCCGACCGCGGCACCTGGTTCGGCGGCGCCAAGGCCCGCCTCCACCTGCTCCGCTTCCTGGCCGCCGAAGCCTCCATCACCTTCCACCAGAACCACTACGCGGACGGCGACATCGTCGTCACCCAGTATCCGGTGCAGCTCACGGCGTTCCTGTACATCATCCCGGTGGGCCCGATCCGCCCCTACATCCTGGGCGGCGTCGGCTGGTACTACACCCGCACCGATTACAAGGACAGCCTGAGCGCCATCAACGACACGACGGACCACTTCTTCGGCGTGCACCTGGGCGCCGGCGCCGAGATCATGCTCGGAAAGAGCGCGTCGATCGACGCCGACGTCCGCTACATCTTCATCAACGCGACCACCCAGCAGGTCCTCGAGGACCGCAACTTCAATTACTGGCAGATCACCTTCGGACTGAACTTCTACTTCTGATGCAGTCGCTGACACGACTCGTCTTCGGCAATCCGGTCTGGGCCTGGATGACGGCCGCGCTCGTCGCGGCCGTCTCCGTTTCGGCGGCGGCGATCCTGAAACGTGTTTTCCGGAACCGGATCGAACGGCGCCCGGAGGAGCTCTCGCTCGGCCGCCGGGCGCTCCTGACGGTGGCGGCGCGGACCTCGCTGCTCCTCGTCCTCGGCGTCAGCCTCTGGGCCGCGGGCCTCCTGCTGACGCTCCCCGACAAATGGGAGCGCATCATCCGCACCGCGGCCATCCTGTCGCTCGCGGTCCAGGGCGCCCTCTGGATTCACGGCCTGATCGCCCTGGCGGCCGAGGAAGGCGAACACCGCGTCGCCCGGCGCGACCCCGGGTCCACCACCACGGTCCGAACCCTCGGCCTCTTCTGCAAGTCGGCTCTCTGGACCATCCTGGTCCTGATGGCGCTGCACAACGCCGGCGTCGACATCACGGCCCTCGTGGCCGGCCTGGGGATCGGCGGCATCGCCGTCGCGCTCGCCTTGCAGAACATCCTCGCCGACGTCTTTGCCTCCGTCTCGATCATGCTGGACAAGCCCTACCAGGTCGGCGATTTCATCGTGGTGGGCGACTCGATGGGCACCGTCGAGCGCATCGGGGTCAAGACGACCCGGCTGCGGAGCCTGACCGGCGAGCAGCTGGTCTTCTCCAACAGCGAGCTCCTCAAGAGCCGGATCCGCAACTTCAAGCGGATGTCGGAGCGCCGCGTCGAGTTCAGCATCGGGGTGGCCTACAGCACGCCCTACTCGAAGGTCGAGCTGGTGCCGTCCCTCCTCCGCGAGGTCATCTCGGGCAACGACCAGGTCCGGCTGGAGCGCGCGAACTTCAAGGAATTCGGCGAAGCCTCGCTGACCTTCGAGGTCGTCTACTTCGTCAAGGAGTGGAGCTACACCCTCTACATCGGCATCCAGGAATCCATCAACCTGGGCATCCTCCGGCGCTTCCAGGAAGAGGAAATCGAGTTCGCCCACCCGTCCCGCACCCTCTACATCGCCCAGGGGGTTGCGCCCGTCCGCTGGTAGGCCACCCGAATCGCGGACCCCGAACCAGGAACCAAGAGCCGGATTCGTCCCCCCTCTGCGCCTCCTCCGGGGGGAGGCCGGGAGGGGAATCTTCGGGCCGTGGTTCCTGGTTCGGGGTTCGGTCCTGGAATTGCTTGAGGTCCCGCACCAGTACCCTTACGATGAACCTATGCCGTCGAGCAAAGACACCCAGATGATGGGCGACCAGAATCGGTTCCCCACCACCTCGTGGAACCTGGTTCGGACGGCCAAGAAGGTCGAGGCGCTGGACACCCTCATCCAGGTCTACTGGAAGCCGCTCTACTTCTTCGTCCGGCAGCACGGGTACGACAACGAAACGTCGAAGGACATGGTCCAGAGCTTCCTCACCACGCTGATGCAGCGCGACGCCATCTCCAAGGCGGATCCGGCGCGGGGCCGCTTCCGGACCTTCCTGCTCGCCGCCCTTTCCAACTTCATCAAGGACTGCGCCAAGGCGGAGACGCGGCTCAAGCGCGGCGGCGACCAGGCCATCTTCTCCCTCGACTTCGCCCAGGGAGAATCCGAGTTCAAGCTCGACGTCGCCCACGGCGAAGCCCCCGAGGTCGTGCTCAACCGCGCCTGGGCCAAGAACCTCTGGAAGCATTCCCTCACGAAGCTGCAGGGAGACGCGGCCCACCTCGAGGCGTTCAACCTTTACCTGATGGGGACGGACTACTCGAAGATCTCCCAGAAGACCGGGCTCTCGGAAAGCGCCGCCAAGACCGCCGTCCACCGCCTCAAGGGTCAGCTGCGAGACATCATCGTCGGCCACATCCGCGACACCGTCTCGAGCGAGTCGGACCTCGAAGCCGAGGTCGCCGAGTTCATGTCGCTGCTGTCGTAGATTCCGTGGGCAGGCAGAGGCGGAAGACGGAGCCACCCCCCGATCGGCTCCGGTAGTGGATCGACCCTTCGTGGCGATGGAGGATCATCGCGCTGATCGCCAGCCCGAGCCCCATGCCCCGACCCACGGGCTTCGTCGTGTGGAACGGCTCGAAGAGCCGCTTCCGGAATTTCGGCGGGATCCCGCGGCCCGTGTCCGAGACGTCCACGACCACCTGGTTCGAGCCTGTCCGGGTCGTGACCGCGATGCGGCCCGGGCCCTGGATGGCCTCGATCGCGTTCGAGATGAGATTGTGGAAGACCTGCCGGATCTGGTGGGCGATGCAGCGGACCTTCGGGATCCGGCCGCGCTTGACGACCAGATCGACCTGCGGGGGCAGGTCGCGGCGCAGCGGCGCGAGCGCCTCCTCCAGGCACTGGTGGAGGTCGACGAACTCGGCCGTGCGGACGTCCCGCGCGAAGGTGCGGAATTCCTCCATGACCGTCCGGGCCCGTTCGGCGGCAACCAGCGCGTCCGCCAGCATCCCGGCGCTCCGGGGGTTCCGTTCCGGGGCCTCCGAGAGGAGCTTCAGGTTCCCGTACATGACGTTGAGGGGGTTGTTGATCTCGTGCGCGACGCCCGAGATCAGCATGCCGATCAGGGCGAACTTCTCGGAACGGAGCAGCTGGGCCTGCGCGCGCTTGAGCTCCCGGTAGGCCCGGCTGGTCTTGGCCACCTCGGCGCGCAGCCGTTCCTCGAGGTGCTTCCGCTCGGTGATGTCCCTCGAGACCCAGACGATCCGACGCCGCGCGCCCGGCGCCGTCTGAAGCGGCGAGGTCCGGCCCTCGAAGTACCTCGCCCCCGCGGGAACTTGGAGCGAGTACTCCAGGACCTGGGACTTTCCGGTGTTCAGGGTCCTGCGGACGGTCCGAAGGAAGAGGTCCGCGGACTCGCGCGGGAGCACCTCGTGCATCCGCCGGCCGACCATCTCGTGGGCGCCCGCGTAGAGGAGGCCGGTGCTGGAACTCATCACGTCGAGGTAGGTCCCGTCCTCGCCCAGCACGAAGAGCAGGTCGGGCAGCGCCTCCACGACGGCCCGGAGCTTGTCCTCCCCTTCCCCGATCGTCGGGCGGAACTCGTCTCGCGCCATCCTGGCCACATCAGCATTATGCCCTCGGATCTCGCGGATGCGATCAAGTTCTGCTCCGCCTTCATTGATCGGCGCGGCCCGCGAGGCTATATTCGCTGGCCATGGCGCCGCCCACCCTGACCGAGGACGTCCCGTTCAAGGTCCTGCGCAAGACCTGGCAGCCGGTCGCCCTCTCGCGCGACGTGCGCGAGAACGACGTCCGCCCCTACCGGCTGCTCGGCGTGGACCTCGTGATCGCCCGCTTCCCGAAAGGGCTGCTCGCCGCCCAGAACGCCTGCCCCCACAAAGGCATGCGCCTCGAGCGCGGCTGCATCCGCGAGGGCGAACTGCGCTGCCCCTACCACGGGTGGAAGTTCGACCGAGAAGGCGCCTGCACCAACATCCCGTCCCTCCTCCAGCCGCTGCCCGACAAGCAGGAGCAGGCGCGCCTGACGCTGCATCCCATCCAGGAGCGCTACGGCATGATCTGGGTCCGGCTCGACCCGGAAGAGCTCGCCCCGCTCCCGCAGGTCCCCGAGTTCGAGGATCCGCGCTGGACCTACAGCGTCGCCGAGCCGATGGTTTTCCAGGCGGGATTCCGCCGCGAGATCGAGAACTACCTCGACATGACCCATTTCGCGTTCGCCCACTCCACGTCGCTGGGCGTCGCGGCCGACGCGATCATCCCCAACATGACGATCTCCGAGTTCCCCGACGGCTTCCAGATGGACGCGCCCTTCCCGGCGCTCGCCTCGCCGGAGGTGCAACCGGGCAAGCTCCAGCAGGCCCACCAGAGGCGTCAGCGCTGCTTCCTTCCGAACTTCACGACGATCCGGCAGTCGTTCGCCGACGGCGACGAGCGCGTCCTGGTCCATATCCCCAGCCCCAACGATCCCGAACGCTGCACGGTCTTCTGGTCGCTGGCCATCTCGCCCGGCTTCCGCGGGCCGGCCCCGGCCGACCAGATGGAATTCGCCGTCCGCGTCCTGAACGAGGACCGCACGATGTGCGAGAACCAGGTGCCCCGCGAGGTCCCCATCAATCCGTCCAAGGGCGGCTGGGGCGTCCTCGTGACGCCCGGCGACACCCTGGCCAACACCTTCCAGCGGACGTTCCGGAAGTTCCTTCTCCGCAGCCTGGGGCAGATCTGACGCGTACTAGAGACGGGATTCCCTCAAGGAGGCTTCGATGACCCTCGTCTTCGCGACTCTCCTGGCCCTGACCGCGGTCCCCCAGGACGACGCCTTGAAGCCGCTGCCGATCGGCGAGGCCGCGCCCGACTTCAGCCTGCCGGGCGTCGACGGCAAGACCTACTCGCTGGCGGATTTCGCGGGCTCGAAGATCCTCGTCGTCGCTTTCACGAGCAACCACTGCCCCACCGCCCAGGCCTACGAAGAGCGGTTGAAGAAGATCGTCGCCGACTACGCGCCCAAGGGGGTCGCGCTGGTTGCGATCCAGCCCAACAGCACGAAGGGGCTGCGCCTCGACGAGCTCGGCTACACCGAGCTGGGCGACTCCTTCGCCGACATGAAGGTCCGCGCCAAGGAGAAGGCGTTCAACTTCCCCTACATCGATGACGGGGAAACCCAGAAGACCGCGCGCGCCTACGGCTGCAAGGCGACGCCCCACGTCTTCGCGTTCGACGCCGCGCGCAAGCTGCGCTACGCCGGGCGGATCGACGACAGCGAGCGGCCCGAGTACGTGAAGGTCTCCGATCTCCGCAACGCGCTCGACGCGATGCTGGCCGGCGAGGAGGTCGCGGTCAAGACGACGCCCGCGTTCGGCTGCTCGACCAAGTGGGCGTCCAAGGAAGAGTCGGTGAAGAAGTTCATGGAGAAGCTCGCCGCCGAGCCGGTGTCGGTCGCGTCCGTGGACGAGGCGGGCCTGGCGGCGCTCGCGAAGAACGACTCCGGAAAGCTGCGCCTCGTAAACTTCTGGTCCACGACCTGCGGCCCCTGCCTCGAGGAGATGCCCGACCTCGTCGAGATCAACCGCATGTACCGGCACCGCGCCTTCGAGATGGTGACGGTGGCGGTGAACTACCCGGACGAGAAGGCGGACGTCGAGAAGCTCCTGAAGAAGTACCAGTGCTCCGCGCGGAACCTGATCCTCGGCGGCACGGACAAATACAAGCACCTGGCCGCCTTCGACAAGGACTGGGATGCGGCCATCCCCTACACGGTGCTCTTCAGCGCCGAAGGCAAGGTGCTCTACAAGGCGAACGGGAAGATCAACCCGCTGGAGCTCAAGCGCGCCATCGTCAACGCGCTGGGGCGCTTCATCGACAAGAAGAAGTAGGCCGCCGGCTAGTTGTCGGAGGCCGCCCGCCGCTTCCCTTCCACCGCGCCGGGCTCCGGCGCCCGGGCGATGCGGACGCCGGCGGGCCGAAGAACCCGGTCGCCGATCATCCATCCCCGGCGGACCTGGTCCACGACCGTGCCCGGCGGCTTGTCCGCCGTCTCGACGCTCCCCACCGCCTCGTGGAGGGCGGGGTCGAACATGGCGCCCACGGTCTGGATCGGCGTGATGTGGTGCAGGGCCAGCGCGCGGAGGAACTCGTGCTCCACGAGCCGGATGCTCTCCATCGCCGAGGGGTCCTCGAAGCGGGCCCACGTGAAGCTGTCCAGGGCGGGCAGGAAGTCGAGGATGAAATCCTCGAGGCCTTCCTGGCTCCATTCGGCCTTTTCGCGCCGCACGCGATCCTG
>Ga0310813_10001038_pt1 | contig 16850 bp, 18 predicted proteins | sample YN3metagenome_FD_203086 | JGI IMG/M metagenome (GOLD analysis project Ga0310813, IMG submission 203086) | Soil microbial communities from experimental microcosm in Duke University, North Carolina, United States - YN3 | ecosystem: Engineered > Artificial ecosystem > Soil microcosm > Unclassified...
GCGGCAGCGATCAGGCTGTCGCGAAACCCCATGGAACGCCGATTCCTCGAGCGGCGCGTCGCGGCATGCGACGCGGGACGGGCCTGAGCCGTCGGCTAGGCGCCGCGCCGTCCGGATTTCTGCGAGGTGGAGTGCGGCTTGACGATGGGCGGCCGAGTTGTCGGCGCCGGCGCGGCGACGCGATGCTCGGGAGTCGGAAGACCGGGACGCTTGCGCGAGAAATCCGGGATGTTCGCCTTGCCCTTTTTCTTCATACGCCCCTCCTCGAAGACCTGAAACCCGAATTCACGGTTTCATAACCGAACGTCCGATAATGCATCGCGCAGCGCCGCCGGAAAAGTGGTGTGCGCCGCGAATCGGGAGTGATTCGGCCCCGCCGATTGTATTTTATCCGGGTGATATTGCGTTTCGTATTTTGCCTGGATATAATTCTCGACCATGGCCGACCAAAATGGTGAGGAAATCATGTACACCGCCTTCGCTGGGAACCGGCGCATTGCCGCCGGAAATCGCGACAGCATCCTATCTGAACTAAAGCAGTATACGGACAGTCATGACGATCGAGTCCTGATATTCGAAGACATGACCGGCAAGCAGGTCGACTTCGACTTCAGTGGCTCACTCGACGACGTCCTCGAGCGCGGCCGAGCCAGGGTTGTTCGAGTGCGCCCGGGTCGGCCCAAACTCGGTGTCGTCGGTCGGGAAGTCTCACTGCTGCCGCGGCACTGGGATTGGCTGGAGGATCAGCCAAATGGTATCTCGGCGGCACTTCGCCGCCTCGTCGATGAAGCGCGGAAGCGCGAGCCCGGCGCGCAGCGCGCCAAACGTCTTCGCGACGGCATCGCCCGATTCATGTGGGCGATGGGCGGCGATCTGCCGCACTTCGAGGACGCGACGCGAGCGTTGTACGGCGAAAGCGACGAGCGGCTGGAAGACCTGATCGCAGCGTGGCCAGCCGATGTTCGCGCCCACATCGTCCGGCTCGTCGAGGAAGTGCATCGACTCGAGCAGCTGTAACAAACAGAGCGCGACCGCGGTCCGCGGTCGCGCTCTGTTTTCGTTCGGCGAGACAACGTGAGGCAACCGCCGTTGAACGGGCGCGCTCACGGCCTGACGACAGGCACCCGCGGAAACATTCCCTCCCGCATCGCCGCATTGTACGCGAACGCCGCGAAGACCACGGCGGCTTGCTTCAAGTCCTCCGGTTTCATGCGTTCCATCGTGTCCATGTTGGTGTGATGGATGCGCACGTCGTAGTTCGCGTATTCCTGGATCGGATTGAAGCCCGGAACTCCTTCGGCAATGAAGCTGAGGTGATCGGTGTTCCCGATCCCGGCGTGCACATTCTTGCGCGCGCCGAGATCCTTGAACGGCTCGAGCCACGCGTCGAAGATGTTCTTCGCGGCATCGTTGCCTTCCGTGAAGAAGCCGTACACGGGACCATAGCCGGGATCGATGTTGAGGTACACCGAGAGCTTGTCGCGCGCGGCTTTGTTCGCGTCGCCCGACAGGTGCTGCGCGACCCACGCCTTCGAGCCGAACAGCCCCTCCTCCTCACCGCCCCACAGCGCGACGCGAATCGTGCGACGTGGTTTCGCACCGATGGCTTGCAGGATCCGCATCGCCTCGAGCACCGTCACGGCGCCGTCGGCATTGTCCGTCGCTCCCGTCGCCGAATGCCACGAGTCGAGGTGCGCGCCGATCATCACCACCTCGCTCGCCACTCGCGGATCGGTGCCGGGAATCTCGGCGATGATATTGTAGCCGCTCGTGTCCTGCGTGAAATAGCGGCCTTGCACGTTCACGCGAACCGTGACCGGCACCTTGTCGTCGAGCAGGCGAATCAGGTTGTTGTATTGCTCGCCCGCCACGACCACCGTCGGGACCCCGTTCGCGCCCGCGTCACGCGTCTGAACGAAGATCGTCCCGTGCTCGCCGCGACTTGGCTTGAGGACTGCGCCGACGCCCGCGTCGTGCAGCATCGCCGCGATGCGCTGCGCTTCGGTCGGTCCACCACCGCGACCACCACCGCGACCAGCACGGCCGCCGCCGATCGGTGTGTACGTATCCGGTGGCGCGTTCGGCGCCGTGGGGTTGATGCGATCCTCGCGGATGAACGTCGTCATCAACGGCTGCGAGAGCACGATCTTGCCCTTGAGCGAGGATTTGATCTTGTCGAGCGAATCCGCCGAGATGCCGCCGATCATGACCGGCGTTCCAACGACGTCGCCGTTCGTTGACGGCGACCACGCGTCCGGATAGCCGATCATCGGCGCGAAACGCGGCGCCGTCATCTCCAGCGCAAAACGCTGCAGCTCCCACCCGCGGCCAAACGGCCAGGACTCCATGTGGACGTCCTTGAGTCCCCAACCGGTGAGATGATCGCGGACCCATGTCGCCGCGCGCATGTACGCGGGCGACGCGGTCAGACGCGGCCCGATCACGGTGGCGAGCGTGTCGAGCATCGGCCAGGCGCGCGAACGATTGAGTCCTTCGTCGCGGATTCTGGCCATCATCGCCGGATCGATTGTTTCCTGCGCGGCCGCCGGCGACGGCCGGGTCGCGCCGATTGCCGCGGCGGTCACAACGAAAATGAGACGTCTGAGCATATGCGGTGTAGGAGGAAGACGGGTCGATCGTCGAAGCCCGCCGAGAAGATGGCGAACGCGCCGCTGTCGCGCGATTGCCGTGTTCGGTCTACCCTTCCCGCCCATGTCGTATGCCGATTTCGTCGCCTTTCGGCGCTCCCTCCCGCGCACACCCCGGCTCGAACGCCAAAACGTCCGCGCGCGCGGGGTGACCTTCGCTGTTTTTACCTCTCCCCCGCCGGCCGTTGCCGATACCCCGCCACTCGTTTGTATCAACGGCGGCATGCTGTACGACCACTCCATGCTGTGGCCGGCGTTATCTCCGCTCGCCGAGCGTCGGCAGATCATTCTGTACGATCAACGCGGACGCGGCGCGTCGTCGGCACCGGCAGATCCGAAGTCGGCGACGATCGATGACGACGCGGCGGACGTCGGCGCGATTCGCCGCGCGCTCGGGATTCGAAAATGGGATGTGCTCGGCCACTCTTGGGGCGGCGGCATCGCGATGCTCGCGTCCGCCAGCGACACAGCCGGCGTGCGCCGCCTCGTACTCGTTGATGCAGTCGGCCCGACGAGCGATTGGATGGCTCCGCTTCGAGCAGCCGTCCTCGCGCGTTTGCACGGCGAGGAGCGGGAAGCAGTCGCCCGCATCACCGAAGAAATGCTCGGCGAGCCAGACCCGATTCTGCACAGCAACTACAGTCGGGCGGTGTATCCGGCATGGTTTGCCGACGCGGAAATGGCAAGTCGTTTTACACCACCCGACGCGACCAGCGAAACGGGCGCCGCCGTCCTTGCACGGTTGCGTCACGCGGGGTACGATTGGCGCCCACGGCTGCGTGCCCTTTCAATCGAAACGCTCGTCTTACATGGGGAACGAGATCCCCTTCCACGAACACTTCTGTCCGACACTTCGTATATCCATCCAAACGCCCACTATGTCGTAGTTCCTTCCTCCGGGCACATGCCGTTTTGGGAAGCGCCTGAGCGCTTCTTCTCTTCCGTAGAATCCTTCCTCTCGTAGCACTTCCTCCTGCCCGGCTCGTTGGGCGCAGTCTCTCCCACCTCCCGGTATGAAGCGAGCGACCTTTCTCCTCCTCGCGGTCGCGCCTGGCCTAGGCCTTCTCGGCGCAGTTCGGACGTCACCTGCTCGAACCACGGAGCCGCTTCCGGTCCGTCGCGACGGGGCAACCAATGGCGACGTGGCGCGGGCCATTGCGAGCGTGACGGCTGTCGCGACGCCGATCAGAGACGACCGCGGCGAGGTGCTGCGACGACTGAGGCACGGCGCTCACGGCACATACATCAGTGAGATTCTTCTCGAGCGCGACTCGACGCTCGTGCGCTGGGCAGATCGGCGTGGCGTGCCTCTCACCGTTTGGGTGCAGCCACAGTCGAACATCTGCGACTTCAGCTCGGCGTTCGTGCAGGAAGTTCGCAACGCGTTCGACGAGTGGGACGGTCTTCGTCTGCCGGTGCGGTTCGCGTTCGTCGATGATTCCAGCGATGCCAAGATTCACGTCACCTGGATCGATCACTTCTCGCAGCCGATCAGCGGACGCACGCGCTGGGCGCGCGACGACGACTGGTCGATCACCGACGCGAACATCACGCTCGCGGTCCACCACAGCTCCGGTGATCTGCTCGACGACGACGCGGTGCGCGCGATGGCGCTGCACGAGATCGGCCACCTGCTCGGTCTCGATCACACGACCGACAGCGCCAGCGTGATGGCCGCCCGCGTTCGCGTCCGTCAGCTGTCCGACGCCGATCGCGCGACGGTGCGGCTCATCTACACGCTGCCCGCGGGCCCGGTGCGCTAACCGCGTCGCTCATGCGCCGACTCGACGCGGTGCTCGTACTCGTCCTGTTGGTGTTCGCGGCGTTCATCGGCACCCAGGTCTTTCGCGCGAGCAACGCGCGAGCCGCCGTTCACAAGAAGACGCACGTCGCCGCCAGCGCCCCGATCGCGCGGCCTGCGCCCTTCGCCATGCAGCAGCAGCCGGAGATGGGCTCGGACTCTTCTGAGCTCCGCACGACGTTCGTCAAGTCCGCGCTCCCGGCGCCGGTGCGCGACGAAGCAGACATCCGGTCGCGCATCGCCGCGGTGGCGAGCGGCACGTACATGAGCGACATGATCGGCGACTTGAACGGCATGCTCGTGCGGTGGCCCGATCATGGGCAGCCCCTGCGTGTCTGGGTGCAGTCCCGGACCGATGTGCCGGACTACCAGCCGACGGACGCTCAAACCGCGCAAGACGCTTTCGCGGACTGGCAGCACAGCGGGTTTCCGTTGCGCTTCGACTTCATCCTCGATTCAACGACAGCGGATATTCGCTTGATCTGGACCGACCGCTTTTCGCCCGACGCGGGACTGCGCGTTGGATCGACTTCCCGCACGAGTGACCAGCACGGGTGGATCGTCGATGCGCAGATTCTCGTCGCGCTGCACGACAGTGCCGGCACGCTGATCCCGCCGGCCGCGCTCGCGGGCATCGTGAAGCACGAGGCCGGGCACGCGCTCGGTCTCGGGCATTCGCGCGACGAAAAGACGATGATGTTCCCGACTGAGATGGTCCACGACATCGCCCCCTCGGACCGCAACACGCTCAGACTGCTCTACAGCATCCCGCCGGGCCCGCTGAAATAGCGGGAATCCTTCTTGCCCGTTCTCGTCGCCGTGAAACCCTCCGGCGACGAGCGCGTTTTCGACATCGGCATCGTGGGCGGCGGCCCAGCGGGATTGAGCGCGGCTATCTGGTCGGCGCGCTATCTCCATTCGGTCGCGCTGGTCGACAGCGGCGACCCTCGGAATTGGGAGACCCGCGGCATTCACGGTTTTCTCGGCTTCGAGGGCGTACGGCCGGCGGAGCTGCGCGGACGCGGCCGAGATTTGTGTCGCCAGTTGGGCGTGGAGCTCATCGACGCGATCGTTCTGCGCGCCGACCGAGAGGGCGACGAGGAGTTCTTGCTCTGCATTGAAGGGGGCGGCCGGATCATCGCGCGCCGGCTGCTGCTCGCGATCGGGCTTCGTGACGTGTGGCCGGACATCCCGGGCCTGGAGCACGTGTACGGGTCGAACGCGCACGTCTGTCCGGACTGCGACGGCTACGAGTCGCGCGGGAAGAAGATCGTTGTCGTCGGCAATGGCCGGCGGGCGGTCGGCATGGCGCTCAACCTCGCCACGTGGTCGGACGACATCATCATTTGCACGAACGGCCGGTCGCCCGAGATCGACGAGCCGGAATACTGCGACAAGCTCGACGCGCTCAACATCCCCGTGCTCACGTCGCCGATCGAGCAGGTCTGTTACGACGGTCGCGCAATCCACTGCCTCAAGCTCGACGACGGGATGCAGCTCGACGCCGACAAGATCTTTTTCACGATCGGACAGTATCCGGCCGATGATCTTTGCGCGCAACTCGGGTGCGAGCGCGACGACGAAGGACACACGCTCGTCGACCGGCACCAGCACACGTCAGTGTTGAACGTCTATGCGGCAGGCGACATCACGCCCGGGCCGCAGCTCGCGATAACGGCCGCCGCCGAAGGGGCGACGGCCGCGTTGGCGATGCACCGCTCGCTTGTACCCGAGGCGCGTAAGCTGGCGCCTCGCGCGCGGGCCACGGCGTTACGGTGAAGGCGTCGCCGGAGAAGTGACACTGACGGTGACGGTGCGCGTTTTCTGATTGTGCGACGTCACCTGGAGCGGAATCGCGCGCGCGCGCGACAGCAAAAGCACGCGCTGCCGCAGCTCGTACAGCGAGACGATCGGCTGATCGCCAACGCCGGTGATCACGTCGCCGGTGCGAAGGCCAGCGCGGAACGCGGGACTGTCTTCCGGAACGTCGTTCACGAGAACGCCGGCCTTCAGATTGAGCATGCGTCCCAGCTCACCGCTGACCGTCGAGACGCTCGCGCCAAATACTCCGTTCGGCGTGATCAATGCCGACAGGCCGCGGCCACCGAAGGGTCCTTCGCGCGGCACGAAGAAAACCGGCCTGGATGACGCGGCCGTTCCTGGTCCGTCGGGCATTTCGCCGCCGCGGACGATAGTCATGCCGCCGGCATACGGCTGCGCCTCGGCGTGAAGCCGGTCGATGATCCGTCGCGGCATTCTCGCGACGACGAGTTGATAGTCCTTCGTCTCGCCGTCTCGACGCACCGTGACGGCGATCTTCGATTCCGGCTTGAGCAGGGTCGTGAGGTTGAAGTCGTGATTCACGACGTCGACGCCGTTGTACGCCATGAGGACGTCACCGGCCGCGATGCCCGCCTTTTCAGCGGGCGATTGCGGGTCCACCGTGACAATCAGCGGATGTTCGAACTGGGTTACGAACAGCTCACCGTTGACCTCGAGCTTTCGGTTCGGCCCCTGCGTACTAAAACCAAGCCAGCCCAAACGATCCGGAACCGGCCGGCTCGGCTCGGCGCCGTTGAGCATACCGCGCACGACCACGGTCGCGTTCGAGCCGACGGGAATGTTGAACAGCGAATCGATCCGGCCGGTGAGCGTGATCCATCGCTGCGTTCCGTACTGCTCGCGGTCGAGATCCTTCAAGAGAACCCGGAGCGAGTCGAGCGATACCATGCTCGGGGCGAAGAACCGCCACACCACGGAGTCTCGTTGGCGCGTGGCCGCCGGCTGCTGCGCGTCGAGCGCACCGGCTCCGGCGATCAATGCCGCGGCGATCGCGGCGCCCCGCCTGTTTCGAATTCCTCCTCGGGAGCACATCGACATGAATTCCATCAGTAGGTCGTAAGCTTCATGATCGGTGGCGACGCAACATTCATTTGCCGAATCGTTGCTTCCCGTTGTCCGATCGTCGTGAGATAGTAGCCGTTGATGACGGGATCCGAAGGCGCTTGGTTGAGCGCCTCACCTAGCACCTGACGGGTACGATCCAGCGCGGCGAGCCGAGTCCGCATCGCCGCCGGCGACTCGGCGGGCATGGTCGTCGTGTCCTGCTGCGCGATGAACGCCGTCGCGTTCTGAAAGAGCATCTGCGCCTGCGTCTGCGCGGCGCGGGCGTCGTCCACCGAACCGAAGCGCGGGAGCGAATCGACATTCGACGAAGCAGTCTGCATCCGGATCGACGCGCCGCGCGGAAGCGGTGATGCGCCGGCGGACAATCGTCCACCGACGAGGCCTCCGGCCATGAGCAGCACCGCGGCGGCGGCCTGGAGCCACGGACGAGCGAAACGATCCTTTACCACCGGCAGGCGTTTGCCGCCGTCGATGATGCCATCCTGCGCCAACGCGGGACGCAGCGCTTCCCAACTGGTGAGCGGCGATGCGATGCTCGCCGAGTTGTTGACCGCGAGCTCGACCAGATTGCGATAGGCCGCGCGTTCGCGCGCGCATTCCGCGCATCCGGCGAGATGCGCGAGCTCGGGCGCAGTCGGCGTCTCGTCGACCAGCGCGGCGAGCCGCTCAGGAGACAGGTGCGACATGCTCGTGTTCCTTGCTTGGTAATCGGACATCGTTGCGTTCCTTCACTTCTATGAGGTGCGCCAACAACTTCCGCAGCTTGGCGCGTGCCTTGAAGAGTTGCGATTTTGAGCCGCCCGCCGTGATTCCGAGCTCGAGGGCGATCTCTTCGTGCGTGTAGCCTTCCACGTCGTGGAGCACGAACACCGCGCGGGCGCCAGGTGAAAGCTTGGCTGCCGCATCCTCGATCGACTGGGCGATGAACGAGCGATCCGTGTCCGGCTCGAACGAGGCGCTGTCTTCGGTGACTTCCGTCTCGAGGGAGGCGAGGCGTCGCGATTTCCGGAGTGCATTGAGCGTCCTGTTCACGGCGATGCGATGGGCCCAGGTGCTGAACTGGGAATCGCCGCGGTAGCTCGGTAGAGCCCGGAAGATCTGAATCCAAACCTCCTGCGCGATATCGGCAGCCAGGTCCAGGTCGCCTCCCACCAGCCGCCGGACGACGATGTCGATATGAGGGGCGTGCCGGGACCAAAGGGCCCGGAGCGCCCCCTCATCGCCGTCGATCGCGCGCCGGATGATGAGGAGCTCGTGATCCATGACTGCTCAGTAGGTCACGTTCGCTGGAGGAATGGTTTACCAAAGGCCAACGGTAGCGGCGGGCTCGCCAAGAACATTTGGCTAGCGTGACCCAACCCGTTGACGCACGGTTACATCGAGTGTTATAGGTCGTCCCGGAGTTAGGTAGGATAAGGCACTAAAGGCCCTTGCGCAGCGGGAACTTCTGCGCAATTGTGACGTATCGCACCTAGCGGTCGTGCGGCGGTTCCTTCCAGACCGGCCAAGCGCCTGCAAACAAGTGTTCAAAAGCCCCGTCTGGCACTTCGGCGGGGGGTTGGTGTTTTTAGCCTTTTTTCGAAGCAGGTATCCGTGCTGCTTTCACTGCTGATCTCGGCTTTCGCGCTCGCCGCCAGTGACGGGGATGGTCTGCCGTTGAAGACCCCCAAGTCAGTCGGCATGTCCAGCGAGCGACTGGCCAAGATCGATCACGTGGTCCAGCGAGGCATCGCCGCCGGTGGCTACCCCGGCGCGGCTGTGGTCGTCGGACGACGCGGCGCGGCAGTCTGGGAAAAGGGCATCGGCCGCCTGAGCTGGGAAAAGACCTCACCGTGGGTCTCGACCGATCGCACGATTTACGACCTGGCGTCACTCACCAAGGTCGTCGCGACCACGTCGGCGCTCATGGTGCTGTACGACGAAGACAAGATTCGCCTCGACGAGCCGGTTAAGACGTACATCCCCGATTTCTCCGGTGGCGAGAAGGATCGCGTCACCGTGCGCATGTTGCTCGAGCATCGGTCGGGTCTGCCCGCCGGGCGCGATCTATGGCGCATCGCGCACACCCCCGAGGAAGCCCGCGCCGCGGTGATCTCGACCCCGCTCGTTTGCGAGCCGGGACGCTGCTACGAGTACTCGGATCTCGGCGCCGACATGCTCGGCTTCGTCGTCGAGGCCGTGTCTGGCGAGCGCCTCGATCAGTTCGTCACGGAGCGGGTGTTCACGCCGCTCGGAATGAGCGACACCTTCTTTCGTCCCGCTGACTCGCTCAAGGCGCGCATCGCTCCCACGGAGACGAACACGCGTCGCGGGTATTCGTTGCAGGGCGAGGTGCACGACGAGAACGCCTTCGCACTCGGCGGCGTCGCCGGCCACGCGGGCTTGTTCAGCACCGCGGCGGATCTCGCCGTGTTCGCGCAGATGATGCTCAACGGCGGTGAGTTCAACGGCACGCGCATCATCGCCGACTCCACCGTCGCTCTGTTCACCACGCGCGCCGCGGGAACACGGGCACTCGGCTGGGACACCTGCGGCGGATCGGGAAGCTGCGGCAAGTATCTCGGCGCCGATGCCTACGGCCACACCGGCTTCACCGGCACCTCACTCTGGCTCGATCCTGACCGCGACATGTTCGTCGTTCTGCTGACGAACCGGGTTCATGACGCGCGCGCCAAGCGGCCGGCCAAGGTGATCGCCGACGTTCGTGCCGACCTCGCCGACGCGGCCGCGCTCGCGGTCACCGATTACGGCGACGGAATGCTCGCGATGCCGGCGTCCTTCCGCGCCGATAAGGCGGTGGACTGGAACCGTCCGGAGCGCCACGCCCGGCGCCATGTCGTGAAGAAGAAGACGTCGGCCAAAGCGTCGAGCACGACGAGGGGCAAAGCCAGCGCTTCGAAGTCGAGCAGCTCGAAGGCCAAGCCGGGCACCTCGAAGACGACGACCGCCAAGAAGACGGCGCGTTAGTCTCGCCCAAAATTCAGAACTGGTATCCGAGCCCGATGTAGATCGGGGCGGTTGACTGCGCCGAGTGGCCGACGTCCGTCGCGATGACGAAGCTCGAGCCGAACGCGAGACGCACCCCGCCGCCAAAGCCCGCGTGCAAATCGCTCAGCGCGCTGCCGAAGTCGATGTGGTCGTCCCACACACGGCCAGCGTCCAGGAAGCCGCTCAGAACGATCGACGATTCGCGGCCGTGCAGCGAGAAGTCGGCGGCCCGCCACCGGAGCTCGTTGTTCGAGACGATCGTTCCCTTCCCCACGTAGCGGTCCTTGGGAATTCCGCGAACGGTGCTCGAGCCGCCGAGGCCGTCCTGGGCTTTCTGTGTGGTTTGGATTTCGGTGAGCGCGTAGAACGGCGGGTCGCCGTCGAGCTGCTGGGCGAGCAGACGGTTCGCGATCGTGACGCGATCGCCGAGCGGCAGGTAGTGTCGAACCGTCGCGGTGGATCGCGTGTAGTCGTTCGTCGCGCCGAGGGCGCGATCGACTCGCTGCACGATGACGTCGGCCCACGTGCCGGTGTGGGTGCCGATCTCGCGGTCGCGACTGTCCCAAGTCAGTCCGACGCGCACGTAGTTCGTATGGCCGGTCGCCGGCTGATGATTCGAGAGGTCGCGCTCGATGAGCGTGGTGCCGCTGTCGAACGGCGTGAGGTCGATGCGGTCGGTTGAGAAACCGCCGCCGACGAGTCCACGAAGCGACGGATGACCCAGCGCGTGCTGAACGTCGGCGGTCGCGCGGATACGGTCGCGCCCGTAGCGGTAGAAATAGCGGGTGCTTCCCGTCTCGAGCGCCGGATCGTACGACGTCGCGTTGCCTAGACCGTAATAGGGCGTGGCGAGCTGCTGCTCGCGCCCGGCATAGCCGGTGATTCGCCAGGGATGCTCGGGACGGGACGGCGCGTCGAAGAACAGGGTATAGTCGCGACGGCCTTCCGTCGTGAGGAAGACCGTCGGCTGTAGCGTCCACCGATAAGTTGCGGCGTTTCCATCGTAGCCGTAGACCTGAAGGATGACGCCGTATCCGAGCCCTTCGTCGGCGTCGAAGTTGAGCGCCGGAATACCCGAGATCTCGACGCCGCGCTCCGCACGTTGCGCCGGCGCGAACGCCGCGAGGGAAGTGACGAGCACGACGGCCAAGCGGGCGGATTTCAGCGTCGACGGCATGATCTCTCCGATTCTGGTGGCGCGCGAACTATCGGGGATCCGCCACGACCGCTCTATGCGGCGGTCTACGTAGCGGCACCGGCGGGATGACGTAGCAACGGGCTTGCTGCCCCCAGAGCGGCCCTCGATGTTTCGAAGCATGACCGAGCCGTGGAAGGACGACGACGATTTTGCGGGTGACGACGCCGCGCCGGAAGCCGAGGCGTCGTCGAGCAGCACCGCACCGGCGGGCGGCGAAGAGCCGCCGCCGACTGCCGATCAGGTAAAGCTTGCGCTGCGGAAGGTGAAGGACCCCGAGCTGAATCTGAACATCGTCGACCTCGGACTCGTCTACGACATTCGTGTCGATGGATCGGAGGTGCAGATCGACATGACGCTGACGTCGCCTGGTTGTCCGGCCGGTCCCCAGATCATGACGGACATTGAACGCGCCGTGAAAGCGATTCCGGGCGTCGGGCATGTTGGGCTGAACTTGATTTGGACGCCGTTTTGGACGCCGGACCGGATTGAGCCGAGAGTTCGGGCGTACATGGGCCTCTAGCCGATCGGGAAACAGGATGACAGCGCAGTCTTGGCCAATGGCCGACAGCTGAAGCCAACGGCCGACGGCCTAACCAATAGCCAACCGCCAGGCCAATCGCCGCAGCCGCCGACCATCGCCAACCGCGACGTTGCGCCGTCCCGCTTCTACTTCCTGAGAACTCGAACGAAATCCTCGCCCAAGACGGCCCGCTGCCAGCGTCGCAGCTCGGCCACTGACTCGAGCTCCTCGATGGATTTGGGGTTCTTGCGCGCCACCGCTTCGAGCCGCTCGCGGGCGCAGAGGACTCCGGGGTCGAGGTCGAGCCGAGCCGCGGTTTCGTCGCGAACGGTTTTTAGAGTGGCGACGCGAGAATCGAAGTCTGGATCGCGCTCCCAGCGCGGCCCTTTCGGGAAGCGCGGAAGGTCCGCGTCGGGGACAGCGAGCCCTCGTTGAATCGCGGCCAGCATCTCGCTGGCGCGGGCGTCGAGCAGGCCGCGCGGCATTCCCTTGATCGCCGCCAGGTCGTCGCGCGAGGATGGACGGCGTTTGGCCATCTCGAGCAACTGCTCGTTGCCGAGGACGCGGAAGGTCGCTCGATCCAGCGAGCGCGCGATGGCGTCGCGCCACGGCACGAGCTCTCGCAGCACGGCCAGCTCGCGGCGCGTGAGATCGCGCGCACCCTTGATGCGAAGGAACGACGCGGCGGGATCCTCGTCGGCCCACCGGGTCCCCTCGAGGAGCGCGAACTCCTCGCGCGCCCAATCGAGCCGTCCGGCGCGGTCCAGGTCATGGTGGAGGCGGTCGCGCAGCTCGAGGAGGTGGATCGTGTCCTGCGCCGCGTAGTCCAACATGCCCTGCGAGAGTGGACGCATCGACCAATCGGCACGCTGGAATTTCTTATCGAGCTTCACGCCGAAGTACCGCTCGAGCAGCGCGGCAAGGCCAAAGCTCTTGATGCCGAGAAGCTGCGCGGCAAGCCGAGTATCGAAGATGTTGCGGACTAGCCAGCCGTAATCCTGGCGCAGCAGGCGCAGATCGTAATCAGCGTCGTGAAATACGATTTCGACCGCGGGGTCCTCGAGCAATTGCCCCAACCTTGGAGGCGTCCCGACGGGCATCGGATCGATGATCGCCGTCTGCTCCCTCGTCGAGAGCTGGAGGAGATAGATTCGATCGACGAAGCGGTGGAAGCTCGCACCCTCGGTATCGAGCGCCAGGATTCGCGTGTCGGCGATCGTGGCGAGGAACCTGTCGAGGGTGCTCGTCGTATCGAGATAGACCGGCGTATGCACGTCGGCAATTTAACCGGCATCCTGCTTGCCCCGGAGTCATGGCAATGAGTGAGACGTCGCAGGAGACGGTGGTCGACGCGCATGCGCGAAGACGCGCACGGACGCGCCTACGTCGCCCAGGGTGGCGGAGCGCCGACGTGTTGCGGACCGCGTCGCTGGTCATCGCGATGTATGTGGTCCTGCGCGTGCTGTGGGTGGCCAACGCGCTCTTTTTGACGGCGTTTCTCGGAATTCTCATCGGGCTCGCCGTGTCGGCCGGGGTCGATCAGCTCACCCGCTGGCGGCTGCCGCGCGGACTGAGCGCGGGGCTCATCGTCGTCACCTTCTTTGCGTTGCTCGTCGCGTTCGGGGCGTGGATGGCGCCGACGCTCCACGACCAAGGCGTCGAGCTGCGGCGCCGCCTTCCCGACGCGGTCGATCGGGTGGAGTCCTGGGTGAACTCGCGTCGCAATGGCTTCATCGGGCTTCTCTTCAGCTCGCTGGCCAGTGACAACCAGCCGGATTCGACGCACGGGGCGACAGGGGTGGCGGTCGCGCCGACCAAAGGTGCCGCGGCCCCGGCCGTCCCGCCGGCCCCGGGGGCAGGCGATTCGATCCGCGTCGCGTCGACACTGCGGCAGCGGCTCGGGAGCCAGATGTCCCGCGTCGGGAACTACCTCTTCCCGTTCCTGTCGTCGACGCTGGAAGTGGTTAGTGGTTTGTTCATTATCATTTTCTTATCGGTGTACATCGCCGTCGACCCGGCGATGTATCGGCGCGGAATCATTCATCTCTTTCCACACGGACGGCGCGATCGCGTGGCGGAGGTCCTGACCGCCGTCGCCGCCGTCCTCCGCAAATGGCTGCTCACACAGCTCATCGCGATGGTGACGATCGGCGTGGTGTCGACGATCGCCCTCGTCGTGCTTGGCGTCAAAGCGGCGTTCGCCCTCGGACTGCTGTCCGGATTGATGGAGTTCATTCCAACCGTCGGCCCGATCGTCTCATCGCTGCCGGCGATCGCGATGGGCTTCCTGGACTCGCCGGAGAAGGCCCTGTCCGTCGCCATCGCCTACATCGGAATTCAATTTCTCGAGAACCACCTGTTGATTCCGTTGCTGATGAAGGGCGGGATCAACATCCCGCCGGCGCTGACGATTCTGTCGCAAGCGCTGATGGCGATCTTGTTCGGTTTCCTTGGCCTCATGTGCGCCGTACCATTGCTCGCCGCGGTCATCACGGCCGTGAAGATGCTGTACGTCGAGGACGTCGTCGGCGACAGACAGATCAGTCCGAAAGAGAATCCGCAGCAGGGTGTCGAGGCATAGCGCAGGAGCGGACGCGGGACCGCTCCTTCGGCGGTTCGCGTCGCTGAGTGTCGTTCCTCGCATCGCGCTCGGGAATTTTCCGACGCCGGTCGAGCCGCTGACCGCGGTCAGTCCGTCTCTCTGGATAAAGCGCGACGATCTCGGCGCGACGCCCTTCGGCGGCAACAAGCTGCGAGCGCTCGAGTTCCTGTTGGCGGGCGTGCGTCCGGGCGACCGCGTGGTCACCGTCGGCTCGGCCGGATCGACGCACGCGCTCGCGGTAGCGACATACGCCGCGGCCCTCGGCGCGCAAACGGTCGTCGGACGGTGGCGACAGGAAATGAACGAGACCGCCGCGCGCGTCGCGGCGCGGATCGAGCGCGTGGCCGACGAGACGCGCCTTTTCGCCGTTCCGCCGGCAGCGTATTTATGGGCGTGGCGTCGAACCCGGGGCGCAATGTGGATCGCCGCCGGGGGAAGCACCCCGCTGGGAATCCTCGGCCATGTGAACGCCGGGCTGGAGCTGGTCGAGCAGATTCAGTCCAACGTGATGCCCGCACCGTCGTCGGTGGTCGTGCCGTTGGGCACCGGCGGGACGGCCGCGGGACTGGCACTGGCATTCGCGATCGCCGGCCTCGACATCCGCGTGGTAGGCGTGCGTGTCGTGCCGAGGATAGTTGGCCGGCGCGGCCGCGTGCTTCGCCTGGCACGACAGGCGTCCGCGCTGATCGAGCGGACGACGCGGGCTGAGCTTCCGTCCGTCAGGCGCGATGCGGTGGAGGTCGTGCACGAGGCATATGGCGGCGCGTACGGCCGAGAGACGCCGATGGCTCGAGCAGCATCCGCTCGCCTCGCTGACGCGACCGGTGTTCGACTCGACGCGACATATAGCGCGAAAGCATTCGAGGTGGCGTTGCGGCTGGCATCGCGCGAGCCGGTCCTGTTCTGGTTAACCTTTGATGCTCGTCTCCTGGATCCAACATGACCGCCGCTCCGTTGCCCGAAGTCACGTTTCACATCTACCCGACCGACTGTGACATGCTCGGGCATCTCAACCACGCGACGATGCTCAATTTTCTCGAGCGCGCGCGGTGGGCGTTGCTCGAGCCGCAGATCAACATCCGGGAGTGGGCGCGGCAGCCGGTCTTCTCCGTCGTGCGGCATGTCGATATCGGGTATCTCGCGCAGTCGTTGCCGGGCGAAGATCTGGTGATCCGTTCCGGGCTGCTCGCCGTCCGTCGCACGAGCTACATCATCAAACAGGAAGTGCGAAAGGTCGGCAGCAACACGCTCGTGGCGGAGGCGTCGATCGTCTTCGTCGCCGTGAATCAGAAGGGAGAGCCGGTGCCCGTCCCCGAGTCGTGGCGCCAGATGCTGCCGCAGTGGCCGGAGCCGGAGTGATCGCACTCGTCGGAGACGCCGGCATCGCCTACGACGACGTCGGCTCAGGATTGCCGGTGGTCTTTCTGCACGCCTTTCCACTCAACCGGACGATGTGGGAGCCGCAAGTCGGCGCGCTGGTCGCGGAGTGTCGTTGCATTCCGATCGACATGCGTGGTCTGGGCGATTCGGCCGCGGCGCCTCCGTATTCGATGGACCGCTACGCGGACGACGTCGCGGGAGTGCTCGACGTCCTTCAAATCGAGCGCGCGGTGGTGTGCGGTCTCTCGATGGGCGGGTACGTGGCGTTCGCGTTCTGGCGCCGGCACCGGGATCGCGTGCGCGCCTTCGTTCTTGCCGACACACGCATCGGCGCCGACACGATCGACAACGTCGCGCGCCGCCGTGAACTGATCGAGATGGCCGAGACGCAGGGCAGCACCGCCGTGGCGAACGCGCAGATCGCCGGCTTGATGGGCAAAACGACGCGGGCCCGGCGCCCGGACATCTACGACGCCGTGCACCGCATGATCGCGCAAGCGCCGACGGACGGGATCGTCGGCGCGCTCGAGGCGATGATCGACCGGCCGGACTCGACGGAGACCTGCGCGACGATCGACGTGCCCACGCTGGTCGTCGTCGGCGACGAGGACGTCGTGACGCCCCCCAAGGAGGCGCGGCGCACCTGCGACGCAATCTCGGGGAGTCGCCTCGAGGTGCTGGCGCAGGCGGGGCATCTGTCGAGCATCGAGCGGCCGGCGGCATTCAACACCGTGGTGAGCGAGTTCTTGGCGAGCCTGCTGTACAATTAGGTTTCGCCCTGGATGTCGTCTCCAGAATCCTCGGGC
>Ga0310813_10001039_pt1 | contig 16848 bp, 8 predicted proteins | sample YN3metagenome_FD_203086 | JGI IMG/M metagenome (GOLD analysis project Ga0310813, IMG submission 203086) | Soil microbial communities from experimental microcosm in Duke University, North Carolina, United States - YN3 | ecosystem: Engineered > Artificial ecosystem > Soil microcosm > Unclassified ...
CGAGCCGGGCTGCGAGACCGACTCGACGCTGGTGACGCCGCCGATTCCCGTGAACCGGCGCCAGATCGTCACGCACATGGGGTCGCTGCAGGTGAAGGGCTGGAGCCCGCTCACGTACAGCCTGATCCAGACCGCGAAGGACCTCGAGCGGGTGCATCCGGACGTCGAGATCGCCACCGTGCTCTTCATCGACGGCCTGGACACGGACCGCAAATCGGACCCGGTCCCCGCGGCGGGTGATTTGGCGGCCTCGCGTCCGGGGATGAAGGTGCACGTGGTCGGCTTCAACACGGACGACGAGGACATCCAGGCCCGGTTGCAGAAGATGGCGGACGCCGGAGGCGGCCAGTACATCGCGGCTCGGAAGGCGCAGACGCTGGCATCGCAGGTGATCGCGGCCACGGTCGGCGAGCAGGACTACACCGTGCTGAACGACAAGGGAGAGACGGTCGCGAAGGGTCGCCTGGGTGAGACGCGCGAGCTGCCCGAGGGCCGCTACACGGTGGTGGTGGGGAAGCAGCAGGAGAAGATCTGGGTCAATCCGGGCCTCTCGACCCGCATCATCATCAACCAGCAGAAGCTGGCAGCGACGAAGTAGCCCTAGGCCAGGATCTCTTTGATCGGCTTGCCGAAGTCGATCTCCAGGCGCTTGCGGCCGGGGACCTCGAGTTTGCGCGCGTCCAGGCCGAGCTGGTGCAGCACCGTCGCGTGGATATCCGTGACGTAGTGACGGTTCTCGACCGCGTGGAAGCCGATCTCGTCGGTCGCCCCGTGCACGACCCCGCCCTTGATGCCGCCGCCCGCCAGCCAGGCGCAGAAGCCGAAGGGGTGATGATCGCGGCCGTCGCCGCCCTGGGCGCCCGGCGTTCGGCCGAACTCGGTGCCCCAGACGACCACGGTGTCGTCGAGCAGGCCCCGCCGCTTCAGGTCCTTGAGCAGGCCCGCGATCGGCCGGTCCGCCGACGCGCACATGTTCGTGTGGTTCTTCTTGAGCGCCCCGTGCGCGTCCCAGCTGCCGGCGCCGCCGGTGGAGCCGTGGAAGATCTGGATGAAGCGGACGCCTCTCTCGACCAGGCGCCGCGCCCCCAGGCACTGCATCCCGAACTCCTTCGTCGCCGCCTGGTCGAGCCCGTAGAGCTCGCGCGTTTCCTTGCTCTCCTCGTCGAAGCGGAAGACTTCGGGCACCGCCGTCTGCATCCGGAAGGCGAGCTCGTAGGACTTGATCCGCGCCCGGAGCGCGGGATCGTCCGGATACTCGATCCCCGAGAGCCGGTTGAGGCGACCCAGCAGGTCGAACTCCGCCGTCTGCTCCTCGCGGAACTTGCCCGGCCCCGGCGACGCGAAGGGCAGGGGGTTGTTCGGATCCGCATTCATCCGCACGCCCGCGTTCTCGGGCCCAAGATAGTGGGCGCCGTGGCCGTTCACGCCGCCGCAGCAGTCTGAGAGCGGCGAGCCCATCACGACGAACTGGGGCAGATTCTCGTTCAGGCTTCCCAGGCCGTAATGGACCCAGGACCCGATCGTTGGGAACGGCCCCTCGAGGGCATGGCGTCCCGTGTGGAACTGGAGCTGCGCGCCGTGGTCGTTGTCGGTCGTGTAGAGCGAGCGGACCACCGCCAGGTCGTCGATGCACTCGCCGACGTGAGGCCACCAGTCGCTCACCTCGATGCCGCTCTCGCCGCGTTTGCGGTAGCCGACCTGAAGGGGGTAGAGGACGGGCTGGACCTTGTGCTGCCCCGCGATGAATTCCCGGACGTCCTTGATGGCAGGGTTGCTGAGCGTGTCCTTGTACGGCGTGTCCGAGATCGACTTGCCCGCGTACTGGTTGAGCGCGGCCTTCGGGTCGAAGCTCTCGACGTGGCTCACGCCGCCGGTCATGAAGAGCCAGATGACGCTCTTGGCGCGCGGCTTGAAGTGGGGCTTGCCGTCGGGCGCCCGCCAGGCAGCCTCGTCGTCCGCGCGGGCCAGGAGCGACCCGAGCGCGAGGCCCGTGAAGCCCATGCCCGTGTCGGCCAGGAAGGTCCGCCGGCTGATGCCCATCGCGCCCCCTATCGAATCATGACGAAGTCGTTGTGGTTGAAGAGGACCTGCACCAGGTCCTCCCGCGCGCGCTGCGCCGGGTCGCTCGACGGCCCGACCTTGAGCGGGACGCCGCCCCCGAAGGGCGCGAGCTTGCCCGCGCCGGCGAGCAGGTCCTTCTGCGCCCCGAGGAATGCGAGGCACTCCTTCCGCTCCGCCGTCGTCGGCAGGCGGCTCAGGATCCGCTCGAAGGCCGTCGCGACAAAGTCCTCCGCGTCCGGCGCTTCCTTGGACAGCGACGTCGCCAGCAGGCGCGCTTTCTCCAGGACGAGCACGCTGTTGGCCATCGCCAGCGCCTGCTGAGGCACGACGCTTTCGGTGCGCTCGTAGCACTCCGTCACGCTCGCGCCGTCGAAGAGCGCCAGGAAGCCCATCTGCTTCTCGGCGGCGTGGCGGAAGTAGAGGCTGCGGCGCGGAATCTGCAGGCCCTGGGCGTGGTCCAGGTCCGGCCCTCCGCGCGTGAGGTCGAGCGCGCCGCAGAGGTAGAGCACGCTGTCGCGCACGCACTCCGCCTCCATGCGGCGGGGATTCATGCGCCAGACCCACTTGTTCTCGGGATCGATTTTGAGCGACGCGGCGTCGGGCATCGAGTCCATCCGATAGGCGGCCGACGTCACCATCAGGCGATGCATGGCCTTGAAGTCCCATTTCTTGTCCATGAACTCGACGGCCAGCCAGTCGAGCAGCGCCGGATGGCTGGGAGGACGGCCGTGCTTGCCGAACTCGAACACCGTCGGGACGATCGGCTTTCCGAAGTGGCGCATCCAGAGATGGTTCATCGCCACGCGGGCGGTCAGGGGATTCGAGGGGTCGGCGATCCATCGCGCGAGCGCGAGGCGCCGGCCGCTGCTCTCGACGGGATAGGAGGGCAGCTTGCGGCGGGTGAATTCCGGGCCCGGCGGGAGCTTGGCATCGGCCTCCGCCTTCGCGACCGCCTTCTCGGCCTCGGCGAGCGCCTTCTTGGCCTTCTCGTCCGTCCGGGCCTTGGCGACCGCGCGCTGCGCGACGAGCAGGCCCTTCTTCGCCTCCAGCTGCGCGAGGCGCCGCTGGGCCGACTGCGCCGCCGTCGCCGCCTTGCGGAAGGCGTCTGAGGTCTTGTCGCCGGCGTCTTCGAGTGTCTCGGCCTCGACCGAGGCCTTGAGGGCTTCCTGCTTCGTCTCGGCGATCGGAACCGCCATCAGGGTCAGGGGCAGCTCTTCGAGCACCGCTTGCAGGGCGGCGCGGACCTTGGCGTCCTCGGCCGCCGCGAGGGTCTTCTCGTTCTTCTCGATGACCTGGAGGGTCTCTTCGACCTTGTCCCGGGCCTTCTCGACGCTCTTCTCGCCGGCCGCCAGCAGGTCGCGGACCACGAAGTCGCGCTTGTCGGGCGCGACCGCCGCGCGGGGCAGCCGCACGGGCTCGATGCCGACGGGGCGGCCGCCGAGGCACTTGGGGACCGCGGGGGGCAGCGCCCGGGTCTTGTCGGGCTGCTTCTCGTTCCCGCGGACATAGAGGTAGGTGGGAGCCGCGAGGTCGCCGTCGTAGGCGCGGGGCAGGCCGTCGGCCGCCGGGTCGGGCTGGCCGGGCACCGCGTCCGTCCGCACCTGGTAGGGCTCGAAGAAGGCGCGGAACTGGTAGTACTCCTGGTGGGTGATCGGATCGAAGAAGTGGCCGTGGCAGCGGGCGCAGTTCATCGTGGTCCCGATGAACGCCTTCGACGTGTGCTCGACGACGTTCTGGAGCCAGGCGTCGCGGCTGAACTTCTGCCAGTTGCGCGCCAGGAAACCGGTGGCGCGGATGATGTCGGGGTCCTCGGGAGCGATCTCGTCGCCGGCCAGCATCTCGAGGATCATGCGGTCGTAGGGTTTGTCGGCGTTGACCGACTCGACGATCCAGTCGCGCCAGCGCCAGATGTGGCGCATGCTGTCGCGGATTTCCTCGTTGTAACCCGCCCAGTCGCTATAGCGCCAGACGTCCATCCAATGGCGGCCCCAGCGCTCGCCGTGCCGCGGGTCGGCGAGCAGGCGGTCGACGACTTTCTCGTAGGCGTCCGGCGCGGCGTCGGCGACGTAGGCGTCGACTTCCTCGCGGGTGGGCGGCAGCCCGATGAGATCAAGATACACGCGGCGCAGCAGGAGGGCCTTGGGGGCCTCGGGCCGCGGCTTGAGCTGATGGGCCTCGAGGCCCGCCGCGACGAAGTCGTCGATGACGTTGCGGCGCCACCAGGAGTTCCGGACCGGCGGGGGAGCGGCCTTGACGGGAGGCACGTGGGACCAGTGCTTCTCGATCGCCGCATCGGGGGCGGAGGCCGAGTCGGGCCACGCGGCGCCCTGGTCGATCCAAAGCCTCAAGAGATCGATCTTCTCCTTCGGCAGCGGGTCGGCCTTCTGGGGCATGCGGTCGTCGGGGTTGGGCTCCAGCAGGATCGTGACGAGGCGGCTGTCTTTCCCGTTGCCGGGCACGATGGAGCGGCCGGAGACGCCTCCGCGCAGCGCGAGGGTCTTGGCGTCGAGGCGCAGCTGGCCCTTCTGCTTCTTCTCGCCGTGGCAGGCGACGCAGTGCTCCTTCAGGAGCGGCTGGATCTCGCGGACGAAGTCGATCGGCGTCGGGGCCGGCGCCTGCGACGCGTCCTGCGCCGCGGCGCCCGCCGCCAGCAAGGTCAGGAGCACGGCCGCTCGAAGTTTCATACTATGCAACAGTGTTGCTCAATAGGCATCACTAGATAATATGCCTGTCGCGGCGAAAAAGGGTCAGGGAAAATGAAGGGGACTGCTGCCTCGCCATCCGTGGGGACCTCCTGGGGGAGAAGGTGCCCGCTCCGATATCAACAGTACATCGAAGCGTTCGCGCAGATTGCCGATTCGTGCGTCTGATCTAGTATAGTCCCTTGGGAGGGCTGACCCGTGAGGTGGCTGTTCCCGACGGTCCTGCTGCTGGGCTTCCGCCCGGACGACCCGGCCGCGACGGCCCTCTATGAGTCGATCCGCGACCGGATCGCCAGCGCGCCCTCGCTGCGGGCCGAGATCACCGTGACGCTCGCCTCCGACGGCCAGGACTTCGGGACCCTCCGCGCCTTGCTCAAGATCAAGCCGCCGGACCGCTGGGCCTGCGACGTGACGCTGGTCCGGAGGGACTTGGGCGAGGAAGAGCGGCGCGCGATCGTGTTGCAGTCGGACGGCCGCCGCGCCCGCGTCCTGGAAGGAGCGCTTCCGGTGAAGGATCAGGTGCTGGACGCCCGCGCGCTCACCGGCTCGTTCCGGCAATCCTGCGTCGATTGCTTCTTTCCGCTGATCGAGCTCGCGGACGCGCGTCAGCTCCACCGCGGCGTCCTGGCGAAGCCTCTCGAGGTCGGGTCGTTCCGCTTCGCCGGGGCCGAGAAGCTCGGAGGACGGGACGCGGTCCTTCTCGAGTACTCGGTCCGGACCCGTCATCTGCCGGCCCAGCCGCAGGACGGGACGGTCACGGTGTGGGTGGATCGGGAAACGAAGGTTCCGCTCCGGCGCAAACTGGTCCTGAACCGGCTCATCTGGATCGAGACTGTCGCGCTGAGCTTCGACGACGTCCCGGACGGCGAGTTCAGCCTGCAGTCCCGTCATCGCCTGGCCATGGCGCAGCTGACGCAGCTGGCGGAATCGGTCCGTCTCTTCGAGCGCTTCACGGGCCGGGCTCCGGATTCGCTGGAGGACCTGAAGCGGAAGCCGGCGGACCTGGACGCCGACATTTTCTGGCCGCGGGGCGGCTTCCTGCTGGGCGCTCCTCCTCGCGATCCGTGGGGGCGTCCCTTCGAGGTCGTCGTGCGCGGCGGACGCTGCACGGTCGTCTGCCGGGGCGCCGACGGCGCGGACGGTGGGACGGGCGAGGACGAGGATTTGCGGGAAGTTCTCGCGCCGGCGACGGGCAGCGGCATCGGGGCTCCCACGGAGCGGCTGGCCGCGCATTTCGACGCGCGGGTCGAGGGGCTCCTCCGTCTGGCGGCCGTGAAGGCATATCAGGAAGCCTATGGAGAGATGCCCCGCGAGGAGAAGCAGTTGATCGAGCGGGAAGCGTGGATGCGGGTCTGGCCCGAGGGCGGCTGGATGCCCGGAAGCGCGCGCTTTCAGATGACGTTCACCCCGCGGCAGATCCGGATCCAGGCGAAGGATCCGAACGCGGCGCTGCAGGGCGCGCAGCTGACGGAGGCGGAGCAGCGCCGTCTCGACGAGATCGCGCAGCCCCGGGTCCGCCCCGCGGATCGCCCCGTGGTCGCCGCCCTCCTGACGCGGCTGGGGGACGACGAGTTCGACGTCCGCGTGCGCTCCCAGGCGGAGCTCCGGGAGTGGGGCACGGGCATCCTCTCGATGCTGGAGGAGCGCCTGAAGGCCGAAACCGATACCGAAGTCGTCTACCGCCTGCAGTCGCTGCGGAAGGTTCTGTCGAAGCCGGAGCCGGCTTGGCCGTCGCAGCTCGGATCGCTCGGGTTCCTGCTCCTTTCCGAAGACGTGCAGCCCGAGGACCTTCGCGGGAACGAGGATCTCGCCGCAAGCGCCCTGAAGATCATCGCGGGCGCGGAGGCCGATTTCCGATCGACCGACCGGGACGCGAACGGGATCAACGACTTCTGGACCGGCGACGTCGCCGGCCTCTATCTGCTGGTCCCCAAAGGAGATCGCTTCCCGATCCGGATGATCGGGATCACGCTGGCGAGCGCCGACGCGGCGCCGCTTCCGCGCGACGCGGGGGCGACGCCGGCGCCGCCCCTGCCGCGGCATGGCTACTGGTACCGGGTCTTGCGCAAGGACCGCTCCGCGCCGCCGCCTCAGGACTACGCGGTCGATACCAGCGGAGCCGGCGGCCCGAAGACGTACAACAAGAACCGCTTCGGATTCGTCGCCTATCCGGCGGAGTATGGGGTCAGCGGCTTGCGGACGCTCATCATCAACGAGGCCACGTCGGTGTTCTGGAAGGACACCCAGGGGGAGCCCGTGGCGGATTGGCCCGACGAGGTCGCGCTCAAGCGGGAGTGGACGCTGCTGAAGTGAGCGTCAGGACTTCAGCCACTTGTGGATCGTCTTGCGGGTGACGCCGAGCTCTCGGGCGACGGCGGTCTTGTTGCCGCGGTGGCGCTCCATCGACTCTTCTAGCTTCTCGCGGCGGGCCGCGAGGGTGAGGGGCGCCGCGGGCGGCGGCGTCAGCTTCTCGTCGATGGCGCGGTCCGCCGCGAACATCTCCTCGAACCAGGCGCGGGAGAAGGACTTGCCGCGCCCCAGCAGGAAGACGCGCTCGACCACGTTGCGCAGCTCCCGGATGTTTCCCGGCCAGGGGTGCCGGGCCATGGCGCTCAGGACCGAGTCGGGGATCCGGGGGACGGGGCAGCCGTACTTCTGGCTGAACTCCTGGGCCAGCTCCCAGACCAGGTAGGGGATGTCCTCCTGCCGCTCGCGCAGCGGCGGCATGCGCAGCACGACGGTGCTGAGGCGGTAGTAGAGATCGAGGCGGAAGCGGCCGGCCGGGATCAGCTCGCGGAAGTCCTTGTTCGAGGCGGCCATGAGACGGACGCTGACGCCGATCGACTTCTCGCCGCCCACGCGGACGATCTCCTTCTCCTGCAGCACGCGGAGGAGGCTGGCCTGGACCGTCATGGGCAGGTCGGTCACCTCGTCCATGAAGAGCGTGCCTCCGTCGGCGAGCTCGAACTTGCCCGCGTGGGCGCGGGTGGCGCCCGTGAAGGCGCCTCGCTCGTGGCCGAAAAGCTCGGACATGGCGAGGCTCTCGGTCATGGCGCCGCAGTTCCAGCTGACGAGCGGCTTGGCGTGCACATGACTGAGACGATGGATCTCGCGGGCCGCGAGCTCCTTGCCGGTGCCGCTCTCGCCCAGGATCAGGACCGCCGCGTCCGAGGCGGCGACCGAGCGGATCGTCTCGAAGACCTGCTGCATCGAGGGGCTCGTGCCGATCAGGGCGCCCAGCCGGTTCATCTTCTTCCCGGCCTTCGTGACGTGCTTGAACTCCCGCACCGTCTGGGTCACGGCGGAGGCGGTGGGGAAGCGCTCCACCGCGCTGCCGCCCAGGTAGCCGAGCGCCTCGGTCCTCTGGTACACCTGCGCGGTGTCCTGCGGGAGCAGCACGGGGCCGCCGAAGATGACGCAGTAGGGGTTCGGGGCGGCCGCCTTCGCGGCCTCCATCATCGACCGGATCGATTCGATGGCCCGGTCGAGCGCGGCCTGGTGCTCGGCGACGTCGAGGGTCCGCCACTCCGCGATTCCGAGGTTGAGGCAGAGGATGTCCACGCCGGTCTTCGCGAGGACCTGCGCGTCGGCGGGGCGGAGGCAGAATCCGATCGTGAGGAGGCCCCGGGCCTTCGCGCGACGGAGCATCTCGGCTTCCCGTTCGATCCCGAGGCCCGCGTCTTCGAGGGCATCGCGGAAGCGGCCCTCGTGGAAGCTCACGCTGGGGAAGTTGACGATCCCGGCCAGCCCGTATTCCTTCACGCGGGCCAGGTGGGCGTCCAGGTCGAGCGAGGGGTCCTGCGCGCAGGTGCCCACGAAGACCGGCGTGCGGGTGATGCGGGGGAGGACGTGATGGGTCGCCGTCTCCCAGGTGAGCGCGTTGGCGTTGGCGTAAGGCATCAGGGCGGCGGCCGAACTGGTCCCATGGAGCCGGAAATAGCTCGCGTTGAGGACCATCAGGAGGTCGACGCCGCCCTCTTCGGCCGCGGCGGCCGTCATGCCCGAGCCGACGGCCGCTCCAATCAGGTGGCGCCGGCTCTTCAGGATTTCGGTCAGCGCGTCGGTTACCATGAGGAAACGGATACCAAGGTTACACCTAATCGTCACCGGTTACACTTCGATACTAGTGTAACACCCCCATCCATTTCTAAGTTGTTTCCAGCCAACAAATTAAATCGTGGGCTATCATTGCGGTGGCACACGGTCTGCATTGGAGAAAGCTTCCGGGTTGCTTTCTCCGCTTTGGCTGGGGGATATGATGAAGCCTTGGACGATCCTGTCGACGCTGATCACGCTGCTGCTTTCCTGCGGCGGCTCGCCGGCCCAGGAGCAGAAGGAAGCGCCGCTCCGCATCTTCATCCGCGCGGGGGTCAAGACCCACGGACCGGGGGAGCATGACCATCCCGCCTTCCTGAAGGATTGGAGCGAGCTCCTCAAGGCACGGGGCGCGGTCGTCGACGGCGCCCTGCAGTTCCCGACGGCGGAGCAGCTCGAGAAGACCGACGTCCTGGTCCTGTTCGCCGCCGAGGCCGGCACGGTCGCCCCCGAAGACCGCGCAAACCTTGAGGCCTTCACGAAGCGCGGCGGCGGCATCGTCGCGCTCCACGACGCCGTCTGCGGGAAGGACCCCCAGTGGTTCAAGACCGTCATCGGCGGCGCCTGGGAGCACGGGAAGTCGAAGTTCCTGAACGGCACCCTGGGCATCTACGTCCAGGACTACCCGCACGCGATCACCCAGGGCGTCGCCAACTTCATGATGGACGACGAGATCTACTGGGACCTCCACCTCCAGCCCGAGGCGAAGGTCCTCGCGACGGCCTTCCGGACGCCGCACGAGATCACGCCCCAGATGTGGGTCTACGAGAAGGACAACTACCGCGCCTTCGTGAACATCCAGGGCCACAAGTACTCGTCCTTCAGCCTCCCGCACTACCGGGCGCTCCTGCTGCGCGGCATCGCCTGGGCGGGGAAGCGCAACGTCGACGCCCTGGTCTCGAAGGAGGAGCTGGCGACCCTCCGCTACCCCGCGGGCGGGCCGACCCGGCCGACCGAGTCGCGCGAGAAGATCACGGTCGAAAAGGACTTCGAGCTCAGCCTCGTGCTGGCCGAGCCCGACGTCGTGAAGCCCATCTCGATGGCCTGGGATGCGAAGGGCCGCCTCTGGGTTGCCCAGACGCCCCAGTACCCCAACCGCGCCGCCACCTGGCAGACGAAGCCCTACGACAGCATCGTCTATTATGAGAACGGCAAGAAGAAGGTCTTCTACGACCAGCTCGACCTCGTCACGAGCTTCGTCTTCTACAAGGACGGCGTGATCGCCCAGCAGGCGGGGGAACTCGTCTGGCTGCGCGACACCGACGGGGACGGCGTGGCCGACAAGCGCGAATCCCTCTTCACCGGCTTCGGCTTCGGCGACACCCACGCGGTCGCGAGCAACCTGCGCTGGGGCCTCGACGGCTGGATCTACGCCACGCAGGGCTACAGCGGCGGCGGCTCGACCCACGTCACGAACGCCAAGGGCGTGGACTTCGGCAAGATCCCCAACGGGATCTTCCGCTTCAAGCCCGACGGCAGCGCGATGGAGACGTACTGCGCCTACGGGGCCAACACGTGGGGCATGGACTTCGCCTGGGACGGCGAGCTCTTCTTCACGATGGCCAACGAGTCCCACCTGCGCCACCTCATCGTGCCCGACGCGGTGCTCGCCAAGGGCCGCGTCGCCAAGACCGAGAGCTGGAAGCAGATCAACGACCACCGCGACTCCAACCCCGTCCTGAAACACACGCTGCAGCCGTACCTCCAGATCGACTGCGTCGGCGGCTTCACGGCCGCGTCGGGCAGCACCCTCTACGACGGCGGCGCCTGGCCCGCCGAGTACCGGAACGTCCACTTCGTCTGCGAGTGCACGATTAACCTGGTCCACCAGGACCGCATCCTGCCGGAGGGCGTGACCTTCAAGGGCACGAAGGTCCACGCCGAGGAGTTCGTCGGGGGCAGCGACCTCTGGTTCCGCCCGGTCGACACCCAGATCGCGCCCGACGGCTCGCTCTACATCGCCGACTTCTACAATCAGGCGGTCGTCCACAACGACACCCGCGGCCCCAAGCACGGCCCCTTCAACGCGGCAGTGCGCCCCGATCGCGACCACCTGCACGGTCGCGTCTGGCGCCTCCAGCACAAGCAGCCCGCCCCGATGGCCGCACCTGACTTCGACTCCGTCCCCGGGCTCATTAAGGCCCTCGAGCATCCCAACCGCTGGGCCCGCCTGACGGCGCAGCGGCTGCTCGTCGAGCGGGGAGAGGGGGGCGCGGAGCTCGCGGCCCTGCTGAAGTCGACCTCGAAGCCCGAGACGAAGGTCCTCGCCCTCTGGACGCTGCAGCGCCTGGGCGCGATCAGCGAGGCTGACGTGCTCGCGGGCCTCAACGACGCCGACGCCGGCGTGCGGAAGAACGCGGCCCGCGTCGCGGGCGCGGTCGCCAAGGGCGACCTGCTTCAGAGCACGCTGCTCGCGAAGCTGGACGACGCCGACGCGCGCACGCGGCTCGAGAAGATCGTCGCGCTCGGCGCCTTCCCCGGAACGCCCAACGCCTCGGGCGCGCTCATCAACCTCAGCGCGCGCCTGCAGGATCCCTGGTCGAAGTCGGCGGTGATCGGCGCTCTCGCGTCGTCGCCGCTCGAATCGCTGCTGGCCGCCATGGACGTGAACGACGCCTCGCTCGTCGAGGAACTGGCCTCCATCCTGGGCAACAAGCAGGACGCCGCGCTGGCGGCGCAGGCGCTGGTCCGCGTCGGCGGCAAGCCGGCCTCCGCGAACCCCCTGAAGAAGACGGTGCTGGTCAACCTCTCGAAGACCCTGAAACCCGACGTCGCGCCCGCCATGACGGCCGAGATCCGGAGCGCCCTCGAGGCCCTGATCGGCTCGGGCGATGATGCGATCGTCAGCGCGGTGCTGCCCTTCGCGGCCCGTTGGGTGAAGGACGACTCGATGGCCAAGGCCCTCGAGCCCGTGACCAAGTCGATGCTCGCGACGGTCACCGACGCCTCCAAGGCCGACGAGGCGCGGATGCTGGCGCTCTCCTCGCTGCTCACGTTCCCGGCGCTGCGGCCGGACGCCATCAAGGCCGGGGCGGCGCTGCTGCAGCCCTCGCTCTCCGCGGACCTCCAGCGCGGCGTGATCCTCACGCTCGGGGAAACGTCCGACACCGCCGCGGCCGGCGCGCTCGTCGGCGCCTACCCGCGCCTGTCGTCCTCGCTGCGCGATCTGGTCGTCTCGCAGGTCTTCAAGCGGCCCTCCTGGACGGCCTTCCTGATCGAGGAGCTCGAGGCCAAGCGCATCCGCCCGAACGACCTGGGCGTGAGCGCGATCTTCCGCCTCCGCACCCACCCCGACAAGGCGGTCGCCAAGAAGGCCGCCGAGGTCCTCGACGCCATCCTCGGCACCCAGAACAAGGCAAAGGACTCGATCATCGAGTCGCTCTTCCCGGCCGTCAGCAAGGCGGGCGACGGGGCCAAGGGCAAGCAGATCTTCACCGAGAACTGCCTGAAGTGCCACGGCTACAAGGGTGAAGGGCGCTCCATCGCGCCGGACCTGACGGGCATGGGCGTCCACGGGAAGCACGAGCTGCTCGTCAACATCATCGACCCCAACCGCCAGGTGGAGACGAACTACGTCTCGTTCAACGTCCGCCTGAAGAACGGCGAGGTCTTCAACGGCCTCGTCGCGAAGGAGACGAAGGACCTGGTCGTGCTGAAGAACAACGAAGGCGACCGCGAAATCCGCCGCTCCGACATCGACGCGATGGTTTCGACGGGCCTCTCGCTCATGCCGGAAGGGTTGGAGAGCCTGGGCGCGGATGCGATCCGCGACATCCTGACCTTCCTGGTCTCCGAGGCGGGCAACTTCCGCGTGGTCGACCTGCAGACCGCGTTCACGGCCAGCAGCGTGAAGGGCCTCTACGACCCCCAGCGGGAGCCGAACAACCTGCGCCTGAAGAAGTTCGGCATCGTCACGGTCGAGACCATCCCGTTCCAGGTGATGGATCCCGGGAAGAGCCTCAACGGCAACAACGCCATCGTGCTCAAGGGCGGCAGCAACCCCGACTGGTACTGCAAGACCAGCCTGCCGCAGTCGGTGGAAGTCCCGATGGGCTTCGCGTGCGACAAGCTCCATGTCCTGGGCGGCATCGCCGCGTGGGGCACGCTCGACGGCAGCAAGAAGGGCAAGGCGGTGGTCAAGGTGACCTACCACTACAGCGACGGCAAGATCGAGACGCAGCAGCTCTATGACGGCGTGGAATTCTCGGACTGGATCAAGCGCGTCGACGTGCCGGGCTCGAAGTTCGTCGACGGGCTGCTGGAGCCGGGCCGGGGTCAGCTGCGCTGGTTCACGATGAAGCCCGGGCGCCGCGAATCGATCCACCATCTCACGCTGGAGAGCTTCGACAACACCATGACGCCGACGTTCCTGTCGATCACCGCGGAAGTCGGCGGCGGCGGGACGGAGAAGAGCGTCGCGCCCCAGGCGCCGCCGAAGCTCGAGATTCCGTCCAGCAAGATCCTCGTGGTGGGCGGCGGCTCCAGCCACGACTTCGAGAAGTGGTTCAACAAGGCCGACGCGGGCCTGCTGGGCGCCGCCTACACGTCCGCTCCCGCCCAGATCGCGGGAGCGCTGCCCGAGCTCCAGGTGCTTTACCTGTCCAACAACCAGCCGATCGCCGACGCGGCGACCCGGAAGGGCATCTTCGACCTGCTCGAAGCGGGGAAGGGCCTGATGCTGGTCCACCCGGCCTGCTGGTACAACTGGAAGGACTGGCCCGAGTACAACAAGCAGCTGGTCGGCGGCGGCTCGCGCGGTCACGAGAAGTACCAGGAGTTCGAAGTGACGGTGAGCGATGAGGCGAGCCCGATCATGGCCGGCGTCTCCAAGGCCTTTAAGGTGAAGGACGAGCTCTACCAGTTCGTGAAGGACGCCGAGGGCCCCGAGATTCAGGTCCTGGCGAAGGGGAAGTCCCTCGAGACCGGCAAGGAGTACCCGGTCGTCTGGACCGTGAAGCACCCGAAGGGCCGCATCGTCTGCATCACGCTGGGCCACGACGGCGCGGCCCACGAGCACGAAGCGTACAAGAAGCTCCTCCAGAACGCTGCGGCGTGGGCTGCGAAGAAATGAAGACCGTCTACATCCTGGCCACGCTCGACACCAAGGGCGTCGAAGCCGCCTTCGTGCGCGATCAACTCGCCGCCCTGAACGTGCCGGCGAAGATCGTCGACACGGGCTGCCTGGGCGCGCCCGCCGTCCCGGCGGACATCTCCCGCCAGGAGATCTTCAGGCTCGCCGGGACCTTGCTGGCCGACATGCGCGAGAAGAACGACCGCGGCGAGGCCGTGAAGGCTGCCGCGAAAGGCGCGACCGCGCTGCTGGTCGACCTCCACGCCCGCGGCGACGTCGGGGGCGTGCTCGGCCTGGGCGGCTCCGCGGGCACCATCATCGGCACTTCCGCCATGCGGGCGCTTCCGGTCGGCGTCCCCAAGGTCATGGTGAGCACGCTCGCCTCGGGCACGGTGCGGCAATTCGTCGGCGACAAAGACATCATGATGGTGAACTCCATCGTCGACATCCTGGGGATCAACCGGATCAGCCGCCCGATCCTGACGAACGCCGCCCGGGCGGTGGCGGGCATGGTCTGGCTTCCGTCCCGGCCGGTCGTCGCGGACGACAAGCCGCTGGTGGCGATCACGATGTTCGGCGTCACCACGAAATGCGTCATGCGCGCGAAGGAGCAGCTCGAGAAGGCGGGCTACGAGACGCTCGTCTTTCACGCCACCGGTAACGGCGGGCAGGCCATGGAGACGCTGATCGCCGACGGGCTCGTCGCGGGCGTGCTCGACCTGACCACCACGGAACTGGCCGACGAGCACTGCGGCGGCTTCCTGACGGCGGGCCCGGAGCGGCTTTGCGCCGCCGGAAAGGCCGGCGTCCCGCAGGTCGTCTCGGTGGGTGCGCTCGACATGGTCAACTTCTTCGCGCCCGACACGGTGCCTGTGAAGTACAAGTCGCGGAAGTTCTACCAGCACAACCCCGTGGTCACGCTGATGCGCACCACGCCCGAGGAGAATGCGCAGATCGGCGCCGACCTGGGCCGGAAGGTCGCGGCCGCGAAGGGGCCGACGTCGATCCTGCTGCCCAAGAAGGGCCTCTCGGCGATCGACGCCGCGGGCCAGCCCTTCGACGACCCCGAGGCCCGCCAGGCGCTCTACGCGGCCATCCGCGAGCACGCCAAAGGGGTCGAGATCGTCGAGATGGATCAGCACATCAACGACCCGGACTTCGCCGACACGGCGGTCCGGAAGCTGTTGGACCTGATGAAAGCGAAGAAGTAGATGCCATGGGGAATCTGCGCGGAATTCTCACCACAAAGGCACAAAGATCACAAAGGGCTTCCTTTGTGTTCTTGGTGCCTTTGTGGTGCAAGAGAGCTTTACAGAATAAGTCGGACTAGAAAGTGAGAGGAGACTCCGTGAAGGTGGACAATTCGAGACAGGCGATCCTGAAGCGGTTCCGGGAGAAGATTGCCGGCGGCGAGCCCATCATCGGCGGCGGCGCCGGCACGGGCCTCTCGGCCCTCAGCGAGGAGGCGGGCGGCATCGACCTCCTGATCGTCTACAACTCCGGCCGCTACCGGATGGCGGGCCGCGGGTCGTCGTCGGGCCTCATGCCCTACGGCAACGCCAACCAGATCGTGAAGGAGATGGCCTACGAGATCCTCCCGGTTGTGAAGCGCACGCCGGTCCTCGCCGGCGTCTGCGGCACGGACCCGTTCATGATCCCGAAGCTCCTGCTGGAGGACCTGCAGCGCCTCGGCTTCGCGGGCATCCAGAACTTTCCGACCGTCGGCCTCTGGAGCGGCGACATGCGCCAGAGCCTCGAGGAGACGGGGATGAGCTACAACCTCGAGGTGGACATCGTCCGCCTGGCCCACGAGATGGACCTGCTCACGACGCCCTACGTCTTCAACACGGACGAGGCGCGGCGCATGGCCGAGGCCGGGGCGGACATCATCGTGGCCCACATGGGCGTGACGACCGGCGGGACGATCGGCGCGAAGTCGTCCAAGACCCTGGATGATTGCGTGAAGCGGATCAACGAGATCGCCGACGCCTGCCGCTCGGTGCGGGAGGAGATCATCGTCATCTGCCACGGCGGCCCGATCGCGGAGCCGCCCGATGCCGAGTACATCATCACGAACTGCAAGGGAGTCGACGGCTTCTACGGCGCCAGCTCGGTCGAGCGGCTGCCGGCGGAGCGCGCGATTGCCGAGCAGATCCGCCGCTTCAAGTCGATCCGCCTGCCCGCAGGGAAGGTGGCCGCGGGCAAGACCAACGGGACTCCCAAGAAAGGAAAGGTGGTCGCCCGATGAGCCCGACGCTGGAGAAGGACAAGAAGGAGTTCCTGCACTTCATCACGAAGCAGGACTGCGAGGTCACCGAGGCCCACTGGGGCATTCACGACTGGTGCTGCAAGCCGGAGCTGACCGGCACGAAGAACCTGATCGTGGTGCGGGTGACGATGCCTCCCGGCCGCGGCCACCAGTTCCACTATCATCCGGCCCGCGAGGAAGTGATCTACATCCTGGACGGGAAGGGCGAGCAGTGGGTCGGCCAGAAGAAGCAGATCCTGGGCGTCGGCGAAACGGCGTTCATCCCCAAGAAGACCGTTCACGGCATCTACAACTCGTCGACGAAGCCGGTGACGTTTCTGGCGATCCTGTCGCCGGCGGTGGCGAAGGGGACGTTCCTGATCGACTGCTACAACGACAAGCCCTGGCGGGAGCTGAGGAAGCCGTTCGAGTACGCCTAAGACCGAATCCCGGAGCCCGTAGCCCGAAGCCCGGGCAGAGGGATCCCCGTCCCCTGCCTTCCCGGGGGGAATGCGCTCAACTCCCCACCCTCGAGGGAGGGGATGGGGGAGGGTGATCCCTCTTCCGTTTCCTGCTTCCGGTTTCCTGTTTCCGTAGGGGAGGGACCCTCTGCCTGCGTCGTGGTTTCTAGTTTTCAATCCTTTCAAATCGGGTGGTTTTCCGGGTGTTCA
>Ga0310813_10001040_pt1 | contig 16844 bp, 9 predicted proteins | sample YN3metagenome_FD_203086 | JGI IMG/M metagenome (GOLD analysis project Ga0310813, IMG submission 203086) | Soil microbial communities from experimental microcosm in Duke University, North Carolina, United States - YN3 | ecosystem: Engineered > Artificial ecosystem > Soil microcosm > Unclassified ...
TCAGGGCCACGAGGAACGCGACTTCAGCATCCGACTGGTCGTCGCGTTCGCCCTCGCGCTCGCCGTCTTCGGCGTGGCGTCCCATTATCTGATTCAAGCCCTCTTCTCGAAGTACCGCGCGCGGGAAGATCGCCGCGACGCGCCCGCGCCGCCGCTCCGCGCGTCCCGCGTGGAGCCTCCGCCCCCGAGGCTCCAGGCGGACCCGGTCCTCGACCTCGGCGCGCTCCGCGCGCGCGAGGAGCGGGAACTTTCGACCTACGGCTGGGTCGACCGCGAGCGCGGAACCGTTCGGGTCCCGATCGACCGGGCGATGAAGCGACTCGTGGAGCGCGGACTTCCGGCCCGGCCCGCGCCCAGGACGACCGACTGATTCGGGAGGAAGGATGATTTGGACGACGCTGCTCTGCCTCGCGCTGGGCGATGTCGGCATCGACCAGCGCGTCGGGGAGTCGGTCTCGCTCGATCTCGTCTTCCGCGACGAGCGGGGCGCGCCCCTCCGGCTGAAGGAGGCGACCGGGGGACGGACCACGGTGCTGGCGCTCGTCTATTACCGCTGCCCGATGCTCTGCAACCAGATCCTGAACGGCCTCCTGCAAACGCTTCTCGAGCTCAAGCTGGACGCCGGCCGCGACTTCAACGTCGTCGCCCTGAGCTTCGACCCGAGCGAAGGGTCCGAGCTCGCGCAGGCCAGGCGGGAGCACGTGCTCAAGTCCTACGGACGCCCCTCCGGCCGGGAAGGGTGGCGCTTTCTGACGGGGGAGCGCGACGCGGTCGAACGGGTCTGTCGGGAGACGGGATTCCGCACCTCGTTCGACCCGGCCACGGGACAGTACGCCCACGGGGCCGCGCTCGTCGTCCTCACGCCCGGTGGAAAGATCTCCCGGTACCTCTTCGGGGTGAGCTATCCGGCGCGCGAGCTCCGGCTCAGCCTCGTGGAAGCCTCGGCGGGGAAGATCGCCACCGCCGGCGACCAGTTCCTCCTGCTCTGCATGCAGTACGACGCCGCGTCGGGGAAGTACGGGTTGGCGGTGACCCGTCTGGTGAAGGCGGCCGCGGTCGCGACCGTGCTCGGGCTCGGGGTGCTGATTGTCCTGCTGTCCCGTCGCGCGAAGCCCGCCGCGGCCGCGGGCGGGGGGAGCTAGCATGGACGGCGGGTTCCGCTTCTTCCCCGAGCAGGCATCGACCACCGCCGCGAGCATCGACGACATCGTCTTCTATCTGCTCGCCGTAACCACCGTGATGACGGGGCTCGTGTTCTTCCTGGTTCTCGTCTTCTGCGCCAAGTACCGCCGCCGTCCGGGCCGCGAGACGGGCGTCCAGGTGAAGCCCAACCCGTGGCTTGAGGCGACGTGGATCGGCGTCCCGATCGTCCTCGTCCTCATCATGTTCTTCTGGGGGGCGAGCGCCTACTTCCCGATCTACCGGGCGCCGTCGAACTCGCTGGACGTCTACGTCGTGGCGCGCCAGTGGATGTGGAAGCTCCAGCACGCCGAGGGCGCTCCTGAAATCAACGAGCTCCATGTTCCGCTGGGAAGGCCCATCCGGCTCACGATGACCTCTCAGGACGTCATCCACAGCTTTTACGTCCCGGCCTTCCGGGTGAAGCAGGACGTCCTGCCGGGGCGCTACACCACGATCTGGTTCGAACCCAAGAAACTCGGAGAGTTCCACCTCTTCTGCGCCGAATACTGCGGCAGCAAGCACTCGGGGATGGTCGGGAAGATCGTGGTCCTGCCCCCGGCCGAGTACGAGCGCTGGCTGTCCGGGGGCATCTCGCAGGGGAGTCTCGCCTCCGGCGGACACCGGCTCTTCCTCAGCCTCGGCTGCGCGAACTGCCACACGGAGGCCGCGGACGCCCGCTGCCCGAACCTCGTCCGCCTCTACGGAAGCGCCGTGCGGCTGCAGGGGGGCGGCGAGGTGACGGCCGACGAGAGCTACATCCGCGAGTCGATCCTCGACCCCACCGCGAAGGTCGTCTCCGGCTACCAGCCGATCATGCCGTCCTTTCGGGGAAGGGTCTCGGAGGAAGAGCTGATCCAGCTGGTCGCGTACGTGAAGTCCCTGGGTCCGACCCGGGAGACCGGGAGGGACAAATGACCGCGCTCACCGCCGATCGGGTTCCCGAGAACTACATCAACGCCGACTACCGCTTCCGGTCGTGGCTGTTCTCGACGGACCACAAGCGGATCGCGATCCTCTACCTGATCTCGCTGACGTTCTATTTCTTCGTCGGCGGCTTCTTCGCCCTTCTCATGCGCCTCGAGCTCGTCACCCCGCAGGGCGACCTCGTCCAGCCCGAGACCTACAACAAGCTCTTCACGATGCACGGCATCATGATGCTCTTCTTCTTCCTGGTGCCGTCGATCCCCGCCGTCTTCGGGAACTTTCTCCTGCCCCTGATGCTGGGCGCGAAGGACGTCGCCTTCCCGAAGCTGAATCTCGCCAGCTGGTACATCTTCAACCTGGGCGGGCTCCTGACCCTGGTCTCGATCGTGCTGGGGGGAGTCGACACGGGCTGGACCTTCTACCCGCCCTACAGCAGCCTTTCCTCGACCAGCTACGTCCTGCTCGCGGCCGGGGGGATCTTCGTGATGGGGTTCTCCTCGATCCTGACGGGGCTCAACTTCATCGTGACGACGCACAAGCTCCGTGCCCCGGGGCTGACGTGGAGGCGGCTGCCGCTGTTCGTCTGGTCGCTCTACGCGACCTCCATCATCCAGGTCCTGGCCACGCCCGCGGTGACGATCGGTCTGGGGCTGATCGGGATCGAGCGGATCTGGAAGGTCGGATTCTTCAACCCCGCCATGGGCGGCGATCCGATCCTCTTCCAGCACCTCTTCTGGTTCTACTCCCACCCGGCCGTGTACGTCATGATCCTTCCGGGCATGGGCGTGGAGAGCGAGCTCCTCACCACTCACGCCCGCCGGCGCCCCTACGGCTACGCCTTCATCGCCGGCTCCAGCCTCGCGATCGCGGTGCTCGGGTTCCTGGTCTGGGGCCACCACATGTTCGTCTCCGGGCAGTCGGTCTACGCGAGCATGGTGTTCTCGTTCCTGAGCTTCTTCGTCGCGATCCCGTCCGGGGTCAAGGTCTTCAGCTGGCTGGGGACGCTGTACAAGGGCGCGATCGCCTTCACGACCCCGATGCTCTACGGGCTGGGCTTCATCGGTCTCTTCACGATCGGAGGGCTCACCGGTCTCTTCCTGGCGACCCTGGCGGTCGACGTCCACGTCCACGACACGTACTTCGTGGTCGCCCACTTCCACTACATCATGGTCGGCGGCATGGTCATGGCCTACCTCGGGGCGATGCACCACTGGTGGCCCAAGATGACGGGCCGGCTCTATCCGGAGGGATGGGGCCGACTGAGCGCGCTCATCGTCTTCGTCGGCTTCAACCTCACGTTCTTCCCCCAGTACGTGATGGGGTACCTCGGGATGACCCGCCGGTACCACGCCTACGCGCCGGAATTCCAGGTCTACCACGTGCTCTCGTCGGCGGGCGCGTCGATCCTGGGCGTGGGATACCTGCTGCCTCTCTTCTACCTGATCTGGTCGCTGAAGTACGGGCCGAAGGCCGGAGGCGATCCGTGGGGCGGGACGACCCTGGAGTGGAAGACGCCGTCGCCGCCGCCCACGCACAACTTCGAGGAGCCGCCGGTGGTGACGGAAGACCCGTACTCGTTCCCGTCGCTCGAGGAGGGCCGCTAGCATGAGGTCCTCCGCCCCCGCGCTCGCGGAGCAGTTCGACAGCTTCGAGCACCAGCGGGAGTCTTCCGTGCTCGGGATGTGGGTCTTCCTCGGCGCGGAGATGATCTTCTTCGGCGGCGCGATTCTCGGCTTCGTCGAGTTCCGTCACGCCTACGTCGCGGACTTCAACGCGGCGAGCAACCACACGAAGATCGTGCTGGGCACCGTGAACACGGCGGTCCTGCTGACGAGCAGTCTCTTCATGGCGCTCGCGGTCCATGCGGCCCAGGAGGGGAAGAACCGCCGCCTCCTCGGGTTCCTGGCGGCGACGATGCTCCTGGGGACGGCGTTCCTGGCGGTCAAGTTCGCGGAGTACTACCTCGAGGTTGTCGAAGGTCTGGTCCCCGGCCCGCGCTTCAGGATGGACGGCGCGGATTCCCGACACGCCCAGCTGTTCTTCGTCTGCTACTTCACGATGACCGGGGTCCACGCGCTTCACCTGATCATCGGGATCGCCCTCCTGGGATTCCTCGGGCTCCGCACGCTCGGAGGGAAGGTCACGCCGCAGAACCACAACGTCGTCGAGGTGGGCGGCCTCTACTGGCATTTCGTGGACATCGTCTGGATCTTCCTGTTCCCGCTTCTCTATCTGCTCGGACGGCACGCCGGCCATGGATGAACCCAAAGCGTCGGTCCGAATCTATGTGGCGATCTACGTCGCGCTGATGGCGCTCGTCGCGCTGACGACGGGGCTTGCGTATCTCGACCTTGCCCCATGGAGTGCGACGGTGGCCATGGTGATCGCGGGCGCGAAGGCCGTCCTGGTGATCCTTTACTTCATGCACGTGCGCTATGGCACGCGGCTGACCTGGGTCTTCGCGGGAGCTGGCTTCTACTTCCTCGGAATCCTCTTCTTCCTCACACTGAACGACGTGCTCACCCGGTCCTGGCTCTCCCCGTTCCTGGGGGGAACTCCCTGACGCAAATTGGCAAAACATTGACGCGACGGCTCCGGTCGGGATCCGTAGGATTCCAGGGAACACGATCGGAGGCTTCGGCGACCATGAGAACACGAGCGCTCCTGCTGGTTTTCCTTTTCTGCGCGAGCGGCGCCCAGGCCCGACAGGACGCGCCGCGTCCGGTCCAGAGCGGCGAGATGGCGGGCTACCTGATCGTGCCGAACGAGAAGGTTCCGGAGTCGTTCAATGCCGGCTTCTCGATGTACGTCGCTGCCTGGCCGCTGCTCAAGACTTATCCGGGCAGCCGCTTCCAGTCCGGTCTCTTCGGGACCTGGATGTTCGCGCAGTACGACGGCCCGGCTCCCGAGAAGCTCTACTCGGACGTCGAGGGCGGCCTGGGCTGGTGGCGCGACACGCGGTTCGCGACCGAGACCCCGAAGTTCATCATGGGCGGAGTGGCGCCGAACTTCGTGGAATGGGCCAACGGGCCGGGGGCGGGGAAGGGGCGGGACTGGAAGAAGCCCTCCGGAAAGTACGGCATCGCGCAGCTCAGCCCCTGGCTGCTTTGGCCCCCCGACGGGTTGAACCTGAAACAGGGCACTTGCGGCGAGCTCTTCGGGTACGGCTATCTTCCCCTGCCGCTCTCTCCCGCCAAGCCGACGACGGAGGGAAAGGACATCCCGACGGGAGAGCACTCCTGGACGCTCTTTCTCAACACCGGGACCTTCAAGGGTCCCGTCGCCTTCTTCACGCCCCACTTCTGGTCGCACGCGACCGTCGCGGAGCCCCGCCTCGCCGGGATGCTCCTGGACAGCCGTCCCTCGAATCCCAACCGGGCGCTGCAGATGGAAACGCAGTACATCCCCGCCGTCCAGTCGGGATCCTTCGCGCGCATCGCGCCCACGCGTTTTCCGCGGGGAGCCGACGGCACCTCCGTGCTGGTCCATCGCATCACGTCCTACCGCAAGAAGGCCCTCTGGGACGCCGTGAAGGCCTGGTTTGAGGGCGGCGCGCCGGCGAGCGGCGCCGTCGACGCGGGCGAGTCCGTCGTCCACCCGTTCACCGGTAAGGGCGGCGCGACCTGGCGGATCTATGCGGACGCGACTCCGAAGGAGCAGCGGGCGCCGCTCGTCTGGAATGCCTTCGCGACTCCCGTGGCGCTCGATCCGACCACGTTCGGCTACCGCTGGAACTCCGAGGTCTCCGGCAACACGGACACGCTGGCGACGCTGCCGGAGTATTACCGCCTGGGGAAGGACAAATCCGGTCAGAAGGACCAGTGGATTCCCGTGGCCGCTGCGGAAGTGCCGGCCGAGACGGGCCTGCAGAAGGTGACCTTCGATCGCTCCAAGGAAAGCTCCAAGCCCTACGTCACGCCCGAGGAGACGGACAGCTGCTGGAAAAAACCCGGCCCCGCCGCGGGACCTTTCCAGGCCCGGCTGGGCGACGGCAGCGTGGTGACCTATTCCTGGTATCGTTTCGCGGATCAGCCGGCCCTCCTCAATGCGGGCCTGACCGACTCGGAGCGCGACGCCCTCCAGTCCCGCGTGGAGAAGATCCACCAGAGCTGGACGAAGGAGCGCGACTATCTGCCGCCGCCGACGGTCGGGAAGCTGGCGGAGCTCGATCCCGCGCTCATCGTGACTCCGCCTCTCGGGATGGAAGCGGGCTACGTTCCCATCGTCACCCGGCAGGAGTCGAAATGACTCCTACCAGCTGTCGGTGCGGAAGGGGACGGCGGGCAGGCCCTCGCTGTTGGTGAGGTTGCACTCCGGGTTGTCGGCAAAGGCGTAGCGCACCGCTGCGGGCCATTTGACGTCTTCGCACGACACCACGACCGAGTTGCCCTCGATGGTCGCGTTCGCCCAGTAGAACCGGCGGAAGTCGCTCGCCATCTGGAAACCCACCAGCTTGTCGCCGTTGGACTTCAGGCCGCTCCCGATGTTCTTGAACGTGATCCTCACCCGGCTCGCCTCGATCTTCATGTTGTCGAACGTCGGGCCCGACGTCACCAGGTCCGACTTGCCGTACACCTTGCCTTCCGCCCATTGCGCGAGACGGCGGCCCGCCGCCTCCTTGTTGCGGAACACCACCTCCGTGCCCTGGCCCAGGTCGATCGATACCGCCATCCCGGTCCCCGACACCCGGAGCGCCGAGAACTGCGCGTCGCGGAACCTCGGCAGGGCCGTTTCCTCCGGCTCGTCCCGACGCGTCCCCAGGTTCGGCAGCTGCAGGAAGCCGAACGCGAACTCGCCTTGGCCCCAGTCGGACCGCCAGCTCTGGATCAGCCCCGGAAGGAGGCTCTCGTACTGCGGCGCGCGCCACGACTCCGCCTCGCCCTGCGACCAGATCGCCCCCTTGAGCGCAAACGACACCAGCGGCGCAATCATCCCGTTGTAGAGCGCCGACGTGCCGTCGGGCTTCATCGGCTTGGGCAGGATCGGCGGAATCGGCTGGCCCTTTGCCTTCGCGTCCTCCGCCGCCTTCAGGCTCCCCAGATACCTGCCGACCATGATGTCGTAGTTCGCCTTCTGCATCCCGTGGAGGACCGTCGCGCGGCGCATTCCCGGCGTCGACCCGAGCGCGTGCTTGCCGATCCACGCGTCGATCACCGACTCCGCCGCCGCCGCCTGGATGAACCCCACCGGCACCTTGATCCGCCGCTGCAGGTCGCGCGCGAAGTAGTAGGCCAGCGCCGAGACGTCGGCCACCGCATCCGACCGGTTCGACTTCCACGACCCCACGACGTCCTTCTGCGGCTCCTCCTCCTCGCGGCGCGGCACCACGAAAAACCGCACCATCGCGACCGGACCTTCGTCGGGCTCCGTCTTCGCGATCTGCGCCGCCTTCACCGGCATCTCCATGTTCGACGCGCCCGCCGCGAGCCAGACGTCGCCCACGAGCACGTCGCGCACCGTGAGATCGTTCACCTTCAGCTCATGGGGGCCGCCGGCGGAAAGGGGGTCGAGCTTCACCGACCATCGGCCGTCCGCGCCGGCCTGCGTCGTCTTCGTCCGGCCGAGGATCTCGACCGTCACCGCCTCGCCCGGCGCCGCCGTGCCCCAGACCGGACACGCGATGTCGCGCTGCAACACCATGCCGTCGCCGAACAGGCCGTGGAGTTTGAGCGGCGGACGGGCGCCCATCGACGCCGCCGCAAGGAAGGCAAAGGCCCAGAGGGCTTTCAGGCTCACGAAGGGAATTATACCCTCAGCGCCGCCGGGCGAAGGCCAGGAGGAGGAGCACCTCGAGGCCCAGGAGGCCGCAGCCGGTGGAACCGCCGCCGCCGCCGGAAGGCTTCCCCGGCACCTGGGTCGGCGTCGCGTCGGCCGTATTGCCGAACGCGCCCTGGTTGATCCGCCCGCCGTTGGGAGACGGCTCGAGGTCGAACGCGTCGGCGGGATCGCCGGCGTCGACGCTCGACGCGCCGGCCGCTTCGCGGTAGTCGAGCGCGGCCGGATCGAGGAACGCCACCGTGCCGTTCACCGTGCTGTACGTGACGGTCGCGGGACCCGCGATCGCGCCGGACACGATCAGGTTTCGGAAGACGCCGGCCGCAGAGACGGAAATCGCGGCGCCGCCGTTGTCCGCGACGGTGAGGTTCGCGCCGTCGACGGACCCGGCCACGATGCCGGTTCCGGAGTTCCGCGCGACGACGACATTCCGGAGCACGCCGGTGCCTTCGATGCCCGTGACGCCGCCGGTGACGGCGAGCCGTTCGACCGTCCCGGAGCCGAGCAGGCTCAGGACGACCGCGGCGCCCTGGCCGTCGAGGATCGTCTCGCGCGGCGAGACGCCCCGGAGCGACACGCCGGACTTGAGGACCACGCCTTCGGGGACGAAGTAGCGCATCGCTTCCAGCTGGACGGTGTCGCCGGGCGCGGCGGCGTCGATCAGCTCCTGGACGGTGCCGAAGAGGGAGAACTTCGGCGCGGCGGGCGGGTAGAGCCGGCTTTGCGGGATGATCTGCTGCGGCTGGCTGGGGCTGGACCAGAAGAGGCGGATGACGGCGCCCTGGCCGCCTTCGAAATACTCCAGCTTGAGGTCGTATTGTTGGCCGCCGACGAGCGCGATGGTGCCGCTGTTCAGGGTCGTGCCGTGCCAGGTCCAGTTGTTGACCACCTGGACGCCGTTGACCCAGAGGCGCACGCCGTCGTCGGACGAGGTCGTGAACGTGTAGGTCTCGGTGTACTGCGGCATGACCTTCCCGGTCCAGCGGACGGAGAAGAGGTCGGGCCCGATGGACGGATCGGGCGAGCCGGCGCCCCAGTTGAAGTCGACGGTCGGGTCGATCCGGGTGAACTTGAAATTGGTGAAGTCCTCGTTGTCGTAATACTCGCCCTTCAGGCCGGTGCCCGTTCCGGCGGGTCCGATCGTGAAGACCGCGCTCGCCACCGCGCTGTCGGTCATGCCGGCGTTATACGCCATCGCTTTGACCGTGGCGCTGGTGCTCAGCGTGAACGGACCCGCATAGATCGTGCCGACGCTCGACGTGGGCGTCGAGCCGTCCGTGGTGTAGCGGATCGTGGCGCCGGCCGTCGCCGTCGCCAGCGTGACGGAAACGGGGCTCGTGGAGGTGGCGCCGTTCGGGGTAATCGTCGGCGTTGCGACCACGGGGGGCGTCACGGTGAAGGCCGCGCTTGCGACGCTGCTGTCGTTCATGCCGGCGGCATAGGCGATCGCCTTCACGGTCGCGCTCGTCGTGAGGCTGAACGGCCCGGCGTAGATCGTCCCGACGCTCGACGTGGGCGTGGAGCCGTTCGTCGTGTACCGGATGGTCGCACCGCCGGTGGTGGTCGCGAGTGTGACGGAGACCGATCCCGTGAAGCTGCCGCCATTGGGCGAAATGGTCGGCGTCGCCGTCACGGCGGGACCAACGACGAAGGTCGCGGTGGAAACCGCGCTGTCGGTCATGCCTGCGGCATAGGCGATCGCCCGGACGGTGGCGCCCGTCGTCAGCGAGAAGGGCGCGGTGTAGATCGTCCCCGCGCTCGAGGTCGGGGTCGTGCCGTCGGTCGTGTACCGGATGGTCGCGCCGCCGGTGGTGGTCGCGAGCGTGACGGAGACCGATCCCGTGAAGCTGCCGCCGTTCGGCGTGATCGTCGGCGAGGCGACGACCGGAGGTCCGCCGCCCGGCGGGAAGAGCCGGCTCTGGGGGATGATCTGCTGGGCCTGGCTGGGGCTGGACCAGAAGAGCCGGATGACCGCGCCGCCGCCGCCCTCGAAATACTCCAGCTTGATGTCGTACTGCTGGCCGGCGACCAGCGCGATGGTGCCGCTGTCGCTCTTTGAGCCGTGCGAGGTCCAGTTGTTGATCACCTGGACGCCGTTGACCCAGAGGCGCACGCCGTCGTCGGACGTCGTCGTGAACGTGTAGGTCTCCGTGTACTGCGGCATGACCTTCCCGGTCCAGCGGACGGAGAAGAGGTCGGGCCCGATGGAGGGATCGGGCGAGCCGTTGCCCCAGTTGAAGTCGACGGTCGGATCGATGCGGGTGAGCTTGAAGATCGTGAAGTCGTCGTTGTCGTAGTAGTCGCCTTGGAGGCCGGTGCCCGTTCCGGCGGGCCCGATCGTGAAGACCGCGCTCGCGACTGCGCTGTCGGTCATGCCGGCGTTATAGGCGATCGCTTTGACCGTGGCGCTCGCGTTCAGCGTGAACGGACCGGCGTAGGCGGTGCCGGCGATCGACGACGGCGTCGTGCCGTCGGTGGTGTAGCGGAGGGACGCGCCGGCGGTCGCCGTCGCCAGCGTGACCGAGACCGGGCTCGTGAAGCTTCCGCCGTTCGGCGTGATCGTCGGCGTCGCGACCACCGCGGGCGTCACCGTGAAGACGGCGCTCGCGACGGTGCTGTCGGTCATTCCCGCCGCGTACGCGATCGCCTTGACGGTCGCGTTCGTCGAGAGGCTGAACGGGCCCGCATAGAGCGTACCCACGCTCGAGGACGGCGTCGTGCCGTTGGTCGTGTACCGGATGCTCGCGCCGGCGGTGGTCGTGGAGAGCGCCACCGAGACCGAGCCGGTAAAGCTGCCGCCGTTCGGGCTGATCGTGGGGGTCGCGGCGACTGCGGGACCGACGGTGAACGACGCCGTCGCGAGTCCACTATCCGTCATGCCCGCGGCATAGGCGATCGCCTTCACGGTCGTGTTGGTGGTGAGGGTGAAGGCGCCGGCATAGACGGTGCCCACGCTCGACGATGGCGTCGAGCCGTCGGTGGTGTAGCGGATCGTCGCGCCGCCCGTGGTCGTCGCGAGCGTCACCGAAACCGAGCCGGTGAAGCTGCCGCCGTTGGGGCTGATGGTCGGCGTCGCGACGACGGCCGGGGAGACGGTGAACGACGCCGTCGCGACGGCGCTGTCGGTCAAGCCCGCGGCAACCGCGATCGCTTTCACGGTAGCGTTCGTCGTGAGGCTGAACGGTCCGGCGTAGACGGTGCCCACGCTCGAGGAGGGCGTCGAGCCGTCGGTCGTGTAGCGAATCGTCGCTCCGCCCGTGGTTGTCGCGAGCGTGACCGAGACCGAGCCGGTGAAGCTGCCGCCGTTCGGGCTGATCGTGGGAGTGGCGACGGCCGCCGGGGCGCTGCCCGGCGGGAAGAGCCGGTTCTGGGGGATGATCTGCTGGGGCTGGCTGGGGCTGGACCAGAAGAGCTTCGCGACGGCGCCGCCGCCGCCTTCGAAGTACTCCATCTTGATGTCGTACTGCTGGCCGCCCACGAGCGCGATGGTCCCGCTGTTCAGGGTCGTGCCGTGCCAGGTCCAGTTGTTGACGAGCTGGACGCCGTTGACCCAGAGGCGCACGCCGTCGTCGGACGCGGTCGTGAAGGTGTACGTCTCGCTGTACTGCGGCTGCACTTTGCCGGTCCAGCGGACGGAGAAGAGATCGGGCCCGATCGACGGGTCGGGCGAGCCGGCGCCCCAGTCGAAGTCGACGGTCGGATCGACGCGCGTGAACTTGAAGAGCGTGAAATCATCATTGTCGTAGTACTCGCCCTGGAGGCCGGTCCCTGCGCCCGCGGGATTGATCGAGAACGCCGCGGAGGCGACCGCGCTGTCGGCCATGCCGGCGTTGAAGGCGATCGCCTTCACGGTCGCGCTCGTCGAGACCGCGAACGCTCCGCCATACAGGGTGCCGGCGCTCGAGCTGGGCGTCGATCCGTCCGTGGTGTACCGCATCGACGCGCCGGCGGTGGTGGTCGAGAGCGTCACCGTGACGGGGCCGCTGAACGTCCCGCCGTTGGGGCTGATGGTCGGCGTCGCGACGACGGCCGGCCCGGACGTGAACGTCGCGACGGCGACGGCGCTGTCGGGCATGCCCGCCAGATACGCGATTGCCTTGACGGTCGCGCTGGTCGTGAGGCTGAAGGGTCCGCCGTAGATCGCGCCCACGCTCGGGGTGGGGTTCGTTCCGTCGGTGGTGTAGCGGATCGTCGCGCCGGCGGTCGCCGTGGCGAGGGACACCGAGACCGATCCGGTGAAGTTTCCGCCGTTGGGCGTGATCGTCGGCGTCGCGACCGGGGTCGGTCCGCTCGTCGGGAGGAAGAGCCGGTTCTGGGGGATGATTTGCTGGGGCTGGCTGGGGCTGGACCACATGAGCTTCATGACGGCGCCTCCGCCGCCCTCGAAGTACTCCAGCTTGATGTCGTATTTCTGGCCGCCGACGAGCGCGATCGTGCCCGAGTTGAGTGTGGTGCCGTGGTTGTTCCAGTCGTTGATGATCTGGACGCCGTTGACCCAGAGCCGCACGCCGTCGTCCGACGCGGTCGTGAACGTGTAGGTCTGGCTGAACTCCGGCATGACCTTGCCGGTCCAGCGGGCCGAGAAGCCGTCGACGCCGACCAGCGGATCGGGGCCGAAGTCGCCCCAGTCGAAGTTGACGGTCGGATCGGTCCGGGTGAACGCGAAGCTGGTGAGCTGGTCGGAGAAGTAGTCGCCTTCGAGGCCCATCCCCGGTCCGCTCCCGGCGATGGTGAACGTCGCCGGCACGGGCATGCTGTTCTGGGCGCCGTTCATGTAGGAGATCGCCTGGACCGTCGCGCTGACGGAGAGGGTGAACGGGCCGGTGTAGAACGTGCCGTTGTTCGGTGTCGGGGTCGAGCCGTCGATGGTGTAGCGGATGGACGCGCCCGACGTGGCGCTGGTCATGCCGACCGTGACGGGACCGCCGAACGAGCCGCCGTTCGGCGAGATCACGGGGGCGGCCGTCGGGGGCGTCGCCGCGTAGCGGACCCGGAGGATCTGCGCGCCCGCGTCGATCGGCGTGGTGTAGTTCTGGTCCTTGTAGAGGTCCGTGAAGTACAGGCCGTCGGGGCCCGCGGCGAGGCCGACCGCGCTGGCCTTGCCGGTGCCGTTGTACTCGATCAGCGTGGCGGGTCCGCTCGTGAGCGCGCCGGAGTTGTCGACGGTGAACTCGACGATGCGCTTGCCGGCCGACTGGGGGCCGGTCGCGTACGTGGGGCCCGACTCGGTCGCGAAGCAGTGGTCCATCTTCTCGAACGGGAAGCCGCTGCCCGAGAAGGTGGACGGCTGGATGAACACGAGGTTGACCGGCCCGTGGGCCGAGGGCCAGTTGTACGTGGCGAACTTGGACATGCTCGCGTCGGTGCCGTCGTAGAGGAAGTTCCGGCCCGCGACGATCTTCGCGAAGCGGTCGACGGTCGGGCCGTTCTCGACTTCCCAGTGCGAGCCGTCCGCGGCGCGCCAGCCGCCGCCGAACGGATTGCGCAGGCCCAGGGCGTAGATGTAGTCCGTCGCAGTGATGCCGTTCGTGTTGTTGTAGAACGGGTTGTCCGACGGCGCGGAACCGTCGAGGTTCATCCGGAGAACCTTGCCGCGGAACGAGTTGATGTCCTGTCCTTTCGAGGTGTCGAATCCGTCGCCCATGTGGACGAAGAGCTTGCCGTCGGGGCTGAACGAGAGGTTGGAGATCTGGTGCGACTGGCCCTGCGTCTCGCCGAACATGTCGAGGATTGTCGTCTGGGTGGCCGCGGTCAGGCCGCCGTCGTTCGAATGGAACCGGAGGATCTTCGGGTAGTGGGGCCGCGTGGCGTCGGCCGTGTCTTCATAGAGAAGGGAGGCGATGACGTCGCCGCTGGCAGGCTCGACCACGATGCCCGTCAGTCCCTGTTCGCCGGACCCGGGGAACGCGCCGGTCGGATTGAAATTGAGCAGGTTCGACGCGTAGACGCTGACGGCGCCGTTCCGGCGGACGAGCTTGATCGTTCCGTAGAGCTCGGTCACGTAGAAGAGCGGATCGGTGGGCTGCGAGCCGGGGTTCGGCAGGAAGGCGATGTTGACGGGGAGCTGAAAGCCGCTCGCGACGACTTCCACGACGTAGCCGGCCTGCTTGATGACCCAGGGATTCGGTCCCGGGACGCCCGGGGGTCCGGCCGCGCTGGTCTTGAACGTCCGCTGCGCGTACGGGCCCGTCTCGCCGGTCGAATCGCGGAACCTTACTTTAAGGAGATAGTCGGTGCTGAACTCGAGCTCCGTTCGGCCGGCGTACGAGTTCTCGAAGATGCCGTCCGCGAGATGGATGTGGACGTAGTCGAACGGGCCAGTTGCGCCGAGGGCGGACCAGATGCGCTGGGAGATCGACGTCTTCCAGATTTCCCAGTCCGTCGAGGCATGGGGGTTGCCGTCCGGATCGGAGTAACCGTTGACCTCCATGTGGAAGTCCGCGGGATTGGCGATGAAGCCGTCGGCGATCGGCTCGAAGATCGTCGGCGCGGAGGGCGCCTGGAAGGCGGGCGCGGCGCGGAGCAGGGAAGGAACGGCGAGCGCCCACAGCGCAACCCAACGCATCAAACCGATCCTCCCCGGTGCCTCGCCCACGCCCCATAATGGGCGTGTTTATGGGCCCTATCCGTAGCACTTTTCATTCAAAAGTGCAATGAGAACAAACAATTGAATGGGTCGCATGAGTCTGGAGATGCGGGGAACCCGCGGGTGTTACGGCCCGCCCCGAACTTGGCGGAAGAGGGCCCAGCCCAGAATCGCGACGGCCGCGGCCAGGACGGCGACGAAGGCCAGGCGAAGGGCGGCCTTCCGGCTCCAGCGCGGACCGGATTCCAGGCGGTTCCGGACGGCGGTCCGGAGCGCGTCGTTCCGCACGAAGGCCGGCTTGCCGGCGCCGGAGCGGATCTCCGACGCGAACGCGTAGAGCGTGACCGGGCATTCGGAGTTCGTGAGCTCGCCGCGCGAGTCGAGGATGCCGTCCTCGACGAGCCGATTCGCGATCCCGACGTCGTTGCTGGGACAGCAGCCGTCCTTCTGGGCGGGGTCGCTGCCCGTGAGGATGAAGTACTCTTCGCCGCGCGACAGGATCGCCTGAAGGCGGCGCTTCATCGCGTCGGGGAGTTCGTCGAGGGCGTCGAGGTCCGCGTTCGTTGGCTCGCGCGCAGGGCCGAGGTCGCCCATCAGGCAGGCCGCGCCCTCGGCGCGGTGGAGCGCGCCGAAATTTTGGGGCGCCGGCGCCTCTCCCGCACGAAGCTGCGCGCCGTCGCGCCGCTCCAGCTCGCGCGCCTGGCCGGCCGGCAGACGGACGACGCGGCCGCGTCGGACCATCGCGCCGTCTGACAGGACGAGCAGCTTGAACGGACCCGGATAGTAGACCGCGACCGTTTCACCGGCGGCCGGCGAGGGCGTCAGCGTCGACGCGAGCTTCTTCGCATCCTCCGCGAACGTGTCGCAATCGAACGGCGCGGGATCCTTTTCGAGCCGCGCGAGCAGCGCGCCGTCGGGCTCCGACACCTCGAGGCGCCCCTGGTACGCGTCGGACGCATAGAGCCGGGCGGTTTTTTCGCACACGCGCAGCGTGCCGGAGAGGAGATGATGGTCGTCGTCGAGCACCGCGGCTGCGGAGCCGAGGTAGCGGGCAGAGCGGCCGGTGTCGTAGCACGGCCCTTCCTTGCCCTTGTGGGCCGTGATGCGGTCGCCGTCGATCCGGAGCCCGAAGAAGCCGGCGCGTTCGGCGGCGAGGAGCGTCGCCTCGATCTCCGCGGGCGAGCAGGTGATCGCGACCGACCCGCGGGCGGAGAGGCCCCGATAGGCGTTCTGGAGATCCGCCGGCGTCGGCGACGCCAGCGCGAGCGTCTTGGCCAGGAACCCGACGTTCTGGATCTCCATCAGGCGAGCGCCTTCTGCTTCTCGACGACCTGCCGCAGCGCGACGGCGAGGCGCCGGACGGACTCTTCGGTGGTGTGGCGGCCCATCGAGATGCGCACCGTGCCGAGCGCCTGCTCGCGCGTCCGGCCCATCGCCATCACGGGGCGCGACGGCTCCATCCTGCCCGATCCGCACGCCGAGCCCGCCGACACGAAGAAGCCGCGCAGGCTGAGCTCGACCACGACCTCCTCCCCGAGCAGCTTCGGGAACGAGAACGAGACGAGGCCCGGAACGCCGGTCGCGGTCGAGTTGAGGAGCACGTCGGGAACGACGGACTTGATCTCGTCGGCGATCGCCGCGGCCAGCTTCCGCAGCCGCGGCACTTCGGTCTCGAGCGATCGGGTGCTGAGGTCGAGCGCAACGAGCGCCGCCGCGAGGCCCGCGACGTTCTCCGTCCCGCCGCGCGCGCCTTTCTCCTGGCCGCCGCCGAGGATCTGGGGCGTCAGCGCGCTGCTGCGGGCGAGGACGCCCCCGACGCCGCGCGGACCGCCGAACTTGTGGGCCGAGAAGGTATAGAACGCGAACGGCAGCTCCGACAACGTCACGGGCAGCCGGCCGAGCGCCTGGACGCCGTCGACGTGGAGCGGAACGCCTTTCTTCGCGCAGAGGTCGCCCAGCGCCTTCACGTCCTGGACCACGCCGGTCTCGTTGTTGGCGTGGACGATGCTGACGAGCGACGTCTTCCTGGAAATGGCCGCCGCGAGCTTCTCGGGGGAGATCCGGCCGTCGGGACCGGTCTCGACGACGTCCGAGCCGTCCCGGGCGAACCAGACCGACGGATGGGCGTCGGCCGCGATCAGCGGTCGCCCTTTCCGGAGCGCCGTCTGGAGGATGAGGTTGTTCGCTTCGGTGGCGCCCGAGGTGAGGACGAGCGTTCCGTCGGCGAATCCGACGCGGGCGAGGAACGCCTTCCGGGCGGTCTCGAGGGTCTCGCGCGCCTGCTGTCCGGCGCCGTGGGAGGAGGAGGGGTTCCCGAACTGTCGGAGGCTGACCTCCTCGAACCGCCGCAGCGCCTCCGGGAAGGGCGTAGCAGTGG
>Ga0310813_10001043_pt1 | contig 16832 bp, 9 predicted proteins | sample YN3metagenome_FD_203086 | JGI IMG/M metagenome (GOLD analysis project Ga0310813, IMG submission 203086) | Soil microbial communities from experimental microcosm in Duke University, North Carolina, United States - YN3 | ecosystem: Engineered > Artificial ecosystem > Soil microcosm > Unclassified ...
AGGCATTATCACTCATTGGGAGTGCAACTGCTGGCAGGTGGTTCGACCATGGCGAACAATTTGCGAAACATCCCCTCGCGCCTTAAAATACCCTAATGCAGTCTCTCGCCTGGGCCCATCCGCTGGTCGCCGAGTGGTTCACCGCCAAGTTCGGCACGCCCACTGAGCCGCAGGAGCAAGGCTGGCCGCACATCCTTGCCGGACGCACGACTTTAATCTCCGCGCCCACCGGCTCCGGCAAAACCCTGGCCGCATTTCTTGCCTGCATTGACCGCCTTGTTCGGAAGGCCCTGGCCGGCGATCTGCAAGACCGGACAGAAGTCCTCTACATCTCGCCGCTCAAGGCCCTCGGCAACGACATTCAGAAGAACCTCGAAGCCCCTCTCGGCGAAATTCTTCAGATGGCAGGCGAGCGCGGCCTGCTCATGCCGCAGATTCGCACTGCGGTCCGCACCGGTGACACGCTTATGCACGAGCGCCGGGCCATGCTCAAATGCCCACCGCACATCCTCGTTACCACGCCTGAGTCGCTCTACATCCTCCTCACGGCGGAAAAGAGCCGGGCCATCCTGCGAGATGTTGAGACCGTAATCGTTGATGAAATTCACGCCGTAGCCGATGACAAGCGCGGCGCGCATCTCACGCTTTCGCTCGAGCGGCTTGAGGCGTTGACGCATAGGCCTCCGGTCCGCATCGGTCTTTCGGCGACGCAGAAGCCGATTGAAGACGTTGCGCATTTTCTCGCAGGAAACGGACGCCCGGATCCAGTCATCGTCAATGTCGGTCACAAGCGCAAGCTCGATCTCGCGGTTGAGATTCCGGCAACCTTGCTCGGCCCGGTTGCCAGCAATGAGATGTGGGATGAGATTTACGACCGCATCGTCCAGCTTTCGGAGACGCATCGTTCGACCCTGGTGTTCGTCAATACCCGTCGGCTGGTCGAGCGGCTCTCGCACAATCTGGCTGAGCGTATTGGAGAGGAAAACGTCGGCGCGCATCACGGCAGCCTGTCGCGCAAGCTGCGATTAGCCGCAGAGCGAAAGCTGAAAGACGGCGAGATCAAAATTCTGGTTGCAACCGCCTCGCTTGAACTGGGAATTGATATCGGCACGGTTGACCTCGTAATCCAGATCAGTTCGCCGCGCGCAATTGCAGTGGCGCTCCAGAGAGTGGGCCGCTCCGGTCACTGGCGCGGCGCAATACCGAAGGGCAGGTTTTTCGTCACCACCCGCGATGACCTCATGGAATGCGCCGCGCTGGTGCGGGCAATCCGGCAGGGTGATCTCGACCGGCTGATCATTCCCGATTCTCCGCTAGATGTACTAGCGCAGCAGATTGTGGCAACGTGTGCAGCGACCACGGTCCGTGTGGCTCGGACATTCTTATCCGAACAGTCCCGGAAACCAAGCCTTCAACGAAAGGTGGATCAGTTCGAACTAAGTGAATCGACCCAGAAAGCGCTGGTCTCAGCCGCTGATACTCGGACAGGAATGTCCGAGCCACACGAGCAGGCACACGACCCTGGCTGGGACGAAGATGATCTTTTCGCCTTATTCAAGCGCGCCTATCCGTACCGCAATCTTTCGCGCGAGCTTTTTGATTCGATCGTGGAAATGCTTTCTGAAGGCATTGCCGCCCGACGCGGACGTTACGGCGCGTATCTGCATCACGACCGCGTAAACCGCAAATTGCGCGCACGTCGCGGTGCACGCCTGGCGGCAATAACCAGTGGCGGAGCGATTCCTGAGACGGCGCTGTTCACCGTCGTGGCTGAACCCGAAGGCATCGTTGTCGGCACGCTTGACGAAGATTTCGCCATTGAGAGCAATGCCGGTGACATCATGCTGCTGGGCAATACTTCGTGGCGGATCCGTCGAGTGGAAGGGAAGTCCGGCAGGGTGCTGGTCGAAGACGCTCACGGCGCGCCGCCCAGTGTGCCGTTCTGGAATGGCGAAGCTCCGGCACGCACTCAGGAACTTTCGCTTCACGTGGCCGAGCTGCGCCGGGAGATCAGCGAACGAGTGAAGGGCATTTCACCGGTTGCGCTCTCGGCCAAAACACCGCAAGTGGCTGAAACAATCGCCTGGCTCCAACAAGAATGCGGCCTTGATGAGTCAGGCGCTACGCAGATGATTCAATACATTCTTGAAGGCCGCGCCGTTCTGGGTGATGTGCCCACGCAAAGCACCATCATTGCCGAGCGCTTCTTTGATGAGGGCGGCGGCATGCAGTTGGTCATCCATGCTCCGTTTGGTGCGCGGATCAACAAAGCCTGGGGACTGGCGCTGCGCAAACGCTTCTGCCGCAGCTTCAACTTCGAACTGCAAGCGGCAGCCACTGACAACGGCCTCAATATCGCACTGGCCGAACAGCACAGTTTTCCCCTCGGAGATGTTTTTCATTTCCTGAACGCCGAAACCGTACAGCCGGTGCTTGAGCAGGCGGCGCTTGCGGCGCCCGTGTTCGGTACACGCTGGCGTTGGGACGCCAACCGCTCGCTAGCCTTGCTGCGCTTTCAGGGTGGCAAGAAAGTTCCGCCGCAAATTCAGCGTATCCGCTCCGACGATTTGCTGGCTTCAGTTTTTCCTGATGTCGCTGCGTGTCAGGAAAATATCGAGGGCGACATCCAGATTCCCGATCACCCGCTGGTGAGGGAAGTCATGAAAGACGTCCTGACCGAAGCCATGGACATTGACGGCGTCAAGAACCTGTTGCGGGGGATCGAAACCGGGGGCATTCGCTGCATCGCTGTGGACACGCCCGTCCCTTCGCAGTTCTCGCACGAGATTCTGAATGCGAATCCGTACGCATATCTGGACGATGCTCCGCTTGAAGAGCGCCGTGCTCGCGCTGTGGAAATGCGGCGCATTTTACCGGAATCGGTTCTCGAGGAGGTGGGCAGACTCGATCCCGCGGCCATCGATCAGGTGCGCCAAGAAGCCTGGCCGGATGTACGCGATGCGGATGAATTGCACGATGTACTACATACGCTGGTTGCGTTTCCAGTCGCGTCTAACCCGAATCGACTGGGGACGGGCGCTCTCCCCCGTCTGGTCGAGCGGAGCGCGACAATTTGGCAGGGATTGTTCGAGCGGCTTCAATACCAGAACCGTGCACTGAAAGCTCGCTCCGACGACCGGCATTATTGGGTCGGCGCTGAACGCGCCAAGGCCGTCTCCACGCTTTTACCTGGCGCAGTGTTTGATACTCCTCCGCATGAATTCAGCCAAGCTCCCCTGACGAATGACGACGTGCTCCTTGCCATGGTCACCGGATGGATGAGCCACATAGGTCCGACCAGCTCGAATGATCTGGGAGCATTGCTTGGGATTGAGCGGATGGAAGTCGAAAAGGCGATGCTGCGACTGGAGGCCAGCGGTTCGATTCTGAGAGGCAAGTTTACTGGTTCGGGTCTAACGGAGACCGAATGGTGCGATCGTCGCCTGCTTGCCCGCATTCACCGTCTGACGGTTGCGACGCTTCGCAAGCAGATCGAGCCGGTTACGCCAGCAGTCTTTATGCGATGGCTGCTGCGATGGCAGCATCTTGCGCCCGAAACCCAACTTCAAGGCGAACGCGCAGTTCTTGAGATTCTGCGCCAGTTACAGGGATTCGAAATTCCGGCGAATGCCTGGGAACGGCAAGTGCTCGCGCGTCGCATCGCCGACTATGATCCAGCGTGGCTGGATCAGCTTTGCCTGACGGGCGCAGTTGGCTGGGGACGCCTGTCTCCGCATCCGGCGACCCTTGAAGCCTCTGACGGAAACGGCCGACGGCGGGTGATTCCCACCAGCGTCGCGCCCATCACTTTTTTTGTCCGCGAAGAAGCCGATTGGATGACGCCACACCGCGCTTCCAGCGATGCTGGAGGGCTCAGTCCCATTGCCCGCCAAGTCTTCGATTACTTGCGTCAGCGGGGAGCATCATTCTTCGCAGACATTGTGCGCGCCACCGGAAAACTGAAGGCTGAAATCGAAACCGGACTCTGGGAACTTGTCGCCGCCGGCCTGGTCACCGCCGACGGTTTCGACAATCTGCGTGCGCTTATCGATCCCAAGCGCCGCGCCGGGCAGGGTAGCGGTCGCAGCTCGCGGCCCCGTCACAGCGCCGGCCGCTGGGCTGTCCTGCACACCGACTCTGCCGTCGAACGCGAGCGTGCGATCGAGGCCACCTGCTGGATGCTCCTTAAACGTTATGGCGTAGTTTTTCGCGATCTGATGGTCCGCGAGAGCAATCTGCCGAAGTGGCGCGAACTGCAGATTGCCTTCCGACAACTCGAAGCGCGTGGCGAGATCCGCGGCGGCCGATTTGTGGACGGTTTCCTGGGCGAGCAATTCGCGCTTCCAATAGCGGTCGAATCCTTGCGTTCGAGCCGCAAACTGCCCCCGACAGGAGAAGTGGTCAGCGTGTCCGCAGCAGACCCGCTGAATCTGGTGGGAGTGATTGTTCCAGGCGAACGGGTCCCGGCCATCTCGGGCCGGAGTGTAAGTTATCGCGATGGGATTGTGCACGATACCGAACCAGGTGTCGGTAGCCGAGCGGTGGCCATCTGAAATTACAATCGGGACCTTGTGAGGGGGGCCCTACAAGGTCCCGAGTAGCTCTTGCTCGGGCAAAAACGGTTGCGCTTCCCCACGCATTCCCGACGAAAAGCTAGAGTACGCTAGCATCCGCAAAACCCGGGTTTTTAAAAAAAGGAGTTTTGTTACGAAAACGGAACAAAGCGGATGGAACAGTCTCAATTAGGGAGTTGGAAGCCGGAGCAGCACAGCCGGATCGAGATAGACGCCCTGCCAGCGCACCGCGAGGTGCAAGTGCGGCCCGGTCGCGCGGCCGCTGCTCCCGCTTAAACCGATCGTCTGCCCGGTAGTCACCTTGTCTCCTTCTTTCACCTGAAAATCGGAAAGATGAAGGTACAAACTTAGAAGTCCCTGGCCGTGATCGATTACTACAAATCCACCTTCGAAATAAAGTGGCTGGGCTAAAAGGACCGTGCCGCGATTAATCGCGTGCACCGGCGTTCCCCCGGGAGCCGCGAAATCGAGCCCCAGGTGCCGGCTTTGGACCTGCCCGTTGAACACGCGCTCGGTGCCGAAGACATCAGAAATTGCAACTGATACTGGGGCCTGAAACATCCCCTCCCATAATCGCTGTTCGCTTTCAGTGGCCAGCACGCTTTGCTTCACATTCTTGTCGGCCGAGATTTCCTTCAGCTGATCGGCATTCGGCGCCGTGAACTTTTTTGCGACGTGCGCCGCAATCTTTGGATAGCTTGCGTTCGCGACTTTGACCTTTTTGAGCACCGGAGATGTTCGGCCCGGCAGAGCTTCGATCAGGCTGAGTTCGTAACTTCCTGGCTTAGTTTCGACCGGAATGCCAGCCAATGCGTACCACTTTGTTCCGTTTTCAGAACGGAAAAAGTTGAGCGTATGCCCCATCCATCGGCCGGAGAGTGCGTGCGCTCGCGGGGCTGAGACCTGAAACAGTATCGGCGATCCGCGCACCAGTTTTGCGGGCTGCCAGGTGACGATTACCGTCGCTTTCACCATCCGGGCATCAACCGGGCGTGCGCCGACGGATATCACCGCAGTCAACAACGCCCAAACTCTAACTTGGGCGTAAGCGAATCTTTTAACCGTCATTAACCGAATCGTAATCAGCAAAGATCAATAAGGCAAAATCTAAATCAGCTTGTGCCCAGCGGACGACAACACTAACGGTCATGCGATGCCGGCGTAGCGCCTGTGCTAGTATAGCGGGCGCAAAAAGAAGTGAACGGTGCGGCTTGCGTTCCCGCCCGGTTTGCCATCCAAGCGAACGAGATGAAAGACACTCTGGGAGTCCTGTTGGCGGGCGGTGCTGGTGAGCGTCTTTATCCCCTCACGCGCGACCGCGCCAAGCCTGCGGTCACCTTCGGCGGCATTTACCGCATCATCGACATCACACTTTCCAACTGCGTTAATTCCGATTTGCGCCGGGTCTATATTCTTACGCAATACAAGGCCCTTTCACTGAATCGCCACATCCGCGAGGGGTGGAACATCGTTGCCCGAGAAATGGGAGAATTCGTTGAAGTGCTTCCACCCATGAAACGGGTCAGCGATCAGTGGTATCAGGGGACCGCGGATGCGGTTTACCAGAATATTTACTCCATCGGTTCTGAGCAACCGAAGCACGTTCTCATCTTGTCCGGGGATCACATTTACAAGATGAACTATGGACTCATGCTCAAGCAGCACAACGACTCTGGCGCAGACGTCACTCTGGGCACAATTCAAATCGATCCCGACGAAACCTTCCGCTTTGGAGTCATTGAGATTGATCCTGACAACCGGGTCACTGGATTCGAGGAAAAGCCTACATCTACCAGGATTCGCGCCCCTGGCAATGCCGACAAAGTCCCCGCGTCCATGGGAATCTACCTCTTTAATACCGATGTCCTGATTCCCATTTTGCTTAAGGACGCGGAAGACGAAAATTCGTCACACGATTTCGGCAAAGACATCCTGCCCAAGATGGTGGATGATTACCGGGTTTATGCATACGACTTTGTAGATGAAAACAAGAAAGAGGCGCTTTATTGGCGGGATGTGGGTACGCTCGAGGCTTATTACGAAGCCAACATGGACGTGGTTTCGGTTTCGCCGGTGTTTAATCTGTACGACTCAGCCTGGCCCATCCGGACCCACCAGCGCCAGTATCCGCCGGCGAAATTCGTCTTCGAGGAACCTGGCCGCACCGGTCAGGCATTAGATTCAATCGTTTCCGCGGGATGCATTGTCTCTGGCGGCGCCGTCCGCTACTGCATTCTTTCTCCCGATGTGCGTGTCAACTCTTACACCGAAGTCGACTCGAGTATCCTGTTCTCTCATGTGAACGTTGGCCGCCACTGCCGCATTCGGCGGGCAATTATCGACCGCGATGTTCACATTCCCGAGGGCACCACTATCGGCTTCGATCCTGAAGCCGACCGGCAAAAATACTTCGTTACCGACAGCGGAATCACCGTGGTCACGCGCGATTACTCGCTTTTCGAGAATCCGGTCACCGTGGATTACTTCACCAGCGAATAGGGCCACGCCTGCAAGCCGGAACGGTCATGATTTTGCCCTGGTCTACGTCTTGCGCGCAATTCCATCTGCTTACGAGCAACGCACAGGTTAGGGTCGCGGCATCTTAAATGCCGCCGCGCCTCCGAGTTACGTATTTGTAAAATCTTGATCCCCGCGGCGCAAGCTGACCGGCACCGGCGTATTATGCGGTCTGCCGCCTGATAGCGTCTACAAGCCCTGGATAAAGGGTCTGAGTTGAAGCCGAACAGGGGCGGGCTTCGGAACGACGTCACGGGAGCCATGAAACACCGCTTGGCACGGTCCCTGGCGGGAAGTACAATTCGTCTCCAAGTTTTGGAGAGAGGGATTCGAGCATGCAATTTCCTCTTCGTTTTCCGGCGATCCTGTCTGGGGTTGTTCTACTGACCATCTCTGCTGTCACAACCAGCGCGCAGGTTTCTAGCTCTTCGCCTCCGAATGATTTAACCAGTGCGCAGCCGTCCGCCGATGATCAATCTTCTTCGGCTGTAACCGTTCACGGGCCCTTGCGGTCATTTTTGCGGATGGCCGGCATCAGCCAACAAGCATCTCTCGCTGAAGCGATGCCCCTTTTCGCCAGAAATGTTTACGTACAGGGTTACGTGGGATGGAAAGACCGGTCTACTCCGACGGAGTTCCTGGTCCTGCTTGGCAGATACGTGAACCAATCGAAAGAATTGTCTGAGCTCGCCGGCCCCTCGGGAACAATTCATCTCGCCAGATGCGAAGACGCTGCGCCGCTGCTTCGAATTCTCGGGTACCGCATGCGTCAGCAATGTGGCGACAAAGACACCTCGCTCGTAACTGCCGACCCGGAACGCGCGTTTTTGACAATGGACTCAGGGTTTCCTCTTCCCGCTCTGGAAGACTCCTTCCGGCATGGCCGTGAATTTGAATACCACTTCCCAGAAATTCGCGTTCCGATTTTCTTTACAGAAAAAGAATGGAAAAACGCCATTCACGTCAATAGAAGGGAGCCGCAGCGTGATCTGGTCGAACTCTTCCTGCGACACCCGGCAGTTGCCCGGCTTTATTGGGCGCTCTCGCGCATGGACTCGGAAACCCGGAATGTCTTGCGCCAGAAAGTGGGCTTGGAACGCCTGGTGCAGTATTCGCCTGAGCTCGATTACTACGGCACCCAAATTGTAATTCGATCAGGAGTCGTACAGGTTCCGGGCGGTCGTACGGCGGAGCACGAATGGAGCGAGCTTGTAGGCGTAAGTCCGCACGAAGCCGGTGAATTCGTGGTCAGGCTTCTCGCTAAGGACAAAGGTTGGCTGGCTGCGTATTTCGATTGCATGGAAAGGGTCAGCCTGGCGCAACAACAGCATTTCGCCGGGGCGGATCGACTCAAGATGTATTACGCAGCCTTCCGTGGCCAGCACGTAACGGCCGAAGCCGCCCGCCCGGCATTTCGCCTGGCGCCGGGTCTCCTTCTTTTGCTCACACGTCTGCGATGGGAGTCTGATGGCCAACCGCTCATTCCTGGTGGCGTTGATGTTTGGAAAGATATTTTCAAGCAGAAATCCGAGCACTCGTTGGTGCGCGACCTGGGCAAAAACTCCGGAAGTTGGAGTCGTCCCAATCAGGTGCTGGAAGCGATGTTTGCGCTATCGCGGCTGGAAACGGATTCCGGCCCCCTTCAGATGTATCTTCTCTTTGCCGAAATGGACAGCAAGCGTTCCGCCAGCCATCGCTTGAGGCCTGAGACCCTCCGCCTAATGGCAAAACATTTCGAAGATTATAGAGACCAGTTTGAGGTCTTCTCAGAGTTCCCGGAGCTGGACGACACATCGATTGTGAAATTTATCGACGTGGCCTCTGCCCTGGACAAGATTTCCAGCCATACTCTTCGTGGGAATGCACTCGGCATATTTCAGGCGAACATCGGCATGTGGCAGATTCTAGCGCGACAGCGCGAGATCCCCGAGGCCAAGCTTAGCCAGTCGTGGCAGGATGCACTCACTGGCTTCGACAAGATCAGTACGCCTACCCAGTTGGTTGGCGTGGGCTGCGCCTCTCTTCGTGGGGTATTCCGTGCAGTCACTGGAAAAGAGAACGTCACGCAGGACGAGGTCATCGAATTGCTTGCTGGTCCGCATCAAAGCGATCGTGAGAGCCAGCGAGTGCACGCCGAAATGGCTAAAGGCATTCGCGCGGTAATGGATGGCCAGCGTCTGGTTTCATTGGACGCTCTGCTGGCATTGGCTGATGGGCTATCAGACAAGTCAAAAACACTCGAAAAGAGTTCATTACTCCCGATGATGGCGGAATTGCGGGAATTCCAGATGCCGCGGCCGATCTTTTCGTCGTCGGAACGCTCAGAGTGGGCCGCCGGAATTTACAACAATCGCCACACCGAGATGCAAATGCAGACCGATGTGGCCAAACAGCTGAAGGGGTCGCCCACTCCCGCGCAGGTCGAAGAGGCGCGTGGTGAATTGGCTCCCTTCCTCCGCGATACGCTTGTGGGACTCAACTACTCGTATTACGAGCCGCCGGGTGCGCAACTGCTGCGCGTGGATCCTCTATTCGTGCGATCGCATGACTTTGCTGGAGAAACAGTAGAAGGCGTGGAGGGATTGTGGCGCGCTCCGCAACTATTCGGGGCAGGAATTGCAGCGGGCGGAGGCGCCCATCTAGTGGGCTCGCTGGCTGACCTTCCGTACGCCCTTTCCGAAGCCGAGCAGGACTTCATCGTGCCGGAAAACGTGCAGGCGCTCATCTGGAGGGAAACGGTTCCGGGCCTGCTCACCAGCGCCATCCTCCCGCGATGGTGGGACGTAAGCAAAAATGAACTTCACGCCGTCACGCTTTATCAGCGCGCAGGCGAGGAACTGCTATCGGCATCGGGGTCAGATGAGGCGCTTCGAGAGAAAGTAATGAACATCCTGTCCCAACGGATGCCGGCGAGGCAAGCCTCGTGGTTGGAACAGGAGTTAGCTACTGGAAACGCCGAGGACACGCTTTCACAAGTGACTCCCGCCGACGTTTTCTATTTGAGTGCGCAATTTCGTCAGCATTATCCCGACGACAATAATTCGTGGGGACCGGCTGGCAAGGAACTTGCAACTTTGATCCAGGAAGACCCAACCGAGGTGAACTGGGCACGATTATCGCGCGATTTTGGGGTGCCGCATCCTATTCTGGCGCAAACGGACGCACCCGAACTTATCAGCGTGAAGCCGTTCCCGGCATTCGCGGGATATTCCAGCCGTTTGATGGCGGAGAGCTGGGATTCCAACAATCTCTACTGGGCGCGACTGGTCGACGAAATGGGACTTCCGCCCGCGACCCTGAATAGAATTGTGCCGGAACTGACACGCCAGATGGCAGGAAAGATCTTCGCCACGGACTTCGAGGACTGGCACGCCTTGCTGCGCGCGATGCGAGAAACCGGAAAAGAATTTCGTGAAGGCAAGATTCCCGGTGGCTCAGCTACAGAGGTTGCCGCAAAAGGAGCGTTGAGCAATTAAAGAGTCGCCGAGGGTGGCGATTCGAGGAGCAAAACGACAGGACGAATCTACTATGAAGAAGCAGCTTGCGGGTGCGGTTTTATCAGGTCTCTTTCTAGTTTTGGGATCCAGTTTCGGTTCAGCACAGGAGAACCGTTCCGACATACGTGTGGTCGTAAACATGGTCCAGTTAAACGTGGCGGTGACCGACAACAAAGGTAGATACATCACCAGTCTCCACCCTTCGGATTTCACCATCACCGAAGATGGGATCACGGAAAAACTGGCGACTTTCGGTCAAGGCGACGAGCCCACGCGGCGGGTGGTCGAAGATCCTCCGAACAGTAATCATTTCGTAATTCAGGATTCCGCTGTTCAGCCGGAAGAAGCTCGCACCGGTAATCTGGGCGAATTGACTTCGCTGGTCGCAGGATCCAACGTATTTATTCTCTTTGACACCAGCAATTACATGTACCGCGGTTTCGTATTTGCGCAGGATGCAATTGCGGATTTTGTGCGCTCGCTGCAAGGCGCCGACAAGGTCGCTTTCTATTCTTATAGCCGCGACCTTTCGCGCTCTGCGACCTTAACTGCCGACCGCTCCCGCATTCTCCAGGGAGTGCGTTCTTCTGTAGCTGGCGATGACGCTGCTCTTTACAATTGCCTTTTGTTGACAGTGAAGGATGCCGCGCAGTATCAGGGACGAAAAGTGATCGTCGTCTTTTCGAACGGACCCGATAATGCCAGTGTAGTTCCCCCGGAAGATGTAGCCGAACTGGCACAATCGACCGGAACTGTGATCTACATGATCAGCACTCGACAGGCGCAACTGGAACCCGTTTCTACAGCGGTGTTCGAGCGCATGACGGCAGCAACAGGCGGGAAGGCCTATTTTGCCAAGAACTGGTTGGAGGAGAAGCAGGCGTTCGCTTCCATTCGTGACGATCTGGCACACCTGTATTCACTCAGCTACTATCCGAAAGTTAATTCAAATACCGGCTGGCGTGTGATTTCGGTCAAACTCTCGGGAGAAAATCAAAAGAAATACCACATTCGTACCCGCAGCGGATATCGCCCAATTCCGGCGCGCTTTTCCGGGGCGGAAAGTCAGCCGATAAGTAAAAATTTCGGACCGCAACGTTAACAGCTTGGGAAATTCCCGCTTGATGCTCGAAGAGCAGATTACTTCTTCAGAATGGGATTGTATCCGTCGCTGACGAGCTTCGAGCGCACGCCCTCAGCTTCTTTAATGTCCGTAAAGGGCCCAACCTGTACATGGAACAACTTGTCCGACGGTTGGTTGGCGATGATGGCCTGATACTGATGACCCTTCAGTGATTCCACCAAAGCTTCGGCGTCTTCCTGTTTGCTCACGGCAGCAACTTGTACAAAATAACCTGGTCCGGTTGGTGCCGCAGACGCCGGCTGCCCCGCCGATTGGTCTGCCGAAGTAGAGGGCTCTGGAGCACTGGAATTGTTGGTTGACGAAGTCTGCGCTGCAGGTGCCTGAGCTGGCTGAGATGGGCTTCCGGACGACGCTGTACCCGTAGGCTTACTGGCCGCCGACCGCGGGTTGGACTGACTCGGAGAGGGTAGCAACTCCGGTGTGGATCTCACCGAGTTCTTGCCCATCGAAAATCCCATACCAAAGAACACTGCGCACAATATAACCAGGCCGAAAAACAGGGCCAGCATTTTCCCCGTTCCCAGGGTTATCTCAGTGTCGTTGGCTTCTTCCATACGGACCGCAGTCGAAGGGCTCATTCGTGGCGTCTCGAGGACTGTGAATCACGTAACGTGGTAATTCCGTAATTGAAGGTCAGGTGATGCCTGCAATTACCAAATTACTCGATTACAAAATTCCTCAATCTCCTGTAACCCTATTTTGCGGCTGGAGTCTCGTTCTTCGCTAGTAACTTTTGAAGTCCCGAGAAGAAGTCCACCGGAACAGGGAAGACCACGGTTGTGTTCTTCTCTACGCCGATTTCGGTAAGCGTCTGCAAGTATCGCAGTTGTACGCTAACCGGCTCGCTGGATAAGAGATGGGCGGCATCCACGAGGCGCTGGGCAGCGGAGAACTCGCCTTCCGCGTGAATGATCTTCGACCGCTTTTCGCGTTCGGCTTCCGCCTGCTTGGCCATGGCGCGCAGCATGGATTCCGGCATGTCCACCTGCTTGACCTCGACGTTCACGACTTTGACTCCCCACGGAGCCGTGTGCTGGTCAAGAATGCTTTGCAGGCGAAGATTGATCTTCTCGCGGTGGGCCAGCAGTTCGTCCAGGTCCACCTCACCCAGCACCGAACGCAGAGTCGTTTGGGCAAACTGTGAGGTCTGGTAAACGTAGTTCGAAACCTCGACCACCGCACGATTGGGATCAATTACACGTAAGAAAATTACGGCGTTGACCTTCAGGGTTACGTTGTCGCGGGTGATGATGTCCTGGGGAGGCACTTCTAAGGCTTCCTGACGCAAGGAGACGCGCACGATGCGGTCCACAGGGGCAAATACCAAAATCACTCCGGGACCTTTGGACTGCGGAAGCAAGTGGCCCAAGCGAAAGATCACGCCGCGCTCGTACTCAGCAAGAATCTTGATTGAGCTCAAGACGTATAGCAGAATGATGATCGCGACAATCGCGAGTGTTCCCATGCCTATATCCATTGTGTGCTCCCCTGTTCTTCGATTCGACGTGATTGTACTGCAAGCAGTGACAGTAAGCTCGATTATCGCCTAGACGAGTGTTTTCTCCGTTGGCTCGGCTGCGCCAGAACTCACCGATTTGACGCACAGCCGGAAACCGTCCACTCGCTCGACAATGACCTTTTCTCCCGCAGCCACTTCATTTGCTGCCACCGCATCCCAGATTTCTCCATGTACGAAAACCTTGCCGGAGGGCGACAGGGTGGTTTGCGCGGTACCCATTTCTCCAATCAGACCTTCGATTCCCGTCGTAACCTTGTTTCGCCGGGCCTTGAGAGCTATGCCCATCAGCAGGACAGTAATGCCCCCTAACGGAATGCTCACCGCCAGCGCGGTTGCCAGATGAACGCGCATCTCTGGGACAGGAGTATCCACCAGCAGCAGCGCGCCGATCACCAGTGTCGCAATTCCCCCGATCGCAAGCACGCCGTGCGCGGCAAATTTCACGTCCAGAGCAAATAGCACGAAGGCGGCAAATATAAGCACCACGGCGGCGAATCGAATGGGTAACAAATGCAGGGCAAAAATGGCGAGCAGAATAAAAACGATGCCTACCGTTCCCGGCCAAACCGCGCCGGGATGATTGAACTCGGTGTAGAGGGCGAGCGCACCGATCGCCAACAAGATAAAAGCAATGTCAGGATCCATCAGAAACCCGAGAATCCGCTCTTTGACGGTTTCCTCTATCGTGACTTCTTTTTCGCCTACCAGGTTCAGCCTCGCGGATTCGCCATTAAAGCGTTTGATCGGCTTTGACGATATCTGGCGAAACAGGTCTTCCTCGCTCGAGGCGACATAGTCAATCAGCTTCTGAGAAAGAGCTTCGCTATCGGTAAATGATTTCGACTGGCGCACCGCGCTCTCGGCCACCTCGACGTTCCGACCGCGCTTGGAAACGACTGAGCGCATCAGGGCTGCCGCGTCGTTCTCCACCTTTTCTGCCATTTTGCCTTTGATGTCCCCGCCGAAGGGGCCAACGGGATGCGCCGCGCCGGTGTTCGTGCCTGGCGCCATCGCAGCGATGTCCGCGCTTTCGAGGATGAAAAATCCGGCTGACGCAGCACGGCTTCCGCTCGGAGTTACGTAAATGATGACCGGGACAGGCGATGCGAGAATCTTTTCCATAATCTCCCGCATATCGCTCATGACCCCGCCTGGAGTGCTCAACTCAATCAGGACAGCGTCGTCTTTTCGGGCCGCAGCTTGATCGAGTGCGCGCTCGATGCGCTCGGCAGTGGCGGCCTGAATAGTGTCATTAATTACGATCTTCAGAACATCGGCTCTGGATATTACGGGAACTATGAGAAGCGCCACAATTGTGGAACAGGTGCGGAGTCGCATGGGTGTACTCCTTGAACCGCGCTGCATGCAAATATTGTCTCGCAAAATACGAAAGGAAATGAAAGATTGTGCGGTTTGGCGTCGCGGCCGGTCGTCACTAATGCCGGCTGGTAGCGATGGCTTCTGGATTCTTAATCTTCACTGCGATATCTATAAATGCCAGCGCGGCCCTGCTCAGGGCCTTGTCCTTGCGGAAAACCAGCGCCAGGTCGCGTCGAATCTGCGTGTCCGCCAATAAAACGGTTACCAGCACATTGGCCCGTACATCCTCTTCCACGTTGGAACGTGGGATGAAGCCGATACCCACATCCGCTGCCACAAAACGCTTCAGCAGTTCGCTGGAGTCGAGTTCCATCGAATAGCGCGGTTTCAGCTTGCGTTCATGGAAAAGTTCGTCCAGTGCGTCACGCGTGTGGCCGACTTTGGGCATGAGCAGAGGGTATTGAGCAATATCGGCGGCTGACGCCGATTTCAGCTTTGACAAGGGATGTCTGGGCGGCACAATGAGCACAAGCTCGTCGCGATGGATCAGCACCGCCGTCAGCCGATTGTCGGTAATCGGCATGGAAACGACCCCAAAGTCAACCGAGTTGTCGATTACCGATTCCAGCACTTTCGCGTAATCAGCACGCTTGATGTTGACCGCCACGTCCGGATACTGTTTTTTAAAATGCGCAAACACTTCCGGCAGAATATGGAGGCAAGTGCCCTCATTTGCGCCGACTACGATCTCGCCTCGCGGCACACGCTCGGTTTCTGCAATTGCGGTGGTTACGGTTTTGCGCGCGTCAAGCGTCTCTTCGGCAAATCTCAGGAATAACTTGCCCGATGCAGTCACCGACACCTTGCCGCCCGAGCGGTCAAGCAGTTTTGCGCCGACCTCCTCCTCGAGCGAGCGTATCTGCGACGAGATCGCCGGCTGGGTGCGGAAGCGCTTCTCCGCTGCCCGCGAAAAACTCGACAGACGCGCCACCTCAATGAATGTTTCCAGTTGATCGAAATCCATAGAAGAAACTGGCGTCAGGCTCCAGGCTTACCATCCGAAGCGCCTCGCTTGTCACCGGTTGCGTGAGTCCGAGGCCGGACACCGGATTCCTGATGCCGCATTTGAAGCTCTTATTTCCGCCATAAAAACGATCAATTTCACTAGCCCTGGATGAAGGAAATAGAATGCTTCCGCGCGCCCTGTTTGAAAGATTGTAGCAGGTGTACAATTCTCGACATTCCCAGCAATAGAGTCCGGTTGCAGCATTAAAAATTGACCTCAGTGCGTCCCATGACCCCTGTTCCGAGTTTCGCCCAATATCTCAAAGGAGCATTTTAAAATGGCCGATGGAAAAACTGTTCTGGAGTTCGCAAAGAAGAACGGGGCCAAATTGCTTGACCTCCGTTTCACCGACCTCCCCGGCTTGTGGCAGCATGTTTCCTATCCAATCAACCAACTGAGCGAAGACTCTTTTGAAGAAGGATTCGGTATGGACGGCTCGTCCATCCGCGGCTGGGCGGCGATCAACGAAAGCGACATGCTGCTGGTTCCAGATCCCAAAACTCACATGATGGATCCCTTCACCGAAGTACCGACGCTGGTGCTGGTTTGCGATGCCATTGATCCGGTGACAAAGCAGCATTATGATCGCGATCCCCGCTACATCGCCGAGAAAGCCGAGCTTTACCTCGCCTCCACCGGTCTCGCTGATACCGCGTACTTCGGCGCCGAAGCTGAGTTTTTCATTTTTGACAATATCCGTTTCGATCAGCGCGAACAGCACGGCTTCTATTTCATCGACGCGGAAGAAGGGCGCTGGAATTCCGGGCGTGAAAACAACAATCTGGGCTATCGGCCACGGTATAAAGAAGGGTATTTCCCCGTGCCTCCGATGGACCACTACCAGGACCTGCGCAGCGAAATGGTCATGACCATGATGAACTGCGGCCTGGATGTCGAGTGCCATCATCACGAGGTCGCCACCGGCGGGCAGACTGAAATCGACCTGAAGTACGATTCCCTGGTGAACTCCGCCGACCACATGCTGCTTTACAAGTATGTGGTCAAAAATGTTGCCAACCAGTATGGCAAGACCGTGACCTTCATGCCCAAGCCGATCTTTCAGGACAACGGCAGCGGCATGCACACCCACCAGTCGCTGTGGAAGGGCGGCAAACCACTCTTCGCAGGGGATGGCTATGCCGGACTTTCGCAGATGGCCCTGTGGTATATCGGTGGCCTGATCAAGCACGGTCCG
>Ga0310813_10001047_pt1 | contig 16789 bp, 20 predicted proteins | sample YN3metagenome_FD_203086 | JGI IMG/M metagenome (GOLD analysis project Ga0310813, IMG submission 203086) | Soil microbial communities from experimental microcosm in Duke University, North Carolina, United States - YN3 | ecosystem: Engineered > Artificial ecosystem > Soil microcosm > Unclassified...
GGTAACCAGTGAAAAGACGAGGACGATGCACAGCCTCATGGTTCCCTCCGGTTGAACGTGCAGGAGATACGTCCGGCTCCCGGTGCGTGAGGTCGGGCAGCGTAGTGCAGCGATCAATGGCTGTCAATCTCCGCGCCACCGTAGGCGGCTGGGGATGGCTGAAGTTGTCCTGACGCCCACAACGAATGGCGTTGAACCTCTGAGATGATGCGGATGGAATGGTGAGTGCGCGACGCCGCACGACCGAGCCAGTGCCGAGCACGAATGCTGGAAGGCGTGGCTGTTTCTACAAAATCGGTGATTCCACGTGACACCCCAACCGTCACAGCTCGGACAGCGCCAACTGTAAACGTCCCAGGATTCAGCGTTCTTCAGGAATACCAGCAGGACTTTCCGGACTCTGCCGCGATACCGTCGCGTTCGTGACTCTAGCAGTGGCCAAGTTTCGACACAGAGAGGACTCAAGTGACGAATCGAATCGTGTGGCACATCGCCGCGTGCGTAACGGCACTCACACTGTTTCCGACGACCAGCGGAGCCCAATCTTCCGCGACCACCTTTGACGAACTGCGGCTCGCCGTCAAAGATGGAGACCAGGTGGTCGTCACCGACTCGGATGGCCGACGCACACGAGGAAAAATAGCGAAAGTTACTGCGTCCTCGTTGGATCTCGCCATCGAGCGATCCAAGTTCGTGATTCTTCGGGAACACTCACAACGGACTTTCACCGACACCGACGTGACGAGAGTTACGCGGATTGACTCGATGTGGCAAGGGGGAGTGATTGGTTCCTTGGTCGGATTCGTTTCGGGCGTGGTTGGCCCAATCCCGCGATGCAGTGGGACGCGCCGGAACGACATAGCGTGTGATCCGTTGTTCCGGCTCATCGTTGCGGGACCGGTGTTCGGCCTCGTGGGCGCCGCGATTGGAATCGGGATCGACGGGAGCATCAACAAGGTGGTGTATCGCGGCGACCCTCAGGTTCATCCCGTGACGATCACCGTGTCGCCTTTGCTCAAACCGAAATCCGCTGGTGCATCTCTGCGTCTTGGATTCTGAAACGTGCAGCGGAATTGTTCCGAGAACGCCGCCATTTCACGCCGAGGCTCGACGTGCGGCGTCCGACCAAGAGTGCTTGTCGCTCCACGTCAGCGGCCCCATCACTTCACCGCGACGGCGGCGCTGGCGAGCCGCCCGCGCACGCTGCAGGACCGACCGCGACACGCGACACTTGATCACGGAACAGTCGACGGCCGCGGCGGCCGCGCCTGCCAATGGTCGGCTGAATCAGCCAACAGATCGTGAAGCCGTGCGATGTCAGGTGGCTTCACGATGTGATGATCGAAGCCGGCGGCGCGCGAGCGCCGCTCGTCTTCCGCCTGTCCCCACCCCGTCAACGCAATAATCAGCAAGTTCGCATGACGCTTGTTCGAGCGGATGGCGCGCGCGACGTCATAGCCATCCAGCTCCGGCATGCCGATGTCGAGCAGGATCGCCTCGGGCTCGAACGTGTCGAGCATGTCGAGCGCAGCATGGCCGCTATGCGCCACCTGCACTGTCGCGCCGAGTGACGTCAGCAGCTCGCCAAGCGTGTCAGCCGCATCGTGGTTGTCGTCAACGATGAGAACGCGCCGCGACGGCAAGCGTTGCGGCAGAGCCCGCTTCGACGTGTGTGCCGCAGCGGCAGCGGTTGCGAGCGGCAGCGAGACGGTGAATTCGCTGCCTTTACCGACGCCATCGCTGTGTGCGGTGACGGTGCCGCCATGCATCTCGACGAGACTACGGACGAGCGTCAGGCCGATGCCGAGTCCACCCTGGCCCAGCCGGTTCGATCGATCGAGCTGCGTGAACATCTCGAATACCGACGTCAATTGATCCGGCGCGATGCCGATGCCGTTGTCGCTGACGGACACGACCGCGCGCCCGCCGTCGGCGCGCAGGCGCACGTGGATGTGGCCCCGCTCCATCGTGTACTTGGCGGCGTTCGTCACCAGGTTGGCGAATACCTGCGTCAAGCGCACGGCATCGCCGTTGACGGTCAGCGGCTCGGCGCACGTGTCGACTGTCAGTTGATGATGCGACGCATCAACAGCAGGCCTGCTTGTTTCCACCGCAGCGTTCATGATCGACATCAGATCCACGGCCGCACGATCGACGTGAATCAAGCCGCGCGTGATGCGCGACACCTCGAGCAGATCGTTGACCAGCCGCACGAGGTGGGTGATCTGCCGCTCCATGACGCCGCTGACGCGAATGACGGCGGGATCCTGAACGCCGCTTGCGCGCAGCAGTTGCAGTCCAGTGAGCAGCGGCGCGAGCGGATTGCGCAGTTCGTGACCAAGCGTGGCCAGGAACTCGTCCTTGCGGTGATCCGCCAGCCGCAGCGCCTGCTCGGCGCGGGCCCGCTCGGCAAGATGTTCACGGATCTGGTACTGGCGTTCGCGCGCGCGCAGCGCCGTGCGCACAACGCTGACAAGGGTGGCGACGCGCAGCGGCCGCTCGAGCAGCGTGACGTTGCCGAGCATCTTCACAGCATCGCCGGCTTCCGCCGAATCAGCGCCAGGCCGTGTCAGTACCAGCACCGGCAAGTCAGACCATTGCGGCTGCTTTGCGAGAGCGCGGCGCAGCGACGCGTTGTGTTGCGAGGTTCCGGCTTCTTCCGGCAGCATGACCGCTCCGGCGCCGGCGGCGATTTCCCGCAGCAGAACCTCGAAGGTCGCGCAGACCTGCACCGCGATGCCGAGCGGCGACAGCACCGCCGCAGTGGTCTCGCCGTCTTTCGCCGTCGCAGCGAGAAAGAGGACACGCCGATCGAGCGCGGTCGCGGTGATCACGACAGCTGCGGATCCGCTGGCGCGCCGGCGGGCTCATAGGTCGGAACGCCGGTAAGCACGCCGCGGAATTCCCGCAGCGCACGGCCGACGGTGATCCCTCTCTCGTCGAGCCGGAACTCGCGCAGCGTCCGTTCGTGCCGGCTGCCGCGCTTCTTCATCACCGAAATCGCCTGCCGCACTTCCCCGCGGTTCTCGAAGTAGCGCAGCAGAATCACCGCATCCGCCAGATAGCTCGCATCGACAGTAGCGATCATCTGCGCGCCGATCAGCCCCTGGTGCGCGCCGACCAGAATGGTGGCCGCACCCTTCTGCCCGAGATACATCAGCAGCTCGTGCAGTTGAATGGTCAGGTGCCGCTCTTCCGGCATCGCATTCAGATACCCGTTGAGGCTGTCGATGACGATGACCTTGGCATGGTCATGCTCGACGGCGCGTCGAATGGCGTGGATGAATTCGCCCGGCGTGAGCTCCGCGGGGTCGATCTGCTGCAGCGACAGCATCCCCGACGCCAGATGCTTCTCCACTTCAACCCCCAGTTGCGCGCAGCGGGTGATGAGGGTCGTCGGGCTTTCGTCGAAGATGAACAACGCGCCTCGCTGGCCGCGCCCGGCAGCGGCCGCGGCAAATTGAGCCGCCAGCGTCGACTTGCCGGTGCCGGCAGCGCCGACGATGAGCGTGCTGGTGCCTTCTTCGATGCCGCCGCCAAGCAGCGCGTCGAGCTCCGGGATCTGGCTTGGCATCTTCGCGCGCGACGTGCCCTGGCGGTGTTCCGCTGCGACGAGGCGCGGAAAAACCTCGATGCCGCCACGGTTGATCAGGTAATCGTGATAGCCGCCGCGAAACTTCACGCCGCGGTATTTCACGACGCGAACCCGCCTCCGATCGGCGCCGTAGTCGGGGTTTAGCTGTTCGAGCAGGATGACGCCGTGCGCGATGCTCTGCATCTGCAGGTCGTGATCCGACGCGGTCATGTCGTCGAGCAGGATGACCGTGCACTCGCGTGTGGCGAAGAACTGCTTCAGCGCGAGAATCTGCCGGCGATAGCGCAATGCGGTTCCCGCGAGCAGGCGCAGCTCGGAGAGCGAATCGAAGACGACCCGCGTTGGCCGGAGACGCTCCACGTCGTCGAGGATCAACTTCGTCGTCGACGCGAGCTCGATCTCCGATGGATGAAACATCGTGTTCTGCTGGTCGCGGTCGAGTTCGGCTTCGGGCGGTGTCAGTTCGCGGATGGTGATGCCCTCGAGCGACCAGCCGTGCGATACGGCAACCGCGCGGAGTTCTTCCTCGGTTTCAGACAGCGTGACGTAGAGGACCGTTTCGCCGCACCTCGCGCCGGCCATCAAGAACTGCATCGCGAGTGTCGTCTTGCCGGAGCCAGGCACGCCTTCGACCAGGTAGAGGCGGCGGCGTGTAAGTCCACCGCCGAGAATGTCGTCGAGTCCGTCGATGCCGGTGGATGCGATCATCACTGCCTCCGGGCGAGGCCGGGGCAGCGTGCCCGAGCTGTTGCCGTCAAAAACTCTATACCACCGGCGCGCGGTTCTTAACTGAACCGTACAGATCGATCGAGGCAGGCATTCACTTTTTGATCTTGAGTTTTGTTAGTGCTCTGCTCACGCCTGTCGTGAGTCGTTGAAGTTCGTCGAGCGTCTCCGGAAGTACTTCGTACTTGTCCGGATTCGCGACTCGCGTCCACAGCCGCTCGGAAGCCCTGTGAAGCCCACGCGCAACTTCAGCGAGCCGTCTATCGTATTTCGCGACGTCCTTTCGAGATCCTGCCATTCGATTCATACCCCCGGCGCACTTTACATCAGCGGAAGGTCGGGCCTCGGAATATGTTCCACGTCTTCCCCGGTAAACGGTGGTGCGCCTGGCGTCGTGGGCGGATTCTGGTCTGCGTCCTCGAATTCCGGAATGTTGGAATCAGGCGGCCGCTTGATGTCCGGCTTCTCGCTGGGCTCCTGCGCGTGTACGCGGTGACGACTCATTGTTGCCTACCCCTTGATTCAACCGTGTTCAGTTGCTGTTCCTTACTCATCGTGGCTCAGCTCGTAACCCGTTCGGGATTCGTGCTGTTCCACGCGGCACATCTACGCCGTAGCGGATGTGTGATACTGCCGCTGGAGGAGAGCCTCATGGCCGAGGAGAAACGTCGGGCTGAAATACAATCCATGCGTTGGGCACATCAACTTGGGGAACAACGCAACGTCCGCGACGTAGGCGCCGCCGGTCTAGTCAGATCGGAAGCGGACGGTGCAGCGCGGTTGAATGAAGCTTCCCTCGAACGGTGGCGGGCGATTGTCATCTGCGTCAGACGGGTAGCGGCCGCATATAACAGCGGGGCCAAGCGCGACTGCCTGCGTGTCGCTGAGCAGTCCGGGCACAACGCCGTTACCGTCACCGAGACTGGAGAGGGCAAGCCATATCTCACCGCCGCACTGGAGGATACGATCATTTGTATTCGAGGCCGTCATCGTGACGGCGGCTCACATGCGACCGAAGTCCGACTGCGACCCGATCGCGGTGACGATGCGACGGCGGCGTACGTGCTGCAGAACTGGATGCAGCGTCTGTGAGCGGATATCTAACCCGCCATTGCGGCGTGCATTCCATACTACAGGCAGCCTCTCCCCCGGTGGCCGTCGTGCCGGCGATCGATACCGAGCTGACGACAAGAACGGGCGCCGCGTAGCGTGCCATTCTCTAAACTAGGGCTTCACCAAGATCTGCTGAAGAGCATCCGCGAGCTCGGCTTTACCCGACCCACACCGATCCAGGAGCAGGCAATTCCGCCGGCGATCGAGGGACGCGATCTGCTTGGCTGTGCCCAGACCGGCAGTGGAAAGACGGCGGCGTTTCTGCTGCCCATTGTCCATCGGCTCATCGGCAGTTCACGGCGCGTGACGCGCGCGCTCGTGGTCACGCCGACGCGCGAGCTCGCAGCGCAGATCCTGGACGATTTCAACGCACTCGCCGTGCACACCGATGTTACCGGCGCCGCGGTGTACGGCGGCGTCAGCATGGGACCGCAGGAACATGCGTTCAGAACTGGCGTCGATCTCATCGTCGCCACGCCGGGCCGCCTGCTCGATCACGCGCGCGCGCCGTATGCGAAGCTTGATCGCCTCGAGTATCTCGTCCTCGACGAAGCCGATCGCATGCTTGACATGGGGTTTCTGCCGGATATCAAGCGCATCCTGCGGCACATTCCACAGCGGCGGCAGACGTTGTTCTTCAGCGCGACGATGCCGCCGGCGATTGCCGCGCTGGCGTCCGAGCTGCTCAAGAAGCCGGTGACGATCAGTCTGCAGCGACACGCGGCACCTGCAGTCGGCATTACGCAGGCGGCGTATCCGGTCGCGCAGGATCTCAAGGCAGCGTTGCTACTGGAGTTGTTCAGGCGCAACATTCTCGCGCAGGCACTCGTGTTCACGCGCACGAAGCATCGTGCGAATCGTGTGGCCGAGTTCCTCGAGCAGCAGGGCGTGAACGCGGCGCGCATCCATGGCAATCGATCGCAAAACCAGCGCACACAGGCGCTCGCGGGTTTCAAAAGCGGGCGGTATCCGGTGCTCGTCGCGACCGACATCGCCGCCCGCGGCATCGATGTCGAGGCACTGAGCCACGTCGTCAACTTCGACGTGCCCGCGGCGCCGGACGATTACATTCACCGTGTCGGCCGCACGGGACGCGCGGAGATGACGGGCGAGGCATTTACATTCGTCGCACCGCAGGAAGAGAGTGACTGGCGGGCCATCGAACGAGTGATCGGACGATCGCTGCCGCGCGTGACGCTGCCGGACTTCGACTACCACCGCCGTGCGGCCAAGCCGCTCGAGGTCCCGCATGCCCAGCGCATTGCGGCGATTCGCGCGCGCAAAGCGGAGGAGCGTGCGCGCGCCAGACGACATGCGGAACGCCGTGCCGCGTCGCCACCGCATGCAACGCCAGCGCCGCGCTCTCCGCAGAGCCGGCCGAAAGGCGGCCACTTCCGCCCGCATTCACGCCGTCGTCGTCCGTAGCCGGCTGTTCAAAGCAGAACAGCCGAGTTCAGCCCCCGTGCGTCATGATCGGCCTGGACGTGCCGCCTCAGATTTTCTTCCGCCAGGTGATGCACTCCAAGAGGTAATGCCATGTTGGACGATTTCATCGCTGCCCATGCGTTAGCGATCGAAGAGCGAACGCGGCAGCGGCTCGAGGGCCGTGTCTACCCATCGCTGTCCCCGCGTGAACTCGAGTACGGCGTACCGCTGTTCCTCACCCAGCTTGCTGAGACCCTTCGGTTGGAATCGACGCCTGCTCCCTTTGCCGCCGAGGCCATCGGCTCCGCGGCTACGCGGCACGGCGCGGAGTTGTTCGAAGCAGGTTTCACGGTATCGCAGGTCGTACACGATTACGGCGATATCTGCCAGGCGATCACCGAACTCGCCATCGAGCGTGACGCCGCGATTACCGTCGAAGAGTTTCACACCCTCAATCGCTGCCTCGACACGGCAATCGCTGAAGCCGTCACTGAGTATGCCAGGATTGTGGAGCGGGACCGGACGGTCCGGGAGATTGAGCATCTGGGCGACGCGGCGCATGAGCTTCGCAACATGCTGAACACTGCCACTCTCGCCTTTCAGACGTTGAAGCGCGGTGACGTTGCTGTCAACGGCAGCACGGGAGCCGTCCTCGGCCGCAGTTTGATTGGTATGCGCGACGTCATCGCGGGCGCGCTGTCCGAGGTGCGGCTCGCCGCCGGCCAACAGGTGCGCGAGCGGGTGCGCGTGATGACGTTGATCGACGAAATCGCGGCAACAGGTTCCCTTCATTCTGAATACCGGCAGATTGAATTCAGCGTCGCCGCAGTCGATCCCGAACTGGCCGTCGACGCGGATCCGCAGCTACTGGCATCGGCGGTGACGAACCTGTTGCAGAACGCGTTCAAGTACACGCCCGCTGGCGGACACGTCTCGCTGCAAACGTATGTCAGCGAGGGCCGGCTGTTCATCGCCGTGAAGGATGAATGCGGAGGATTTCCGCAGGACAGGATGCCCGCGTTCCAGGCATTCGGCGATCGCCGGGGGACCGATCGCACCGGACTTGGACTCGGCCTGTCGATTGCTCGTAAGGCGATGCGCGCGCACGACGGCGATATCCATATTCAAAACCTGCCGGGAGTGGGGTGCGTGTTTACGATCGACATGCCTCTCGCGGCTCCGATCGCCTCGACGCCGCTGCGAGACGCCGGGCTCCCCCTGGTATGACTGGCATCGGCGAGCGGTCATGGTTCGGACAGGCGTGGGACGTCGCGCAGGACCTCCTCATCGCGACCGCCCTGGTGTGGACCCTTCCGCTCCTGCTCGGCATCGGCACGGCGATCATTCGGCTGATTCTCGCAGCGATTCGACACGATCTGCCATGAGGGCGAAACAACTACTTGGCATTGCGATCGCTATTCTGCTCGCGTTTGCGGCGGGGTTCGTGTGGGGAACGCTCGGACGGTCCAATACGGCCGCGGCGCTGCAGGCCTCGGACATCCGCGGCGACCTGCTGGCCGCGCGCGCGGCAGTCCTCGACGCGCGTGTAGCAATCTACAGCGCCAATTTTGGCGAAGCGAGCGGCCACCTTGAAGATGCTCGGGCGCTGCTCGGACGCGCGCATCAGCGGCTCCAGGATCTAGGACGAGACGATGAAGCGGAACGTGTGACCGCGGCGCTCGCGAACGTTGACGAAGCGCAGCGAACTTCCGTCAGGCTGGATGCCAGCGCGAACGGACGGGCGGGCGAGGCTGCCAAATTACTCAGCGATCTGCTCGCTGGGCAGCGACCCCGCTGAACATCTCAAGACGGAGGCGTGCTGTCTTCATCGGCCTGCAGACCTGACACAAGCCGCTGCATAGCGACAACGAGCATCCGCTCCTTGCGCAACGCCGCAACGACCTCTGTGACACACCTTTCAAGCCGCGCCTGCGCCGCCATAACCGCCTGATGCTGCGCCTCAGTCTGTGCCAGGAGGTCGAGTGCACCCGCGAAACGCATCGTCATTTACACCAGCTCCGAGACGAGCGCATCGGCGGTGAGCAAGAGCGAAGCGACGGACGCAGCGTTCTGCAGTGTCGTTCGCACGACCTTTGCCGGATCGATGATGCCCGCCGCGATCAGGTCTTCGTAGACCTCAGTCGCCGCATTGAACCCCTGGTCGCCGCTCATGTCATGGACCTTCGCGACGACGATGGCGCCTTCGATGCCAGCGTTCGCGGCGATTTGTCGCATCGGTTCTTCGATGGCTCGGCGGATGATTCGCGCGCCGACAAGCTCATCGCCCGTGAGGTGCAGGTCATCGAGCTCTTGGCCTGCACGCAGAAGGGCAAGCCCGCCCCCGGCGACGATGCCTTCTGCCACTGCCGCTTTGGTGGCGTGCATTGCATCCTCAACACGAGCCTTTTTCTCTTTCATCTCGGTTTCAGTTGCAGCGCCCACTTTAATCACGGCGACGCCTCCGAGCAGCTTGGCGAGTCGTTCCTGTAGCTTCTCGCGATCGTAATCGGAGGTTGTGCTGTCCGTCTGCGTGCGCAGCTGCTTGACGCGCGCCTCAATAGCCGGTGGCGCGCCGCCACCTTCGATAATCGTGGTGTGATCCTTGTCAATCGTGACTTTCCTGGCGCTGCCCAGGTCCTCGACCTTGACATTCTCTAGTTTGACGCCGAGATCTTCGCTGAACAGACGACCCCCGGTGAGCACGGCGAGGTCCTGGAGGATTTCCTTCCGGCGATCACCGTAGCCAGGGGCTTTGACCGCCGCCACCTTCAGCGTGCCGCGCAGCTTGTTGACTACCAGCAGCGCCAGTGCCTCGGTCTCGAGGTCCTCGGCGATGACGAGCAGCGGTCGTCCGAGCTGCGCCACCTGTTCGAGCAGTGGCAGTAGATGAGCGATCGAGCCGATCTTCTTCTCGTAAAGCAGGATGAACGGATCCTCCAGCCTAACCTCCATACGTTCCGAGTCGGTGACGAAATACGGCGACATGTAGCCGCGGTCAAACTGCATGCCCTCGACAACTTCAAGGGTAGTGTCGAGCGCCTTGCCCTCTTCCACGGTGATCACGCCATCCTTGCCGACCTTTTCCATTGCCTCGGCGATGATGGCGCCGATTGTTACGTCGCCGTTCGCGGAAACCGTCCCGACCTGCGCAATCATGCCGGGTGTCACCTCGCGCGCCATCGTCTTGATCCGTTCGACGATGGCTTGGACGGCCTTCTCGATCCCACGTTTGATATCCATCGGGCCGGCGCCCGCCACCACCTGCCGCATCCCTTCGCGGTAAATCGCTCGCGCGAGCACCGTGGCCGTTGTTGTGCCATCTCCCGCTGTGTCGGATGTCTTGCTGGCCGCCTCGATAACCAGCTGTGCGCCCATATTCGCGAGCCGATCCTCGAGATCGATCTCCCTGGCAACCGTCACGCCGTCTTTGGTGATTGTCGGAGCGCCGAAGGTCTTGCCAATGAGGACGTTGCGCCCCCTCGGTCCAAGTGTGACCATTACGGCGTCAGCCAGCTGGTTCACGCCGCGCAGCATCACCTGGCGCGATTGCTCGCCGAACAGAATCTGTTTTGCCATGGAAGCCCGCCCCCGGGGCTGAAACGTCAGTTGATCTTGTTGCGCGGCAGTGGGATATCCGGATAGGGCACGATGCCCAGCAGCCGTTCGGCGTGCGTCCAGAGCGCGATTCCCCGTTTGACCAACGCCTGTTCCTCGGCCGCACGGAATCGCTCCATCAGATTGCGGAGTCCGATCTCGCGCACGTCATCGTCGTCCCGCTCAATCGCCATGCGATCAAGGTAGCGGAAGACCCGCGTTTTCGGATGTCCCGCATTGCACATCCGACGGAGCGCCGACCAGTTAGGACGGTGTTCACGGCCGGAACGTGCCTTTGTTGGCCGTACGCGCCGCCGTCTCAGCGTCATCCTTATCCTGCTGCTGCCGCTTGGCGCGTGCCGCCTCGCGCTGCGGACCCTCCTGAACGTCGAGTGCGATCGCGCGCGCCTCATCGGTGCGCGATGATGCAGCCAGCCGCGTCGATTCGATCACCAAGCGGAAGGCAGCGCCGTATGCCCAGCGTGAGAGCACGATGGCGTATCCAGCACCGTTCCAGCGCGCGACGACTCGCGCAGCGACGTTGTCGTTTCCTGTCGCCGCGTCGCCAGTTGACGCCAGCGTCGATGATGAGGGTGCACCATAGACCGCGGACAGCGCATCCACGAGGTCGCGATCGGTCATGCCGCGCGTGCGCGATCGCTCGTAGTCGACAGCAATGCGCGAGAGCTGGTTTTCGTAGAAGCTGAAGACGATCTGTTCGAGGCCCTGGCCTGTTGATGGCGCAGAACCGGCGGTTCCGTACGAGGATGGCAGCCACCGCAATTCCTGCATGACTGCGGGGCGTTCGTGGATGAGCCTTACATCGTCGGTCCTTGTTTCCGTGAGTTCCACGATCGATTTCGTCGACGCGCCAAGGTGAAAGTCGCGATAGCCGCCTTGTTCTGCACCTTGTTCCTGAACGCGCCGTCCGAGGCCGCCTTCTCCCTGCGAGCCCTGCGCCTGCACACCCGCGGGGACGCTGGCGGCGAGTGCTGCCGCGACGATAAGTCGGCCGGTGAATGTCATAAGAGGGCTTTCCGTTGCAGAGGCCAGCGGCGGGCCGTGACGTGGCGCGCAATTCCGGCGGCGCGGCTGACAGGTGGGATGAACTCGGACCGGACGATGAGTTCAGGCTGCTCGTTCAGGAGCGCTGTAACGGTTCCAGTATAGTCGATTAATCCGCCTTTCTCCGCCGCGCAGTGTAGACTGCTTGTGTACTGCTTTCCTGAAGCCGACCCTCCGCACGTCCTTCCCGCGGTCGGCGTCATCAAGGCCCTTCTGAAAGCCAGGTTCTTCGTGGACAACACCACTCGCACGGTATGGATACTTTCCGCCTGCTGGATTGCGTTATCGGTGGCGGTATTTCTGGCGGTCGACGCGTCATCGACGCGCAGCTGGATTTATCTGGCCGCAATCGCGCTGCTGCCGCCGATCGCGCTCATCCGGCTGTGGCCCGGCGGCGCACGTGAACAGACAGCTGCCGATGTAATCCACGGCCGCGCGGGACAGCCATGACCGCTGTCACCGAAGGCGATGTGGCCGGTGCGCAGGCGCGCTGGGATGCATGGAGAGCACGCTACGCCGACAGCAGCCGGCGGAGCTTGCGCCGGTCGGTTATCGTGGTCTGCCTGCTTTTCGCCGTCATCATAACGATTCTCGTGACACAGCTGTTGGAGCGCTACGCATGACGGCCGACAACCAAACGATCTCGCACGTCGTCACATGCCCGCTGTGCCATACCGTGGCGCCGACGATCACGGAATCTGCGTTGGCCACGGGCGCAGACTGGACCTGCGACACCTGCGACCAGCGTTGGGATGCGGATCGGCTGGCGGCAGTGGCGAGATACGCGCAGTTTGTCGCCGATCGCGCGCGTCACGTGCCGGCCTGAACGGCGCACCGCCCGCCGCTACGAAGTCCTTGACGGAGCCTTGTCCTGCTTTCTTTGCTCCTCTTGCTTCCGTTTCGTCATCTGCTGCTGCTGGTTCTTTGCCTTGTCTTTCTTGCCGCCTTTGTCTCCCATGTCTGCTCCATGTCAGGCATTATGACTCGTGGCCCGACGGGGTGTGCCTCGCAAGCGCACGCGGGTCTCGGCTGCTTTTCGTGAGCGGCCGCCGCGTCGTCTGAAGGTCTACTCGCCCGTTGGCTTGACATCCAATCGATCGATCACCTGGCGGAAGAGGGTGAAGATTCGCTCTACGGATTCGATGTCTTCTCTGCGCGCCGGGGATTGGGCCAGGTTGTAATCGATGACTGCGGCGAGGACGAGCGCAGCCAGTCGCGGATCGCCGCTCAAGATGTGCGACATGGAGAGGCCGGTCGAGGCCAGCTCTCCATCGGCGAGCGGCAGAGAGATCCATGGGCCGCGTCCGTCGATGGCGACGAAGAACTGTCCGTTGGCATCGAAGTATTCCACCAACTGCTTCGCCAGCGTGCCATCGGGTTCATAGACCGCGAGGCGCTTCTTCAGCACGTCAGGAGCATCCGTCCATTCGCCGAGCGGCCGAATCAAAGCTTGGAATTCCTGACCGAGTTCCTGCCACCGCGCCGTCGAACCCTCGATCCTGGTCACCTCGGCCCGCTTCTCGCCGCCGATCTCGGAAAGACGTCGAGAGACGCTTGCGTTGATCGTCGAGAGCGTCGACCATCCCGAACCACGGCTCACCGCTACGGCCAGCGCGAGGCGGATCTCGTCCTGCTGGCGTCTCAGCTGCCATTGCTCGAGGGTGAGTTCCGCCGCTCGCGGCGACATGAAATCCCTCGACGACTCGAGCATGCCGAACGGCGACACCACCTCGTGGTAGAACATCGAGCCGAGCGCGACTTCACGGAAGCCTCCGAAAAGCCACCACGGCATCAGGGCGACGCTCTTGTAGGTGTTCTCCATCGGAAACAGCACGTCGGTGCTGCGGCCGAACGTCCCGGGAAGCTGCGGATAACGGCGGACCTGTAAGTGAAGCTCTGGGTATTTCAAGGCGCGCGCGACCAGCGCCTTGGCCAGCCCCTTGGGCGTCTGCATCGTCACGCCGCCCGTGCGGTCGCCGATCATCTCGATATTCGGCAGGATGAGATCGAAGATGCGGCGCGCCTGGTCGGAGCAATTGCGATAGAAGAAGTTGAATCGAGATTTGTTCGGCGCGGCATTGAAGGCGGCCACCAGGGCGGCGTCGTCAGCCTCCGTGGTCTCGACCGAGTAGAGGTAGATGGTTCGGTCGAAGCGCGTGGCGAGGGCTGCCTTCCACTGGCCTTCCGGTAATTGGCCGTCGCCGTCCGCCGCCAGCGCCGAGGAGAACAGAGGAGCGAACTCGAACTGCTCGATCGCCCGCTGCAGGCCGGGCGTGCCGATGACTGGTGCGAGTTCGGGCGCCACGAAGCCGTGCATGAATGCCTCGAACGGCACGATGGCCCAGTCGTAGTTCTCGTGCTCGCTGAGCGGCGCGTATTTGCTCACAACGCCGCCATGTTCGCCCGGGTGGCACAACCGCATCTTGACCGGGCTTCCGTCGGGGCAGATATTCGAGAAGTACGTACCGGCGTGCCCAACCCGAGTGAAGAAGCCCAAGGCATCGACCGGCTCGAGAACGAGGATGCCAACCTCGCCCCGGCTCGGGCTGGCGGTCAGCAGGGCGAGACCGATCACCAGGAGCAGCCGTCGAAGAGTGGTGAACACCGTCCCCCCTGAGCACGGGCCCGCGGGCCGTCTACCGCTGCGGTCGGCCCGCGAGAAGTCGTTCGTCCCCTTCAGTCTGTGCTTTCGCGCGATGAGTACCGGTTGAGCACGGAAAGCAGTTTGGCCGCAGCCTTGGGCGCAGGAATGTCCTTCGTCACAATCTCACGATTTTCCAGCCGCTGGCCATAAAGCGTGGCGTTGTCGTCCAGATCCTGCCGCAATGTCGCCCCTTCGAGGGCGAGACCGGCAAACAACCCCTGCGATCGCGACCACGACAGGATGTCCGCGTGCAGCTGCGCGTCCGTCTGGGCCGTCGCGGTGCGTCCCACCGGACCGGCCGCGACGGAGGCTTCCGCGCCAAGCGTAAATTTGCTCTCCAGGAGCTTCTGCGAGCCGCGCTCAGTCATGACCAGCATGATCAAGTCGGTCGACGAACCGCCGATCTGAAAACCCACGCTCCCGCCTTCAATCCGCACCGTGGCTGGCGCCGACCAGCCCCCACCGCTCGCCTGCCGGCACGACAGATAACCTTTCCCGTACTTTCCGCCAAAGACGAACGCGGCCGTCTTGAGATCTGGAACGATCACAATGCAGTGCGCCTTGTCGAGCAGATCCTGCGGTATGCCCTTGTCCGGGGCCGCCATGATCTCGGAAAACACGGCCGCGGCCTCGCCGAGCCGCTGAACCGGTTCATTGTCTGCGGCAACGAGCGGCGTCATCGCCAGCGTCGTCGTCACGATAGTCGCAGTAATCAATCTCACGTTGCACCTGCTTTTCGCTTGCGGGCTCGGAACTGCTTCTTCGCTCTGAGCTGGAGTTCCGCGCCGCCCACGACGAGCGCCACTCCCATCGGCACGTTGACCCAAAACCAGGCCGCGCAAACATTCTCTCCCCGCGCGGTGCCTCCCGCCTGTCTCAAACAGAACAGCCGGCGCGCGTCGTTTCGTACGCTGGTCGATTGTTTTCGTTCCCAGTGGAAGGCCGCCCGACGTGGAGGGGTCGGCTAGTTGGAGTCGAGCTTGTTGATATCTCGTATCTCGCGCAGGGTCCGCCGCATATCCTCCACGACCTGCATTCGTTCGAGCGAAGCGTTCAGCGCGTCGGCTGTGGCGCGTACGGTATCCACCACGGCGTGCCGCGCAGCTTCTGTGGCAGCTCGTGCTTGCTCGCTAGCCGTGCGCGCCGTCTCGGCTGCGATCCGTGCCTCCTCGCTGGCCACCCGCGCGGTCTCAGCAGTCTCGCGCAGCCGCTCTCGCTCCTGTCGGATCGCTTCGAGCGCCTCGCGATGATGATCGCGGACCTCTCGTGCTTCCTCCGCGAGCCGCCTGAATTGTTCTGCCTCGTTCGGGGCAGTCTCCGCGGCAGAGGCGCCTACCGCAAGCCCACGGCCAATATCGTCTTCACGGCTTTCGTTCATGACATTACCCTGCCGCCAGAGTACCGCGAGTCGACAGCCGAGCGATGTCCCAAAGCGAACGCGACACCGCGTGCGTAAGAGATCGACGTTCGGGCGCACCATCGAGATCGCGATGCCTTGCCGGTGGTCATAGACCCATCAAAGCGTGAGGGATCATCCGCGTCGCTATCAGCGACGCCGTGCCAGCCCCTCCGCCTGCCCTTGCAGCATGTGCAGCGCCACCCCGCTGAGATCAGGGATGAATTGCGGATTCGACGTCGTTCCCTCGACGACGAAGGGAATGCGTTCGTTCTTCAATTGGCCGGTCGCGCCGGTGATTCGACCGGCGGCGCCCGTGATCTTGCTGGTGGAATCACCTCCGGTAAGCGTCCCCAACAGGTCACCGACGGCGCCGGCCGTACCAATGGCCGTGCCGAGCGCCCCTGTGCCGCCGACAGGGCGCCTGCCACTCATCGAACTCGGCAGCGTCAGATGGGTCAGCGTCGCCACCATGCCGAAATGAAGATTGTTTCGCGCATCGATTGTTCCTGCGCCGGTGATATGACCGAGTGACCCGACATCAGCACTGAAGTGATCGAAGCGCAGTCCATCTGCCGCCACCCGCATGTTGGTGGTCATGGACTCGATGTCGAGGTCGCTGCCGGTGTGAAGGCCGGTGAATGCCGATATCGTCCGCATCTTCGAACCGAGATCGAATCCGGTCAGCCTTGCCTTGAACAGGCCGACGTTGCCCGCCGCGACCAGTCGACCAATCGCGCCCACGACATTCACATTCGCTTCGATCGTGCCGGCAGCCAGATGGGCGGCTTGAGGAAGATGGATGCCGAGCGCCGGCATGAAGCCCTCGAGTTCTGCGGCCGACATGCGCCCGCCAGCAATCTTCATATTGACAACCGCCGATTCGCCGCGCGCGTCGTAAGTCCCGGTGAGGCGAGCGGCGGCTGCGCCCATCTTCAGTGAGGATGGATTCAGAGTTCCCGTGTGAGTACGAAGGTCATAGCTGGAATCGAACGAAACGGCGACCGGCCGAGATGCGGGTGCGCCGCCCGCCACGAGGAGCGCCTTCGACAGTGTGGCGTTGCCCACAATCGCGGCCACGCCGCCTGTGGACGCGATCGTCGCCTTCACATCAAGCAGACCGCCGGCGGAGGGATTGAGGAAACCAGTCTTCGCGAGGTTCAGCCCGTCGATGGCGACGATGGCATCGAGCGGCGTTAGCGTCTCGTCGGTCCGGTCCATCGGGCCAACG
>Ga0310813_10001048_pt1 | contig 16788 bp, 15 predicted proteins | sample YN3metagenome_FD_203086 | JGI IMG/M metagenome (GOLD analysis project Ga0310813, IMG submission 203086) | Soil microbial communities from experimental microcosm in Duke University, North Carolina, United States - YN3 | ecosystem: Engineered > Artificial ecosystem > Soil microcosm > Unclassified...
GTCTGCCATGTCGGGTCTCCGGGGACGATCTCAATTCGGTTCTTGAGCGAGACGAAAACGAATTTAAAAACGGAAAGAAGCGGAAAAAACGGGAGTTCGGGTGTTTGCGCCACCGGCTGGCGACGCTAACAACGACGAGGCAGACGGAGGGCGAAAACGGTCAGCGCGACAGGCGCGCTAGAGCTAGCGAGCCTAGTAGCGCGCCGGCTTGCAGAGTCAGGAAGGGGAACTTGAAAAGTGCCATGCCAGCGACTATAGCGGCATTCCGGATTTCCTGCAATTCGCGGCAACGGCAGGCGGGCTGTCGCCGACCGCGCTTTCACCCAGCTTGGCCGATACGCAAAAACGGCAGCCCGAAGGCTGCCGTTCGATGTGTGACTTGCTGATGACACTGCTGACAACACCGCTTATGACGCCCGCTGCCGGCACGGCCAGCGGCACGTCACGAAGGCCGCTGCGACGAACGCGCCGGATTGGCGCGCCCGCGCACCGCCTGATACGCCCAGAACACATAGCCGGACAGCCCGTACAGCACGAACAGGCCGAACAGCATCAGCGGCGGATCGGACGACACCAGCACGAACAGCATCACGACCACCAGCGTCGCCGCGAACGGCACGCGATGCCGGACGTCGAGCGCCTTGCCGCTGTAGAACGGCGCGTTCGACACCATCGTCACGCCGGCATACACGGTCAGCGCGAACGCGACCCACGGTAGCCACACGAGCTTCAGCGGTACGCGGTTATCGGTGGCGAGCCACACGAAGCCGGCGATCAGCGCCGCCGCGGCCGGACTCGGCATGCCCTGGAAGAAGCGCTTGTCGACCACGCCGATGTTCGTATTGAAGCGCGCGAGCCGCAGCGCCGCGCCCGAGCAGTAGATGAACGCCGCCAGCCACCCCCAGCGCCCGAGGTCTTTCAGCACCCATTCGTACATCACCAGCGCCGGCGCGACGCCGAACGACACCATATCCGACAGGCTGTCGAACTGCTCGCCGAATGCACTTTGCGTATGTGTCATACGTGCGACGCGGCCGTCCATGCCATCGAGCACCATCGCGACGAAAATCGCGATCGCCGCGACTTCGAAGCGCACGTTCATCGCCTGCACCACGGCGAAGAACCCGCAGAACAGCGCGGCGGTAGTAAACGCGTTCGGCAGCAGGTAAATACCGCGCTTGCGCAAGAACTGCTGACGCGCGGCGCGCCGGCTATCGATCACCACCGGCCCCGCCTCGGCGGCCGGCTTGTTGCGTCGAAACGGGCGTACCGGCCGCGGCTGCGGCGGCGCGCTCGGACGGGGGCGACGCGGTTTGAGTGCGGCCATAGGAGTCTCCCTGTGCCGCCTTATAGTTCGGCCAGAATGGTCGACGAGGCGGACACCTTCTCGCCGATCGACACGCGCGGACGGCTGCCCATCGGCAGATACACGTCGACGCGCGAACCGAAGCGGATAAAGCCGTACCGCTGGCCGCGCGTCAGCGGCTCTCCTGCACGTACGTAGCAAAGAATGCGCCGCGCGATCAGCCCGGCGATCTGCACCGACGTGACCGTCGCGCCGCCGGCGGTTTCGATGACCAGCGCATTGCGCTCGTTTTCGGTCGACGCCTTATCGACCGCCGCATTCAGATAAAGGCCCGGAAAGTACTGCACCTTCGAAATCGCGCCATCGACCGGCGAGCGCTGCGAGTGCACGTTGAACACGTTCATGAACACGCTGATCTTCAGCGCCTCGCGATTCGCGTAAGGATCGTGCGCGGTTTCGACCGCGACGATACGGCCGTCGGCGGGACACAGCACCGCATTGGGCTGCGTCGGAATCGGCCGTGGCGGATCGCGGAAGAACTGCACGACGAAGATCAGCAGCAGCCAGAACAGCCACGCAATGCCGAACCCCAGGATTGCATGAACCAATATCGCCACGACGGCAGCGATCGCAATGAACGGCCAGCCTTCGCGCGCGATGATCGGATGAGGGTAATTCATGGATGGCTTCAGTATTCTTGTAAAACCCGTAGCATAACAAAAGCCGTCCAGGGTTCAGCACACCTGGACGGCTTGGGGAAACGCCCGGCGCGGCGCATGCGCGAGGCACGCGCAACGCGGCAGGCAAGGCAACCGGGCAAGCCCGGCGCCGCGATCAGTTCTTCGACTGGTCGACCAGCTTGTTCTTCGCGATCCACGGCATCATCGCGCGCAGCTTCGCACCGACCTGCTCGATCTGGTGCTCGGCCGTGATACGGCGACGCGATTGCAGCGTCGGCGCGCCGGCGCGGTTTTCGATGATGAAGCTCTTCGCGTATTCGCCGGTCTGAATGTCCTTCAGCACGTCCTTCATCACCTTCTTGGTTTCGTCGGTGATGATGCGCGGACCCGTCACGTACTCGCCGTACTCGGCGTTGTTCGAGATCGAGTAGTTCATGTTCGCGATGCCGCCTTCGTAGATCAGGTCGACGATCAGCTTCAGTTCGTGCAGGCACTCGAAGTACGCCATTTCCGGCGCGTAGCCCGCTTCCACCAGCGTTTCGAAGCCGGCCTTGATCAGGTCGACGGTACCGCCGCACAGCACGGCCTGTTCGCCGAACAGGTCGGTTTCGGTTTCTTCGCGGAAGTTGGTTTCGATGATGCCGGCACGGCCGCCGCCGTTAGCCGCTGCGTACGACAGCGCGATGTCACGCGCCGCGCCCGACTTGTCCTGCGCAACTGCCACCAGGTGCGGCACGCCGCCACCTTGCGAGTACGTGCTGCGCACCGTGTGGCCCGGGGCCTTCGGCGCAATCATGATCACGTCGAGGTCGGCACGCGGAATCACCTGGCCGTAGTGCACGTTGAAGCCGTGCGCGAACGCGAGCGCCGCGCCTTGCTTGGCGTTGGCGTGCACTTCGTTCTTGTACACCTCGGCGATCTGCTCGTCGGGCAACAGCATCATCACGACGTCGGCGCCCTTCACGGCTTCGCCCACTTCCTTCACGGTCAGGCCGGCGTTCTCCGCCTTGCTCCACGAAGCGCCGCCCTTGCGCAGGCCGACCGTCACCTTCACACCGCTTTCCTTCAGGTTCAGTGCGTGTGCATGGCCTTGCGAGCCGTAGCCGATGATCGTGACCTGCTTGCCTTTGATCAGGGAGAGGTCGGCGTCCTTATCGTAGAAAACTTTCATGTCTGTTCCTTGGGATATACGGTGAATTCAAGTACTGCACAAATACTGCGCATTATTGCGTGGCCGTCATGCACGAAACGCATAAGAACGGCCACGTCGATTACTGTAGCGAAACCAGCGGCGTCAAACCTTAAGAATGCGTTCGCCGCGCCCAATGCCCGAGCCACCTGTGCGCACGGTCTCAAGAATCGCGGTCGCATCGAGCCCTTCGATAAACGCGTCGAGCTTTTCGCTCGCGCCCGTCAGCTCGATCGTGTACGTCTTCTCGGTGACGTCGATGATGCGGCCGCGGAAGATATCCGACATCCGCTTCATCTCTTCACGTTCCTTGCCGACCGCCCTCACCTTGATCAGCATCAGCTCGCGCTCGATGTGGGCGCCCTCGGTCAGGTCGACCACTTTCACCACCTCGATCAGGCGGTTCAGATGCTTCGTGATCTGCTCGATCACGTCGTCCGAGCCAATGGACACGATGGTCATGCGCGACAGCGAACGGTCTTCGGTCGGCGCCACCGTCAAGGTTTCGATGTTGTAGCCGCGTGCCGAAAAGAGCCCGACGACGCGCGATAACGCGCCCGGTTCGTTTTCCAGCAGCACGGAAATGATGTGTCTCATGATTGCGTCTTCCAGATGTCGATAAACAGATTTATCCGCACCGGCCGCGCCGCTTCACCCGCCTTGCGCCTTTTTTGAAGGCGCGCGCAGCGAAGCCGGCGTGAGGCCGACGTCGTTATAGATCTTCCGATCCGAGCAGCATCTCGGTGATGCCCTTGCCGGCCTGTACCATCGGCCAGACGTTCTCGGTCGGATCGGTCTGGAAGTCGAGAAACACCGTGCGATCTTTCAGGCGCAGCGCTTCTTTCAGTGCGCCTTCAACATCCGAAGTCTTTTCGATGCGCATGCCGACATGGCCGTACGCTTCGGCGAGCTTCACGAAGTCCGGCAGCGCATCCATATACGAATGCGAATAGCGCTTGCTGTATTCGATCTGCTGCCACTGGCGCACCATGCCCAGATAGCGGTTGTTCAGCGAGATGATCTTGACCGGCGTCTCGTACTGCTTGCAGGTCGACAGCTCCTGAATGCACATCTGGATCGAGCCTTCGCCGGTGATGCACACCACTTCATCGTCCGGATGCGCGATCTTCACGCCCATCGCGGCCGGCAGGCCGAAGCCCATCGTGCCGAGACCGCCCGAGTTGATCCAGCGGCGCGGCTTGTTGAAGCGGTAGAACTGCGCGGCCCACATCTGGTGCTGGCCGACGTCGGAACACACGAACGCGTTGCCGTCGGTCAGTTCCCACAGCTTTTCGACGACGTACTGCGGCTTGATGATTTCGCTGTTGCGGTCGAACTTCAGGCAATCCTTCGAGCGCCAGCCTTCGATGTCCTTCCACCATTGCGCGAGCGCCTCGGTGTCCGGGCCATGCTCGGCCGTCTGCAGCTGCTCGATCAGCTCCTTCAGCACTTCCTTCACGTCGCCGACGATCGGAATATCGACCTTCACGCGCTTCGAAATCGACGACGGGTCGATGTCGATGTGAATGATCTTGCGCGGCCGCGACGCGAAGTGCGCCGGATCGCCGATCACGCGGTCGTCGAAGCGCGCACCGATCGCGATCAGCACGTCGCAGTGCTGCATCGCCATGTTCGCTTCGTAGGTACCGTGCATGCCGAGCATGCCGAGGAATTTCTTGTCGCTCGCGCGATAGCCGCCCAGGCCCATCAGCGTGTTGGTGACCGGATAGCCGAGCAGATCGGCGAACTGGTTCAGCTCGCGCGCCGCATCCGCGAGGATGATGCCGCCGCCGGTGTAGATGTACGGGCGCTTGGCCGTCAACAGCAGCGACACCGCCTTGCGGATCTGGCCCGAGTGGCCCTTGGTAACCGGGTTGTACGAGCGCAGCGCGACGGTCTTGATCGGCTCGTACGCGCACGGCGCCTTCGACACGTCTTTCGGAATGTCGATCAGCACCGGGCCGGGCCGGCCGGTACGGGCAATGTAGAAAGCTTTCTTGACGGTGGCGGCCAGATCGCGCACGTCCTTCACGAGGAAGTTGTGCTTCACGCAGGGACGCGTGATGCCGACCGTATCGCATTCCTGGAACGCATCCTGGCCGATTGCCGCGGTGGGCACCTGGCCGGTGATGACGACCATCGGAATCGAGTCCATATACGCGGTGGCAATGCCGGTAACCGCGTTGGTCACGCCCGGACCCGAGGTCACGAGACACACGCCGACCTTGCCGGTCGAACGCGAGTAAGCATCGGCGGCGTGCACCGCGGCCTGCTCGTGGCGCACGAGAACGTGCTGGAACTTGTCCTGCTTGTAAAGCTCGTCGTAGATGTAGAGCACCGAGCCGCCGGGATAGCCCCAGACAAACTCGACGTCTTCGTCAGCGAGTGCGCGCATCAGCACCGTGGCGCCGATCGACTCAGCTTCGTGTTGGGGTGTGGTATCCGACGTGGAGAATTCCGCGCTGGGCATATTCATCATTCACCTTTCGAATTTTCGGCAAAAAATTGATCGGGTGCTCTCTGCCGGGCTTGTGGCTCGGGTTCAAGCGGCGCGTCCAGTTTGACCGGCAGACTTCTTGGGCCTGCCTCAAATGAGACTAGTCACTTATATTGCGAACCTGCGACGATAGCGGTAAGCCGCGGCGCGGTCAAGCAATAATTTCCTTGACGATCAACGGCTAACGGGTATAGCGAGCCCATTCGGAATTATTTTCGAGATCCTTGCATTGCCCGGTTTTCCCCAGGCCGACGCGAAACTTTGTTAGCATCCGCGAGTTTTACGATATTTTTCGGCCGCTTCGCGCGCGCCGCTCTTTTTGACCGACCCGCCGCCCGAACGCGGCACCGACCCAGCACGGATGGCATCAGACAAGGAACTCGCCGATTTTCTGGCGGGCGTCGAAAGGCGCGCGTTCAAACAGACGGTCTACGCCGTGCGGGACGACGACGCTGCGCTCGACATCGTGCAGGACGCGATGATCAAACTCGCCGAGAAATACGGCGATCGCCCGCCCTCCGAGCTGCCGCTTTTGTTTCAGCGTATTCTCCAGAATGCGACCCACGACTATTTCCGCCGGCAGAAGGTGCGCAATACGTGGATCAGCCTGTTCTCGTCGCTGTCGAACTCAGAAGACGAAGACTTCGACCTGCTCGAAAGCTTCGACGCACAAGACGGCACGAGCGGCGCGGAAAGCGGCGAAACACGGCTCGAGCGGGAACAGGTCCTACAGCTGATCGACGAAGAAATCCAACGGTTACCAGCGCGTCAACGGGAGGCGTTTCTCATGCGTTACTGGGAAGATATGGATGTCGCCGAGACTGCCGCCGCGATGGGCTGCTCCGAAGGCAGTGTGAAAACCCACTGCTCGCGAGCCACCCACACGCTGGCACAAGCGCTCAAGGCCAAAGGAATCACGCTATGAGCTCCGCTCTCGATAAAGAATTCGAGTTTGCGCGGCAGCTGCGCCGCGCGCTCGACGAAAACGCCGCCCGCATCCCGCCCGCCACCGCCGACCGGCTCGCCGCCGCGCGCCAGGCTGCGCTCGCGCGCAAGAAACCCGAGCCGGCCCGCAAGTTCGTGCCGGTGCTGGTGCCGGCCGGCATGGCCGGCGCCGGTACGCTCGCCACCGCGCCCGCGCCGCGCCGCTCGAAGCTGCGCCGCTTCGCGCTGGCGTGGCCGATCGCCGCGCTGGTGGTCAGCCTCGTCGCGATCGCGTACTGGGAAGACCAGCAGCGCACCGCCGAACTGGCCGATATCGATGCCGCGATGCTGAGCGACGACCTGCCGCTCACCGCCTACCTCGACCACGGGTTCAACGCCTACCTGTCGCGCGCGCGCTAAATCGGGGAGAGTCTACGGGTGAGTTACAAGCGCGGCCTCGCCGTTGTCTGCGGATGTGTGATCGCGGCGCTGGTTGCGTTCGCCGCAACTTATCCGCGCTTCTATCCGCCGGCCCATGCGCCGGCGCAGACGGCGCCCGCGGGCGCCGCACCGGCGCCGTCCAAGCCGGCCGCGCCGAGTTTGACCGTCGATATTCCGGGTTTGCAGAAGGCCGATCCGCTGGCGTGGTCGCGGCTGTCGGCTGCCGAGCATCTGGCGCTCGCGCCGTATGCCGGCGTGTGGGATACGTTCAGCAGCGAGCGTAAGCGCAAATGGCTAAAGATCGCCGCGCGTTATCCGAAGATGTCGCCTGAAGCGCAAAAAAGACTGCACGAGCAGATGGACGAATGGGTCCGTATGACACCGGAGCAGCGGCGCATCGCGCGTGAGAATTACCAGATCTCGAAGAACCTGCCGCGCGAGACGCGTCAGAACGCGTGGAAGGCGTATCAGCAGTTGCCTGAGGAACAAAAGGAAAAGCTCGCCGCCAGCGAACACAAGCGGCGCCCGACGGTGGTCAGCGCGCCGCCGTCCGGCAAGAGCGAAATCAAGGACATCAACCGGCTCGTCAACGCGAAGGAACGCGCCGCAAGCGCGCCGCGCGCGCCCGGTGCCGCGCCGGGCGCCACGGCTGGCGTGTCCGAGACTACGGCGGCTTCGCTGCCGGCCGCGCCGGCGATTCCGTCTGCAGCGAGCTTCGTGCCGGCGATTCCGACGCCGGTGTCGCCGTCCGAAGCGCCTTCGGTTTATCACGGGTCTTGAAGGCGGTGCGGGCAATGGCTGCCCGCCAACCCGCCGATGCGCGACAATAGCCGGCACCGCCGCCGGCCAGCGAGGCACGGCGCGGGACAAAATGGCGCAGCTTAAGCGCCGGACATAACGTCCGCGGCAGCAGGCGCGTGTGCACAACGCACGGGCCGGATGCCGCAGGAGACAGCCGAGATACCGATGACAGCCGACGCGCGATCCGCCACGCCGCATTCCTCCAGACCATCCGGGCCGGCCACGTCGTCCGACGTGGTTGAGCCGGGCGCCGCCGCGCCAGGTGCCGCTGAGCCCGGCGCGCTGCCACCCGCTCGGCCATCTGCTGGATCAGCTTCTACGTCGCCCGCCATGCCTGAGCCGAACTCCACGGCAGCCGCGGCATCGCCCACAACATCCGCCGCGCCCTCCGTACCCGCCGCACCCTCCGTACGCCGCCGCATCGCCACACTGATCTACGAGGCGGTGATCCTGTTCGGCGTCGTATTCATCGCCGGGTATCTGTTCAGCACGCTGACGCAGCAGCGCAATGGCCTCGTCCACCATCAATGGCTCGCCGCGTGGATCGGGCTGGTGGTCGGCGTGTACTTCGTCTGGTGCTGGACGCACGGCGGCCAGACGCTGCCGATGAAAACCTGGCGGTTGCGCGTGGTGCGCGCGACAGACGGCACCGCGCTGTCGTGGCCGCGCGCAATCGTCCGCTATCTGCTCGCGTGGTTGTGGTTTCTGCCGCCGCTGGCGCTGCATCCGCTGCTCGGCCTCAACGTGCCGCAGACTCTCGGCATCGCATGCTTATGGTTCGTCGCGTGGGCGGCCAGCGGCCGGCTGTTTGCCGACCGGCAGTTCCCGCACGACAAACTGGCGGGGACGAGAATCGTCGCGGTTGCACGCTGACCGTTAGCGCTGGCCCCTACCTCATTCCGCCGGCCCCGAAGGCGTGCGCGGCGCCTGCAACGTCACGCGCCGCCCGCGCAGCCGCGCGAGCATGGTCTGCGGATTCATCCGGGTCTGCTGCAGAAACACCGCGATCACGATGATCAGCCCCTTCAGCACCAGCTGCGTATTGCTGTCGATATTGTTCAGCAGCAGGATATTGCCGAGAAAGCCGAAGATCAGCACCCCGGCCACCGTCCCCGCGATGCGGCCGACGCCGCCCATCAGACTCGTGCCGCCGATCACCACCGCGGCAATCGCATCGAGCTCCCAGCCGACGCCGGCATCGGCCTTGCCCTGCCGGTATTGCGCCGCGTAAAGCACACCGACCAGCGCGGCGAGCATCCCCGAGATCGCATACGCGGCGATCTTGTGCCGGTCCACCTTCAGCCCGGAAATGCGCGCGCATTTCTCATTGCCGCCGATCGCGTACAGGTACTTGCCGAACACGGTGCGATTCAGCACGAAATCCGCGATCAGCGCGATCACGATAAAAAACAGCGCCGGCACCGGCACGACGCCGAACAGCAGCGCACGCAGGTACTCGATATCGGTCGTCGCATTGCTGCCGCTGTAGATCGAATACACGGCGGTGTCCTGCCCCGCCACCAGCCGCGCGACGCCCATTACGCCAACCATCGCTGCCAGCGTGACGATAAACGGTTGCATGCGGCCACGCGTGATGATCCAGCCGTTCAGCGCGCCGATCGCGAGGCCGGCGAGCGGCACCATCCACAGAACTGTCAGCAGCGACACTTTGGCCGGCAGCTGATGCCACGCCGACACGCACAGCGCGACAGCGACGACGACTGCGATGCCGGCGCGCGTGCCGACGCGGCCGGGCTCGCGCGCGCCGATCGTGCGCGCTGCGCTGGAACCCGTGCGAGCCGCCGCCGCTGCCGCCGCTGCCGCCGATGCTGCGGACACGGCCTGCGCAGCCGGCGCGCGCGTCGTATCGCGCGCGCTCACACGTGCCTCGCTGGCCGCTTCGCGCGCGCTTACCACTGCCTCGCCGGCTGCTTCGCGCGCGCCCGCGCTTGCATCTCCCGCTGCTTCACGCCCACCCGCGCCAGCCTCGCCGGCCGCCTCGAGCGCGACCGCCCCTCGCGACGTCCGGCCTCGCGTCATCCTGCGGGCCACCAGCCCTCCGGCGGCAAACACGATCACGAAGAGACTCAGCGCATCCAGCGCCAACGCCGTCCACGACGCCGCATTACTGCCGGGCGTGGTCAGCAGAATGGCGGTCAGCACGCTGCCGAACCCCATCACCGAGCCCACCGACAGATCGATCCCCGCCGTGATGATCACCAGCGTCATGCCGACCGACATCACGCCGACATTCGCCACCTGCCGGAACACATCCGAAAAATTCGCCGCCGACAGAAAGATATTGCTGCCGTCCGACGTATGCGGCGACGTCAACGCGCCGAGCGCGAGCAACACGATCAACCCGAGGTAGTACTTCACATTGGTAAGCCACGCCCGCAACCGCTGCTGCCGGCGGTCCGGCGCGACGTCGAGCGCCGGGTCATTCGCTTTCATCATCGCTTGTCTCCGCATTGTGTCCGCGCTGTCCGCGGGCCGTCGCCGCACGCGCTGCGCAATCAGGGTGACGCCAGCTTCACCAGTCGTTCCGCGGAAAATTCACCGCGTTCCAGCACACCGGCCGCGTGCCCTTCGCACAGCACGAGGATGCGGTCGCACATCAGCATCAGCTCGTCGATCTCCGAACTCGCGACCACCACTGTCAGCCCCGCGCGCGCCGCCTGCAGGATCTGGCTATAGATTTCCGCTTTCGCGGCCACGTCGACGCCGCGCGTCGGTTCGTCGAGCAGCAGCAGCGCCGGTTGTGTCATCAACCATTTGCCGATGATCAGCTTCTGCTGGTTACCGCCCGACAGCGTCGCGACCGGTTCGCCGGCGCCGCCGTGCTTGACGTTCGAGGCGCGGCTTTGCGCGGCCACGCGGCGCGCCGCGGCGCGTCTGCGGTAAAACGGAAAACCTTCGATATGCGCGAGGCTCGGCAGCATCAGATTCGCTTCGACTGACTGATCGACCAGCAGGCCGTCTTTCTTGCGGTCCTCGGTAACGAACGCAACGCCGGCCTCCACCGCTTCGGCCGGCGTGCGAAACATGCGCCGCGCCGCGCCGATCTCGATCGCGCCGGCCACGCGGTACGGCGAGACGCCATACAGCGTCTCGAGAATCTCGGTCTTGCCGGCGCCGAGCAGACCCGACAAACCGAATACCTCGCCGCGCCGCACGTCGAACGACACGCGGTCCACCACCGGCCGATGCTCGCCCGCCAGCGTCAGTTCGCGTACCGAAATCATCGTGCCCGCAGCCGCGCGCACGGCGCCGGCCTCGCGCTGCGGCGCGACGAAGTTCTTGCCGATCATCATCGAAACCAGCTGCTCGGCCGATTCGACCCGGCCGATCGGCAGCGTGGCGATATGACGGCCGTCGCGCAGCACCGTCACGCGGTCGGCGAGGTCGAATACTTCCTGCAGCCGATGGCTGATCAGCACGATGCCCATGCCGCGCTCGCGCAGCGCGCGCACCAGCCGCTCGAGCGCCTGCGTTTCGGTATCCGACAGCGCCGAGGTCGGCTCGTCCATGATCAGCACGCGCGCGTCGGCAAGCAGCGCCTTGGCGATTTCGATCAGCTGCTTCTCGCCGATCCGCAACGCGCCGACCAGCGCATCTGGCGACGGCCTGAAGCCGAGCTGCGCGAGCACCACGCGCGCTTGCGCGCGCATCGCCTGGTGGTCCGGAAAGCCGAAGCGCGTGGTGATTTCCTTGCCGAGGAACAGGTTGTCGACCACCGTCAGGCTGTCGACCAGATTCAGTTCCTGGTGAATGATCGCAATCCCCGCGTCGATCGCATCGGCACTGGTGCGAAACGCGACCGGCGCGCCGGCTACCGAGATCGCGCCGGTGTCGGGCAGATACAGGCCGCCGAGTATCTTCATCAAACTCGACTTGCCCGCGCCGTTTTCGCCGACCAGCGCGTGCACTTCGCCCGCGGCGATGTCGAAATCGACGTCGGTCAGCGCGGGGCTGCCGTTGAACGCGATCGAGATGCGCGTCGCGGCCACCAGCGCGGCCGCGCCGTGACTCGACGCGAGCGGCGGCGGCCGGTCAGGCGACGCGCCGACATCGCGGCTTGCAGCGGATAGCGACATGGATGAATTCCGTGCTCAATGCGGGCGCGCGGCGGCGTTGCTGTGCTTTCACCCGCAACCATCCACACGCGCGCAGTAGACCCTCTGTGGTCAGACGGCCAACGGCAAACGCCGTCGACCGTCATCGACCTCTATCGGCCGTCAGCCGGCGACGAACTGCCTGGCGTTTTCCGCGAAAATGCCCTGCGTCGGCAAGATCACCTGCTTCGGAATCTTCTCGCCGGCAAGCATCTTCAGCGACTGCCGCAGCGCTTCGGCGCCCGGCGTCGGATACACGAAGGTCGCGGTCAGGATGCCCTTTTCGACCCACACCGCGCCTTCGTTCGGCAGCCCGTCCGCGCCGACGAACTTGATCTTCTTGTCGACGCCCGCATCCTTCGCGGCCAGATACGCGCCGTACGCCATCGGATCGTTGTGCGCGAACACCAGATCGACCTGCGGATTCACGCGCAGCACCGTCTTCATGTAGTCGTACGCCTTGTCCTGCTTCCAGTCGCAATCGACGCGCTGCCCGACGATTTTCAGCCCCGGCTGCTTGCCGACCGACTGCATCATGCCGTCGTGCCGGTCGTGCGATGCCTGGGTGCCGAAGCCGCCCCACACTTCGACGATATTGCCCTTCGCCGCGCCCGCGCCGCCCAGCGTCTTCACGATGAATTCGCCGGCGCCCTTGCCGATCAGCGTGTTGTCGCCGCCGACGAACTGCGTGTACGCATCGCCGTTTACCGCGCGGTCGAGCACGAACACCGGAATGCCCGCCTTGTACGCCTTCTCCACCACACCGGTGAGCCCCGCCGACTCCTTCGGCGAGATGAAGATCACGTCCATCTTCTGCGCGATGAAGTTCTCCATGTCGGCGTTCTGCTTGTCGGTGCGATCGTTCGCATCGGCAATCACCAGCTCGACGTTCGGATGCTTCGCGGCCTCGGCCTTCATGTCCTTGTTGAATTGCACGCGCCACGGCTCGACGGTGGTGACCTGCGAGAAGCCGAAGCGGTATTTCTTGTCCTGTTGAGCGTGCACATAGCCGGCCTTCACGATCATCCCGGCGAACGGCGCCGCGACGAGTGCGCCGGTAATCAAGCGGCGATTGCGGTTCATCGAATGTCTCCTTTCTTTGTCAGCGCGCATTGCGTGATGCGACGTTGTGTGTAGTGATGCGGTGCTGCCGACTGCTTCGTTGCCCCAACAACAAATGAAACGTCCCAGCCCTTCGTACAAACCCGTTTCGCGGTGCGCGCGGCACGCCGCTTATGCGCGTTGCAGCGCCTCGCCGCGCACGCGCGCCGCGGTCGTCGGCGCCGTGCTTTCGCGCACCAGTAGTTCCGCCTTGAAAGTCAGATGCACCGGCTCACCGCGCTCGCCGTTCAGCAGCCTCAGCATCAACTGCCAGATCGCATGGCCGATCGCTTCGACCGGCTGGCGAATCGAACTCAGATACGGCCGCAGCACCGACATCCACGGCGCGTCGTCGAACGACAGCAGCGAAATGTCTTCCGGTAGCCGTAAATCCGCATCGCGGATCGCACGCAACGCGCCGAGCGTCGTCACGTTGCCGCCCGCGAACAGCGCGGTCGGCCGCAGCGCGCCGCTCAGCACGTCGAGCGTCGACGCGTGAATTTCGGCCGCGGTCATCCCGCATTCGACTACCTGCACGTACGTCTCGAGCCCGGCGCGGCGCATCGCGTCGATATAGCCGTCGGCGCGCTCGCGCGAGTTGACCAGGTCGAGCGTATTGACGAGAAACGCAATGCGCTCGTGCCCGAGCGCAAGCAGATGCTCGGTGCCGCTCGCCGACGCGCCGTGGCTGACGGTGGTCACCGTATTGGCGGGAAAGGTTACGACGACGCGGTCCGCCATCACCAGCGGCACATGGCATTCGCGCACTTCGTCGATCGCGTGGTCGTAGCCGCGGCACGGAATGATGATCATGCCCGCCACCTGGCGCGACAGCACGAAACGGATCCGCTCGATCTCGCGCGCGGGGTCTTCGTCGGCGTGCGCCATGATCAGCTGGTAGCCGTGCTCGAGCGCATGATTTTCGAGCGCGCGCGCAATGTCGACGAAGAACTGGTTGGTCAGATCGGGCAGCACGAAGCCGATCGACGTCGGCCGGCCGCGCCGCAAGTCGGCGGCCATCGCGTTGCGCCGGTAGCCGAGCCGGCGCGCCGCGTCCCACACGCGCTGTGCGCGCGCCGCGCTGACCCCGCCGCCGCCCGACAGCACCTTCGACGCAGTGCCGACCGACACGTCCGCCGCATTGGCGACGTCGCGCAGCGTAGGCAACAACCTGTCGGGATGTCCCATGGGTCGGCGGCCTCGTGAACCGGTTGAGGATCGAAGCGCTTGAAGCGAGTGAAGCGATTGAAACGTTTCAGAGCATATGCAATCGTTTTCAGTGCCGCAAGATGCACAGACTTAGGGCTTTCCCGACGCATTTGTGCGCATCCGCACGCTCGCCAGCCAGGTCACTGTGTAGGGGTCGTGACGGCGAAAAGTCGCGTCTGTGTCACGTCAACCACACCACAAATCGCGTAATAAGAAATTCTCGTGAATGTCACGGCTCCGTCATCCGGCGATGGCGCAATGCGGGTAATGCAACCAGACGCGTGAGCCATGGCCTCGAAGACGTCCGTGACTTCCCTGTTCCGCCAGACTGGCCCGAGCGTCGACCCCGTCGGCTTCGGCCCCAACGCCCCCGCCGGCGGCCCGCTGCCGCTACCGAATCTGCCCGACATACCCGACTCCGGCGAAGCCCCTCACGACGCCAATCCCGACGAAGTGCATCGCTACCGCACCATCTGGCTGTCGGACATTCACCTCGGATCGAATGGCTGTCAGGCGTCCTACCTGCTGGATTTTCTGCGGCACAACGATTCGGAATATCTGTATCTGGTCGGCGACATCATCGACGGCTGGCAGTTGAAAAAGGGCTGGTACTGGCCGCAGGCGCACAACGACGTCGTGCAGAAAATCCTGCGCAAGGCGCGCAAGGGCACCCAGGTGGTCTATATCCCTGGCAATCATGATGAAGGCGCACGGCAGTTCTGCGACCTCGCCTTCGGCGACATCCACGTGCGCGGCGAAGCGTTTCACACCACGCTCGCCGGCCAGCGGCTGTGGATCGTGCACGGCGATCTGTTCGACGGCGTGATCCAGCACGCGAAGTGGCTCGCCTATCTCGGCGACACGCTGTACACGCTGATTCTGGTGCTGAACCGCTGGTTCAACCGGATTCGCAGCAAGCTCGGGTTTCAGTACTGGTCGCTGTCGCAGTACCTGAAGCACCAGGTGAAAAACGCGGTGAATTTCATCTCGTCGTTCGAGCGCGTGATGACCGACGAAGCACGCCGCCGCGGCTGCGACGGCGTGGTGTGCGGACACATCCACAAGGCGGAAATCCGCGACATCGACGGCGTGCTGTATTGCAACGACGGCGACTGGGTCGAGAGTCTGTCCGCGCTCGTCGAAACCTACGAAGGCGAACTGCAGGTGATTTACTGGACCGTGATGCGCGCGCCGCCGGTGCGAGCACAGAAGGCCCGCGCCACCGCATAGCGTGCACGCGCTTACCCGCGCTGCATCTGCTGCGTTTCCCCGTCTGTTCACTCCTTTCGACAAGGGCCACACCGATGAAGATCATGATCGTCACCGACGCATGGGAGCCGCAAGTCAACGGCGTCGTACGCACGCTGAAGAACACGTCGCGCGAACTCAGCGCGCTCGGCCACCGCATCGAGATGTTGACCCCGCTGGAGTTCAAGACGATTCCGTGCCCGACGTACCCGGAAATCCGGCTGTCGCTGTTTCCGAAGCGTCATTTGCGGCAGCGCATCGACGAGTTCGCGCCCGACGCGCTGCATATCGCCACCGAAGGCCCGCTCGGCCTCGCCGCGCGCGCCTATGCGATCAGGCACAAACTGCCGTTCACGACCGCGTATCACACGCGCTTTCCGGAGTACGTGCAGGCGCGCTTCGGCATTCCGGTGGCGATCACGTATCGCTTTCTGCACTGGTTCCACAAGGCGTCGCTCGCGGTGATGGCTCCGACACCGGTAGTGAAGTCCGACCTCGAAAAATTCGGCTTCACGAATGTCGTGCTGTGGACGCGCGGCGTCGATCTGGACATCTTCCACCAGATGGATTCGAAGGTGCTGAACACGGCGCGACCGATCTTCCTGTATGTGGGACGGGTCGCGGTCGAGAAGAACGTCGAGGCGTTTCTGAAGCTCGATCTGCCCGGCTCGAAATGGGTGGCAGGCGAAGGCCCGGCGCTGGCCGAGCTGAAATCGCGCTATCCGAAAGCCAACTATCTGGGCGTGCTGTCGCAGCCTGAACTGGCGAAAGTCTATGCGGCCGCCGACGTGTTCGTGTTCCCGAGCCGCACCGATACGTTTGGCCTCGTGCTGCTCGAAGCACTCGCGTGCGGCACGCCGGTCGCCGCGTACCCGGTGACCGGGCCGATCGACGTGCTCGGTGACGGCGGCGCGGGCGCGATGCATGAAGACCTGCGCGAAGCCTGCCTCGAAGCGCTGAAGATCGATCGCAACCATGCGCGCGCGTGGGCTGAGCGCTTCTCGTGGCAAGCGGCTTCCGAGCAATTCGCCGCGCATCTGAAGCCGCTGCCGCGCAGCACCTACCAGCGCGAAGAAAACGCACCCGCGTAACGCGCGCAACAGGCAAGCCCCTTATGCGAGCCAGACCATCGAACGTGCTGCGCGTGACATCCCGCGCGCAGCATCACGACGACGCAGATCACGCCGGCGACGACCCGTTCGCCGATATCCATGACGAGCACGCGGCTGCGGCAGCCGCGGCGGCTGACGCGCTCGACGCTGCCGGCGATGGCGTCG
>Ga0310813_10001050_pt1 | contig 16771 bp, 13 predicted proteins | sample YN3metagenome_FD_203086 | JGI IMG/M metagenome (GOLD analysis project Ga0310813, IMG submission 203086) | Soil microbial communities from experimental microcosm in Duke University, North Carolina, United States - YN3 | ecosystem: Engineered > Artificial ecosystem > Soil microcosm > Unclassified...
TATGCACGCGGTCCACAGATCCGATCCAGTTCGTCGAGTCCCACGAGCACATCACGCGGCTTCGGGCCGTCCGGCGGTCCGAGAACACCCGCCGCGTGGAGTTGATCGATGATCCGGGCCGCGCGGCCGTAGCCGACCTTCAGCCGGCGCTGCAGCAGCGACGTCGAGCCCTGCTGGTTCTGTACGACAACCTCGGCGGCCTCGCGGAATAGTTTGTCGCGGTCGCCGACATCGGCGCCCTCGCCGTCGGCCTGCCCGGCCTCCAGCGCCTCCTTCTGTCGTACCGCCTCGAGGATGTCCGGCTCGACATCGCTCGTGTCGTCGAGCACCAACCCCTGCGCCGCGAGCGCCGCGCGCTTGGCGTCGCGTCTGTCCTGATACCACTTCATCAGACTCTCGGTGTCTTCACTCGAGATGTACGCGCCCTGAAGCCGGGCCGGCTCCGACTTGCCCGGCGGAATGAACAGCATGTCGCCATTGCCGAGGAGCATTTCGGCGCCCGAGCCATCGATGATCGTGCGGCTGTCCACCTGCGACGCGACGCGGAACGCGATCCGGCTCGGGAAGTTCGCCTTGATGAGGCCCGTGATCACGTTCACGCTCGGACGCTGTGTCGCGAGGATGAGGTGAATGCCAATCGCGCGTGCTTTCTGCGCCAGCATGGCGATCGGCGTCTCGACTTCCCCCTGCACCGTCATCATCAGGTCGGCCATCTCGTCGATGATCACGACGATGTACGGCAGGATGCTGCCCTTGTACGTCGTCTCTTCGAACGCGACGTCAGGCCGCTTCGGGAGCTTCAGCGTCGCGCCGTCCTGGACGCGTTTGTTGAACTCCTGGATGTTGCGGCACATGTTCGCCGCCAGGAGCTCGTACCGCTCGGACATCTCCATCACCGCCCACTTGAGCACCGACGCCGCGTCGCGGTTATCGGTGATCACCTTGTGGCGCAGGTGAGGAAGCGTGTTGTAGACCGACAACTCCACCATTTTCGGATCGACCATCAGAAAGCGCAGCGTCCGCGGGGTATGTCGATATACCAGGCTGGTGATGATCGTGTTCACGCAAACCGACTTGCCGGATCCCGTCGCACCCGCGATGAGCAGGTGCGGCATCTTGGCCAAATCGGCGACGACCGGCTTGCCCTCGAGATCCTTGCCCAGCGCGATGGGTAGCGCCGCCCGCGCGCCCTGGAAATCACGCGCCTCGACGAGCTCGCGAAAACCAACCATCTCCGAGATGGGATTCGGCACTTCCACGCCGACGGCGCCCCGGCCTGGAATCGGCGCGACGATGCGAATCGACGGAGCGCGCATGGCCAGCGCGAGGTCGTTGGACAGGTTGGCGAACTGCCGCACCTTCACGCCCGGCGCCGGCTCGATCTCGTATTGTGTGACGACTGGTCCGGTGGTGCGACCGACGAGGTCTCCGTCGACGCGGAAGGTGGCGAGCGCCGCCATGAGCTTGTTGCCCATCTCCTCGAGCTCCGCCGCGGCCGCTTCGGGGTTGCGGGCTGGGACGTGAGTCAGGAGCGTCGGCGATGGCAGTTCATCGCCGGCAAGCTCGACGTGGGCGGTGGCTTCGATGGCGGCGGCGATCTCGGCGTCGTGCTCGGCGAGGACTTCCGCTTTCGATTTCTTCCGTCGTTTCCCCGCTTTGCCATCGCCGTCGAGATCCAGGACGCCGGATTGATCGATGGCGATCGACGGCATCTCTTCCGGTGGCGGCTCGAGGGCGAGCGCGAGATCGCCCGGCTCGACCACCTCGCCGTCCGCGTTCTTCTTTCGACGCCTCTTGGCCGGCTCCGTTTCCGCCACGACGAGCGGTTCGGGGACAACGATCGCCTTCGGCCGGGCGGAGCCGATGAGCGCGCGAATTGGATTCCAGGCGAGCGAGGCCGCCATCAGGACCGACCAGGCAAGGGCTGCCAGCACCCAGGCGCCAAACAAACCGAACCACTTGCGCCAGTAATAGGCGATGAATCCGCCCCAGACACCGACAGCGGTACTCCCGGCGTCGCCCGAGTGCGCGCCCACTACGAGACCAAGCACAATCGGGAGGAGGAGCGCCGACCCCGCGAAGAACACCATCCACGAACGATCCGTATCGGATTTCATGCGGCCGAACAGACGGAGCGCGTGTACGGCCGGAACAAACGGCACGAGGATCGCCGCCGGCCAGCCGAAGAAATCAACCAGCGGGCGCGCGAGGAAATCGCCGACTGCGCCGACGCTCGCCTTCACGTTCACTCCCGCGCTCAGCTGTGCCAGGGCGAGCGCGCCAAAGGCTCCGGCCAGAAAGACGGCAAGCAACGCCAACGCGATGCCCAGGAGCTCGCGCTTGAGATGGGGAGAAAGCGAACCGCGCACAGAGGGGGGAGGGGGAGGTCTACCGTTCGCGTTCTGGTCCGAGCTTCGTGATCTGTCGTTCTTGGTAAAGTGGGATGACGGGATACGAGTCGATCGCGGCGCACTCGTCGAGATCTTCGGCGAACCCCGAGTCGCGCAACAGCCGGCCGTGCTCCGAGGCTTCGAACAATTTCACGAGTTGGTCGCCGTATTTCCGATCGATCAGCGCGCACGCTTGAGCGGCGTCGTTCAGCTCTACGTCGGCCATCCGCTTGGTCACGTTGAAGACGAACCGTCCCGCGCAGCCCGCGTCCTCGAGCGCGAACAGCCGGTCGCGGCCGGCACACACGATGGTGATGTCCGCGCCGCCGCGCAGCGCGGCCCTCAACATCGCGAGAACCGCAGTGTAGTTGACGTACGACGCAATTACCACGTCACGAGCGCCCGGGGTATTGATGATCGCCGGGGTGCCGTTGGTGGTCGTCATGAGGACCGTCTTTCCTTCGACCACCGCTCGCTTGAATTCCCGAGGCGAATTGCCGAGGTCGAATCCGGGAATCGGTTTCGTCTTGCGCTCCCCGGCCAGCAGGACGTCCGCGCGCTCGAACGCTTTGGCGCGCATCACAGCCTCGTCCGATGTCTCCACGGGAATAACGGTGCGCGCGCCATTGGCGAGCGCTGCCGCTATGCTCGTCGACGCCCGCAACACGTCGATCACCGCGACGACCCGACCGGCAAACTCCGACGCCGGCGCCGAGCCGGCGCCGAACACGACATCGATCCGCACGCTACGCCAGCTCCTTGAAGAGCTCCGTCTCGCGCTCGAGAAATTTGGTGTCGACTTGGCCGGCGATGAATCGAGGGTTCTGCATCACGCGGGCGAGAAATGGAATGGTCGTCGTCACGCCCTCGATGATGAAGCCGTCGAGTGCGACATGCATTCGGGCAATCGCCTCGGCGCGATCGCGGCCTTGGCAGATCAGTTTGGCCAACAACGAGTCGTAGAACGGTGGAACGGTGTAGCCGTCGTAGACGTGCGTGTCGAGGCGGACCCCCGGTCCACCCGGTGGATGAAACGCGAGAATCTTGCCTGGAGACGGCTGGAAGTTGCGCGCCGGATCTTCAGCATTGACACGGCATTCGATGACGTGACCTCGAAGCGGTGGGAGCTCCGACACGCTCAGCTTTTCGCCCGACGCGACGCGGATCTGCTCCTTCACGAGATCGATGCCCGTGAGCATCTCCGTCACCGGATGCTCGACCTGGATCCGGGTATTCATCTCCATGAAATAAAACGACCCGTCTTCGTCGAGCAGCATCTCGATCGTCCCTGCACCCACGTAGTCGATCGCCTTCGCGCCGGCCACCGCGGCGTCACCCATCAGCTTTCGGAGCTGAGGAGTTACAGCAGGGCTCGGCGCCTCCTCGATCAGCTTTTGGTGCCGGCGCTGCACCGAGCAATCGCGCTCGCCCAAGTGGATCACGTTTCCAAATGTGTCGCCGAGGATCTGGAACTCGATGTGGCGCGGCCGAGCGAGGTACTTCTCGACGTAAACATCGCCGTTGCCGAACGCCGACAGCGCTTCCGAACGCGCCAGCTGGAACGAACGTCCGAAGTCGTCCGGATCGCGGGCGACGCGCATTCCCTTCCCGCCGCCACCCGCCGCCGCCTTGATGATTACAGGAAAGCCGATGTCTTTGGCGAAGGCGAGCGCCTCTTCCACGTCCTCGACCGGTCCCGGCGTGCCGGGGACGATCGGCACGCCGACGCGCGTCATCGCGGCGCGCGCGGCGGCTTTGTCGCCCATGACCCGGATCTGCTCTCCCGTCGGTCCGATGAACGCGATCTTCGACGCGGCACAGATGTCCGCGAACTCGGCGTTCTCGGCGAGAAAGCCGTAGCCGGGATGAATCGCGTCGGCGCCGGTGATCTCGGCGGCGGCGATCAGCCGCGGGATGTTGAGATATGACTCACGGGCGGGCGCCGGACCGATGCAAACGTCGTCATCGGCGAAGCGGACGTGGAGGGATTCGCGATCGGCCTCGGAGTAGACGGCCACGGTCTGCACGCCAAGCTCGCGGCAGGCGCGGATCACGCGCAGCGCGATCTCGCCCCGATTGGCGATCAGGACTTTGCTGAACATCAGGTGCGCGTGACGAGAGGGCTGCCAAGCGGGGACCGGCTTGCGTCCCCGCGGTTAACCATTGCCGGAACCTCTCTCCCCGACCCCGTCCTCGAAGTTGGTCCACGAGGTGTCGCTGGTGCCTGACACGCCCTGCACGCGCAGCGCGAATTCGGCCGGACTCGTTGCGTAGAACATGGCGCTTTCGTACGAGATCGCGCCCTGGGAGTAGAGCTGCATGAGCGACTGATCGAAGCTCTGCATGCCGTATTGTATCGTGCCGTCCTTGATCAGCTCCGGAATATTCAGCGTCTTTTCCATATCCCGAATGTTGTCGCGCACGGCGGCGGTGTTGATGAGCACCTCGCACGCCGGCACGCGTCCGGCGCGATCGGCGCGCGGAACGAGCCGCATCGACACGACGGCGGAGAGCGCGCTGGCGAGCGAGAAGCGGACTTCGCCCGCCTGGTGCGGCGGATAGAAGGAGAGGACGCGGTTGATGGTCTGGGTCGCGTCCGTCGTGTGCAGCGTCGAGAAGACGAGGTGGCCCGTGTCCGCCGCCTTGAGCGCGGTGTCGAGCGTCTCGAGGTCTCGGATTTCGCCGATGAGAATGACGTCGGGGTCCTGCCGCAGCACGCGGCGGAGCGCTTGGCCGAAGGTGGACGTGTCCGTCCCTACTTCGCGCTGATTGATGTGGCTGTTCATGTCGCGGTGGAGGAACTCGATGGGGTCCTCGACCGTGATGATGTTCGCGCGACGGTTCTGGTTGATGTGCTGAATCATCGCCGCCAGCGTCGTGGACTTGCCCGAGCCGGTCACGCCGGTCACGAGCACGAGACCGCGCGGCTTCATCGCGATCTCCTCGAGCACGGGCGGAAGGCTCAGCTCATTGATCGTCTTCGCCTGATACGGGATCGACCGCATCGCGTAGCAGAGCGAGCCACGCTGCTGGTACAAGTTGACGCGGAATCGCCCGATGCCCGGCACGCCGATCGCGAAGTCACACTCCTTCTCTTCGGCGAACATGTTGACCTGGCGCGGCGTCATCAGCTGCTCGGCGAGCGCCTTCAGGTCCTCGGGGCGGAGCGGCGGATGATTGAGCGGCTCCAGCTCGCCGTCGACGCGAACCGTCGGCGGGCGACCGACTTTGAGATGCAAGTCGGATCCGTTCCTCTTGATCATCTCCTGGAGGACGGACTTGAAGTTGATGCCCGCCGGCGCCGTATTCGGTGACATCGGCGCGGGCTGGGAGGACGGTGCTTGGGTTGGGTTAGCCATTGGGATCAATCTTGAACAGTACCTGTCCGTACTCGACGGGCTGCGCGTCGTCCGCGAGGACCTCGCGCACCACGCCTGAATACTCGGACTCGATCTCGTTCATGATCTTCATTGCTTCGATGATGCAGAGGATTTGCCCCTTCGATACCCGATCGCCGACTGCGACGTAGGCCTTCGCGCCCGGCTCCGGCGACTTGTAGAACGTGCCGACCATTGGCGACTTGACGTCGAGCGCCGTCGACTTGGGCGGCTCCGGAGCGGCAGCGGGAACGTCGGCATCCGGAATGACGGGAATACCCCCCGACGGCGACAACCGGCCCATCGGCGCCGTCGGCACAATCGTCGGGATGGACATCGGCGTGGCCACCTGCACGGCGCCACGCTGCGTTGGGCTCTTGGAGATGCGGATCTTGAGCCCTTTGTCCGACGTGATCTCGATCGAATCGACGCTCGAATCGTCGATGATGTCGATCAGCTTTTTCACGTACCGTAGGTCGATCATAGGCCTCTAAGAGCGTCGCCGGGTATTCGGTGTCATCCGAGCTCGATCAGGTCGTGTGTGAACCGCGTGAGGACTCTCGGCCCATCTGAAGCAAGCAGCACGTCGTCCTCGATTCGCACTCCTCCCCACCCTGGCCGGTAGATGCCCGGCTCAATCGTCACCACAGCCCCTTCGGCGAGGGCCCCGTCGGCCGTGCGTGCAAGCCGGGGCGCCTCGTGCACCTCCAAGCCAAGGCCGTGGCCGAGGCTATGACCGAACAATTCTCCGAAACCGCGCTGGTGAATGTAGTCGCGAGCGATGGCGTCGGCATCCCGTCCCGTCATGCCCGCCCGCACACCCACCGAAGCCTGCTCATTGGCCCGCCGCACAACGTCGTAAATCTCGCGCTGCTCCTCGCCGGCGCGTCCGACGACGACGGTGCGTGTTACGTCCGCGCAATAGCCGCCTGTTTCCGCGCCGAAATCGAGTAGCAGGAAATCGCCGCTCTCGACGCGTCGCGCGGTCGATCGCGCGTGCGGGAGCGCCGACCTGGGACCAGAAGCGACAATCGACGGAAAGGGAAAGCCTTCGCTCCCTTCGTCGCGCAGCGCCTTCTCGAGCACTCCGGCAACCTCGAGCTCCGACATGCCGGCGCGAACCTGGGGCAGCGTGCGTTCGAGGGCGCGAGTCGCGACGCCGTTCGCGCGTTCAATGAGCGCGATCTCGTCGTCGTCCTTCCGTTCGCGAAGTGCCTCGACGAGATCCATCGTCGGACGCCATTGCCAGCGCGCGCCGGCGTCGAGCAGCCGTTGAAAGTCGCGATGCAACAGATGCCCCGACTCAAAACCCGCGACCTCGATGTAGCCGAGCTGCGCGAGTTGCTGCCACAGTCCGGTCCAAAGGCTCTGCGACTCGACGCTGATTCGCGCCAGATCGCCGACTTCGTCGACGATCTGGGTCTGATAACGAAAATCGGTGATGATCAGGACGTCGCGCGCCGTCACGAACAGAAGCGCGCTCGATCCAGAAAAGCCGGTCAGGTACCGGATGTTGGCCGGACTCGTGACGAGCAATCCGTCGAGATGCGCAGCCGTGAGGCCGGCAGCGAGCGCCGCGATCCGGCGCGGGCGCGAATCAGACACCGGCGGCGAGTCGTCTCGTCAGACCGCGCAGCGCCAGCTCGTACCCGTACGCTCCGAGCCCCGATACCATCCCTACGGCCGCCGCGGCGAGCATCGAATGACGTCGCTCCGGCTCACGCGCGTAGATGTGCGTCAAGTGAACCTCGACGAAGGGCACCGCGATCGCCGTCAGCGCGTCGCGTAACGCGATACTCGTGTGGGTGTAGGCGCCGGCATTGATGATCACCCCGTCGACCTTGCCCCGCCATCCGTGCAAGGTGTCGATCATGTCGCCTTCGCCGTTGTGCTGTGCGAACTCGACCTGCGCGCCCAGCTCCGTCGCGACCGTGGCAAGCGAACGTTCGATATCGGCGAGGGTCTCGCGTCCATACAGCGCCGGTTCGCGAGTGCCAAGGAGATTGAGGTTGGGACCGTTGAGAACGGCGATCCTCACGTCTTTTTCAGTCCGTTCAGCCACGCGTTGAACTGCGCGATGTCTTCATTCGTGCGAGGTCCGCCCCCGCCCCCACTCGCGCCACCCGGCCCGCTTCCCTCACTGGAGTTGGCGGAGGTCTCGGCGTCGGGCATCTCACCGGCGAAGAATTGGTCGAGCGAGAACGCGCCGCCTGCTCCGCCTCCCTTGGCGGGCGTCGAGGCGCGGAAGACGTGATCGAGCGACAGCTCGTCCGCCGCCTGATGCGCCGGTGTGCCGCGCAACGCGGCACTGTCGTCGGCTTCTTCCTCGTTGCCGAATGCCTGGGCGAGTGACATCGCCGCGGAGTGATCGGCGTCGTCCGTCGCGACGTCGGAGAAGAGGATGTCCAGCGACCCTTCTGATTCCATCGACGCCAAATCGGATTCGAGACTCTCGTCGACGGCGTCGACGGCGTCGACGGCGTCCTCTTGGGCGCCGCGACTCTCTAAGATCTCCAAGAAGAAATCGCGAATCGTCGGGCCGGCGACGGCAGCGACGGTTTCTTCTTCCGGCGCCTCGGTCACGGCAGGCGTTTCATACAACTGCCGTTCGAGTTCGCTCGCCCGCCGACGCAACTCCTCGTCATCCGGTGAACGCTCGAGGAGTTGCCCGTAGATCTCCATCGCCGATTCGAGATGTCCCTGCTGCGCATAGAGGTCCGCCATCGTTTCGGTGGCGAACGTGTCCGGCGACGCCGCAGCCGCGGCGACTTCGTCGGACGATTCGACGGCCTGTTCGTCGACGGCGGAAGGGAGAGGCGGCGGGACGTCGATGGAGAATGTTTCGAGTCCTTCCAGCTGATCGATCGCGCGCGACAGGTTCTCGTTTGCGACGGGCGTCGGTTCGACCTCGAAACCGCTTGGCTCAGGCTCGGCGGGCGAGGCCGGCGCATCGTCCACGAGGCCGAGGATCATGTCGGTCGCCAGCTCGACCTCGGGCTCGGTCTCGTGCTGGTCGTCTACCTCGGCATCTCCGGCGGTCGGCTCGACGGAAGGCTCGTCGGAGGCAAAGTCGTCGATCTCGATCGGGCCGGCGGACACGACGGGCTCGGGTTCCGGCTCGCTCTGGCTCGACGGCTCGAATCCTCCGAGCGAGAAATCATCAAGGTCGAGAAGTTCGGGCGTTGGCTCGTCGGAGGTATCGGCCGGTGCGCTCACCGTGCTGCTCTCAGTCCCGGCGACCGGAAAATCGGCGTCGGTACTCTGCTCGAGAACGAGCGCTTCGACCACCTCGCTTTCCTCCGGCGACTCGTCGGTCGGCAGTGGAGGCACATCAGCATAGTCGTCCGCTTCGCGGGCAGGGGAGTCGAGCGTCGGCGCCGTTTCCGAGAATGAGACCGACGACGGTTCGCCGGCCCCCGAAGGCTCCGACGCGACCGTGGTCCCGCCAACGAGCCGCGCGTCTCCGCCGGCGATCGACTCCAGGACCTGCATGATCTCGTCGTTGCGCGGATCCGCATCGAGCACTCGCTGGTACCAGCCTCGCGCGCCGTCCACGTCCCCCGCCTGGCGGGCGATATCGCCGAGATGTTTGAGGGCGATCAGGTTTTCCGGATCGAGCGTCAGGGCCGTCTCGAAGACCGCCCTAGCCTCCTCGTCGCGGCCCATGTCGAACAGCGTCTGGCCGTAGACGATGTGACCACTCATGTGGCCCGGCTGCTGTGGTAAATATTCTTGACAGATGAAAACAGCCTGCTCGAAATCCCCCGCTTTCCGGTACTCGTTGGCGAGCGGCGCGAAAAAGCGCCGGGGGTTTTCGTCAAATTTTTTGCGGAGCTCGTCGATTCGGGCGGAACTCGACATTTAGGCCCTCAAATGGCCCGCGCTGGGGAGTCGCGAACGCTGGAGCGGAAGAATGCGGATAATACATATCGCGGACGCAGCGAGTCAATCAGAAGTCACACCCTCACTTGATTTTAGCCCGCGTGGCTCTCTAACTTGACAAGCTTGTTCCGTTTGTAATTCCATCCCTTTTTGCGCTACGGAGTTCCGTCCCGTGCTGCAACAGATGCGGGGCCTGGCGAAATACATTTGGGTCTTCGTTGCCCTGGTGTTCGTCGGCGGCTTCCTCCTCTACGAGACCTCCGGCCTGATGGGCCGGACGCCTGTGACCGCCACCACCGCGGTCGCGGTCGTCAACGGTCACGAACTGTCCTACCGCGATTACTTGGCGCGTATCCAGTCCGAGATCCAGAACGCCCAACAGCGCGAAGGCCGGACGCTTTCCCAGGACGACACGCGCCGCATCGAGAACGCCGTCTTCGATCAGATGGTGTCCGAGGTCCTGCTGCAGGATGAGTATCGGCGCCGCGGCATCTTCGTCACCGACGACGAAGTCCGCGAGTTTGCCCGCTACGCGCCGCCCCCCTGGATCACGGGCGCTCCCGAGCTCCAGACGGATGGGCGCTTCGATCCGGAGAAGTATCAGCGTTTGCTCGCCAGCCCGCAGGCGCGGCAGAGCGGACTGCTGCTTCAGCTCGAGGCATACTATCGCGGCGAAATTCCGCGCGAAAAGCTGCTCGATCAGATCGCGTCGGGGGCGTATGCGTCCGACGAGGAGCTGTGGCGTGCCTGGCGCGATCAGCACGACAGCGCGCAGGTGAGCTTCGTCGCCTTCTCGCCGGCGGTCGATACGACCGTTGTCAAGTCGATCACCGATGCGGAGCTGCGCAGCTACTTCGACCAGCATTCGTCGGATTTTGAAGCGCCCGGCCGGGCGGTGCTCTCGATCGTCACGATCCCGCGCGTGATCGGCGCCGCCGACAGCGCAGCGGCAAAGGCGAAGGCGCAACAGCTTCACGACGAGATCGTGAAGGGCGCAAAGTTCGAGGACGTCGCGAAACGCGAGTCCGCCGACACGGTGTCCGGTGCAAAGGGCGGTGACCTCGGGCCGGCTCCGAAGGGCCGTTATGTGGCGGAGTTCAGCAAAGCCGCTGACGCGTTGAAGGTCGGAGAGATCTCGCAGCCGGTCGCGACGCAGTTCGGCTATCACATCATCCGGCTCGACAGCCGCAAGGGCGACACGCTCTCGCTGCACCACATTCTGCTCCGCGTCACGCAGAGCGACTCGGCCGCGACCCGCATCGATCGCGAGGCCGATGCGCTGTCGCGCCTCGCGGCGCAGAGCGAGCAGGGATCGAAACTCGATAGCGCGGCGAAGCAGCTCCATCTCCCCGTGAGCCGCGTTCAGGTCATCGAAGATTCGCCGGCCATCCTGAACGGTCAGGTCGTGCCGAGCGTGAGCGCGTGGGCGTTCGGCGGCGCGAAGCGCGGCGAGACGAGCGAGCTGTTCGACGACGAGAATGGCTACTATCTCGCCCGCCTGGATTCGCTCCAGGAGGGTGGCGCGCCAAAGTTCGAGAACGTCAAAGAGGCCGTTCGCCAACGCGTCGCGGCCATCAAAGCGATCGATCAAGTGATGCCGAAGGCCCAGAAGCTTTCGTCGGACGCGGCAGCAAATGGTTTCGAGGCGGCGGCGCAGAGCAGCGGCGTGAAGGTGCAGCAGTCACCGATGTTCGCCCGCGGCTCGCTCGTTCCGGGACTCGGCCAGTTCAACGAAGCGATCGGCGGCGCGTTCAGACTTCCCGTCGGCGCCGTCAGCCAGCCGATCAAGACCGAGGGCTCGGTCGCCGTGATTCGAGTGGACAAGCGCATCGCATCCGACAGCGCGGCGTGGGCAGCGCAAAAGCAGGCGCAGCGCACGGCGCGGCTGCAGCAGCTGCGAGACCAACGGATTCAGATCTTCATGTCGGATCTGCGGAAGTCGGCGAAAGTCGATGACCGCCGGAAGCAGATCAACGCCACCGTGAGGCGTCAGGAGGCGTAAGCTTTACACGAGGTCTGGAGAGACTACGAGAAACCCGGTTGAGCGAGACTCAACCGGGTTTCTTGTTTCCTACTCTACATCAAGCGCTTGGGCTCGGGGCGCACGGCCTCGTCGGCTTCGCTACGCACCGTCGTGTCGCCCGCGCCGAGTCGATCAGCAGGGCTCGAGTCGCGCAGTGAGTCGCGCAGGGGCTCGCGAATCTCGCGGTCCGCCTCGTTGATGTTCTTCTTGAATTCCCGGATTCCCTTGCCGATCGATGCGCCGATCTCGGGAACGCGCCGGGCGCCGAACAGCACCAGCACGATCACCAGGATGACCATCAACTCCATGAACCCGATGTTGCCGAAATTCATACCTTCTCCTAGCTCCTAAAAGAGCGACCGCGCGATTAGATAGGCGACGAGCACGCCGACGAGACTGAGTATTGAAACATCGAGCGCGACCGGTCCGAGCGCAAACCGGATCAACACTAAATCAATCTGGAGGGGCCCGAACTGGGCAGTGACCCCGGCCGTTAAGAATTCCTTGGCAGCGCCCGGCGGAAACAACAGGCGGGCTGCCTGTTGCATGGCTCCGCCGGCGATGAAACCGAAGGTCAGCACCATCGCATGAAACCCCGGCCGGTGCTTGGATGATCCGCTGCGGAGTGCCATTAGGACCGCCGGTCCATGACGTAAGCGATCGCGTCCGTCAACGCCGTGCGAACGGGACCTTGAGGGAGAACGTGGAGTGCGCGTTCCGCGTCCTGGGCGAACGCCCCGCCACGCCGGCGTGCGTATTCGATCCCGCCGTTTCTCGTGACGATCTCGATCACGTCGGCGATGAGCTCGTCGTCGGGCGCTTCCGCCGCGAAGAGGTCGTCGATCCGTGACCGGTCGGCGACCGAGACCCGGCCCAGGCCAGCAATGAGCGGAAGGGTGACTTTGTGCTCGCGGAGATCCAGGCCCCCAGGCTTCCCGGTGACCGACTCGTCCTCCGTGTAATCGAGGATGTCGTCGGCGATCTGAAACGCCATCCCCAACCGCTCACCGTACTCGGCGAGCGCCCCTCGGAATTCCGGCGCGCCGCAGAGCGCCCCACTTTCACAGGCGCCGGCGATGAGAGAGGCGGTCTTCGCGCGAATGAGCGCGTAATACTCGTCCTCGGAGAACGCCAGAGCGTCGACCGCGCCGAGTTGGCGCATCTCTCCGATCGTCAGCGCGTTGGCCACGTCGGTGACGATCTTGAGAATGTCGAGATCGCGCATCGCGACCAGTGCCGTCAGCGCGCGCGAGTACAAGAAGTCGCCCATGATCACCGACACCTGGTGACTGAAGAGCGAGTTCACCGTCGGCAGACCGCGTCGCAAAACCGAGTGATCGACGGAGTCGTCGTGCACCAGCGTCGCGAGGTGCATCAACTCGACGACCGCCGCCAGGGTGGTCGCGCGAGGCTCGGACCGCCCGGTCACGTCGCTCGACAAAAGGGCGAGCGTCGGCCGGAACATCTTGCCGCGCATCCCGAGCAGATGGCCACTCACTTCGCGAATGATCGGAAGGTCGTCCGTCACGACGCGATGCATCTCGTCCACGACCTCGTTCAACCGGCCGTGCACGGGAGCCTGGATGGCGAGCAGCGCGTCGTTAGCGGGCTTTCTCGTGCGGGTGATGGTTCCCGTCATCGCCACGCGCGCTCGACTTCGTGCATGCGTTGGGCGATGTCCCGGAACTGGATGTCGACGACGAACACGCGCTGATAATAATTGATTGCGTCCTGGTTGTTGCCGAGGGCTTCCGAGGCGCGCCCGAGCAGGTACAGCACGCCGACGAGCTGGTCGTCGCTTGCCCGCTCCGTCAACGCTCTCGTCAGAATCGACGACGCGAGCTTGAACTGCCCTTTGTCCATGAAGCACTGGCCCAGCGCCTCGTAGGCGGGCAGCCGGTTCGTCGAGCTGCCGAGCGCTTTTTGGAATTCGCCAATCGCCTCGTCGATCAGGCCCATCTCCTTGAACGCGATCGCCAGGTCATAGTGGCTCTGATAGTCCTGTGGATCGACGTTCTCCGCAATGCCCTGCTTGAACTTGCGGAGCATGTCGGCGAAGTCGGCTTCTTCGTCGCCGGTCGGCTCCTGCTCGGGAACGACCATCCGCGTATCGCGCGGCACTTCCTCGTCGCGCAGCAGGTCGCCGAGATTGACGAACCCTCCGGCCGACGGCGTCATCTCGCGGCGCACGGGCCGGCTGTTGCGCGGCGCGGGGATCGCCCCTGAAAGACGGTGATTGCCCATTGGCGTCATCGACGGCGCCGGCGTGCTGGCGATACCGACGGTCTGCAACCCGGCGCGGGCACGTGTCTCGTCCGGCGAGAGATCGAGCACGCGTTCGTAGATCGTGCGCGCCTTGTCGATCTGCTCCGTTCGCAACAGAACATCGGCAAGCGCCAGATACGCCTCGATCAGACGCGGGCGATCATTGGTGCGGAAGGCGTACTCGACGCGCTTCTGCTGGTGCTTGATCACCTCAGGCTCGAGCCGTGAGATCTCTTCGGCGATCGCTGACGCCAAGTCGAGATCGCCCGAGCGCTCGGCGCCCGCCATTGCTGCCTCGAGCTCGCGAATGCCGGCGTCGCGATTCCCCGCGTCGAGCATCGCCTCGGCGAGCGATCGCCGCAGGTTCCAGTCGGTTGGATTCTGATCGACCTGCAACTGGAGCGCGTCGACGACATGTTCGGCTTCCAACGTCGAGCGTCGGGCGATCGACGGGGTGGGGATGGTGATCGTGTCATCGTCCGGAGTGTTCGTTGCGTCCGTCGACGGCGCCGCCGGCTCGAACGAATCTCCGGAGAATGGCTCAGGCGCGACCGCGGCCGACGCGACGGGCGTCGGGCGCGCCAGCAGCGCGTCGCCGATATCCATCGCGGGCAGGTCGGGCAGCGACGAGTTGGGCGAATCGGGCGTGGGCGCGGCGATCGCGACGGGGCTGAAATCCCGAGGCGGTGTCGCGAGCTCGTTGAGACCGATATCGATCGTCACCTCGGCCGACAGCCCCAACGGATCGTCGCTCGAGATGATGTTGGTTGCCTCGAAGCCGAGCAGCATGGCCGGCGGCTCGATCGGCTCGATGATGGTCGGCGTTGGCGCGACCGCCGTGCTCGGGGCTGGTGTCGGCTCGCCGCTGACCGGGTCGAGGAGTCCTTCCGCGGGCGCAACCGACTCGAACTGTTCCGAACCGACCAACGATGACTCGAGGGAGACCGACTCGGCGTCGAGCGGCTGCCGGGTGAGCGCCTCCCGGACCAGCGGCTCGATCGACGTCGGCTCGACGAGCGTTGGCTGGATGAACGTAGGTTCGTCCGCGGTCGCTTCGACGAGATTCCCCTCGAGGCCAGCCGGCTCGATCAGGGTGGATTCCAGCGCCGCTGTCTCGATGATCGATTCGACCGTCGCAAGCGGCGGCGGCGGCGGGCTTGCGAGGGGCGGGGTAGCGAGCGGCGGCTTGGCGATCGGCGGAGCGGCCACCGGCTGGACACTGGCGGGAGTCCGCGGCGCCGGCTCGTCCAGGTCGATGAAGACGAGGTCCGAGGAAGCGCGCTGCTTACGCCCGCCGCTGGAGCGCGGCGTAGCGTTGGGATCGAGCGAGCGAAGCCGAGCTGCGACCCCCTTTGCGTCGGAGTCGCGGCCGTCTCCGTCGTATCGCTCGTGGAGAAGTTGCAACTGCTCGATCGCTTCGGCGTTCCGTCCAGCCTTGATCAGCTGGTCGGCGAGCATCTGGCGGATCTCGTACTGGTCGGGCGCGAGATCGGCGAATTCCTCTAACGCGCGGAAAGCTTCGTCGTGATTTCCCGCCTTCCGCATCCGGTCGGAATACTCGAGGAAATTCGCGCGTGCTTCGGCCTTGAATCCTTTCTGCGCGCTAATCCGACCGAGCTTGTAGTAGATCGACGTCCGGCCGGGCGACTGCCGGAGCACCTTGTTGCACAGCGCGATCGCGTTGTTGAAGAAGCCTGTTTCGGCGTAGCGATCGACGGCTTTTTCGTAGTAGTCGACGGCGTCCGCGACGTTGCCCTGGCGGAGCATCAGGTCGCCGACACGGTTGAACAGGGCTACGTCAATCTCGCTGGAATACTGATCGTACAGGTCGAGGAGCTTGACGTAGATGGGCAACGCCTTGTCGAACTGCTTCTTGAGCTCGAAATCAGCGGCCTGCTTTTTCAGCTTCGCGACTTGGGACATCAGCGCCTGGGGGTCCGAGCGGTGAAAAATTCGGACGGCTCGAACCGCGGAAGGTAGAGGGTCAAGATACCCCTAAGTCACTCGTGTGACAAGGTTTGCCCCTCACGAACGTCGCGACGCAGCGGTTATCGCCGTACCAGTATGGGACTTCTCGAAGGTCCTGAACGTCAAACAATGCCAGGTCGGCCGAAAAACCCTTGGATATTTGCCCAACGGAGTCGGTCAGGCCGACCGCCGCGGCGCCGTTTACCGTCGCCGCCAACAGCGCCTCGGCGACGCTGAGGTGGAGCTGGCTGACGCCGAGTGTGAGCACGAGAGGCAGGTTGGATGTCGGTGAGGTCCCGGGATTGAAGTCGGTCGCGAGGGCCACCGGGACGCCCGCGTCGATGAGCCGTCGCGCCGGAGCATGTTTCGTCTTTCCGAGGAAGAGCATCGTTCCCGGAAGGAGCGTCGCGACGGTCGGCGCGTGGGCAAGGGCGGTGATTCCCGCATCCGAGACAGCCGCGAGATGGTCCGCGGAAACAGCGCCGAGCGAGGCCGCGAGCTCCGCACCGCCGGACGACGTCAGCTCGTCCGCGTGGAGCTTGAGCAACAGTCCCGCCTCGCGCGCCGCGGTGAGAATCGCCCACGGTGTAGACACCGGTCTCGCAAAAGACGTCGGCGAATCGCGCCAGTCGTGCGCGGCTCACGGCCGGGATCATTTCGTGGATGATGAGATCCACGTATTCACGCCGTCGAGCGGCCGATTCCCGATACTCCAGTGGAATCTCGTGCGCGCCGAGGAACGTCGGCACGATACGAAGGGGCAGCTCGCGTTGCAGCCGCGCGACGACACGAAGCGACTTGAGCTCATCATCGAGACTAAGGCCGTACCCCGACTTCACCTCGACGGTCGTCGTGCCGAATGAGGC
>Ga0310813_10001051_pt1 | contig 16770 bp, 7 predicted proteins | sample YN3metagenome_FD_203086 | JGI IMG/M metagenome (GOLD analysis project Ga0310813, IMG submission 203086) | Soil microbial communities from experimental microcosm in Duke University, North Carolina, United States - YN3 | ecosystem: Engineered > Artificial ecosystem > Soil microcosm > Unclassified ...
CCAAGTAGGAGATCCGATAAAACTTAAAGGAGCAACTCCCTTTGTATCTGCTACTGTGGTTCCAGTACCTTCATCAAACAACCATTCATGAGGAACGTCATCAAAACTTACAGTAGTTGGGCTACTAACAGTCATAATAACACTATTTGTTTTATCTTTTATAGTAGAATATTCTATGCTAATTCTTGCATCATCTACATATTGAGGCATTCCACTATCAAAGTGATAATCTGGAGCTGTTGCGCCAGCACTGGCTCCAGCAATTAAATTAGACTCAGTACCAGAAGAATTCTTAAAATAAATATTACCATCGCTTTTGGTATAAACCTTAGCTTTACCGGATTCATTAGAAGGGGCAGATGATAATTCTTTAATTGTGATCTCAGTATCAGAAACTAATCCTTCTACGAATTCAGGTTTATTATTATTATGTCTAATTTCTGCCATATTTCTTTACCTTAAATTTCTGATGTTACTGTATAGCCATAAACACTCAAATAAATTGTGATGGCTGATGTTTTTAAATCAATTTTTTGAGAACTATTACAATGAGCGACAAATGTATCTCCATATCCTGATTCAGGAAGAGTAACAGTTGTTACACCAACAGTATGATTTCCTGAAGGCCTAGTTGTAATCGCAGGACCACCACTTCCTGTAGCTGAATAATAAAAGATAGGATTAGTAGATATTGCAGGTACAAAACTACTGCAATCTACTGGAGTAAATGTGGTTGTGGTAAACGCGTTAGCAACAGTGGTTGTAAGAGCTCCGTTTACATTGAAAGTACCATTATAAATAATAGTTGGGTGTTTTGGCCAATCCCCCGTAACTCTAAAAGGCAAGATTCTTCCAGAAGAGGTCGTTTTAAGGGCTAACGCAGTCTGGCGATAATAAGTATATCCAGATGGAAGATCTACTAAAGTATCTCCTGCTGAAAGATTTCTGGTTGAGGCCCAAAGATTAGAGGTTGTTCCGTTAAAAATTGAGTATACATAATACCAAGTATTAGGAGCATAGCCTCCTCTTTTATAGGTAACCCCTGCATAGCTAGCCGGCATAGCGGAATCTATAGTCATACTAGTATTCGAGGCAATAGCGGTAATTTTTCTACCATATTCTTTAGAAAAAATAACGTCCCCTACTTTAAAATCTGTAGTAAAGCTGGTTCCTGTACCTGTTACTGTTGTGCTAGAATATGAAACTGTTCCTGATAAAGCTGAAGAATAATTTATTGTATTAACCTGGCTATAGACAGAAGAAGAAGCAGCTGCTTCAGAGCCACTATCCCAAATAGCTTGTATTTCGTCATTAGTTAAGATTTTATCGTTATAAAGACCTAATCTATGCCATTTAACATCTGCGGTACCAGTTGCAAATTCCCATCCGTTTCTTAGTTTATGAGTCGAGTTTTGTTGCATCAATACAGCGGATGAAGAGGTTAATTCATACCAAGTAATACCATCACTAGTAAATCGGAATTTAGCTTTATTATTCCCAGTACCACCAACTCTTTCATAAGTAGCGACAAATAAATATTTTGTTCCATTTACTGGAATATGATTTGAAGTTAATTGAGTATAGGAAGATCCATTTGAAATTCTAAACTCTACTACTCCGTTGACACACATCATTCCGAATGATAAATTGCCCGCAGAAATCGACTCATCCCCTAAACAAAGAAACGCACGAGGTGTTGAGGAGCTAACAATATTAACTGGTTCAACCCAAGCAGCAATACTAAACGTATTTAACCCATGATATATACCGGCAGCGGTTTCCATTTTATTACCGCCATATCCATTAACCTCTACCCAACCAGTACCCCATGTAGCCGCCCCAGCAGTAATGGAAAATCCTCCATTACCCTTAGTATCAGCCATAGTAGTACCAGACCCTTCATTAAATAGCCATTCTGTAGGAACTGGGTTTCCTAAATTTAGAGTTTGTCCTTTTAAAGTATTAGTAATGGTACTAGTTATAGATCCTTCTGATCCAATATTGTATAAAGATTGCATTTCATTATTAGTTAAAATACGTTCAGGATAAACTGTTAATCTATAGTATTTACAGTTAGTAGAGTTGGTAAAGTTATTGATAATAGAACTTCTTAATTCATGGGCGGAGTTTTGTTGCATCAATACAGCAGTGTTAGTACTAGCAGAAAACCAGTTTATTCCATCACTAGTGAACCTAAAAGTTAGAATATTATTATTTGACCCACCAACGCGAGTATAGGTAGCTATTCCGAAGTATTTAACTCCGTTTACTGGCTGAACTCCGGTTGTGACAATTGTGCCACTTGACCCACTATTTACCGAAGCACCCATCCCTCCAGAATCTTGTCTTGTAAGTCCAAAACTAAGATTAGAGTTGGCTGTTCCGGCGCCATCACCAATAGCTAAAAACCAATTGTTGGTACTAGTTCCGTTCCATTCGAACCATAGAGCAATACTAAAACTATCTATTTGACTTAATAATCCGTTAGCTCCTGCAAAAAAGTTATTCCCTGCGGTACCATTAACACTCAAATATCCAGAGCCCCAGGTAACAGTACCCCCGGTTGTTAGGGCAGTAGCAGAAGTGGCCAAATTAGAATTAATTGTAGTGCCAGTGCCTTCGTTAAAATCCCAATTATAAAAAGTTGCGGGGCTAGCTGTACTAGAGGAAAAATCTATCATTTGGCTGTTCGTAGAATCTAAAGCTGTAAAATTATCAATAGATATAGAGTTGGCAGTAGTTAAAACAGGCTTTGAACTAGCGATATATCCTTTGGTGAGACCTGTCCCTGAAGAGGTTAATCCTACTTGAGTTTCTGATCCAGAAGAATTTTGGTGATATATATTACCATCTGATTTTGCATACAAATGAGCATAGGAGGCTGTTGAAGAAGGGGCACTAGATAGCTTCTTAACAAGAATTTCTTTTTGAGAAATAAGCCCATCTACAAATTCTTCTTTTCCATTATTAAATCTAATTTCTGACATTCTCTCTCACCACACTATCCGTTAAAATTTGTAACTACGTAGCCAAAAATACTAACTGTTTTAGCGCCGGACGCTGAAGCTCTTTTTGTATAAAAAGTCTGACTACTGTTCGTTTCTACATTTTCAATTTTCTCATTATAAGCATTGGCCCAATTAATAAGGATTTGCTCGTCATATAAATTAGTAGAATCTGAAGTAAAGTAATCTCCATTTTGTGCAGTAGCATATCCATGAACAAGGGCTTCTGTCGAAATAGGAGGAACGAAGCTCGAAGCATCAACAGTTGTATAGGTAGATGCAGTTGATGCTGGGAGAACAACATTAACGCTTTCTTTTTCGGAGGCAGATGATCCTGATACTATAGATGATAGTCTGCTCCAAATTCGATCATAAGTAACTACTGGTCGATATGGCCATCCTGAATCAATTCTGAAAGGAATTAACATACTATTAGCATCACATCTTAATGCTATAGGTAATTGCCTATAATTTGTATAACCAGATGGTAAATCAACTAAGCTATCTCCATTTGAAATATTTCTTGTGGATACAATAAACCCATTCGAAGTATTATCAGAATTACTTACGCAATAAGCATAATACCAAGTAGAAGCTGCTTTGCCTCCTCTTATGTAAATTGTACTACTAAGGTTAGCAGAAAAAGCACTTGATACAGTCATACTAGTATTTGAAGCAATAGCCGTAATTTTTCGGCTTTCTCCTTTAGCTGTAATTACATCACCTACAACAAAATCAGTAGAAAAAGACGTACCAGAGCCTGTTATTGTTGTACCAGATGAAGAAATAAGTCCGTTTAAAGAGCTAGATGTAGCAAAACCATTAATTTGGCCATATGAAGGACTTACAAGAGAGCCTTCAGAGCCATTATTCCATATAGTTTGCATTTCACTATTAGATAGAACCTTATCTTTGTAGACTTCAACTCTATAGTATTTAGCACTAAGTTGAAAACTCGAGCCCCATAAACTTCTTAGAGAGAAGGCACTATTTCGAGCCATAAGAACAGAATTTGTTATGCTATTCTCTATCCAATTAACTCCATCTGAAGTAATTCTTATTGTAGCCAAGTTATTATTTGCACCGCCAGTCCTAGTATATGTAAATACGACTAGGTATTTAACTCCAGTTGAAATTACTTGGTTTGCAGTTACTCCTGAAGTTGGCTGAGCATCTCCACTATAAATTACTGCCCCTATTTTGTTTGTTGAATCTACTCTAAGCGCCAATTGGTTATAAGTAGAACTAGCAGATACTCCTTGGCCTATTGCTAACCAACCTGCATTAGCTAGGGAATTAAATTCTATCCATGTAGCAATAGAAAAATTACTCATTTGAGAATAGGCTCCTGCTGCGGAACTAAAAGCAGAAGAATCTGCAGTAGTGGTAGCATAATATCCTGAACCCCAACTATTACTTGTTGTAAGGTTAGCATAACCTTTAGAATCTGCTGCACTTGTACCAGCACCTTCATTAAAGGTATAAGTGTGAGGTGTAGGGGTTGCTAACGTGCCTTCAGAACCTGTATCATATATTGATTGCATTTCACTATTAGTTAAGGTTCTTTCTGGGTAAAATAAAACTCTATGGTATCTAGCATTTGCTTCAAATCCTGAGCCCCATTGAGACCTTAAGGTATAAGTTGAACTTTGTACCATAAGACCAGCTGTTGTTGAGCTAGCTTCATACCAATCTATTCCGTTGGAAGTAACTCTTACTCTCGCAGCATTATTTGCAGAACCACCATTTCTTTGATAAGTATAAATAACAAGGTATTTGACGCCAGTAGTAGCTACTAAACTAGTAGTTAAGGTTCCTGTGGGATAAGTATTAACAGTAAATCTATTCGAAGTATCCAAATAGACTGTGACAGCATTGTTACTACTGTTTGCAGTTGTTCCATTACCTATAGATATAATCCCTTTATTTCCTACTGCAACAAATTCAACCCAAGTTGCAATTGAAAAACAATTAGAGTTAGCAGCAAAACCTGTAGTTGCTGCCCATCCGGCGCCAGATGATGCAGGGACCTGTAAATAACCGGAGCCCCAAGTAACTGAACCTGCTGTAGTTAAGTTTGAAACACCCTTTGAATCAACAACAGTTGTTCCGATGCCTTCGTTAAAATCCCATTGGGAAGGAACAGGGTCTGCAAATAAAACGTCAGTAGTTTTTTTAGTATCTATAATTACGTTAGATAGGGAGCCTTCTGAACCAGTGCTATAAATAGATTGCATTTCATCTGTTGTTAAAATACGATCTGGATAAACAATTATTCGATGATAGTTTGTAGCTGAAGGAGTTCCACCACCTGTATATGTTCTTCTAAATGAAAACCCAGAGTTCTGTAACATTAATCCGCAAGCAGAAGAAGACCCTTCTACCCAAGTGGTTCCATTAGAGGTATATCTAATTTTTATGATATTATTAGCAGTGCCTCCAATTCTCTCATATGAAATTACCGCAAAATATTTTGTATTAGTCGATAATGTAGTTCCAGCACTAATATTATTTACAGTAGATCCATTGCTTAAATTAATATTAAATCCAGTTGTATCAGGATAAAAATTAAAAGAATAATTCGTAGCAGTACCAGATGTTCCATTACTTAAGTTAAAGATACCAACGCCATTAGAGAGAGATGTAAATTCAATCCAAAGAGCAATTGAAAAATTATTTAACTGACTAAAGGCTCCAGTAGCCCCAATAAAATTATCAGAAGTATTAGCTCCACATGCTAAATATCCTGAGCCCCAAGTAGGGGATCCTGCGGTTGTTAATTGTGTCGTGGTACTACCTTTATTAGCACTAATTGTAGTACCAGTACCTTCGTTAAAATCCCAAGAATAATAATTTACCTCTGCGGTAGTATCTGTAGATTTCATAAAAACAGAATTAACAGAATCAGCAATATTATATTTAGAAAAACTAACAGAGTTAGCTGTAGCTACAGGAATAGCACCTTGTAAAAGATTTTTAAAAGTTCCTGAACCTGAACCACCAGTAGATCCTTGAGTTAAATCAGTTTCTGCTCCTGCATCAGTTTTTTGATAAACTTTCCCATCTGTTTTAGCAAAAATAGAAGTATATCCACTTGGAGGAGTCGAAGGGGAAGAAGCCTGTTCTACAAGAGTAATTTCCTGATCTACAATAACACCATCTACAACCTCTGGTTGGGTTCCAGTATATTTAATTTCTGACATCTACTTAACCCTCAGTTATTATAGTGTTACTTCACTTGTTCTAACAGTAGCAGACCAGCTAATAGTAGTTGATGCAACACCTGTCACCTGAATATTTAAAGCACCGTTTGTAGTATCAGCAGTAATTGTTACATCCCAATTGGCTGCGTTAGTATCTTTAGCAAGAACTGTTTTAACGAAGGTTCCTACTAGACTTGTTGCTGAGGCATCAGCACCACGTTTAATAGCTCCTTGGAACATCCAGCTAGCAGTATCTCCAGAGGAAGTTCTTGCAACTAATGTTAAATCATATGCCCAAGAAGTATTATTAGATAATACTAACTTTGTAGTATCTCCTTGTAACATATCTGTTGGTGTAGCATCTGTTGTGGATGCAATTAATGTTTTAAAACCAGAGGCAGTAGAAGCAATTGTAATTGTACCATCACCATTGGTAATAGAAATATTACTACCAGCAGTTAGAGTAGCTTTTGCTAAACTACCATCTGTTTTACCAATTAATAACTGACCAGCAGTAAAGGAAGTAAAACCTGTACCGCCTTTATCATATCCTAGTGTTCCACTAATATTATTTAAGTCTAATTGAGATTCATTAACGCTAAGAGTATTACCTGATTTAGTAATACCATTTCCTGCAATAATTTGACCAGCACCAGAGAATTGTGTAAATACTAATTGGCCATCAGTGGCAGCGTTAACTGTAACTGGATTATTATCAGTTTGAACAAAGCCATTATCAGCGTTAACAGTACCCTCTCCTACAAATACAAAGGAGCCATCAATTACTTCCCCGTCAGGAGAATCATCAAAATCAGATGTACGAGTTAAGATCCATGGGGTACCAGCAGAACCGAGATCAGTTACTTCAAAAACACCGTTAGCAGAAGAACCTGCGGTATCACCGCGACTAGCAATAGCTGGTTCATCTTTAACAAGAATCCTATCACCGACGATTAAAGTAACACCATCAATATTAGGTAAAGTACCATTAGCATCAGCTGTTAATGTAGCTCCAACACCTGGGTTAGCATTATCTGGGCCATCGGCTAATGTATTGGTTGGAAGAGCCGCTGTTGTAGCAACGCGTACAGAAGTCTTAATTTGTAAGCCTTGAGCTACGCCATCTACATAAGCTTTTGTTGTGGCCTGAAGATCTTGGGTAGGATTACCAGAAAGGGTTAACGCCCCTGTCATGGTATCACCGGCTTTAGCTAAAGCACCTAAATTTGTTAAAGCGGTAGCGGCATCAGTTGCTCCAGTACCACCTTTTGAAAGGCTTAAAGTACCACCAATATTATCTAAAGTTAATGCGGATTCAATAACATCAGCGGTAATTGTATTACCTGCATCATTATAAGTAAAATCAATAGTAGATGAATCTGTAAGTATACTTCCTACAGCATCTTGGGCCATTTCATCAGTATATTGAGTGATGCTTACATCACCAGTTAAAGTGTTAGCATTATCATCATATGTCCATGAAATCCCTGTTCCATTCTGGATTAAAGCAGATACTCTATCATCTACTCTTTCATCTGTGAAATATAAATTAACACCTTCACCAACATTGCTAGTGGTTAATGTATTTATATCTGAAACTACTTCATCTATTGCGGTTTGAACATTTGTAGAAGAAAGCCCAGATGTACCATTATCGTAAGTAACACCAGACGCGTTACTAGAACCGGTTGTTGTGATAACTCCACCCTGACCAGCACCATTACTAACAACAAAAACAACAGTATCTGTTGTTACAAGGTTACTAGCTCCTGAAAAGGTAACAGTAGTTGGATCAGTTTCTGTATAGTTAACATCTATAACTTCACGCGAACCGTTAACATAAACAGCTAAGTTATTTGTGCCAGGGAGGTAAGAGATTTGGGTTAAGGTAAATATTGTTTGTCCATTGGAGGTTGGATTTTGTGTTTCAATAAGACCAAAATCACTTAAAGAAGAAACACCAATAATTGCTGCACCATCCCAGTTTACCGTACCAATTTTACGATAATTAGTAGCTCCCGAAGGTGCTTGTCCTGTTGCCGCAAAATCGATAGTGAAGCCTTTTGAATTTGCATCATCACCAATTGCAAAAACATCATAAAAACCAGCACTACCGCTAATAGTTAGCTGACTTGTTGTTGTTGTGTTATATCTTAATTGCTCGCCAATGGTTAAGGCAGCAGGGGCGGTAAGAGAACCTACTACTTTTACTTTTGTTGAACCTACTTTTGTAAGAAAAACATTATAAGCAGGATTTAATTGGCTTAACTCTTTTTCTGTTACTAAGTCTAAATCTTTAATCTGAGTGGCTTTAATTCTGTTTAAAGACATTTTCTCGACCCCGTCCCTTAAAGGTGTAAATCTTTTTTAAGCTATGCAGCTTATATATTAAAAATAGAAATTTTAGAACTATTAACAAGTGCCAAAAGCACTTTTAATAAGGGTTTTGATAAAGGGGAGCCTTACGACTCCCCTTTTCATCTCTCAACTACTTATTAGTAGTTGTAGTGGATTTGGATTACATCACCAGCTGTTAAGAGGCTTTGTTTGATAGTAATCTTATTACCGGCAGTTTTTGTATAAGCGGTTGGCATAGTGCCGTTAGAACCGTTATCAAATACTTGTAATGCACCGTTAATAAAGACTTTAACAAACTGACCAGCTAATGTGGTTGAATTGCTTAATGTGATGTCGTAGGCTGCAGAAGCGTTAGCAGTTTCGATAGTAGAATCGACTAGTAACTCATCATAACCTGGGTGTAATGGAGCATCAGCACCAGCAGCGGCTAACTCTTGGAGAGCGCCTTCAACTGTTGTAGCGGTGAAGTAAGCACCAGCGTCTTCAATACCTACTAATGAAGCACCTTCGCTAGTTGCTGTAGAAGCTAAATCATTTCTGATTGCTGTATCAGCATTTGTACGGTTGGTGATTTCAGTAGCTAAATCAGAAGCGGTTGTAGCTAAATCAGATGTGGTTGTACCCAACTGAGCATCTAACGCACCGATAGCATCTTCTAAAGAAGTACCATCAGTAACGTAGTTGTTAGATGAGTAATCTAAACCAGCTAAACCAGTTGAAGAACCAACGGCTGCTTGGAGAGCAGATACATCGGTTGCTCCACCACCTGTTAAGGTTCTGAGCTCGTCGATAGCTGCTTGAACATCGCTAGCAGATAGGCCGGAAGTTGTGTTATCATAACCAACTTGGGCAGCACCTGTTACAGCATTGAGTTCAGCATAGCGAACTAATGCGGAAACATCACCACCAGCACCAGTATCATCAACGCCATTACCAGCTTCCCATTTATCTGAGGTTTCATTATAACGTAAGACAGCGTCAATACGTGTTGTATTGTCAGTATCTAAACGCTTAATTTGAATACCGCCAGTAGAGTTGGCAGCGTTTGTAGCCACACCATCGTTAAGAACGATTACGTTATCATCGATGTCAACTGTTGTGGAGTTAACGTGAGTTACTGTACCATTAACAGTTAAGTCACCAGTAACGGTAACAGAACCACCAAAGGTAGCGGCGTTTGGACTAATGATAGTTGAATCAGAGTTCTTAATTAAGATAAGTTCTGGTGTATCAATAGCATTTTGACCGACTGTTAAGAATGCTCTGACTGCGGTTGGGTTGTTTAAACCGGAACCGTAAGCACGAATACCACTGCTTGTGATATTAGTACTATCAGTTGAGTTAGCAGCAGAACCAACGGCGATACTAGAAGTGTTAAGTAATGCACCTGACATTGTATCACCAGTTACATTAACATAATCAGCATCGGCTGTTGTCTTGGCAGCGGCATCTTGTGCATCAGCATAATCTTTAGCAGCTTGTTCAGCGGCATCAACATAGGCTTTATTCGCACCGTCAGTATTTGCTGTAGGAGCATCAGTAATAGTGATAACTTTACCGGTTGGGATTGTGGCGCCACCAGAAAGTGTAGCTAATCCATCAACAGCTAATGTACCAGCACCTGTACCATCAGAAATGATATGGACTGCGGAACGCATATCTGTTGTATGGCCGGTACGGTTAACTTGGAATGCAGCACCATTACCATTACCATCAGTAATTTGGAAGTAATTACCATTGGAATCTAAGCTAAAATCTGCGTTACCAGCGCTAACAGTAAGGTTACCTTGGATTTGGTTGTTGCCACCACCACTTAAGACAACTTTAGATCCACCAAATGTTGATTGGAGGGTAAGGCTGTTTTTATCGATGATAGAATAACTATTTGCGTCAGTGATACCTCGAACTTGAATTCTACCAGTATCGCTAATTACGTTAACTTGACCACCATAAGTAGAATCATCATTACCCTTAATAGTGATACCACCATTTCCGGAAGTAGTGTTGATTTCTAAGTGACCAGTCATTGTATCGCCAGTTACGTTAACATAATCAGCATCAGCGTTTGCCTGGAAGCTTTCTAATGAAGTTACGCGAGTATCTAAAGCGCTATCAGCAGAGGCACGAGTAGATGCTTCAGTAGTTAATGCTGCATCTAAAGCACCGACAGCTGTTTCTAAAGAAGTACCATCAGTAACATAACTATTAGATGAGTAATCTAAACCAGCTAAACCAGTTGAAGAACCAACGGCTGCTTGAAGAGCAGATACATCAGTACCAGAACCAGCGGTGGCTGCATCTAAATCATTTTTTAATTCATCTAATGCTGAAGCAACGTTAGTTGAAGTTAAAGGAGTAGTTGCACCTGAGGTATAAGTTGCCTTAGAAGCGGATACTGTATCAATTTTAGCATCAGTAACTGCACCGTCAGCAATCTTAGCTGTAGTTACACCGCCGTCTTTAATACGGAGTTGATCAGAACCGTTAACTTCGATAGTAGAGTTATCTACTTCTACGTCTAATTGGTTACCGGTTTTGCTAATAGCAGCACCAGCAATAATTTGACCTGCGCCAGAGAATTGGGTAAATACTAACTGGCCATCAACTATGGAGTTAACAGATACTGGAGAGTTGTCGGTTTGAACGAAGCCGTTATCACCGTTAACAGTACCTTCACCAACGAATACGAAAGAACCGTCAACAACCTCGCCATCTGGAGAATCATCGAAGTCTGTTGCTCGAGTTAAGATCCATGGGGTGCCAACAGAACCAAGATCGGTTACTACGAAAACACCGTTTTTAGAAGAACCAGCGGTATCATTACCTACTTGTGGCTCGTCTTTAACGAGGATTCTATCACCGACAACTAAAGTAACATCATCAACTGTTGGGAAAGCACCATTAGCATCAGCTGTTAATGTAGCACCTACACCAGGGTCTGCGTTAAAGGTGAATGCTGCACCTGATAAATCAGAAGTGAAAGCAGCGTTAACTGTTAAATTAGTATCATCCGCAATTGCTGTAATCTGTCTGTCTTCACCGTTAGCAGAGAACATTTGACCTACAGCTAATTGAGTAGTGAATGCTGTGCCTGTACCAGTTACTGCTGTTCCAGTAGAACTAACTGTACCTGTACCGGCTGTATCAGTACCACCTTTTGCCATTGTGTTAGTAGGAAGAGCAACAGTTGTAGCAACACGTACAGAAGTCTTAATCAAAAGACCAGATACGAGACCATCAACGTAGCCTTTTGTAGGAACTTGAAGAGCAGCGTCACCAGCAACAGTATTTGTGGTCATCAAAAGAGGACCAGTCATTGTGTCACCAGAACGATTAACTTTTGCTTCTAGGTCGCCACCAGCTAAAGTATCAATGTCAGATTGAAGAGAAGTATCAGCGTTAGCTCTTGCTGTAGCTTCAGCATCAATGTTAGACTGAAGAGTTGTATCAGCATTAGCACGAGTAGTAGCTTCAGCATCAATATTGGATTGAAGACTTGTGTCAGCATTAGCTCTTGCTGTAGCTTCAGCATCAATATTGGATTGAAGAGTTGTATCAGCAGCTGTGCGGTTAGTAATTTCAGTAGCTAAACCATCAGTATTAACTTTAATTTGGGCATCTAACTTACCAACAGCAGTATCAAGAGCATCTGTACCACTTGTTACATAATTTGGAGTGCCATAGTCTAGGCTTGCTAAGTCATTAGCACCAACAGCTGCTTGAAGATTTGAAATATCAGTACTTGCGCTGCTAGCACCAGTGCTTAAGCTATTAATTTGGGTTTGGATTGGGCTTGAAACGCCATCTAAGTATTGGAACTCAGTATTTGAAACAGAACCGTCTGCAATTTTAGCCGCATCGATGCCAGAGGCTAATTTTGCATTAGTAACGTTAGCATCAGCAATTAATTGTGTGATGATAGCGTTGTCTCGGATCTGATGGGAATTAATTTGTAATAACATTATTTAGGATCCTCGTCTACTAATGTTTTTTGATCAAAGGCAGTAGTTTGGTCTGCCTACATTATAAATATAGAAAAGGAAAATGAGTTTTATTATTAAATCAACTAATTCTGAATCATGCGAAAACGCACATAAACTGTGCATTTCATAAAATACAATAAAATTTCTTTAAAAAACTTTTTATTTCTTTTTAAAAAATATTTAAGCTTCTTTTTTAATCAATATTTCATTGATATTTAAGGCTATAGAACCTGTATTTTTAAGCTTAATTTCATTCAAATTAGTAAGAATAATCTTCAATTCTGGTGGATTTATAGTACCTAAAGTATTTGGCTCATCAGATACGAGAATTTGATTTGTTAATGCTGAGGAATTGAAACCATGAAAAATGATCATTTCAGCATTAGGAGCTAAACTAATGAGATTATTTGAATGATAAACTGTTCCTGCTGTAACCGGTTCTACTACGGTTAAGGAGTCAGTTTTTGTAATTCTTGCTACCAAAATCTTATCAGAAAGAATTACATCACTAAGAATTAATTCAAAATTAGACCAATAAACCCATTTAACTCCGTTAGTTAAGCCAGAGAAGGTTGTATCTACTGTTTTATAGATTTTCCCATTAAAACCAATAGTAAATGCTTCATCAAAGAACTCTACACTTGTAAGCTGAGCGAGCGTTGGGTGATTAGCTATATCTAAGACTTGATTGGTTAAAGAATGAAATTCTAAATAATCACTAGCTTGAACAGGAGAAGTTACAACAGGTATTGTCTTAACATCTCCAGTTAATGGATCAATTTGATCAATTCTAATTAAAAGATTTTCATTATCTGATAAATCTGCAGGGATTAATGGATCTACAGCAGTAGTGATTTGATAATCACTATGAAGATTATCTTTTCTTGCAAAATATGCTACATTAATTGGTCTAGATAAGGTTGAGTCTGATTGTAGATCGGGAGAAATATTAAAATCTTGTTGAGGTCTGTTATCATTACTTTTATTTACATGATAAAAAGTACCTGCATCAATAGTTCTTCTAACAGTATGGAATGTTCTAATGGCAACTGTTTCTTTAGAAGTACTATTATCAATGAACCCATTTGCTGTTTGACCACCAGTTGCATAAACATATGTATTAGTTCCAATTTTTATAGAACTAATCCCCATACCTGCAGTTGGAACTTCTAAAGTTGCTGTTGCTGTATTAAAAGTACCTACACTTCCAGTAGTACCATCTACAGTAGCATAATAAATAGTATTTTGTAAAGTACCATTTAAGGATCCACCATAAATAAAAACTTGATTATTCCCTTCTATTGTCCCATGAATAGATACACCAAATTTGGTTAATCCAGCAGGAATTGCTGTGGATATCGTTGACCAAGAGACATTTCTAGTTGTTTACCAATAAAACATTTATTAGAATCAGCACCTACACCAAAAATATAAAGAAATTGATTATTAAGAGCAACTAGTTTTCCAATAATAGATTGAGGGATTGTATTAACAGAATAATTTGTGATATCAGCATTAACATCAAAATCAGCGATAACTAATTCTGAAGAACCACCTATGTTATTGGCTAATATATATCCTGTTTGAATACCATTAACAGTAAGAATAACTATATCAGGATCCCCTGTATTAACTGGGAGAGGAGAAAGAAGATCCCAACCAGAATAATCTCCAGTTGTATTATTAATTGCTTTTGATCTCCAAACTAGATTATCACCTTTACCTTTGGCAAATATAATATGTTTCCCTAGTCCTGAGATGAGTACGTCTGCTTTACCAATTGAAGTGGCATTTTCAGGGAGATCAATTGAACCTACAGCGGTCCAGGTGCCTTGGGAACCATCATTAGCCAGCATAGTTCTTGAAACATTCCTGATTTCAGTAGCTTGAGTTCCTTGACTACCGCCTAATTGGTATAAAAATTGATTGACTCCAGTATCTACAGCTACAGTTGTTGTCATTACTGCATAGTTCGAATGGCCAATAGTAGTAAAGTTAAGGGAATTGTCAAAAACAGAGGTTGTTTGAGTCCCTAAATCTATTGTAGAGAAAGGGGCATGCATTGGATCAATATTATCGTCCAATAAATTAAAATTCTTAGTTAAAAGTGCTTTACTACCAGCGGCTACTTTATCAACATACTGTTTTGGAGCAGCATCCAATGGATCTACAGGATCACCAGCCAATATAATAGGGCCTGTTGCTGCCGAACTGCCATCTTTGTCTAATTTATTAGCAAGAGATGCAACTAGCCCGTCAATCTTACTTTGCTGAATACCAGCTGTAGGAGATACTTGCTGATCAGTTATAGTTCCATCAGCAATTTGTTGACCGGTAACTTCTTTATTGCCAATCTGAGTTTTTGTAACTGATTGATTTTTAAGCTGATTCCCTCTTACCTGAGTCATTTTTATAGATCTCCGAGCTCAGTAAGAACTTTAAATTCTCTTTCAATTTGAGTTAATTGAGAAATTTGTTTAGCTTGATCAATACGATTATGAAAAATATCTACATCTTCTTGTGTTAAAAGATTATTATCAACTGCAGATGCAATTGTTACTTTTAATTGATCTTTAACAGAAGAGAATCTTTCAGTATCATTTACTGCTTCTGGATTTCTTGAATCATCAGTATCAAAACTATCATTTCTATCCATTGAAGAAGCTTGTGGTTGAAAATCAACAGGACGATTTTCTAAAACAACTTGCTTTTGAGCTTCTTTTTCAAGGGCTGAATAGAAAAATTCCAATTCGTCTAATTCAAAATTCTTCCCAGCGATCCTAGCATGCCCTTCTTTCATATGGCCATTACTATCAAAAGCAAAGAAATAATCTACTGGAACGTCATTAGAATTTACATTTCTTGTTGTTGCTACTTTTAATAAAGTTACTTTTGCTTCTTTATTAATTTCGTGAGCAACAATTTTATTCTTACCGCTAATTTTAGCTTTGGCGGAAAGTAATAATGTATTATCTTTTACTGTTGTATCAGCTTCTAATCTATATTCACCTTGAATTTTATCAGTAATATGACTAGGGGAGACTTTTTCTCTTAATTCAGCAAGCTTATTGCCTGATTCAATTAAGCCAGCTTTGGTAACTAAGATTGCAAATTTATCTTCAGCAACAAAACCACCAGGGACGGAAATCATTAGATTATTATTAGCCGCTGCGTTAACTAATTTAGCTGCTTCTTCACCGATAAGCCCAAATTCTGTTTTAATTTCTTGGGCTAAACTTTGTTCTGAGTAATATCTGTATTGGGATTCAGTTTGAGCTTCAATTACTACTTCTTCTTTTTCAATATTTTGAAGACGTAATGAAGAATCAGAATCCTGTTCAGCATGTCTTTCAGTAATATATGTATTATCTACAGCTACTACTTTTTTAACTGGGGTAAGTTTATTAATATAACTAGCTTGGCAAATATAAACTTGTTCACTAAGAGGAACAATTTGTTGATTATCTACACCACTAATAATATCATCAGCATCAAATTGCTCTTCTAACTGATACATTGTCATAATTACTGTAGAATCAGCAAATTTAACGCCATGTTTATCGAAAGCAATATCAAAACCACGTTTTGTTAGTGGATAGGTTTCATCATTACATGCAAAAGATTGTGCCGCTTCGATCTTTTCTGCAGTAACATCTCCGCTTAAAAACCTAGGTTTTTCAATAGAAAATGAGAAGGTAGCTACAATAGTTTTAGGATCTTTACCTTTGCGGGTTAATTGAGTTAAACAAGAGATATTTGCGCCATCTCTCTTGGATTCAATTACTTTATAATTGTAGTCTTTTAAAAATCTATCAATTCTAGAACGAATTTCACTTGCAATTTTAATATCGTCTTTCTTAAGAAAGCTTGATCTATCTGTCAAATTATCTCTATTGGCAGCTGTTAATTCTTTTGTTTCATTAAAAAGAACATCAAATTCATTCTGAGAATTATCTTGTAATTCAGCAGCTAAAACAGCCTCTTTCCAGTCTGGAGTATCTTGTTTTTGTAAGTATGCTTGCTCCCATTCAGGAGGATTATTTGAAAAGGCTTTGCGGCGCATAGGTATACCTTCACGAAATTAAAATTCTAAATTAAGAATAGCTTAAGAACTGGTTTTTATATTTCAGTAATAAGTATATTAATACCATTTGCTATAAATAAGTTCTGTAGCTCTTGTTTACTATAAACTTCTAAGGAGTAGGTATTTCTTACAGCATC
>Ga0310813_10001058_pt1 | contig 16704 bp, 13 predicted proteins | sample YN3metagenome_FD_203086 | JGI IMG/M metagenome (GOLD analysis project Ga0310813, IMG submission 203086) | Soil microbial communities from experimental microcosm in Duke University, North Carolina, United States - YN3 | ecosystem: Engineered > Artificial ecosystem > Soil microcosm > Unclassified...
TAAGCGCGTATGCCAGTGCCAGGGATTACGCTAAAAGATAAGTGTTCATCATCTGTAACATCTACTGAGCCTGAAACCTCAACATCTTTTTTCGGCTCAAAGGATCCCTCTTGACGATTATCGCCACAAACAACAATGATCCCCTCTTCTCGCGCAGCACTAGCTCCTTCAATATTAGCTACATGGGGACTGTTTGGCTTCGGATCGTCATTATCGTTATTTACGCCTTCTACGTTTCTTTGCTCCCGCTCTATCGATGGGTTTCTAACAAGCGTTCTTTGTGTTTTTGGCTCTCCAAGCAACCATTTTTCTATACGGAACACCACATAAGCTGATAAGGGCGATATTGCAGCTGCAATGATGATATTCATAATATAGAATAATTCTGCGTTGGCTGCTGACGCACTAACGAATGTCGCTGCTGCGGGTATTGTAACTGGGGAAACAAAAATAAAAATAAGCAACAAAATAAAAAGTATAATACCAAAATAAAATCCACGAGATCTAAAAAAGCCTCCAGTATACTCAGTATTAGTTGGCAAGCCTTCTTCTGAAGATTCCTCTGATCTTTGATTTCCTGATCCTGTTACTGCTCCTGGCATATCTTTTTCCTCTTTATCATAAAACAATTAGCTTTTTTGATTAAAAAATAAATTTAAAACATCCGTGGTAACCGCAAAAAGCACATTTACCACGGGCTACAGAAATAAATTATCCAGCGGAACTTTGCATACTTTGTCCGGATACCGGGATCGTTGATGCGCTTGAAACGCTCTGCCTACGCTGTCGTTCTGCAAGTAAGCCATTTGTGTTTAGTGCAACCACGACTCCGCTTGACACTGACCCAGGTGGTGCGTTTGCCGGAACCACATTTGGTGTTGGCTGCGGTACTGATGGACCTGCCTCATCGTCGTCGGATACTGACGCTCCTGTTACCTTCGAAGCACCTTCCCCATGTTGCACTACAGCACTGCTAGATGGGTTATTTACATTCGGTGGAGCTGCAGCTGATTCCGGAGTCAAAACGTCTGGCACTGAACCTGATCCCGGTATTCGCACTCCTTGATTGGCACCAACCGAAGAGTTCTGATTATTAGGTTCTATTCGCTCAGATAGCTCCCGAAAAGCTGCTCTAAGCTGTGCAATATCATTCTCTGTCCTTGCAACATGTGCGTCTGCCCTTGCAACATGTGCATCTGCATTCGCAGCACGTTCATCTGATCTCGCAGCACGTTCATCTGATCTCGCAGCACGATCGTTAGCTTTTTTAACCTCAGCCTCAGCTCCCAAGAAACGACGAGCAATAACGCCAGAGACACCACCCTCCGAAATAGATAGCTCAACTGGAACCCTAAATGTTATCACATCATCTTCTTCTATCATTTCTAATCGTTTATCCGTACACTGAAACTTTTTAGAATCAGACAACTTTAGAACTAAATCTTTAGCCTCGTCATGCTCCTTTAGCGTATACCCCATTCGTATAAGCTTGGTATACAAAAGATTATTGATACAAGCAATTTCATTAGCTCTTTGCTGTTTGAAGAAAACGGCACTTTTGAATCCCTCATCAATCGTACACAAAGCATGCATTAGAGAGGATTGGAAATGTCGCAACAACACTCGATCCCACCCTAGAAGAAGAGCAATAGGCCAATAATGATCATGCCTATGGTAAGATCTCAATACTTCGTTATAAAGCCACTTGTGCATCTCATGATGAAAATGGCTTATTTCTCGCAATCTAAGATATCTTTTATCCACATGCGTCTCTTCTGACCCAAAAAGTATCTCTTGGACATCGTAAGCAACGGTTGCTCCTTCTCTAGAGTATATTTCGCATGGTACTGCCTGAGCAGAAACAGAATCTACTTCACCTTCACTATCAGAACTATCATCTATTATAGTAGCCGCTGCTGCAGAACTGCCTGCAGGCGCTTTACCTTTTTCTTTTGCTGCTCGTTGTGTACCTGATCTTGATCTACTCATAGCCTTACCTCCTAAATTTCCAACTTTAGCGTTATTAACAAAACTTTGACCCCATGCATGTGCAAAGGTATTAATATCTGGGCATTTTGTTTCATACTTGGGCAGCGAATTCAAGCAATATTGAAATAAATCCAGTTTCAGCTCCGCAACTTGTTTTGCAGCTTCTCCGAGATTACCGTGTTTTATACGAATACGTGACCTTAACGCAAGCACTGCTTTTGTAGCCACATAGTCGTAAAGCACTTCTCGTTGCCTACCCTGATAACGATCGAATAAAGCAAGGAACTGGCTTGCTTTATACGCATCATAAGCTTTCGCTACTATCTCGAGCACACTAATTGCTATACTGGCGAAAGGTATCACTTGCGCTACAACCTTGATCCCTTCAATCCCAACGTGAAAAATCTCTCTTAATGCACGTAAGAAGGCGCTTTGAAGAGATGTAATAATTGAGTTTGTCGCTGCAAGAAGTTTAGCAAAACTGCTATACACAAGACCTTCAGCACGCAAAGATATTTTTTTATAGCATAGTTCCAACTGAATAATTAAATGGTTACGCAGATCCATTAGTATAGCGACGTCTCTGCCTCTTCCAGGTTCTGCTTTCAGCCTCTTCATCTTATCGTGCATTGCGTTAATTTTTGCAGTCAGGTTCCCTGTCGGTTCGTCTGAAACAGGCATGACAGATCTGTTTATTTTCTCTGCAGTGGCGCTGGCCAACTGCGCAGTAGCATCCGCTTGCTCTCTCAACGCATCCGTTTTTTTGTCTAATCTATCTAATCTGGCCACAGTTTCCATTAATGTTTCCATTAATGTTAACTCAGCCACAGGATCTGACACAGCACGAGCCGTCAACCCACTTTCCGCAGAAGGAACAGGATAACCTCTTGAATCCATTTCGCTTTTATCTCCTAGCTATTGACCCTTGGATCTATAAAGAGATCGCATGAATAGGTCTGAACGTGCGCATTATACACGAACTAACTGGATTGTCTGTACGAGATCGACTACAGATGTTGTAAGAGATTTGCTATTTGATGTGTCGTGTTGGTGGAGACTGTTTCAGCTGAAGGAAATAATTTTTTATAAATCAATATTATAATAAAAAAACAGATAGGCAACACCACAACTACTTCTTTCGTAGACACGTGGTTTATCAAAACTACGTGTTAACAGAGTGGAGCAAGTGGAGCTAGATCATATTTTTATCAACCAATAATTATTCCTACCCATATGAATATACAAATAATCTATTAAACAATAGGTATAACCCCTGAGGGACTACGGCTCGCTAAAGATGATATAGTAATGAATCAATGAAGAGAAAAACTATGCATCATTTCAAAGCATGGCTCATTCTTGTAATCTTCTCACTTTCAATTCCAATTGCTGGGATAACTGTTGGCACTTTAGTTTCACATAGTTATGAAAAAAAATATGAAGAAATAATAACTGAAAGCATAAAAAAAAGTAGCGGTACTGATATCTCGAATAACAATGAAGTTTTAGAGAAAATCAAACTTGACAACATTTGCACTGAATCCGGCCTAAATCAGGAATTAGTTAATGCTTGCAACGAATACACCCCAATCACTTATTTACGTTATTATTCAATCCTAGCATTGGCATTTGCAATCGGTGCAATCGCATTAGTAACAATGATCAGCAAAATAGCGACAAAAAACAGAAAAGCACTTTTTTATTTATTCAGACCAGGGCTTTTTTTGTCTCAATTAATTTCTGCAATTCTTGTAGTATCAAACGCAGCAATTATCATCACCAGCATATATTATGCTGAATCATTTTATATTGGAAGAATCCATGTTTACCTTATAGGGATTCTCGGAGTAGTAGCCGCATATGCTTCATTTGTAGTCTGCATCAAAGCACTTACGCCTATAAAAATCGCAGAAACTAGAGTAATGGGAAAAATATTACCGAAAGAAGAATATCCAAAAATATGGGGGTACGTTGAATCAATAGCAAAAAAAGTAGGCACAACACCACCAAATAATATCATTACTGGTATAGAGCCAAACTTCTTTGTAACGGAATCAAAAATTATCTGCCTCGATGGCGAGGTGAATGGAAAAAGCATATATCTATCGTTGCCATATTGCAGAGTCTTAACCACAACTGAACTAATGGCCATAATTGGTCATGAAATGGGGCACTTCATTGGTGATGATACCGCATGGAGTACGAAATTTTACCCTATCTACAGGGGCTCAATAGACACTATCTACACCTTATATTATTCGTCTAACTCCGAAAAAAGTAATAATAACGGCCTAATTCAAATTGCCCTTCTCCCAGCCCTTCAGTTTATGAATTTCTTTATCACATCCTTTGAAAAAGCAGAAAAAGAGATTGGCAGAGAACGAGAAATTAATGCTGACAACATTGGTGTCAAAATCACATCTCCACTGAATATGGCGAAAGGCCTTTTAAAGGTTCACGCATATTCAAGCGCGTGGGAATTTACTCAAGAAAAAATGAAAGAATCATTACTTAATGGAAAACAAATTATAAACGTATCAACATTTTTTTCAACAGTATGTGGCGCCCTTCCAGCCGATTATCTAAAAGATGAAATCGGCAACACGAAAGCATCACATCCAACAGACAGTCACCCACAATTATCTATACGCCTGACCTCAATTGGCGTTGAGCTATCCACGCTATATGCTTACGGGCTCACCACACCAACATCTGATATCGCCATCGAATTATTTAGCGACCCAACTAAGCTTGAAGAAGCGTTATCTGAAGCAGCGCATTATAGACTTATGCAAATGGGCTATACCCCAACAAAATCAGACAGTAGTGACAATAAAATTAACCCGGAAGAAAATAAACATGACTGACTTCAATGAGTATTACATGGTGATTGCACTTGCTGTTAGGGAAAGAGCTAATTGCATAGGAAGGAAAGTAGGCGCAATTATCGTGAAGGACAACAGGATCATAGGAACAGGTTATAACGGAACCCCGGAAGGAATGCAAAACTGCGAAGATGGCGGCTGCATTAGATGTAAAAAATATCGCAAAAAAAGCCAGTCCTACGATAAATGCATTTGCGTCCATGCGGAACAAAATGCAATGGTTACGGCTGCTCGCTTTGGTCATAGCATACAATTTTCAACAATCTATACAACTTTACAACCTTGTTTTACCTGCACAAAAGAATTTCTGCAAGCAAAAGTAAAGTCAGTTTACTACTTAGAAGAACTAGATAAACCAACAGATGCTCACGAAAAAACAGAAGAAGAGAAAGATTTTGATGAGCAGTATCATATATTGATCAACCGATTTGAAAAACATCCAACCAAAATAGATAAGAACATGTTGGTTGACAGCATAAATAATATAAAAGATTATTTAACAAAATAAATAGTAATGCCTTTCGCTATTATTTCTAAGGCTAGGTCTCGCATACCTTCTCCTTTGGGGGCGTTGTTGAATAAATCGGAGATGCTCTGTGAAGCACTCGGTGTAACCGAGCCGCGACCGGTAGGGAGTCACATGAATCTGATAAACGATGGTGTGGAACAATGCAACATTTATAGCGTTAGAAGGCAATCTAATATCATAAAGTAAGAAATTTCAGCTGAAAGTTATAGTGCAGTGACGCTCCCTTACGGTCGCGGCTCGGTTACACCGAGTGCTTCACAGAACATTTCCGATTTATTCAACAAGCCTCCTTCGGGAGAAAGTGCCCGACAGGGCGGATGAGGGGAGGGATATCAAAATGCAAAAATCTCACTCGATGGATTTGCCTTACGGTTCATAACACCAGCAGAAGCTGCAACGGCACGCAACGGTTCCCGCTTATTCAGACATTCTGCAGAAGCGGGGAACATCAATTTTTCTAGAATTAAAATTACTCTCTTAATTGCAACTCGTTTAAAGATTGCGGTTTCTCATAATACAAAACAATCTCTCTGCCTTTATACTTTATTTTAATAGAGCTTTTTTTCTTTTCAATGAAATTGTAGTCAGTTTTTGGATAAAGAATTGTGCAGGAACTTTTATTTTCATCCAGATAAAATTGATCAGCATCTGCTTGTCCATTCTTTTGGTTGAAATTTTTAGAAACAATTTTACGAGCAGCATTGATCTCGTCTTTATATCCACCACTACTGCCGCTATATATAGTATCGTAATAAAGTAAAAATGGAGGATGCTTTTTATCAAATCGCCCTGAATTAATGATGAAAAAAACATTCCTTTTTAGATAGACTTTGGCTTCAAATTCATAAAGCTCCTGCATATAAGAGCGGGTAGTCAGTTGATCTAAGGTAACTCGTTTAGCAAGCTTTTCTGCTTCCCTCTTAATTTTAATAAATGCCTCCTCACCAAAATCAAGCTTATTATAAGCATCAAAATCTTGAACTAATTTAATATAATAATCGTATTTTTTCCGATTTTTTCCAGATTTAATATAAACACTATTAACTAATTCGCTTTGAAAATTTCTGATAAATTCATCTTTCCCTATACGACCAAAATGGGGAACTGTCGTTAAAAAAGAAAAAGCCGCACGATCCAATTCATTTCTTGCGCTTTTATCGCAAAAAAACCAGTTTTTTAAAAACCATACTAAAAAAGGTATAATAATACCTACAAGGTAAGATAATTTTTCCAGTGTCATCCATCCGATTAGATTCATAGCTAATTCACTAAAATCTCTCATACTGCATTTCGCGAATGCTTATGGTGCTTCAATAATTTCGCATGTCCTGCATGTTTTGGCTGTTTTTTTACATACCCCATTAAAACCTTATCAATACGAGTTTGCCAACCTGTCCCCATACTTTTAAAGTAGTTTACTACTTCAGGACTATAGCGCACTGTGACAGATACTTTTTTGGGACTCTTTTGTAAGCCGCGCTCACCCGGTTTACGCTTTGGTAATGCAGCTAGAAGTTTTGCTGGTAAAACCTCTCTAGCTGGTCGCATAGCGCTAATGTCCTCCCTCTTCAACTCCCTAACATGCCCAGATTTATTGGTCAGCGGTTTCTTTTTCATATCTTTTTACCTCTCGTGAATTAGCTTTTCGAAAACTGATAACTCGCACACCTTTATCAATAGGAGTAAAACAAATCACGTGCAGCCTGTTCTTTAAATACCCAAGAGCAATAAATCGTTTTTCGGGATAATCTTTTCGAATATCTTCGATGTAACTCGCTGTCTCCCAATCGAATTCTGCAGCTTCAGCAAAAGACAATTGGCGATCATTTATATTTTTGTCAGATTTTTTGGGATCAAAATCAATTTTCATTATTTAATTGTAGTTACAGATAAATAAAAAGTCAAGTTGATTATGATAACCAAATTCAGTTTTTTATTATCCCATCTATTTGATTACAATGAATAAAAATAAATATTCCTCCCCCTCATCCGCCCTGTCGGGCACCTTCTCCCAAAGGGGCGTTGTTGAATAAATCGGAAATGACGTTACCGAGCCGCGACCGGCAGGGAGTCACATGAATCTGATAAACGATGGCGTGGAACAATGCAATATGTTTATCGTTGCGCTATGATTTTATCATAAAGTAAGAAATTTCAGCTGAAAGTTATAGTGCAGTGACGCTCCCTCACGGTCGCGGCTCGGTTACACCGAGTGCTTCACAGGGCATTTGCGATTTATTCAACAAAACTCCCGGAGGAGAAATCCGACCATGCGGATGAGGGTTCGTATCTGTTACCTGAAATCTATATAAATCTATCCAAATATACTCACTATGGATAGATTTGTGCGGGAATTTAACGCTAAATCTGCTTAGGTAAGTTTAAAGGAACGGAAGGAAAAAGAAATATCAAACAGCAATGTTGATGATGCCACAGAAGAACAACAAGGAATAAAAAGCTAAAAAAATCTTATTCGGTGGATTCGCCTTGCGGCTAATCCACCTTATCATTTCTGACTACCCTATTTTTACAGATATCCGCGCTGCGGAGGAGAAGATCTTTTTGAAGCAGCATCAATATCGTTGGCAGGTCTCATCACAGACATACCTGCTACTGAAGGCAATAATACCGGTTCGCGAGAAAATGCTGCTGCTCGGCTTCTGCTTGTATCCGTTCGTCTAAGCCCTGCTATTTGGGGTGCACTAGCATCTGTTGCATTTCTTGCTTTCGCTAAACGGGCAACAGTCTCTTTCTGAAATGGTTGGAATATCTTTACCGCGCCAATCATGTGTTCAATGTTCCCATATTGTGTCTCCAACAAAAGACACTGTATTTTCATATTCACAGAAATCGGATTCTCTCCTTCTCCACTCAGCTCTTCAACCATGCGATCCGTATAATTACTGTAGTCACAAGAATGTCTAAAATAAGCTGCCGCCAATCGATCAATTTCTTCAAGTTGACTATCAGTCAATTCATCCTTCGATTGTATTTCATTCCACAAGACATCAGAATGGCCACGCCCAGCAGCACTCAGCGTATCATAGTCCGCTACTAATTTTTGAATCTCTACAAAATCCACCTCGACTTTTTCAATCGCACTTTTAATAACATTCGCTTCTTTTGATAATTGATCCAACATCACATACGATACCCACTCCGCTATACAAGCAGTGCGGTCGGCGGGGGTTGATTCGGGTTTTTTGATAATTCTATTCGCTTTTTTTAGATATTCTTTTTCTTTATCAAGAACAGCATCGAATGCTCTGTATGCGTCAGCCATCAGTGTCGTAGAAGTACAGTATTCCTTATTAAGAGCAGATACTTCATCTTTTAAGCGTTGTTTACCTTGCTCTCTTAGTGGGCGCCATACCATAATCAAATTATTCCCAAAAATTCCGCATTCTTTATCGGACTCCAGAGAAAGAGATCTGAAGTCGTCGATTTTCTTCTCCAAAGTGCTCAACTCGTTTTTTAATTCTTTCACTGCTTGAGAAAAAGTCTCAGCATCTGAATAATCGCGATCTACGAATTGAAGCACCTTATCATGCATTGTGTGAAAAGCAGGCGCAACAGCAGCATAAGCAACATCTGTTGCTTCTTTTTTTCCGTCAAAAACAGGGAAAGACACCCCTGGTACACATGCTGTAATTTGATCGCATATATTCTGTAAGCGTTGACTAAACATAACTCCTCCTTCCATACAATAATTTTATGACTTCTATCAATTTAATTCCCTCCTAGAATTAAAATGGAAGGAAAGATGCGTATACAGAGCTATCGAGCTTAAGCGAATGTGGCATCACTAGCGCTTCTTCTATAACCATAATAAAAGTAATACGTCGTGCAGAATTTTACACGACACAGCGAGTAATGCAACAAAAAAATACCAAGCAGGGTTGATACGATAAAAAATCGCCCAACTTCATGAATAGATAAAGATATTGTTTGTCAAATAATATCTTAACACCCTTGGGTAAGCACAAAAGTGCACCTACCCACAGACCACATTACATATGTGGAGTAGGGGCAGGACCTGCGCCACCTTGTGCTGCACGTTCTTTAAGCTCCTTAGTCTTTCTGGTTATATCGTCAAGTTTTGGCAGCAAATCATTCTTTACTAGTCTACTCTTATTTAATAAGTCAGTTCTGTTTTCTTCTTGTTTGGCTGCACCACCTTGCAAATTAGCTGGCGCGGTTTCAACAAAACCATCCATAGCTTCTATACGCTTCTTCAAATTGCCTAGCCCCTTTCCAGTAACACCAACTAACCCCAACATAGAATCGCTTATCCGTTTAATTTGACGCTCTTTCTCGCTTTCATCCACGCTGACCTTAGTACCATCCACCCATCCCTGCAATTCTTTTTCAGCTTCGCCTAAACGGTTCACAGCTAGCTGCAATGCGGTACAATCTGCTTCTAACTCTTGCATTTTACCGGTCACAGCAGCTGGGCTGGTTAAATCTGCTTCTAGTTTGTCAGTATCTTCAACTGCTTTATTAGCCACTACATCTGCCCCGTTGACAACTGATTTATCCAGTTGAAACTCCTCTAATGCCACAGCAACTGGTCGCGCCTGTGAGCCGCCTTCTGCTGGAGGAGCCGGTTGCCCTTCTGGCGCATCTTCTATTGGAATACCACCTGTCCCTACTAACGGCGGCGCCCCTCTGCTCGGAATATCAGACCCGGCCGCCACAGCTGTAGGCACTACTGCTCCAGCACCCGCAGGCGCTTTGCCTGCCCGCTCCGCTGCCGCCTTCTCCGCTGCCGCCTTCTCCGCCGCTGCCTTCTCCATCGCCGCAGCTCTTTCTTTATCCTTCTCTGCCCTAGCTTTTACCGCTGCATCGTCTGCTTCTTTCTTTTGCTTGTCCTTCTCAGCTTCTGCTTTCTTTTCTTGCTTTAATTTTTCTTGTGTCTCGTTGTATTTACCACTGTATTCCAATATCTCCCTCTGCAAGAAATCAGCGTCTCCTGGTGAGTCCTGCGTATGTCTCACAAGAATCGCTTGGCCATGCGCATCTAAATTAAACGGCAAACCATATTCTTTCGCTAACTCTAAATGCACCCGCATCTCAGCTATTTTCTCTTTAATCTGATAATCAACCAAATTATTAGGATCCGGTAGCACAAGTCTCGGCATGCTAACACCACAGCTAATCGCATGCTCATACACCACCCGCATCGATTTCTTGTAAGCTTCATTCACAACCATTCTACCAAGAATACGGCTCGTTCTGAAAATCTCTACGCGCGGCACAGCATACAAAAGAAATGAATCGTCCTTCTGCTTGATGACTCGCACTTTATGGTAAATGGTGTTCGAATGACGCGTCGTGTCTTTTAATGCACCGTCTGCGTCTCTTTTGTATTTTGCTAATCTCTTTTGATAATGCTCATGATCTTCAAGCGTCATGAATAAACCATCTTTTAATCCCGATGGCTCCTTCCTCGTCGATACCGCATACATCGCACTTTCCGATGCATCAGGCAACTTTTGGTCTGACCCTTCTCCACTCATGGTGTTAACATAAAGAGGCCAGGTAAGATTACCCTTCTTCTTACGATAGATCTCCGCTAACTTGTCTTGAATCGCTTTGATTTGGCGCTCTTCTTCATTTCGCTTCTCTTGTTCTTGCGCTTTCTCAGCGTCTTTACGAGCCGCTTCCGCTTTCGCGTCCTCAGCTTTTTTAAGATCCGCTTCCGCTTTCTTCTTCTGCGCATCTGTCATACCAGCGCCTGAGCTGCTCGAACTCACAGGAGTTGCAGGAGTTGTAGGAGTTGCAGGAGTTGCAGGAGTTGCAGGGTTTCCCACGCCAACGCCAACAGCACCCTCTTTTCTACTATCTGTCATATATAACGTCCCCTCAGTTTTAGGCCTCTATATCAAGTATTAAGCCTATTTTTTGATCTATAATATTTCTATTGTATCCTAAATAGCTTATGGAATTCTTAAATTCACGACCGGTTTAACTCTGTTTAGAAGATTTTGTCGTATAAACCAATAAATCCTCCTGCGTAGGGGTAAAATTGATAACTTCCAATGGGTTACCGTGTTTATCGCCTAACAGTTGGATTTCTACCCAAGCAGCTCGGGTTAGCTTATCAAACCCCACCAATTGAACCGTCCATTGGCGACGATACAGCTCACGCGCCACCACCCTGGCTGTCTGCAACCCGTCTTCTACCGTACGCTCGTGGGAAAAAAGCTCCTTAGGGCAGGCTACAATACAGCTACCGCGGTCAAAAATAAGGTAATGTGGGCTGATTCCTTCTAAGTCCAATCGTATCAATTCTCCAGGCGGATTCAAATCAAAAGCATTCCAGGCTTTTAATACGCCCCAACGTTCCAATAGATAGGAAACATCCACCGCACTAATTGGCCTATCTAGCAATTCAGCCAGTTCAGGCACAGGCAGTTTGAGCTCTAATGCCTCCCATACTTGCGCTTTTAATTTATCCAAGTGATTCGGCTCAGTGGTTGCCACCAAACTTGGCCTGACCGTTAACGTAAACTCTGTTTGCGTCTTGATATCACTGCCCCGCACAGTAGCCGTTATCACAATCACGTACTGACCCGCTGTGTTTTTAGCAGGGATACCCGTGATTAATCCATTCTCCGTACAAATTAAGCCCGCCGGTAACGCGCCGCCATCTTTCAACTCACCACCAAACACCAACGCGCCTCTGTCGCAGGCGCTCATATAACCACACATGTCCAAAGGCCCAAAAGCAGCTTGCTCATGCACAAACTGGGGCGAAATCTCAATAATAAAAACAGGTTGCTCCATGGTGACACCTTAGCAAAAGGATTGCATTTGTTCGATAAAGTATATCTCAGAATCAGGGGGAGAGGAATGATAAAGAATAAGGGCATGCCGCGTTTGCAAGAGATTTGCTATTCAATATCTCACATCGGTCTTACATATCAGCTTCACGCGCTTCACTTTAACGTTGGCGCTGTGTTCGAGACACTTGGTCTACGCCGCCCTTGTTCTCCAAATAGGCCTTCTGTATTTTGTGTGACCCCGCTTGGGACTGGTTGGGGTACATCTGGTGTGTTGCTGGATGCTGACGTTGTTGCTGTGTCCGGGGCACTTTCCCTTTCTTGTTGCACTACACCGCTGCTGAGTGGGTTGTCTATATTCGGTGGAGCTGGTTCTGGAAGTGAAACAACCTCTGGCATCGGATTTGATTTTGGTGTTTGCACACCTGGATTGACGTCGACTGGAGCCATGGAAAGGGGCGGCACAACTGCTGAAAACGGCGCTTGGCTAGATGTTATGCTTTCTGTCGATAACGGTGCTGTGGATACTCTATTATCATTACCTAGTCTTTTTGATTGAAGCGCAGCGGCAATCGCTTTAATTTCTGCGATATCTTTTTCAGCTTCGTGAAGAATCTGGCGTGTAGCGGTAGCCAGAGCCTCAACTCTGCGAATATGGACATCTTCAGCTGTCTTCATATGACATCTAATATCAAATTTCCTCGAAAACTCTGACCCATCCACATCTCCTCTAGATAATTGTCGAAAAAAATCAAGTATGTCGGATTTTTTCTCTAAAAGACGGAATGTCTCTTCAGCAAGCTTTTTATCTAGCACTTTCTCCCTATCTGGGTGCGATTTTAATTCTTGCGTACGGTATGCTTTTTTCACAGCTGCTACACTTACACGACCATTTTCCTTAACATTAATCAGCCCTAATGTAAGGACGAGATAATCACAAATACCAGTACCAGGAACTACCTCAAAAGATAAGCCTTCGTCACCTGTAATATCTACTGAGCGTGAAATCTCAACATCTTTTTTCGAATCAGAGAATCGCTCCTGACTATTATCACCACAAGCAACCATGCTATTCTCTTTTAGTGCCGTATCACTTACTTCAGTAGCATTAGCTACATGAGGACTGCTTCGCCTTAGATCATCATTTACCCCTTCTATGTTTCTTTGCCCCCGCTCTATCGATGGGCTTACAACAAGCGTTCTTTGTGTTTTTGGCTCTCCAAACCACCATTTTTCTATACGAAACACCACATAAGCTGATAGGGGCGATATTGCAGTCGCAATGACGATATTCATAATATAGAACAATACTGCATTGGCTGCTGACGCACCAACGAATGTCGTCGCTGCTGGTATCGCAACTGGGGCAATAAAAATAAAAATAAGTAGCAAAATAAAAAGTATAATACCAAAATAAAATCCACGAGATCTAAAAAAACCTCCAGTATAGCCAATATTAGCTGGCAAGTCTTTTCCTGAAGATTCCCCTGATCTCTGCTCTTCTAATCCTATTGCTGTTTCAGGCATGCCTCTTTACCTCTTTATCATAAAACGGTTAGCTTTTTTATTAAAAAATACGTTTAAAACACCCGTGGTAATCGCAAAAAGCACATTTACCACGGATTACAGAAACAAACTATCCAGTAGAACTCTGCCCAGGCGCTAACACCGTCGATGCATTTGAAGCACTGCGTCTACGTTGTTCCCCTCCAAATAGGCCAGTTGCGTTTGGTGTGATCGTGCTTGGCACAGGTTCAGGCGATATATTTGACGGAACCACGCTTGATGCTGACTGAGGTGGTGGACCTGCCACATTGTCGAGTACTGCTGCGTTTGAGGCGCTCTCTCTATGTTGTTGCGCTATACCGCGGTTAGATGAGCCATCTACGCTCGGTGGAGCTGCAGCTGAGTTTGGAACCGAAGTCTCTGGCGCTGAACCTACCCTCGATGCTTGTACCTCTGGATTAGCATCAGCTTTAGAATCCTGTGACTGCTCATGTAGCGTTTTAAGATCTGCAAAGTCAGTCTCCGCCTTAGCAACACGTTTATCCGCTTCCTCAACGCGTTTATCCGCTTCCGCAAAGCGTTTATTCGCTTCCGCAGCGCATTTATCGGCTTCCGCAGCGCGTTTATCCGCTTCCATAGCGCGTTCATCTGATCTCGCAGCCTGATTTCTAGCTTCTTCAAGCGCAGCTTGAGCTTCTTGAAGACGATGACGAGCATCTTCGTCAGCATTATGTCTTGTAGCAGACACCCCAGCTCCATTATCCGAGACCCCAGCAGCACTAGCTGCAGGTACGCTAGTTGCAACTTCAGCTTCAGGTTTCTGACCCAAAACAATTTCTTCATAGCTTTCCGCTCTAGCCGTAATCACTGTTCTTATAGCGTCATGTTCCTTGATCACCTCTGCTACCAATTGTTGCCCTATATGCATAAATTCTCTCAACTCTCTAGTTTTTTCTTCATCGTCCGTCACTTTTATTTTAGCGCCCGTCATATGTGAGTCTAACGCACCAATTTTTGAATATAACTTGGCCAGCCTCGGGTGCTCTTTATTCAAGAGATCTGCCATGCGATTTATTTTGACATATAAGGCATTATTAATGTAATAAAGCTCCCGATTCATTTCAGCCTTCTCTTCTTCGAAAGGCTCTTTGTGATATCTATTACTGTATTCTGTATCAATGACTACTAGCGCATACATCAAATGCGAGAAAAAATGTTCTACTGCCAGTATCCCTTCCTTAGCCTTTTTTCTTGTTTTACTCCTGATCGTTCCCCAAGGAATACGAGGTTTGTTGGTATAACAAGGCATTAAAACATCCTGATAAATACGCTCATGTATTGAGTGATAAAATGACAGTGTAGATCTATCTTTTAATTTGAGATATTTACCTTCTACTGTATCCTCTGATCGGTTGAGTATCCCTTGAATCCTGTAAGGAAACTTTAAATCATCATGCTCATTGAGTATTCGTTGCACTTTTCGGGAAAGTTGCGGATCCTGCCACCCATTGAGTATTTCTTGAACTTTTTGAGGGAATTCTGGGTCATCCCACCCATAAAATACAGGTACCGGCTGAGCAGAAACAACGCCTGGCGCACCAGCAGGGCCATCATCACAATCAAAATCATCATCTATACGCACTACTGTAGGGTTGACTGCAGGCGTCTTACCCTTTCCTGAATTTCTATTTGTCGCTTGTTGTGTATGGGATCTCGGTAAAGACATACTTTTATCTCCTATTTTCAACGTAACACTAACGTTTTTTAAAAAATCTCGACTCCATTGATCTGCAAAGGCATTAATTGTCGTGCTTTCTGTTTCATACCCAGGCAGTGAGTCCAGACAACATTGAAGTAAACCCAGTCGTAGTTTCTGTATTTGTTCTCTAGCTTCCCTGGGATTACTGTGCTTTATATGAATATGCAACCTTAAGCCAACCACTGCTTTTGTGGCAACATAACGATAAAGCGCCTCTCGCTGACTACTTCCATAGCGATGGAAACAAGCAAGTAATTTACTCGCTTTATATACATCATAAGCCCTCGCTACTCCCTCCAGCATGCTAATTGCTATGCTAGCGAGAGGTACAGCTTGTGCTACAGCGCTGACCGCTTCTCGCGTCACATGAAAAAGTTTTTTCAATAAATCTAGAAAGAGCTTTTGAAGAGATGAAATAATTAAGTTTGTCGTTTCAAGAATTTTGGCAAAACTGCTATACACAACACCCTTAGCACGCAAAAATATCTCTTCATAACATTGTTCTAAATAACTGACTAAATCGTTACGCAGATCGGTTAGTAGGGTGATGTCCCGATCTCCTCCAGGCTCTGCTTTCAACCTCTTCATCTCAACGTCCATCATGTTAATCTTTTCAGTCAGATCTCCTGTTGGTTCGTTCGAAGGAGGCATCACAGATCTGTCCATCCTTGCGCTCAACTCATCTATTGCTGCACCAGCTTGAACAACTACCCCTTCCAATACAACCACACGCGTAGCGAGGGGACAGTCATGTACTGCATCGCGCCTCCCAGGACCAGGATTTGAATCCTCTTCACTAGAAAATTCCAGGCCATGCCCATGCCCCATTCCTCCCTTTAAACGATCCCTTTTTCCCACAGCTTCTCTCCTAGCAACGACCCTTGGATCTGTAAAGAGATCACATGAATAGGTCTGAATGTGCGCATTATACACGAATTAACGGGATTGTCTGTACGAGATCGACTACAGATGTTGTAAGAGATTTGCTATTTGATGCTTGATGCTTGATGCTTGATGCTTGATGCTTGATGCTTGATGCTTGATGCGCTTCCCTCCCCTCATCCGCCCTGTCGGGCACCTTCTCCCAAAGGGGGCTTTGTTGAATAAATCGGAGATGGCGTAACCGAGCCGCGACCGTGAGGGAGCGTCGCATGAATCTGATAAAAGCTGGTGTAAAACAATGCAACATTTCTACCGTTAAATGGCACCTTAATATCATAAAGTAAGATATTTCAGCTTAAAGCTATGGGA
>Ga0310813_10001066_pt1 | contig 16639 bp, 16 predicted proteins | sample YN3metagenome_FD_203086 | JGI IMG/M metagenome (GOLD analysis project Ga0310813, IMG submission 203086) | Soil microbial communities from experimental microcosm in Duke University, North Carolina, United States - YN3 | ecosystem: Engineered > Artificial ecosystem > Soil microcosm > Unclassified...
CAGGAGCGGCAAAGCATTCAATCTCCCGCACTGTGACTCCAAGTTGTTTCTCGTATCTGCCTGGATCGCCCCAAAAGCTGATCGGTATCTGATCATCGGGTACGTCTTTGAACTTTCGAAAGCGTTCTTCAAGTGACTCAATCAACAGGTCTCGGGGAGCGATTAACTGGTTTACAACGGGTCTTGCTCGGTAGCCAAACATTGGAGGCTTAACCCATGTGTTTATGCCCCAGCGGTTCAAATCGTAAGCAAAGCGGCGTAAGGGTGGTCTATGTGTTCTGAAGTGCGAGGGTGAATACAAAACATCGTCTTCTGCTGTGGCGATGTAGGGCGTTGTCGCTTCTTTGGCGCCGATCAAAAGTTGGCGATAGATGTTCAGGTGTGAGCGGCCTATTTCTCCGACGCAGATGTTTTTAGCACCAGCGTATATGAGTTGATCGCGCTCATGGGGCGGCTTCTGCGAGACGCTGATGATCGGAATGTCTTTGGCTGCCCGCAGCAGGCAGTATTTCGTGTTGAGCAGAAACCGAGGGTTAGATTCCTCGAGCCAGTCTGATGTGTAGTAGATGATCGTCAGATCGTTCTTCATTTCAGTTGTCCCCTTCTTATCTTGTGACCGCACGGGTCTCCATGTGGTCTTTCAGCGACGGTTAGACTTTCTTGAAGCGGGCATACATAGTCTTCTCTTCTGCGATCACAAGTATCTCTCCTACAAGCTCAAATCCTACCCCCTCAACCAGTGCTTTCAACTCTTCGGGAGTCCATTCGACATAGTGATACTTATCAGTCAATTTCCCGTCAGCCCGCTTTGGTGGAGTAGAGATATACAAAGAGCCGGATGTGACCCTTCTCGCCTCTCTGAGAGCCTCTAAGGGCCGTTCAAAGTGCTCCAGCACATCTGCCATAAGTGCCGCTTCGAACAATCCATCAGGATAAGGAATTTTGTACGCATCCATCAGCGAAACGCAGACTCCCTTTTCTCCTGCTAATCGAACCGCTTCTATCTCATTGTCGATGCCATAGGCTTTCTTCCCGGCAGCACAGAGCAACGAGGTAATCTTTCCGTCTCCAGCGCCAATGTCGAGGATAAAGGATTCTTCGATCCACTGGACGACTCGATCAGCATGGCGACGGTACTTGGTGCCACGCTCATAATCGCGCCAGTGATACGCACCTTTTTGGGAATACTTCGGGAAGTACATCAGACGAGCCATTCGCCGCGTGCTGTATCGTCTGCGTGTTCAGCTAACTGTGATCCCCGCTGCTCCGTGCGGAAACTCTTAAACGCTTCTAGGATTGTGGTAGCGAGCGGGCCTTTTGGTAAGCACCTATCATCATAGGAATCATCTTCTATAGGCCGGATGAAGGCCACAGAACTGCGGCCTCCCTTATAGGTTCGTTCGCGGAAGTTGGGCGGCATTACACTTAGATTTCCAATTGGTAATCCGTTCCGCTCTTTGGTGCGCTCCCAAATCGTGAAGCCCTGAACTTTGAGTCCCGCGAACAGTCCGTCATCAAAGCGCAGTTCGCAATCAGCCAGCTTTCGCCTGTCGTGTGACAATATGTCTACAAATGCTGGCGGTTTTCCTTTGTCGTTCCACGTGAATTTTATTTCCATGTCGCGTCCCCTTCTCTCTAAACTCTACTGATAATACTCTGCCGGCCATCCCGGCGGCTGAAATTGTTGAATCAGGCTTCGGAAGGATCGTGTCTGCTTGGCCCATCCCGTCTCATCCGTCAGCCACTTCCGACTAAACGCCTGCGCCTTTTGTTCTTCCTCAGAAGGCATTGAATAGCCTCTTTTGGGCTTGTGCCAATGAGAATAAAAACAACCCTTGTGAGTCAATACTTGGCCGCCTGAAAGCCACGCCTTAAGCGCCACCTCGAGCATTTCCTTCCAGAACGAGCCATAGTTTGCCTCGTCCATCAGATCAAGCTCATAGAAGTATGCACGAGGCATGAACCACGCGCTTCCCTGCGCCAGCATGGTCGGGCTGATTGTGTCGTGTTGTAGGTCTTTCGCCCTTTGTTCCCATACTCGCCCTTTGAGACCGCCACCATTGCCATCCGGTGCTGACAGGTATTCGTAGTCCACTGGCGGTCGTCCATCTTCGATGATGGCCCACTTCTCAGGATCCAAGCGATAACGTCGTGGGACCATCACGGTACGGCTGGGGCAGTCTCGCTTCAAGGTGTCGTCAAACTGCGGGCTGACCATAACGTGAGCATCCAGCTTGCAGAGGAAGTCGCCGGACGCAATGCTCGACATCTGGTTTATCGATCCCCGCATCCCGTGTGGCTGTCCGTGGTGAACTGTGATGAGTTTCCCCGGAAAGCGATCTGCCAGCGCGTCCCAATTATCCGGCCACCATCCCTCTAACGCACATATCACTTCGATATCTTTGGAGCAGTTGGCGAAGATTGATTCGACGGTTTTGGCTAAGTATGGTTCATTGCGGGCGGGGATTAAGAAGCTCGTCTTTTGCATAGCTCACGAAGCAGATGGACTCGCAGAAGTTGACGATGAAGGCGAGGCCGAAGGACTTGGACTCGCGCTCGGGGTTGACGATGGACTTGAACTCGGACTCGGTGAACTGCTCGGCGTCGACGAAGGTGATCCGCTCGGGGATGAACTCGGAGAGCGACTTGGACTCGACGATGGTGAACGGCTGGAACTCGGACTGGAACTGATATCCGGATCTTCTGCTTTGGGTCGAATCGCCAGCGTTACTTCATCAATTTGGGTAACAAACCTTCCTGATGATGTTTCTCGGATTACAGCGTCGTAATAGATGTTTGGAGCGATTAATTCACCTGGAGCCCAGCGATAGTGACATTGACCGGGAGTAGCAGTCTGGTCATCGTTGGTCATTGTGACCTTTTTGACCATTGCTCCGTTGGGTAAGTAGCGCCAGCGTAATGTGACAGTGAAGCCAGTTAAGGTGATCGTGGTGCCGTTTTGGTCACGGCAGACCACGCTCAAGATTGAATTTGTGTCACCCGCTACGAAGTCGATGGCTTAGTCCTCCGATCCCGGTTGTAGCTGTTTTGCGAAGGTTTGTTGCCGCTTGGTTTCCTTCGCCATACGGCGCTCGTAGTCTCGTTGTCGACGCTCAGCCTCTTTAGCCTCGAACTTCTGAATGGCGTCGTACTTGTAATCCCTGTCGCTGTAGATTTCCGTCAGACGGAACAGCACGAAGATTGGATCAAGATACTCGTTGCACTGAACGCACATAACCGTGCGTCCTTCCTCGTCAATCTCGAAACTGTGGTGTTGGCACTTTGAGCGAGGCTTGACCGTGAGCACGTCGCCATTGTCACGTGGTTTGAACTTTACGAGATTGTCAGCCATCGCGCCGCATGTTAGCCGAAATCGTTCTATTGCGGAACATTAAATTCCCCACCGCCTTCATGCTCTATCGCAAACCCTGTGATTTCATGCTTTGACTCAAGGGTGAAGTAGGTTGGTCTGACTCGCGCATGTGGTAGCCAGGCGTCGTCTTCTGGCGGCCCCTCACTCGCTGATGCAGACGAACTTGGAGATGTCGATATTGAACCGCTCGGACTGGCAGAGGGTGAACTACTTTCACTCCCTGACGGCGAACCGCTCTCAGATGCGCTCGGGCTACTGCTCGGAGACGCACTCTCACTGCCCGAAGGTGAAGAACTTGGAGAGGCTGACTCAGATCCCGATGGTGAAGCCGACTCGCTAGCCGAAGGACTGGTGCTGGGAGAACTACTCACGCTCACACTCGGAGAGGCTGAGATGCTGGCGCTTTCTGAGGCTGAGGGAGAGGCGGATGGACTGCTTGACGGTGAGGCGCTCGGACTCGGGGACGCTGAAGATGACGAACTCGGAGAAGCAGACGGGCTGCTACTGGGCGATGCCGATATCGACGCGGATGGACTCGCGGACGGGGACGCCGACGCGCTCGTACTCGGACTGGCACTCACTGAACTGCTTGGCGAAGCCGAGGGCGACGCTGAAATGCTCGCTGAGGGACTCGAAGAAGGCGAGGCCGAAGGACTGCTCGATGGACTCGGTGACGAAGATGGTGAGGCGCTCACGCTTGAACTCGGGCTGGCTGAAGGGGAAGCAGACGGTGAACTGCTGGGTGAAGCTGACGGACTTGCTGAAGGCGATGAGCTGGGGCTGGGACTCGAACTCGGGCTCGCTGATACGCTGCTCGAGGGAGACGCTGAAGGGCTGGCACTCCGACTGCTCGACGGACTCGCGCTCAGCGACGATGAAGGTGAGGCAGACACTGACGCCGACGGGCTTGCGGAAGGTGACGCGGAGACACTCGCAGACGGGCTTGCGCTTGGAGATGCTGACGGAGAAGCACTGGCCGATATGGCCGTAATGTCAATCTCCATCGCGTGCGAGCAAAACTGTGTCGATTGAGCCGCCCCAAAGGTGATCGTCGTGCCAGTAAAACCCGAAGCTCGAGAAGCGGACTCTAACGCGACTGTATCGTTTGACTGGCTGGTATCAAGTATCTCAGTCCAGTTTGTTGGTGGTGTGGTGGTTGTATCCGCACTTCCCAGCGCAACTAAGGTTCCGTTTGTAGTAATCGCTGCCTGATTAAGAGTCGGCGCCGCTGTTCCTGCCGCTTGGTTGTTTTCCGATCCTTTGCTGCGAACACAATTCGCGCCCAGCTTGCTGACACCGGTGCAGGGGACAACGTGGATCGTGCCTGAGGTATTCGATCCCGTGGCTACCGTGATGACTGTCGACGTCGTGTTCGCCATCAACGCGGTGCGAATGAATACCGACATGCGGTAGTTCAGCCCCGCGATCGCGAAGTTCATCACGTCGATGCGGTCATAAGTCCCTGAGCCATTGTTATCTGAACAGGTAGGGGTATCGTTGGCGTTTGCCGCGACACAGCAATAGACGACTACCAGATCGCCTACGGCGGGTGTGAAGGTAGCGGTACGGTCACCAGTGCCAGAGGATGCGCCTCCCGAGGCTACGCCGGCTGTTCTGACTGCAAAGGCCATTTAGAACTCACCCCCTACAGTCAATGAGAAGGTGAAATAACCATCTTTCTCTACAGTCCACGGGTCTTCAGGACTTCCAGTAGCCGATGGTGAGCCTGATTCCGATGCGCTCGGACTCGCCGATGGGGTTGTCGACGGTGACGCGCTTGCAGAGACGCTCGGGGAAGCACTCTCGGAGCCAGAGGGAGATGCAGAGAGACTCCCGCTTGGCGAGGTGCTGGGTGAACCTGATGGAGAAGCCGATTCGGAGCCACTCGGAGACGCGCTTACGCTCGCTGACGGAGATCCTGAGATTGACGCAGAAACGCTCTCAGAAGGGCTGGAACTTGGAGAAGGACTCGCTGATGGCGATCCGCTCGGGGAACTGCTCACAGAGGCGCTAGGGCTTGCTGACTGGCTACTGGAAGGCGATCCCGAAGGTGATGCGGACGTAGAACTGCTCGGGCTGGCGCTGATGGAGGCCGAGGGCGACGAACTGGGACTCGGGGATGAGCTTGGCGAAGCCGAAGGGCTTGGACTCGGAGAGCTCGATGGCGAGGGGCTTGCCGAAGGCGATGCGGATACAGAACTACTGGGGCTTGAACTTGGCGAAGCACTCACAGACGCGGATGGAGAGGCTGATGGTGAGGCGCTTGGACTGCTCGAGGGACTCGGTGATGAACTTGGACTTGCCGAAATGCTGCTACTCGGACTCGAACTCGGCGACGATGACTCTGAGGCGCTCGGTGAAGCCGAAGGGCTCGCAGACGGGCTGCTGCTCGGGGACGGTGACGAGCTGGGACTCGCTGAGATACTCGACGAGGGCGAAGCGGATGGACTCGCTGAGACTGAAGAACTCGGGCTTGCTGAGGGCGAGGCCGAAGGCGAACTCGACGGCGAGGGTGACGCGCTTGGTGACGAACTGACGCTGCCGCTCGGACTCGCAGAAGGCGAGGAGCTCGGACTTGCACTTGGAGTAGCCGAGGGGGACGCGGACGGACTTGACGACGGGGAGGGGCTGGACGAAGGACTCGCGCTGATGCTGCTACTTGGAGATGCGCTGGGCGAGGCGGAGGGAGACGCACTCGGCGACGCCGAAGGGCTCGCGGATGGACTGGCCGAAGGGCTCGCCGAAACGGATGCTGACGGAGATGCGGAAGGGGACGCAGACGGTGTTGGGCTGGGTGATGCGCTGGGACTGGATACTGGTGTGCTGAGTATCTCAACCAGGCCAACCGCTGTGGGACTCCCAGCAGAAAGAGTAAACGAGGCGCTTGCCGAGTCTCCAACGGCGTTGTAGACCTGATCTGCGGTTGATATCCCTAAGCCGTCTGTTCGCTCATTCCAGCCACTTGGCGAAGTAAAGGTTGGTGTTCCATCCGCAATACAGGTTGATTGAACTATCGATCGATTACTCGTTCGCGTCAGAGCATCCCACGTACTCGTGGTCGACGAGGCGTTCTGACGAACATTCACCGCTCCTATGGGACTGGATTGTTTGCAGTTGTAGAAGGTGCAGATTTGAGCAGAAATCTCCGCTGAACCCGTTCTATTTGCCTGCATGCTGAGCGTGCCGGAAGCATAGGCCCACCACTTTGAAACGGTAGAACCGCCCCCTGACGTCGTGGTCTGCCACGTCCCGATCAGCGTCCATGCACCATCCTGCATTGACAACGTGGTCGACCCTGCTCCCTCGACCGTGGCAATCAGGACGTCTTTGTTTCCCAGTACATCTGTCGCCGTAGTTCCCGCAGGAAGCGCGGGTGTCACACTGGTAGCTGAAGCCGTGGCTTGTGAGGCTGATCGGTAGTAGGGATAGTCATCCGAAGGAATCGCAATGATTCCGGCTACCCATCGCACGCCGGAAGTAGGCGACGCATCCTGATTTGTTAAGGCGGTGTTTTGATCGGCAACGGTCTTGTTTGAGCCGTTCCCTACCAGCGTCCCTGAGATAATGATCTCTTCGTCTTGGGTGTACCCGGAAGGATCGGGAGCATCTGTAGCTGCTCGTGAGAAGTAACAGTGAAGAATCAGGCACTCAGGCGATGGGGTGGTAATTGATAGTGGTCTGACGGGATTTGCGGTTCCAGTATTGAAGCCCTTGGAATTCCACGCTGCCAGGCTGAATACGCCCTCTTCACTGGCTCCGTCTACTGACCATGCTATCGCTTCCCGGGTAACAGTAGCACCAAGCGTAAAAGCCGGGTTTGTTAACGGGAGAGAGTCGCCTGAGAGAACGCGACGATAGAAAAATGTTCCTAAGAGGCCGGTAGTGGATGTGCCTACCTGTTGCTGAGTGAGGCGAGTCCAGCCTGTCGGGTTGCCGGTCCAGAGAGTGTTTCCAGTGTTCCCGATCCCGATGATGATGATATCGCCGGCAGCGTGAGTCGGCAGGGTAACGGTGATGGTCGAACCTGTGCCGCCAGGATTCGTAGCCGTTGAGTCTCTGATAGTTGGGGCAGACACATTCGGTTATTGCGTATAGGGACGGCCCACAATTGAGAAGTTCAGACCTGTTGCCCAAATTGCGCTATCCACAAACGCAGTCACGACGATGATTGGTGCCGCAGGGATGATTGCCTGGCCGATGCCGCCAATTGCTACCTGTAGTTGCGGCGTCTCGCCCTCGCCGTGAGACGTGTAGATCTTGTATTCCGCTCCGTTCGGGCCGCTGGGATTCTCTGAGCCTTGTCGAATCAGAATCTCATAGAACTCCTCCGGGCCGTTGAAGAAGACTGTCCGTTCGTAGAGTACGTCCGGCGCAAGATCTACCCCCAGCAGCGGGAAAATCACTTGTTCATTGACGGAGTTCGCATTACCGCCATAAGCAGTACTTCCGTATGAACCTGAACCGAAAGACATTGACTTCTACTCCTAAGTGATTGAGCCATAAATCGGGATATAGCCGATGGTCGTACCGCTTGCGTCTTTAACTATCAGTTTCGCTACCAACGTTCCGACTGCGACAGACGCGCTTTCCGTTCTATCCGTAGCAAGGTCCATTCCCACAAGGGTGAAGCGCTGGTTCTGATCAGAAATGCTCACAAACGAACCGTTATTATTACCTATGATGTCGCCAAGCGAAATGCTTTCTGTATCCTCAATATCTGTGGACGCTCCGATTGATAGGCCCTTAGTTGCTGACCGGCGTAACTCAATTGATTCCCCATCGATACTGACTAAGATCGCGGTGCCAGATCCGAATACGTCTCCGATCATGTCTGTAACAGTTCGCGCCATCATCCCGGCGACTAAAGCGTATGTCTTTCCCGCAAGGTTATGATCGTTAGCTGGCGTCCCTTCCTGTGCGCGCGTGATCGTCAACGTGTCGGTACTCACGGCAGTCACACGGATAATCTCTACGCCAGGGTCATCAGATGGATCGGGATAGTCGGTGATATTCCACCAGACCGCATTGAACGGGGCCGCAGGAAGACGAGCGCCCTGTCCAGTAATCACGTCAATCTCAGTCACGCTGTCATCGTAGTTACCGTCTGAGACTGTAACCTTGGCAAAGTTTTTAACGGCGTCCATTTAGGTTCCTTTCAGATTCTCACGCCCCGCGGCAATATTGTGCGTCGGCGCCCACCCTTACGATTCCCTCTTTCACCCTGTGCGAAGTGCTTGAACCGATCCGTCCACTCAGCAATCTTTCCGTCCAGATAGGTTTCGCGCTTATCCCACGCGCTTACCAGTTCTTTGCTGGAACTCTTACTTGAGGCTGCCCGAATGCGCATGGTGGAGATCAACTCCATCTCAGACATTGCGCTAATCAGCGGAAAGAAGTTCGGGCTCAGGTCCAGACCCGCTGTTGGATCATTGAACGCCTGGGCTAACTGAACATCAGGTGAGTACCAGAGTCGATGTGTGCGGAATGAATAGTCTGTTGGGGCGTAGCTGAAGGTGATCCACAGTTGCCCGTTCTCAACATGGAACGAGCATCTACCCCACTCGCCTCTCAGTCTCGAGCTTTCCAGTTCCGCAAGGTTACAAACTCGGACATCAACCCAATAGTCCTGAGATGGATTTGTGTTCGTTGACCACTTTCTCTCTACCCATGCCGGTATAGCCAGATCTGGAACGCCTACGAGCATCTCGGAGCGTGAAGTCGGTTCCCACTCATACGGAATCAGGTTGAGGTTTTGAGCGGATAAGGTGGAATGCTGTTTGAGCAGGGCGATCGAGTGAATGACCGCCCTGACCGCTTCTTCTACTTCACAGAACTCTTTGGGTGGCGAACCCAGCCCAATAAGAGTCTCGGTTACGAGTTTTGCTAACGTGTCGCAAGCCAATACTCACTCCTCTTAGCTCGCGCTTGGTGATGCAGATCGGCTGTTCGAAGGCGACGCGCTCGGGGTCGAAGACGCGCTCGCTGAACGTGAACTCGAAGGCGACGCCGAGCCCGAACTTGATGGGCTCGCGGATCCGGAACTGCTCGGAGAAGCCGAAACCGACGATGACGGGCTGATACCCGAAGTGTCGAAGGTCGCCTGTCCATAAGGACCGAACGAGACATTGAAACTCTGCCCGCCAACCGTCTGCGGTGTGAACTGCGTCAGGTTCGCTACGAGGGCTGCTCGACCGCCAATGTCTACCAGCATATCGGCTGCAGCACATAGAGCCGTGGCGAAGTTCTTGCTCCGCTGCGACGTGCCAACTGGATAGACACCGTTAAAGATCCCGTCAATAGCATCGGGGAATGTCAAAACGGTGCCTGCTGGAATAGTGATCCGAGGACCGCCCGGACGGTTACAGGTGACGGTCAGATCCGCCTGAAGTGTGATTTGTGCTGACATATCGTTGCTCCTTCCGGTCGATCCGCTTGGATCGGTTCATGCGGGTCAAGCCGCCACTCTTAAGACTCGGTCTGTTTGTTAACTAACGCTTTGACTGACTCTGCGAGAGACGCCAGCGCGTCATCTGTCTTGTTTTGCCGCTCGATCATCATGCGCAGAAGTTCAGCGTTATCGCCGCCCTTACTCTCCCGCATGGCTGCTGCCAGTTCCTTAAAGCCCTCTGCCTGTCCGGCCGCCACTTCTGAACCAAAGCCTGCTGCAGTAGCCGCTTCAGATGGTTCGATCTCATGGAGGTTCTTGCGGACGTGATGTTCGCCCGGGCCAAACTTCGAGATGCCTGGTGCTCCCGTCTTTCGATCTTCTCGCTCTCCTATCAGCGAAGCCCACTTACTGCTGAGCCATGCTTGATAAGTGGTCAACGAGTCGTAAATCTGAAGCCTCAGCTCTTCGACCTTATCGGAGTCCGCGAGCTTGTCAGCCCGCTCGACGAGCGCCTCGTGCATCGGATCGCCACTGGAAGGGTCGCCAATGAGCCATAATCGGCACGTAACGCACTCTTGGAGGTCGGCAGGGCATTGATGCCCAATATCCGCAAAAGAGGGCCACAGAGCCGCGAAATAGCCTTGCGCAGACTTCCTGAACTGTTCTTTGGTGACGTTGTTGTGTTCATTCGGCTGCGGATCGTCCATCAGGGTCAGACAAGACAATTCGCGCATTCCGAGCTCGCCGTAGCGCGTGATGGCGTTGCTCAGGAAGTACATGGCCGGGAAGTCTCTGACAATCTGTTGATTCCGCGAGGAGGGATTCTTGCCATTCCGTTCCGCGTTGTCGAAATCGTCATCAATCATCGGCACGGTGCGGAAGGTCACTAGGCCCACAGGCAATAACATTTCCTGTCTACCCGACTCTCTCGGATCTAGCATTGCCATGTAAATATTTGGATTCAATGCAAAGCGCCGTTGACGCGGGTCAATGCCTGCGCGTCCTGAGGCAAGGCGATTACTCGCCAGCGTTCCGTCTTGTAGGTATTGAGTGCTCATAATTCGATTGTCCCCTTCTCAGTGGATCTGGCGCTCGCCTTCGGGCGTCCAGAGTGATTGCCCGGGCCGAAAGAACTGCACCGGGTTATTGTTGATTTCATCCTCGCGTGTGCGGACGTAATCAGTGAATTCCTCTACCTCGTCATCGATTGAGGCCATCAACTGTGATTCCTCATCAGCCATCTTCTCTTGTAGTCGAGCGTAGAGTTTGGCGCTCGAATAAACATTCCACCCCTGACTGTAGTCCCCTTGATGAACCATGTCGATGAATTCCAGCACTGACGATCCGAGTGGAATAAATTCCCCGTCAGGCGTCGTGAGCGGCATCTTCATGCCATAGAGTCCCCTTGATGGAAACGCTCCCAGCAAATCTACCCACTTACCATCGGCTGAGCGGGTCCAGCGCCTCTCTTCCCACTGTTTCTCGCTTCCAAAGAAGGTTGGCGGCATCCACTTTTCCCATACCCAGCGATTCAGGAATGGTCCGGGGTACTTGAGCGACTGATCGTTACCATTCCGAAAACATCGCAGATCCCAGCCCCAACCGACTTTATAGAGCGGGTCACCAGTGGGTGCTTTGCCGCCGATCATCAAAAGCGATTGATCGAAGTAAGGCGGTTTAGCTGGGGCTTCGGAGCGCCCTCGCACCTTCTCAAGTTTTGGTAGTTCGTCAATCATGCAAATCCTTTGGCGAGTCGGGGTCGAAAGAAGGGGACTTCAAAGCACCCCGACTCGCCGCTGGTTTAGCGTGATCCTCGCAAATCACGCTAAGCCGAGTTAGGCAACCAATTTCAATCGTTCCTCTTCGTGCGGGCATATGCCGCCGTTGCGATACGTCGCAAGATTGCAGTTGTAACAAAGCACTCGTAGGAAATCGGGATAACCATTCGCCTTCACCCAGTAGTAATACCGCGTCCCGCCCCGCGTGTTGGTCTCTCTTCGGCAAACCGCTCCGTCCTCGTAAATGTGGTCAATGGTCAGGAACCGTAACTCGGTCTCACCGCAGCAAACGCATATGCCGCCATAGTGCCCGATGACGTCACGCCGCAGGGCGAGTGCTGCCGCGGTCGCTCGTCGTAAATGACCCGCTCGGTCTCGTTGGTAGCGCCGTTGATTCCATGCCTTCTTTCCTCCGGGCTTCTTTGCTACCCGATCCTGCTCCTGTTGGTTCGTACATGGTCGGCAGACCCTGCGACCCGCACGAAACCTTACATCTGGCTCACTGCTTCCACATTTCAAGCACGTCTTTTCAGAGACCATCTCAACCATCCTCCGTTGAGTTCCTATTGGTTTGCGGCGAGCAACCGGTAGGGATTTCCGGCTTTCGGTAGCGAGCCTAGCCCGCCGCATCTTCGTCAGCTATCAGTCGCCTCTCTGTTTTCCGATGGGCGCCGTTAGTCCGGTTAGTTTACTAAGAAGGAAGGGCTGGCGGTGATAAAGATCAAGCGCAGCATCCATCCATCGCTGTCTCGCCGCAGCGTAGTTACCAGCCGTGGTTGAGAGTTTCTGCATCCACTCCCCGCCTCCTGCCGGCAGTCGCGGGTCAAGCTGTCCGACTTTCTTGAGTGTGGCGAACTTGAATCCGTCCATCTTCAGCCTGTAAAGGTCGAAAGACGAGAGCCATTTGAACGTCTTGATTGGGCGCCCAAACCACGTAATCGCCAGCGACTTGTTGCCAATGTCTCCCGCCGGCCTTCCACCCTCATAGTGCTGGAAGGAAATCGGAGTGACAAGGAGTTCGTAGGCATACCATTGAGCCAGAGCACAGCACATGGTTGCGTCCCCGTCTTCAATGTCGTCCTCAGACACCAGCGACGCTGCCATCTCGAGTTGCAGCATTAACGCCGCACTCAGGGCCGCACTCGCCGTAATCACCTGAGACTGAAGTTGTGGAACCGCTGTTCGAGACTTATTGAAGAAGTTACCACTCGCCGCAACCAGATACGGCAAGCCCTTGATTCCGATCTGGTTGCCACCTTCAGGAACGAAGATGTCGCCAATCACGAAGTCCGAAGGGAGATTCGTGGTGAACGTGATCGCGGTCTTGGTGTGACTGGCGATCGTCAATACACCCGCGCCCACTGTACCGGTTCGCTGGGTCGTACCGGTCGGGTCGTAGATGAAGCCCTTCTGACCATCAACCACTCGAGTGGCACCAAACGAGTCAGCCGCTCCCTGGGCAGTAAAGATCGTCGGCGTACCACCAGCATAGCTCGCGCTTGCAGTTGCCAGTGCGGTGGTTCCGTTGCCGGCCGAGACGTAATACTCCATCCATTGACTGAACTGACGAGCCGAAGACTTCACGGCCTTTTGGAATGGATCGTCAACTGTCTCCTTGTTGTTGTTGAGGATCGCGCCGTAGGTCTCTTCAAAGCCCGAGTTCATCCACTGGTAAGTGACCAGCAGATTGTCGAGGGTTGGATTGCTCGGAGTGGCCAGGTCGCCGCCATCAAGATTGCCAAAGGCCAGCGATGGATTCGCTTTAGTCTCGATCGTTATCTGACGTCCGAGATAGTTTGTGGGAACCTCTTCGGTTTCCGATTGAATGTATTTGAGAAATGCTTTGGTTTTTGCGTATGCGTCGAAAATGCCCTCCATGTACACACGTTGGGCTTTCGATACAACAACCGAATCCTGAGCCATGATAGGTGTCTCCTATCGGCTACAGCGATGCCCGGATTTATCCCCTGACCGCTCGGCGGTACTCCTCATCAAGACGGGCAAACTCGTCACCTGGAGGACGGTTGCCGTTTGACTCGGGCTTCTTGACAGGGGGAATTTCGGAGGGGTCGACTGCGCCGCTTCTGGTAGTTTTTTCCTTCAGCTTGACGGCTCGACTCGATCCCGCAACCTTCTTAAACGTCGCGTTCATCACGCGCACCTTCGATTTGAAGGCCGCGACTGCCGCATTGATCAGGGCATCCCCGTTGCTCTTAAGCAATCTGGTAGGGTTGCCATCAGCGTTGAATGCCTGCTCCGTCTTCCCAATCTCCTGTATGCCGCCCCATTTGACATGGTTGCGAACAAAAGAGTCGAGCCACGGAGTAAGCAGTTCACCTAATGCGACTTTGAATTCAGCGAGTTCTTTTACTGCGGGATCGGAAGAAGCAAGTTCTTCCTTCGTAGCTGTCCAGCCATATTCTTGGGCAATGGCTACAATCTGCGTCATTGCGCCTTTGGACACGTAGTCCTCAGTTTTCGCAATGTGCTGTTGTATCCGTGCCTCAGTTTTCGTACTCTCAGCGGCCTTTTCCTGTTCTTTACCCGTTTCGAGAGCCTTCAAACGCTCTTCGAGTTCCAGTTCCCGTTTTGACTTTCCAGTGAATGACTCGAGCTCCGTGGCCAGTTCTTCATGGTCAAGAAGTCCCGCCTCGTCATAGGCAATCAGCTTTTCCAGTGACTCAACATCGTACTTTTCATTCAGGAATTGCTTGATAATCGCGTTTCCCGTAACGATGTTGATTGGAATTCCGGTTGCCGGATCTGGCGTTTTCTCATTCAGCGAGTGAGTCAGGATTGACCAGGACATCCGTTGCATTAAGCCTGGATTGGTCTCGGTAACACCCTGAAACACATTGTCAACCTCTTCATCGGTGGGATTGGCTGACAAAAGCGCTGGAACTACTGACTTGGCGATTTCCAGTCCAATTGTGCCTCCTACCGCATCAACCTCTTGTTGCAGCTTGAAGTGTTCAGCTTCGACTCTGGCGATTTCTTCCAGAGGCTTATCACTGACTCTTGGGAACTGCTTCTTGAGTTGTTCGATAGTTCGAGGTCCGGTCTGCTCTTCCAGAGTCTCCGTCTCAGGTTCTTCAACCTCTACGGTTTCATCTGTCTTAGCTTCGACCTTTTCGGGTTCAAGTTGGGTTTTCTCAGGTTGGGCCGTATCGGGCTCAGGCTTATCAGCGGCAAGGATATTTTCCTTGTACTGACGGTCCAGATCCTCGATAGATGCGTCTTTGCTACCAGTAGCGGCGACTTCTCCAGTTCGCTCGGCGGACGACGCGGCAGTATCTACGGCGGCATTATCGGCAGAGACGTTTGAATCAGTGGCGGCGGGATTCGGGTTCGACGCTTGACCCGAATCAGTGTTGAGATTTGCACTCATCGGGCGTGAGGATAAGCCCCGCTGCGAAGATGTGTCAATTAGATTCTGTCATCGTGACACAACAAAGCCCCGAGTTTCCCCGAGGCTTTGCCGTAAAACTGGGCGCGGAACGTGGGCGAGTCAAGGATTTCATCAGGCCCGTAGCCTAGTCGTAGCGTTGGACTGTCGGCGTAGCCTGAACCATGCTTATCTCACGTCCCGTGCCCTCGGACATCCACTTCCGCGATTGGGATGCCTCCCGCTCTTTGGTTGTGGTTGGGACCAGAACGCATGCCCTTGGCTGGCCCCTTCATAAGCGCTCATCTTTGCGCTTTGTATATCAAAATAGCGGAGATTATTTACTTCATTCTGAGAGGGCTGTCAACAAGGAATTACGCTGCTGCGGGTCGTTTAGCCTTTTCTTTCGCGGCTTCTTTGGCAATTCGCTCTGAGGATATCAATCTCATCGTTTCAAGGTTTGACTGGTGAGCTAGTTCCTTATCCTTCATCATGGCTTCATGCTCACGCTGCGCTTTGTCGTTAGCGGCTTGGAAGTCTCGATCCTCTGCCTTCTGTTTGGCATCCGCTTCCTGCTTTTGAGACTCCATATCAGCCTTCATCTGAGCTTCCTGCATCGGATCGGGCTGTGGCTCTTCAGGAGGCTGCATGGCTTGTGCCGCTTGTATGGCTGGCTGTTGCACGGCAACCTGAGTTGCGGTTTCAGTCTGACCCTGCTCGACGCCTTTCATCTCATGCCTTTGTATCATCGCCTCCAAGCAGTCGATTAACGGCATCTCGGGCATCTGTTGAGCCATTAACGCTGTCTCTCTCGACACGTAGAAGTCAATGGATACCTGGTGCTGCTCTTTTGGTAACACCCTGAGTTGAGGATGTGACATGACCGCCTGAACCAGTGGTGACGGACCTTCAACGGGCTGTCCAGACATCGGATCAATCGTCACCGTGGGCTGGTCAGAGAGTGTTCCGGAAAGCTCTCTCAAACCGGTCTTAATCGTCTCGTAGCGGGCATCTGCCAAGCGTTGATCTGCTTCCACCTTGCCCGCATCATAGTCGATGTTGTTCAGGTCAAACCACTGTCTTACGAGGTCTTCAGGTGGTGGCATTTGCGCGTCGATATACCTCTGGATGGCGCTCTCAATCTTGATGATCCGGTCAATTAGTGTAGTTGGGACTTCCGTACCTTCCACAAAGTCCGAGATGATGTCCCTATCAAAGTTGCACTCGAGAAACGCCTGAATGTCGTCATCTTTCCACTCTTCACCAAATCTGGTTCGAATGTACTCAAAGCGTTCTTCTGGCCACGTCTCCTGAGCGATTCGCATGTGGTTTCGAAAAGCATGCACCTTACATGCCGCCTTGGAGGTCCCCGCCGGCTGCAGTTGACCAAGCATGGACTGTTTTCTGAGTAGCTGGGCGGAGTAGTTGTCTTTCTGTGCGCCTGGTGGATCCGCTCCGATGGCTTCAGGTGGGGCTCCACCTACATACGGCAGGATTTGGAAGAGAAACTGAAGTCCTGACACCGCCTCGGTCATTGGCGTGGCATTGAGTTGACTCCAGAAGTCTGACATCTTCTTGTCTTGCGGGAGTGACCAACCCTCAGCACTGGGTACAATGTCATGGTTCCAGTCGTCAAAATCAAAGGCGTCTCGGTAATAAGTTAACTGATTCAGGGAATTTCGCTCCCGATGCTGCATATCGATCGTGTAGAGCGT
>Ga0310813_10001067_pt1 | contig 16638 bp, 17 predicted proteins | sample YN3metagenome_FD_203086 | JGI IMG/M metagenome (GOLD analysis project Ga0310813, IMG submission 203086) | Soil microbial communities from experimental microcosm in Duke University, North Carolina, United States - YN3 | ecosystem: Engineered > Artificial ecosystem > Soil microcosm > Unclassified...
TCCCGAGGCGACGCTGATGAGGAGCAGGCAGGGCAGCGCGGCGAGAGATTTGCAGTTCATTCTTCATTGTAGCCGTTTGCGTTGCCTGAGCATGATTCGCTGCTTGTCCGCAAGCCTCGCATCCCACGAACGTCGTCGTAGCCATCGCCGATCAGCGCGCACACGCTACATCGTCGCGATGCAGCTCGAGTACCCACGGCTCTGACCTCAGGGCGCCTGCAATCGCGACCGCGCCGTCGGTTCCAGGCGCAACGTCTCGATCTTGTGATGCGTCCACGCGGTCAGCTGTCCAGTCGCCTCGCGCCACTGCGTCGACTGCGCGAGCGCTGCTTGCTGCTTGTCCATCGCTGCTCGATTCGGGAATAGCGACAACCACACGAACACGTTCTCCTTCTCGCGCACCGGCAACGCCGGATAAGTGTTCGCGCTGTGCTCGCTGACCAGTTGTGCGATAACCGTACCGCCGGCCTGTTCCCATGGCGACTGCAACTGCTGCGCGAAGAATTCGCCGAATTCACGCGGCGTGTTGCGCTCGATGTAGACGACGCTCGCGACCAGGACGCCCTTCCCCGGGCCACGCGCGCCGGGCGGCGGCAACTTGATCGTCGACGACGCGAATGCAGTATCTGGCCGCAGTGGCCGCAGCAGCAGCACGTTGTCCGAGTCCACCATCGTGCCCGCAGCGAGCCGGCCGTGCGTCTTCCAGACCGGACCTGAGTAGAACGCGGTCAGCGCATCCTTCCGCGACTCCATGTCGGAGAAGCTGCGCAGCCAGACGAAGCGATCCGGATCGTCGAGATCGCGGTTCTGACCGATGATGCGCATGCCGACCGCCTCCTGCCCTTCGACGAAGTTATCGTCGAAGACGTCCACGAGCACGTCGCGCTGGCCTGGATGCAGCGTGTACTGGCGTAGCTCGAAGACCGTGTCGGCCGACTGATCGATCACGCGCTTGAGGATCCAGCCGTCTGGATCGATGCTCACGTTCTTGATAGCGGAAGGCTTGCTACTCATGAGAATCTCGAAGGTCTGCTCGCTGCGATCGTTCCAGACTGTGCGACGTGTGACGCCCGATGCTGTCGTGACGACGACGTCGATCGGCATCGTGAACGCAGGAGCATCTGTCTGCGCCTGCTTGATCGTGAGCGCGACATGATCGTCGGCGGCAGCCCAGCTCACCCGGTACATCGGACGTGACACGCCGTAGACCCACTGCGCGAAGAACCATTCGAGGCTCTTGCCGTACGTGCGCTCGCAGACGGCGCGAAAGTCGTCGGTAGTCACGTTGCCGTAGCTGTGCTGCTTGACGTACTCGCGTAGTGCCGCGAAGAACTTCTCGTCGCTCATGACGTGTCTCAGCATGTGCAGGACCCATGCGCCCTTGTCGAAGGTCGCCGCGCCGAACAGCTTCTTGTTGTCCGTGACGTCGGTCATGAAGATCGGCCCGTACAGATCCTGGTCCGCCGACTTGTCCATCTCGGCGCGATAGGCGGCCGCGCCCTTGCGGCCCTCGATCCAGAGCATCGCGGCATACGTGGAGAAACCTTCGTTCAACCAGACGTGCCGCCAGTCGCGAACGGACAGACTGTTGCCGAACCACTGGTGCGCCAGCTCGTGCGCGAGAATGGCATCGTTGGCGTGATCGCCGGTGATCAGCTGCTCTGCGTAACTCGGCAGTGTCTGGTGCTCGCGGAAGCTGTACGTGGCGAACTCGGCGACGCCGTATTTCTCGCGCAGAAACGGATACTCGCCAAAGCGCTGCGCGTGGCTGCGCATGATGTCCGGAATGACGCTGAAATCACGGCGCGCCTTCTGTTCGTCCGGAGGAAAGACGTAGAAGGTCAGCGGCATGACCTGACCGTTCGCCGCACGATAGCGATCCTGAACCAGCGTGTACTGCGCGATCGCGACGCTGAGCGTGTCCGGATGGATCGGATAACCGACGTGCCAGCGAAACGTGCGAGTGCCATCTGCGTTCGTGTCGGTGGCGAGAAGCTTGCCGTTAGAGGCCGCGGTCAGCGGCATCGGCACAGTGATCGCGATATCAGCGGTCTCTGCCTTGTCTGCGGGATCATCCTTGCAGGGCCACCACTGACGCGCCGTGAATGGCATGCCGAAGTTCGAGATCGCGGGCTGTCCATTGCGCTGCGTGAACGTGAAGCCCTTGCCTTGGGGAGTGCCGTGATAGGTCACTGCGATCGAGAGTGTCTTACCCGAGTCGACGACGACGATGATCTGATCCTCCCTGCGCTGAAATTCCGTTGGCTTGCCGTCGAGTGCGACGGCATCGACGGTCAGCGCGCGATCGAGATCGAGCGCGAGCTTGGTTGGTGTGCTGGAATGCAGCTGCGCGCGGATTTCGACGGTGCCGCGCAGCGACTTCGTTGCAGGATCCACGTGCAGATCCAGGCCGTAGTGCTGCACATCCATCGCAGCCAAGGCTGAAGCATTGATGTCCTCCGCACTTGCAACCGCGGACGCAAGCGCGATGCCGAGAGCAGCGAGCACGGCCTTCATCGAAAAAGGATGCGCGAGCGCTCACGGGCGCGGAAGGGCCATATTCACCGGCCCGGGTAGGCCACCGTCCGCTATTCGATGGTCACCGGTTGCGATTCTGACGGACCGATGCGCCCGAGCAGCGGCAGCTTGATGGAAAGGCTGTACGGATCGAGACCGAACGTCAGACCTAGCACGTTCACCTCGACGCCCTCTTCCCAACCTGCAGTGATGCCGGCGATGCCGAGAACGTTAACTTGTCCACCCGTGCCACTCGGCGTGCGCGCCACCGGGATCATGCCGAGATAGTCCTTGCCGATCGCGGTCGGCGGCAGGTCGACACGCAGCTCGGGCACCTCGCGCGTGACAAACGCGGTGAACGTGTTGGAGTTCGGACCGGGCCAGGCGTGATAACTCTTCGCGTACGGATAGCGTTTCACTGCAGATTCGATACGAGTGATCAGCGCGTCGACGCCCGGACCGCGCACGTCGCGCAGCAGCTCCGGGTACGCGCCGAACCAGCGCGCGTCGGGTGCGCGAACGCGCGACACAACGACCGTGCCCTCGCGTCGCAATCGATAGCCGATGACTTCGTGAATCGTAAAGTGATCGGCGTGGCTTGGCTTCACTGCGATCCACGTGTGCACGCCGAAGTAGCCGCGCCAGCTCACCGTCCGTGCTGCGTACACTTGCACGACAGCTTCAGGCGTCGCTGCAGGATCCGGCGCGAGCCCGACCGGCTCGCGACTCGCCGTGCGCCAGTCCGATCCACCCAATTGTCCAGAGTGACCGATGTACGTCGTCGAGCACGCGGTGTACAGCGGCAGCAGCAGGATCCAGAACAGGCGGCCTTTCGAGATCATTTCTCATCCGCCAGACGTTTTTCGAAGCGTTCCTTGCTCGCTGCCGCATAGCGCTTGCAGGACGCAGGATCGACGAGCTTCTCGCGATCGCCTTTGCCGTGCTCGTCGATGACGGACCACAGACTCGTGAGATTCGGATGGGCGGCGATCAGGATGTCGCAGGGGGCAGCGGCGATTGCAGCGATGCTCGCTGCCATATCGGCCGCAGCGTTCGGATAGCGCTCGTCGCCGCTGTACTTGAACGAGTTGTCGGATACGGCATTCAAGCTGTCGCCGTAGATCATGTTCAGACAGCGCTGGCCTTCGCACGACTGCCACGACCATGACGTGCCGCCCGGCGTATGGCCCGGCGTGTGAATCACCTTGAGTTGCAACTTTCCGACGTTGACCGTTTCGCGCGTGCCGAGTGCCTCGACCGCGCGGACCGCCGGGTACGGCTGGATGATTTCGAACTGCGGATCGTTGCGCTCGGTCTTGCCGGTTCGCAGCACCCTGGCAGCGATGTCGCTCGCGATCACCTTCGCCCCTGTGATCTGCTGCAGTTCCGCGATGCCGCCGGCGTGATCGTAGTGCACGTGCGAATTCAGGATGAGCTTGACGTCGCTGACCTTGAATCCGAGCTGCTTCACGTGCTGGGCGATCAGCGGAGCTGATTGCGGCAGGTCGCCGTCGATCAATACGTGGCCGTCGGGAGAAGTGATCAAGACCGCGCTCAGGCCGCGAACGCCTACGTAGTACGTGTTGCCGAAGATACGGAACGGCGCCTGCTCCTGGTTCCAGGCTGCGCAGTTCTCGCAATCGATGGCAGCGGCGACTGCGTTGATCGAGAAGAACAGCCCGGCGACACCGACGATCAACGCGCGATACATGGCGGACCTACTTCGTCGGGCCGTGATGCGAGTAGACAGTGGCATTGCCATCGCGGTCGACCAGCATCACGTCGTACGGCTGCACCTGACCCGACGGAACCTCCATGCCCGGAGAGCCGGCCGGCATTCCCGGCACCGCGAGGCCGCGAGCCTGCGGGCGCTCGCGCAGCAGCCGCTTGATGTCGTCGACGGGCACGTGTCCCTCCACGAAGTAGCCATCGACTTCTGCCGTGTGACACGAGCCCATTCCGTACGGCAATCCGACCCGTTGCTTTACCGAGTTCAGATTGTCCGTGTCGTTCACTTCGACCTGAAATCCCGCATCGCGCAGGCGCTCGACCCAGATCTTGCAGCAGCCGCAAGTGGGATTCTTGGTGACCTTCACGAGCGGCAGTGCGGGCTCGGCCGTCGAAGGCGAACAACCGGTCAGCACGAGGGCGGCCAAACAAGTCGCGATGATTGCGGCGATTTTCATGGGCGGAGCGCTCGAAGAATTTCTACGGTGTTGCGACTGTAGCCAGCCACCTCGGGTACTCGCAAGAGCCTGCGATCCTACCCGTGCCGCCACGCTCGATTGTGATCAATTGTGGCTGCAGCGCTCACTGGGATTTGAAGGAGCACGACACGTTCGATCGCCCTGTCGTGTGGCATTCGGCATTGGCGACGTAGAAGCAAAATAGAATCAGCCCGGCTGCGAGCGCACCAAACATCGACATTCTCCAGGCGCGCACACTGATCGAAAAAGGAGGAACTCTGAAAGCCGCCAGGCCGATTACCGCAGCGGTCGTCAACCCCGCACCGGCAGCCGCAAGCCCCTCATGAAGGTCGCCGGGAGTGTGGTCTCGAAGTACTTCGCCGACGACAGCCAATCCGTAAACCGCCAGCCCCAGGGCGACGATCACGCCGACATAGCGAAACAGTGTTTGCAAGGCTCTCCCCTTTTCAGGCGCATCGTCCCATAGCTCGCCTCGAGACAGCCACTGCTTGACATGCAAGCATTCACTTGCCTATCATTCAAGCAAGTAATCACTTGCGTATCGATTCATGGCAGAGCGCCCCGACACCGATGTGCTGTTCAAAGCCCTGGCCGATCCGAGCCGGCGCAAGCTGCTCGATCTGCTGCATGCGAACGACGGCCGCACTCTCAACGAGCTGTGCGAGCACCTCGACATGTCGCGGCAAGGCGTGACGCAGCACCTCGCCCTGCTGGAGAGCGCGAATCTCGTGGCCACCGTGTGGCGCGGCCGCGAAAAGCTGCACTTCCTCAATCCGGTGCCGCTGCAGGAAATCTACGAGCGCTGGATTGCGAAGTTCGAGAAGCCGCGCCTCAAGGCGCTCGGCGACCTGAAACGACGATTGGAGAAAGGCAATGGCTAGATCGACTTTTGTCTACGTCACGTACATCCGCACCACGCCCGAAAAGCTGTGGTCGGCACTCACCACCGACGTGGAGTTCATGAAGCAGTATTGGTTCGGCGTGCACTGCCAGAGCGAATGGCGGCCCGGAGCCTCGTGGAAGATGATCGGTGCGGACGGAACCGTCTGGGACTCCGGCGAAATCCTCGAGGCACAGCCGCCGCGGCGACTGGTGATCCGCTGGCAACATCAGAACAAGCCCGAGCTCAGAGCCGAAGGCGATTCGCGCTGCACGCTGGAGCTGGAGCCGGCTGGCACCGCAGTGAAGCTTTCCATCGTTCACACGATCGAGCGCGAGCCTTCGAAGCTCATCGAGGCGGTGTCCGGCGGCTGGCCGAAGATCATCTCCAATCTCAAGTCGCTGCTGGAGACCGGCTCGATCGTCGTCAGTTGACGTGGAAAGTAACCTGCGCGACGGCGGTCTCGCCGCGAGCGTTCGTCGTCGCGATCGATGCCGAGTACATGCCGGCGACAGGGAACGTCGCCGTCACTTGCGCGCCGCTGGCTGACTGCCCGTCGCTGAAGGTCCACAGATAGCTCACCGCGTCGCCATTCGCGTCGAGCGGCAGCGCCTTGAACACGACCGGCTGGCCGGCCACTGCCTTGGAGATCAGCACCATTCCCATGCCCGGAATCTTGGGAGTTGGAATTCCAGGGGCAACGACCAGCTGCTTCGTGTCGCGTGCAGCATTGCCGCTCGAGTCACGAACGGTGAACTCGACTTTGAAGCTGCCCGGCCTGAGATAGGTGTGAGCAGCCTGCATGCCGTCGGCGACGACCGTGCCATCGCCGAAGTCCCACGTGAACAGCAGCGGCTGCATGCCGCTGCCCGTGCCCGAGACTCGCACGATATCGCCCACGACCGGATTGAAAGGCTCGATCCGCTCGATGCGAGCCGTGGCCAGGGTCGGGTTGCTCACGAACACGCATTTGACGAAACCCAGCAAGGCCGGGCTGACGATCGTGACGAGCAGCGCAGCGCGACGCGACAGGGATGAGCGGAGCCGCATACCGTTCGCTCCAGGCACCGACCCACAGATACATTGCCGCCGTGGTCAGGCGGCGCAATCCGTACAAGGGGGAGTGCGTAGAGTGGGTGCCGGCAGGAATTGCGTGGGTTCTACTCCGCCCGCGGAATGAAGCTCAGGATCACCACGGCTACCCCGGCCACGACTGCGATCGGCGCCATGTATTGCACGACGTTGGTCGCCGTCGCGCCGCCGCCCAGCAGAACGCCCGCAAGCATCGGCCCGATGATCGAACCGATGCGGCTCATCGCAACGCTCGCGCCCGAGCCGGTGCCGCGCATCTCCAGCGGGTAATACGAGCCGGCGATTCCATAGAGCGCGTAGTTCGCGCCAAGTAGGAAAAATCCCAGCACGCCGCTCAGCACCAGGATCGCCGCCTGGTTCGTCGCTGCGCCGAGCGCCATGAGCGTGACGATCAAACCTGCGTACGCAACGACCAGCGCGGTACGCGTGCCGCGTTTGTCGACCCAGCGCGCAAACAGCATCGCGCCGACGACGGCCACGAAATTGAACGCCACCGCAACCTGCGGCGCCACCGAGCGAGCGAATCCTTTTGCAACCACCAGGGTCGGCAGCCAATTCAGAATCAAATACAGAATCAACACTGTCGGCAGGAACGCGCTCCACAGCAGCAGCGACGGCTTCGCGCGCCCATCGCCGAATAGCACGTGCCAGGTCGAGTGTCGCTTCGCGAGCTTGTGCTGACCCGGAGGCAACGTCTCCACCATGTACAACCACAACGCGGGCACGAGCAGCGTCGGCAGCACGCCGCCGACGACGAACAACGCGCGCCAGTCCATCTCCGGCGGTAGAAATTGCGTCAGCAGCGCTGACAAGCCGCCGCCGATGGGCATGCCGCAAAACATGATTGATGCAGTCTGCGCACGCCTGCCCGGTGCGCTGAGCTCCGTGGCCATTGCCATCATGTTCGGCATCGCGCCGCCGAAGCCGAGTCCCGCCAGGAAGCGCAGGACGAACAGCATCGTGAAGCTGCTCGCGAGCGCGACGCCGAGCGTGAACACGCCGAACGTTGCGACTGCACCGATGAAGACCGGCTTGCGACCGACGCGATCGGCGAGCCAGCCGCCGAAGGCGGCCCCGATCACCAGACCGATGTTGCTGATGGAAAACACCAGCCCCATCTGACTCGGGCTGAGGCCGAATTCAGGGACCAGACGCGGGGCGGCGACACCCATCGCCTGAATGTCGAAACCCTCGAGCACCGCGCACAACAGACACAGTGCGACTGTGACGTTGACGCTCGGTGCTCGAGTTGCCGTCGTGACGCTAGAACTCATACTGGAAGTTCGCAAACCACTCGCGCGGCCGCGCATAAGCGATCTCTGCGTAGCCGCTGCCCGTGGTCAGCGAAGAGTTGCCCGCGATCGGGTAGAGCTCATCGGTGACGTTGTTCACGCCGGCCACCACGCGCCACGGTCCGCCGTCGCTGCCGAGGCGGATTTGTGCGTTCACTGTCGTAACGCTATCCAGCTGAGCGATCTCGCGCGTGTTGGCCGCATCGAAGAAGGTCGTGTCCTGATACGACGCATCGACGCGCGGCTCGATCTCGAGGTTGCCGATGCGCGCGGTGTAGGCGATGCCTACATGCCCTTGCCACTCCGGCGCGAACGGCAACTTGTTCCCCGGCAACAATCCCGGCGGCAGCACCGCGAGCGGAATGTTGTCGAGACTGTCGATCTTCGCGTCGAGGTAACCGACGCTGCCCTCGATGCGCAGATCCTGCGTTGGCGCCCAGGTCAGCTCCGCTTCGGCACCGTCGATGCTTGCCTTACCGGCGTTTGTCAGGAACGGCGCGACGCCAGCCGGCGCCGGACCGCGGTACGTCACCTGCATGTCCTTGTAGTCGGAGGTGAACGCTGCCAGATTCAAGCGCACAGTGCTGCCGAAATCGAACTTCGCGCCGACTTCGTACGTCTGTGCTTCCTCCTGCTTGAACTCCTGCAACTGAGCCTGTTGTGCCGGCGTCAGCACGGCGTTGAAGTGACTGTTCCAGCCGCCGCCTTTGAAGCCTTCGGAGTAGCTCACGTAGGTCATCGCGTCCTCGGTCCAGCGGTAGGCGATCGAGGCGGACGGCGTGAACGAGCTGAACGTATCCCGATACCACTGCACCGGCACCTGCTTCACGGCCGGGTTCGAATAGTCGAACTGATCCGGATACGAGCCTTTGTCGTCTTCGGTGTAGCGGCCGCCCGCGGTGAGCGCGAGCTTGTCGGTCGCGTTCCAGGTCCACTGCGTGAACGCGGCCCAGCTGTTGTTGTCCACCTTGTTGTTGTCGCTGTCGCGCTGAATTCCCGGCGGCGGCGGATTCAGCTCGATCGTCGCGATGTCATCGGAGGTCTGATCGAAGTAGTAGAGGCCGAATACTCCGGTCAGCGGCTTCGTCTGATACGTCAGCTGCAGCTCCTGGCTGAACTGATCGCCGTGCACGTCGTAGAACGTGTGCAGGATCGTCAGCGGCGTGTTGTCAGCGTCGCGCACGCCGGTCCAGGCGAGGTCGCGATACGCAGTGATGGACTTGAATTGCAACTGCTCGCTGAGATCCCACGCCAGGTTCACCGACCCGCCCCAGTTCTCGAGCGTGCTCTCCAGCGGCAGCGTGCCGTTGTTCTTGAAAGGTCCGCGCGCTTGCAGATCGTTCGCGCAGCGGTCGTCCTGAATCATCGGCACCGGCACCGCGTTGCTCGCCATGCCGGGGCAGCCAGCGTCGAAACTCGCGACGCGTGCGAAGGTCGCCGTTTCCGTGATCGCGGCGAACACCAGCGGACTGCCGTTCTCGTCCGCCTTGGTGTAATCGCCGGCGAAGGTCAGGCGCACAGTGTCGCTCGGCCGCCAGACCCACTTGGTCATGCCGGTGAACGTATTGGTGTCGCCGAGGTCCGTGCCATCCGTGCGGGTCACGTAACCATCCTGCTTGCGGATGCCGAACGAGAAGCGGGTCTTCAGCGTGTTCGAGATCGGCGCATCGAGCGCGATGAAACCGTCCATCAGGCTGTCGGTGCCGGTTCCGAGCCGCACTTTGCCGCCGAACTCATCGCCCGGGTCGGTCGTCGTCATCAGAATCGCGCCGCCGATCGTATTGCGGCCGAACAGCGTGCCCTGCGGGCCGCGCAGCACCTGCACGTTGGCGATGTCGCGCAAGCTCATCGTGCCGCCGACTGCATTGCCGATGTAGACGTCATCGATGTACAAGCCGACGCCGGGATCGACCGTCGAAGTCGGATCCGTCTGGCCGATGCCGCGGATGAAGACCTGCGACGACGAGTTGTTGCCCGCCAGCGGCGCGTTGTTCGCGAACTGCAGATTCGGCACGACCTGGTCGAGCATGTCGGTGGCGAAGACCTGCCGGTCTTCGAGCGCGGCGCCCGAGATCGCGGTGATGGCGATCGGCGTCTCCTGCAGGTTCTCCTGCACTTTACGCGCGGTGACGATGATCTCTTCGAGGCCGGTGGTCTGCTGTTGCGCGTGAACCGTCGTGACGAGTCCCGCGCCCCACAATGCGGCGCAGGCATAGCACCACGCTCTCGCTCTGTACCAACTGTTCATGTGATCCCCCTGTTGTTGCCAGTTCGAACGTTTGAATCCGGTTATCCCCATACCTCCCGCGCGGTTTCTACAACCAGCCGCAGCTTGGCGATTTGTTCTTCCTTGCTGAGCGCGTTGCCTTCCTCGGTCGAGGAAAAGCCGCACTGCGGACTCAGGCACAGCTGCTCGAGGGGCACGTAGCGTGCGGCCTCGCCGATGCGCCGCTTGATGTCGTCCTTGCTCTCGAGCTTGCCGCGCTTCGTCGTCACCAGACCGAGCACGACGAACTTGCCTTGCGGCACGAAGCGCAACGGCTCGAAGCCGCCGGAGCGCGCGTCGTCGTACTCGAGAAAGAAACCGTCGACGTTCAGCTCGTTGAACAGCGCCTCGGCCACGTGGTCGTAGCCGCCGGATGCTGCCCAGGCCGAACGGAAATTGCCGCGACACATGTGCGTGCACACGCGCATGCCCGGCGGCCGCGCATCGAGCGCCGCGTTGATGTTGCGGATGTAGATGCGATGCTGAGCGTCGGGATCGCCGCCGATGCTCTGCACGTACTCGCGCTGTTTGGGGTCGTTGAGATACGCGAGGCTGGTGTCGTCGAGCTGCAGGTACTTGCAGCCGCGCTTGCCGAGGTCGACGATTTCCTTGGCGTACACCGCGCTCAGGTCGTGCCAGAACTCGTCCATCCGCGGGTACACGCGCATGTCGATCGCGGCACGGCCGCCGCGGTAGTGAATCATGCTTGGCGAAGGAATCGTCAGCTTCGGCGTGCCCTGACCGACGACCGATTTCAGGAAATCGAAGTGCTCGCCGAAGATGCAACGGTCGAGATGCAGCTTGCCGGCGACGCGCAGCCCGGACGGCTTGAAGTCGATGTCGCCCTGGTCGCTGTGGAAGTGCACGGTGATGTTCTGCTCGACCTTCTGCACGCCGCCGATCTGGTACATGAAGTCCATGTGCCACGACGAGCGGCGGAACTCGCCGTCGGTGATGCCCTGCAAGCCGATGTCCTCCTGCATCTTCACCACGGCCCGAATCGCATCGTCTTCGATCGCCTGCAGCTGAGCGGCGCCGATGCGACCCGCCTTGTGTTCCTCGCGGGCACGCAGCAATTCTTTCGGCCGCAGCAGGCTGCCGACGTGATCGGCGCGGAACGGCGGTTGCGTCAGTTTCATGACTGCTCCTTGAGCTGCCTGTCCAGCTCATGCAGCGTCCGATAGCAAGGCAACACTTGCGCGACGCTCGCATTCGGCTCGCGCCGGTCGCGGATTGCCGCGACGAACTCCCGGTCCTGCAGCTCGATGCCGTTCATCGACACGTCGACTTTGGAGACGTCGATCGCCTGGTCCTTGCCGTCGATGAGATCGTCGTAGCGCGCGATGTAGGTGCCGTTGTCGCAGATGTAGCGGAAGAACGTGCCGAGCGGCCCGTCGTTGTTGAACGAGAGCGACAGCGTGCAGATCGCGCCGGATGCAGCCTTGAGCTGAATCGACATGTCCATCGCGATACCGAGCTGCGGATGCTTCGGACCCTCGAGCGCATTCGCGCGCACGATCTCGCTACCGGTCTGGTAGCGGAACAGATCGACGGTGTGAGCGGCGTGATGCCACAGCAGATGATCGGTCCAGGAACGCGTTTGCCCAAGCGCATTGATGTTCGTGCGCCGGAAGAAGTACGTCTGCACGTCCATCTGCTGGATCTTCAACTCGCCGGCCGCGATGCGCTTGTGGATCCACTGATGGGAAGGATTGAAGCGACGCGTGTGCCCGACCATGCAGACCAGGCCGGTCAATCGTTGCAGCTGCTCGACCGCTTCCGCGTCCTTCCAGCTATCGGCGAGCGGGATCTCCACCTGGACGTGCTTGCCGGCCTTCATGCACTGAATCGCCTGCTGCGCGTGCAACTGCGTCGGCGTGCAGAGAATCACCGCGTTCACGTTCGGTTGCGACAGCGCATCGCTCAGCTGAGTTGTCGCATGCGCAATGCCGTACTTCTTGGCGACTTCCTGCGTCGGCGCGCTCTGCCGGCCGACGATCGACGCGACCTCGACGCCGTCGATCTTCTTCAGCGCATCGAGATGCTTCTGCCCGAAAGCCCCGACGCCGGCGACCACGACCTTCATCGTGTGTTCTCCAGAATCATGTGACCCACCGCCGTGTTCGACGCTGGCACGTGATAGAAGCGATGCACCTCGCGCACCTGCGCATCCAGCGCACCGCGCATGATCAGCCACATGACGAGCTCGATGCCTTCGGAGCCCGCTTCGCGGATGTACTGCACGTGCGGGATCCGCGTGAGCGACTCGGGATCGCTCACGAGCTTGTCGAGGAACTGCGTGTCGAAGTCCTTGTTGATGAGACCGGCGCGTGGACCCTGCAGCTGGTGGCTCATGCCGCCGGTACCCCAGATCTGCACTTTGAGGTTCGCGTCGTATGAATCGATCGCGCGACGGATCGCACGACCCAGTTGATAGCAGCGGTTACCCGATGGCGGCGGGTACTGCACGACGTTCACCGCGAACGGGATCACCTTGCACGGCCACGCCGACGGCTGGCCGAACATCAGCGACAGCGGCACGGTGAGCCCGTGATCGACGTCCATGCGATTCACGATCGTCAGATCGAAGTCCGACTGGATCACCGACTGCGTGATGTGGCTCGCGAGCTCCGGATGTCCCTTGACGACCGGCACCGGGCGCGGACCCCAGCCCTCGTCGGCCGGCTTGAATTCATCCGCGCAGCCGAGCGCGAACGTCGGAATCATGTCGAGGCTGAACGCCGTCGCGTGATCGTTGTAGATCAGGAATACGACGTCGGGAGTGTTCTGCGCCATCCACTGGCGCGAGCGCTCGAAGCCTTTGAACAGCGGCACCCAGTACGGCTCGGCCGTCTTGCCGAGGTCCATGGCCGCGCCGATCGCCGGCACGTGCGAGCATGCGACGCCTGCGGTGATCTTCGCCATTACTTGGTCTCCGGCGCTTTGCACGCGCCGTCGTCTTGGGGCGAGCGGCCGCCGCTCAGCATCATCTTCGCGTACGCCTCCTGACTCATGCCGGTCATCGACGCCGCCGCGTATTGGAAGCTCTTGCCGTCGGTCGCGAAAATCTTGGCGAGGAAGTAGATGTTGCCGCCGAGCTCGATCATGCGGTTGAAGTCGCGCGCCAGCACGGCCTGCTTCTGCTCCTCGGTCATCTGCCACTCGTCGAGGTAGGCACGCTCGTTGGCTTTGAAGCGCGTGCGGTTATCGGCCTTCATCAGCGACATGCAGAAGCTGTTGAGGTGATAGCCCTTGCGCGCGAGGTCCGCGTCGAAGACCGTGGTGCCGGGGATGTCGAGATAAGGCTTGTCGAGAGACATATATATGTATCGATTACTTGGCCCAGTAGAGGCGCATCGGGTTATCGACTAGCAGTTTCTGGCGCAGAAGCTGCGTGGGCGCGATGCGCGGCAGCAGATCGACGAGCTCGCCGTCGTCCGGCATGTGCGTCTTCAGGTTCGGATGCGGCCAGTCGGTGCCCCACAGCACACGATCGGGGAACGTCTCGACGATGCGTCGCGCGAACGGCACGAAGTCGTCGTAGCCCGGCGGGCCACTGCGCGACAGCCGCTCTGCCCCGCTCACCTTCGACCAGATGTTCTCGTGGTCGCGCATCAGCTTCACGAACAGCTCGAAGCCCGGCGCGGTCAGCGGTTGCGTCACGTCGGGACGACCCATGTGATCGACGACCACGATCGTCGGCAACGACGCGACGAAGTCGTACAGCCCGGGCAGATCCTGCGCTTCGAAGTAGATGACGATGTGCCAGCCGAGCGGTTGAATACGCTCTGCTATCTCGAGCAGCACGTCACGCGGCGTGACATCGACGAGACGCTTGACGAAGTTGAACCGCACGCCGCGCACGCCTGCGGCATCGAGCTCACGCAGCTGCTCGGCAGTGAAATCTCTCGTCACCGTCGCGACTCCGCGCGCCCGCCCGCTCGACGAGCGACACGCATCGGCCATCGCGCGGTTGTCCGCGCCGTGACAGGTGGCCTGCACGATCACGTTACGCTCGAAACCGAGATAGTCGCGCAGCTGCCAGAGCTTCTCTTTCGGCGCATCGCACGGCGTGTACTTCCGCTCCGGTGCGTAGGGGAACTCGTCGCCGGGACCGAATACGTGACAGTGCGCGTCGACCGCACCCGCCGGCGGCACGTAGTCCGGCTTCTTGGGCGACGGATGGTAAACGAGCCAGTCGCGATCCATCTGAAACCGGCTCATAGATTCCTCGCCTTCAGCAACGTGTCCAGGCGCGGATACACGCGCCGCGCGTTCAGCTCGTAGATCCGCCGCTTGTCCTCTTCCTCGATCGGCAGTGCATCGATGTAACGCTTGGTGTCGTCGAAGTAGTGGCCGGTTTGCGGATCGATGCCGCGCACTGCGCCCACCATCTCCGAGCCGAACAGGATGTTGTCGAGGTCGATCACGTCGACCAGCAGATCGATGCCGGGCTGGTGGTACACGCAGGTGTCGAAGAAAACGTTCTTCATCACGTGCTGTGCGAGCGCCGGGCGCTTCAGCATGTCCGCCAGGCCGCGATAGCGACCCCAGTGATACGGCACCGCGCCCCCGCCGTGCGGAATGACGAAGCGCAGCGTGGGAAAGTCGCGGAACAAGTCGCCTTCGATGAACTGCATGAATGCCGTCGTGTCGGCATTGATGTAGTGCGCGCCGGTCGCGTGAAAATTGGGATTGCACGACGCCGAGACGTGAATCATCGCTGGCACGTCGAGCGCGACCATCTGCTCGTAGAACGGATACCAGTGCCTGTCCGTGAGCGGCGGCGATTGCCAGTGTCCGCCCGACGGATCGGGATTGAGATTGCAGCCCACGAAGCCGAGCTCGCTGACACAGCGCCGCAGCTCGGCGATCGAATTCGCGATCGGCACGCCGGGGGACTGCGGCAGCTGGCACACGCCGACGAAGTTCTCCGGATAGAGATCGACGACGCGCTTGATGAGATCGTTGCACGCACGCGTCCAGGCAGACGACGTCGCTTCATCGCCGACGTGATGCGCCATCGCCGACGCTCGCGGCGAGAACAGCGTGATGTCCGCACCGCGGTCGCGCTGCAGCTTGAGCTGGTTCTTCTCGATCGTCTCGCGGATCTCGTCGTCGCTGATGCGGGCCGGCGACGGCATTGGCAGGTTTGGATCCTTCAGCCGCGCGAGCTGCTTGTCGCGGAACTGCTGATGCGCGTCCGGAGCAGTGGTGTAGTGGCCGTGACAATCGATGATCAGCATCAGACGCTTCCCCTGCTCCGGCCATCCGTCATCGCGTCCAGCATGTGGTTCAGGTCTTCATGCGCGGCGGCCGCGCGATGCGCCGAGGCCCAGTCCTGCCAGACCGCGCAGGCGCTGCTCATGCGCGGCTCGAAGCCGGCTTCGACCACCGTGCGCGCCACTTCGCGCATTTCTTCGGCACGGCGACGGCCGTGAATGAGCGAGCGCGAGATCATGTAGCGCGCCTGGGCGCGCCAATCTTCCGCATTCAGCAGACTGCCCAGCGACTGCAGGACGGCGTCCTCGACGCCATAGCGACGCGCGGCGAGCAACGATTCGCCGAGCAGCGCTTCCATGCCCTTGATGATGACGCTGCGACACATCTTCGCGGCCGATGCGCCGCCGATTTGATCCGAGAACACTGTCGCCGCCGTGAATCCGAGCTGCCGCGCGACGCTCAGGAACTCCGCCGCATGCGGGCCGCCCAACAGCATCGGCGATGCAGCGCGCTTCGGGTTGATCGGCGACATGATCGCCGACTCGATGTACCGACCGCCCGCGGCCTCGACGATCTGACTCACTTCGACCTTCACACCCGGCGACACGGAATTCACGTCGAAGAAGTAGGCATTGCGCTTGAGGTGCGGCACGACGGAGCGAGCCGCTGCGACGTCCTGAGCCGCGGTCACCGCGCTGATCACCAGATCCGCGTTCGCAACTGCATCTTCGACATTCGCCGCCACGCGCACGGGCTTGCCCACCGCTGCGCGACGTGGCGCGCTGTCGGCGACCGTGAAAAGGACGTCCCACACCGCGAGATTCGACAGACCGCGGGCGCCAAAATCGCCGACGAGCGCTTGCCCGACTTCGCCGAATCCCAGCAAACAAACCTGCAGACTCATCCGCGCCTCCACACGTGACCGGGCACGAACACTTCGCCGCTCATCAGCTTGCGCGCGGTCCGCAGCAGCGCGGACCGTTTGACTTCGACGCTGTTGCCGTTCGACACGACTTCCATGTCGACCGTGAAGAAGCCCGTCGGGTGCTCGACTTCGAGCCGCTGCCGTTCGCCGCCACTCACCTTCGCCACGGACGCGGCAACCGTGCCTGGAATGACGCAGGCCGTCGCTACGCTGACGGCTCCGAGCACACCGATCGC
>Ga0310813_10001069_pt1 | contig 16620 bp, 11 predicted proteins | sample YN3metagenome_FD_203086 | JGI IMG/M metagenome (GOLD analysis project Ga0310813, IMG submission 203086) | Soil microbial communities from experimental microcosm in Duke University, North Carolina, United States - YN3 | ecosystem: Engineered > Artificial ecosystem > Soil microcosm > Unclassified...
CAGGTACTGAGCGATTATTTCTTAAGTCATATCAGCGGTAAAGGACTCAAAGCCCTGATAAACACAGGCGAACGCGGTGTATACTTCGCCCTGTATAGGGACAGGCGCAGAAGTACAAGTGGTTGCGCGGACACGCAAATGCTAATTCGAACCATGGTCGCACAGAGCATCGTTCTTACCTGTTGGTCTGCGTTCTCTTTCTCGCAGCAGGCGCAAGCGCCTTCAGCACGACCCGCCCTTCATGAATTTCCTCTGACATTGCAGCAGAACATCGAGAGCGGAAAAGCCGCAATCGGAACAAAGGTTCAGGCGAAGCTCGCAATCGCCACAAAGTTCCAGGGCACGGTGATTCCCAGGAATGCGGTCTTTTCGGGTGTCGTCATCGAGTCCACCGCGAAGGGTGCAAAAGAGCCTGCCAAACTCGCCATCCGCATGGAGAAGGCAGAGTGGAAGGACCAGTCAACTTCCATGATGGCATACTTGCTGCCTTTGTACTACACAATGGCGACGCCCACGAGTTTGCCGGCTGGATCTTCGGACCCGTCATCAAGCACTTTGAGCGGCGCTGGCCAGGACCCCAACTCTCCAATGTCCAGCCGGTTCCCCACCAACGATTCACAAGCCGCTCAGTCTGCTATTCCTGAAATTCCCACGATCTCGTCGCGTCCTGTCCCGATGAAGAACGTCACGCTTGCACTCGCAGATGAGGGCGGCGCCGCACTTGTCTCAGAGCGATCGAATATCAAGCTCGACAGGATGACGACCTACGTCTTTGCTGCGCGCGAATCGGCGGCTCAGTAACTGCCAGACTTTGTCAGCCTCGGAAATGCACAGCTGATCCAACAGTTCCGCCTAGTTCAACAAAACTCAGCGTGGGTTGTGACGACTTTGCGCAAGTGAATTGGTCATACCTCGCTCAGATTCACGTCGGCTGTTGCGAGTTATCGTTGCCACCGCGTCAATCATCGGGGACAAAAATAAAGCTCGCATCTGGTTAAATGCGAGCAATTCGAGTAACCCAAACTTTGTCTAATCTCTCATCCCGTCCGCAGGCCATGCGGACGGGACTCAAGGATAGAAGTTAGAAGTAAATCTTGCCGGCGAGTTGGATGATTCTCGCAGGATACGCCGACGTGAACTGGCCAAAGGTACCCTGGCCGAAGTTGTTGTTAACGTTCTGGAACTGCGTGTGGTTAAAGGTGTTAAAGCTCTCGAAACGAAGCTGCAATCCGCTCGTCTCTCCGAACGCAAAGGTCTTGAAGAGAGAGAGATTCCAGTTGTCGCGGCCCGGCCCACGCAACGCGTTGTGGCCGAGGTCGCCGAACGTGCCAAAGGTACTGATCGCAGTAAAAGCTGTGGGATCGATGTACTGGATCTTCTGGGCACCAACAACCTGGTGCTCATATTTGATCTTGCCAGTCAAGTCTGGCCGGTTGCCGTTTCCAACGACATCGTTGGCAGTAGGCGTCCCGTCGCTGATGTTAACTGGTATGCCTGACTCGATTGTGATGATCCCGGAAACCTGCCAACCACCGAGCGCGGACTTAGCGAGACGGCTCGAGCTGTTGCGGAGCACCGGGATGTTGTAGATGAAGTTGGCGGAAAAGTTGTGGGTCCGGTCGAAAATACTTGGCCCAAGATCATACCGCCACCCCACGTAGGGATTGGTGACAGCATTCAAGTCCTGACCGCTGCCACCGGTTGATGGATCGATGGAGCGCGAAAGAGTGTAGTAAGCGCGAAGCTGCAGGTCTCTGCTGAACTGTGAATTCAAGTCAACCTGCAGTGAGTTGTAGTGGCCAGTGGCCTCATTCTCCGCCAAGCCGAGGTGTCTGAAGCCTTTGTACGGGAGGGTAGATGCCGCGGAGTATTGAACGGTGTTGTTATCCACCAGCGGGAGCTCGCCCAGCGAAGGCAGGTTGATATTGCGATAGTCGCTCAAGTGCCGGTTCATATTGCCCACATACGAGGCAGACAGAACCGTTTTGGGCCCAAACGCGTGCTGGATCCCGGCGCTGTATTGGGTGCTGGTTGTTGGCTTGTAGTTATTGAGAGCCAAGCCACTGTTGTTAAGATCCGCCGGCTTGATGGTCTGGAACGGCGGTGGAGCACCCGATGAGAGCAGAGTATTCGGATCCTGCAGCTCCACGGCGCTCGCGCCAGCGTTCAGACTAAAGGGGATGTTAGGACCGGCATTGTACATATCGTTGCCTTGAATGCGCTCGTACATAATGCCAAGTCCGGCGCGAACGACAGTCTTGCCGCTACCGGTCAGGTCGTAAGCAAAGCCGACCCGCGGGCCGAAAGTTGCCCAATGGTTGTTTACTAGGCCTTTCGGCACGCCGTTCTGTCCGGCAACGCCGATTCCGTTCAGGTACAGAGGAACGCCCGCCAACGCACCACTCGTCGGCGTGGTGACGCCAGGACTCTGGACGCCACCGCAAGCAGGATCCGGATCTCCCGTGCTGCAGACGTTCCCTGCGGCATCGATGGTGGCAGCCTGCGATGGATCATATAGGTTCGGATAGAAATTCCCCATGTGGTTATTCTTTTCGGTGGTGTGAGGTATTCCATCCCAACGCAGGCCGAGGTTCAGCGTCAACCTGTTCGTCGCACGCCAGTTATCCGTTACATACGCAGCGTATGAATTGGCTGGCCATGTGCGCACGTCCTGAATGGCAAGCTCACCATAACTGTTGGCAGTGCCAAGCAGGAAATCGGCGAAGGAATTTCCAGTGAAGCTACCGTTGAAGTCAAACGCCCCCTGGGTAGTTCCAAAGAGTTGCTGCTTCTTCTTGTAAAGCGACCAGCTTCCACCGATTTTTAGCTGGTGCGCGCCTTTGGTCCAGGAAACGTCATCCCGGACCTGATAGCCATCGGCGGCGTTGACCCACGGCCAGCTGGAGATCTCGAACTTCGCCCCGAACGGGTTGTCCAGGTCGATGTTGGGAATGCGACTCAAGGGATTCGGGCCGGTGAAGAAGCGGGAATTGGTGAAATCGCATTGTCCGGGACCAAACGGACCAGTGCAACTAGGTAAAGACAAGCTCGTCATGCCGGTGGCCGCGTAAGGAGTGATGTTAATGCGGTTCCCGTTGTAGTTGAAGGCGATTTCGTTGACAAGCGAAGGGCTAATCGTATGGGTTGCGTGGACAACGGCACTGTAGCCGGGATTGTTGAAGGTATCTCCCACCGTGGGTAAATTGTCGCCGCTCCACTGACTCGTAGCGTACCCCTGAGAGACTTGCTCGGCGATGAAGTGCCCGAACACGGAGAATTTTTGGGAAAAGTTATGGTCAATGCGGACCATCTCCTCCTTCAGATTTGTTGCAGCGTTGGCGCCGCCCCGGAACTGGCCTTGGCCGTTGGCGATATTGGCGTTAGGAGCAGGCAAGAAGCTCGTACCAAGCAATGCCGTCGCGTTCGGGTTAATCATGCAGGACGGAATAACGTTGCCAGGGAACTGCGAACCTTGCACGACAAGCGGTGGTGCAACTCCGCCGGGACAGTTAGCGAACAAAACAGACGGAGCTACCTGAGCTGCGGTCGGAACAAAGATTGCAGCGGAAGAGCTGAAATCGCCGCCGTAGGTTGCTGTATCGGGAACCGTTACGTTGCTTGACCCGCCTTCCAAATACTTACGCCATTCCATGTTGTAAAAGAAGAAGGTCTTGTTCTTGATGACGGGACCGCTAACATTGAAGCCGAAGATGTTCCAGCGCAATTCTTGCTTTCTAGGAGAAACTGACGCCGGAAAGAAATAGTTGCGAGCATCGTAGGCGTCGTTGCGGTTGATCTCCCATGCCGATCCATGGAATTTGCTGGTACCGGACTTGAGAGCCATGGTGACGGTTCCGGCTGAAGAGAGGCCAAAGTCTGCGCCGTAGTTGGAAGTCAATTGGCGCATCTCGGCGATACCCTCGGTAGAAGGCGCGGTGGTCACACAGCCCCCGCAACCGCGGTCGTAGTTCTCGCCGCCGTCCAGCAAGAAAACGTTGTGGGCGGTGCGCTGGCCGTTGAAGCTGACGCCGGTGTCGCCCCCTACGGCGAGGTCTTTGTAATTCGTAATATCACTTGATGCTCCGGGCGTCAACGCAGCAAGTTGGAAAATAGTACTTCCAGCCACCGCGACGTTAGCCAATTGATTGGCGCTCATCACATTGCTTTGTTCTGAGCTGTCTGTTTGGACGCGGAGGGCTGTCGCTTCAACAGTTACGCTCTCCGTTGCGCCGCCGACTTGCATTTGGAAGTCGACGCGGGCGCGGTCTCCCACCTGTAGCAAGACGCCCTTCTGCTCCGAGACTTTGAGGCCCGACGATTCGGCCTTCACGTTATAGGAGCCGATGTGAACACCTGGGAGAACATACTGGCCCGCATCGTTGGTTGTACTAGTGCGGGCTACGCCGGTTTCCGCGTTGGTGGCGGTGATTTTAGCGTTAGCAATGACGGCTCCTGATGGATCGGTAACGGTACCGACAATGGTTGCTTCCTGCGCAAATGCCTGAATCGAGGCAAACGCTAGAAAGAAGCCGATAACGGCAAACAGGCGAGATACACGAGTGAGAATAGGCTTCATGGCCCCTCCGATGGGAGTTTGGATCAACCTGCCCACCAACTGCGACAAATTTTGGGCTGACAAGCCTTTTAGCGTTATACAAACCCAGTTGTCAAGAAAAAACGTTTTAGATCGTGCTTTTTTTTACAACTCGCTCTCGTGCTCAATAATTGCGTTCGGCTTTCCAGGCGTTGCGGCCTGCCTCACCAGCCCAGTTTTCGGTGCGCTCCAGTTGCTTTTCCTGTACCCTGCCACGGCCCCTGTCAACGTCACGTGCTGCCTCGATTTACGACTGAGCGCACCCCATAATATTCCTTCATTGTCTTGTCCTGAGTGCCCAGAAAAGCATCTTGATCCGCTCTGTTACAATTTGAAGTCTCGTTAACGTTACCGAAAACTGCAAATGTCACTGGATCGCCGAAAATTTCTGCTTTCGGGAGGAGTAGCGGCCTTCGGCGCTCTTACGCCTTACGTCTCCGAACCGGTATTTGCTTTACCAAACTCTGAGCCGTTTCAATGGAAAACTGGCGGCCTGGTTTTCAGCTTCGAGGTTATAGACGGGAAGCTACGACAAAAAGCCTTTGCTGCAGGAGATACTCGACTCTCCGGCAACTCTTCAGGCGTAGAGATCGCGCTTCAATGCAGCGGTGAGAATTCTCCTGATCAAGGCATGAAATCCGGCATGGGGCAGCCTGGAGTTCGATTGCAGTTCGCGGGAAAAAATGAGGAGTCCACCCCGCGAGGCAAGCGGCTGGTCTGTGGGCATACCGACCAGAAATTAGGCTTGCGCGTGGAATCTGTTTACGAAGGTGTCGACGCCTTCCCGGTAGTTCGGCGCTTTTCTCGAGTCACCAACGAAGGAAGTTCGCCAGTAGGTATTGACTTCTTAAGTTCAGCAATGCTTCACGGCCTTGCGGATCCGCAGAATTATGACCGTGAACTCCGCATCCATGTTGCTTTCAATAGCTGGATGGCGGAGGGGCAATGGCACACGCTGCGGCCGTCCGAGATGGGCTTTGTCGAAAACGAACGCACAAGCTGGTCTGAGGCGCAAGCGGGAAGCGTCGGGAGTTGGTCGACAGAGCGGTATCTGCCGATGGCCATGGCCGAGAACACCAGGCTTGGCCTGATCTGGTTCTGGCAGATTGAGCACAATGGCTCATGGCATTGGGAAATTTCCAATGTATCCGCGCGCGACAACAACGCTGACGATGTGTACGCCTATCTGGGCGGTCCTGACGACTTGCACTCGGCCGCGTGGAAGAACCTGAAGCCCGGTGAAACCTACGAAAGCATTCCCGTTGCAATTGGATGCGTGCGCGGCGGCTTCGACCAGGCAGCCGCGGCCTTAACGCACTATCGCCGCGCTGCCTGCCTCAAGAAGAGCAAGGACAATGCGCGCTGCCCGGTCATTTTCAATGACTACATGAATTGCCTGTGGGGCGATCCCACCGAAGCGAAGGAATTGCCGATGATCGCCGCGGCAGCAAAGGCAGGCTGCGAGTACTACGTCATCGACGCTGGATGGTACGCGGAACTCGATGAAGATTGGAGTCAGACTCTCGGCGGGTGGCAGGCTTCTCACACGCGTTGGCCGCGCGGGATTAAATTTCTGCTGGATCAAATCCGCCAGGCTGGAATGGTTCCCGGGCTTTGGCTGGAGCCGGAGGTAGCAGGAGCAAAGTCAGTGCTTGCCCAGAAACCGGATAGCTGGTTCCTGATACGGCATGGCAAACGGGTGTTCAAGAATTCGCGGCTCATGCTCGATTTCCGCAATCCTGAAGTTCGCTCCTATCTAGACGAGGTGATGGCGAGGCTCGTGAACGAATACGGCGTTGGTTATATCAAGATGGACTACAACGTCGACACCCTGCAAGGAACTGAAATCAATGCCGACAGCTTCGGGCAGGGGCTGCTCGAGCACAACCGCGCGCACCTTTCCTGGCTCGACGCGATTCTGAACCGCTACCCCGATCTGGTTATCGAAAACTGCGGCAGCGGCGGCGGGCGCATGGACTACGCGATGCTCAGCCGTCTTCAGGTACAGTCGATGACCGATCAGGAGAATTATCTGAAAGTGCCGGCCATCCTGGTGGGCGCATCCGCGGCGGTTCTGCCCGAGCAGCTTGCAATCTGGACGTACCCGTTGGCAAACTCGGATGCCGATCAAGCCAGCTTCAACATGGTTGCAGCTATGATGTGCCGCATTCATCAGAGCGGACGCCTCGATTCGCTGACTCCGGGAGCATCGGCACAGGTGAGCGAGGGAATCCGCATTTACAAGGACGTTCTGCGGAGACACATTCCTTCGGCAGTGCCGTTTTATCCTCTCGGCACGTCGGACGTGATCAACCGGACAGCGTCGATCGCTTTGGGAATGCGCTCGCCCGAACAGACTTTGATAGCGGTCTGGAGAATCGATGGCCCGGCGACTACGAGAATTCCGCACATGGGCAGTGCCAATCCAACGCTCGTTTATCCGACTGATCTTGGCATTCACGTCACCAGCACAGACGGAGCACTTAACATTGGGTTTCCACGACCTCACATGGCCTGCTTAATTTCAGCATGAGATTTCCAAAAGCTTCGGAACAATATCCGAAACGAGGATTCATGAAACACATCGTAATCGCAGTCGTTCTTTTGACTGGCCTCTGTTATGCGCAAGAATCAACCGATTTTCACGCCGCTTCCACCAATGTTTGGGCAGCGGAATATCCTCGCGTCGATAGTAGCGGGAGAATACAAATCCGCGTGAAGGCTTCCGACGCCAATAAGGTGAGATTGAACTTCTGGAGCGGGCCGAAGGTCGATATGGAAAAACAGGCGGACGGATTCTGGACTGTTACAACACCACCACTTGTTCCCGGCCTTCACTATTACACGCTCATCATCGATGGCGCGGAAGCCAGTGATACGAATAGTCGTGCCTTTTTTGGCGGAGGTAAGTACGCCAGCATGGTCGAGGTTCCCGAACCTGGCTCTACTTACTATTCCATTCAAGATGTGCCGCACGGCCAGGTGCGAGAGATTTGGTACAACTCCAAAGTGACCGGCACTTGGCGTCACGCTCTTGTTTATCTTCCCCCCGGATACGACACGGAGGTGAAGGCGCGTTATCCCGTGCTGTATCTTCAACATGGCGGAGGCGAAGATGAAACCGGTTGGATTCGCCAGGGGAATGCAAATTTCATCCTGGACAATCTCATTGCCGCCGGAAGCTGCAAGCCGATGATTATTGTGATGGCCTATGGCTACGCTCGTCGTGCCGGACAAACCCCGCCCGATCTCACCGGAAAGGCGTTCGGTTCTCCGGAAATGATGAAGGCGATGCAGGATATGGCAGCAACTTTTGAAGATGACGTGACACAGGTTCTGATCCCGTTTATCGATTCAGCTTTTCGCACACTCTCGGATCGCGATCACCGCGCTATGGCAGGTCTTTCCATGGGAGGAATGCAGACCTTCCAGGTCACGCTCAATCACCTGGATATGTTTTCCTACATCGGCGGTTTCAGCGGTGCTGGCGGACTGTTCGTGCTTGCGAACCGGAATCTGGAGACGAAGACGGACTACAACGGAGTGTTTGCCGATTCGGCCGCATTCGCAAAAAAGGTTCACCTGCTTTGGATCGGCGTGGGCACGAACGAGCCCGAGAGAATGCGCTCCGGTCTGCAAAAGCTGCACACATCACTTCAGGAAGCAAACATTCAACACGTCTTTTACGAATCCCCGGGCACTGACCACGAATGGCAGACATGGCGCCGCGATCTCAAGGATTTCGCGCCGAGACTCTTCAACAACGTGGAGGGAAAATGAACTATCCCCGACCGCATCTCCAAACACTCCTCATTGCGGTGATCTCTGTCATCACCTGCGGCGCAATTGCGCAGGATGCTACCAGCTTGCCTTACTTGAACCCCAGGCTTTCGCCCGAAGAGCGAGCGGCTGACCTTGTCCATCGCATGACCGTCGAAGAAAAAGCCTCGCAACTGGTCAATCAGGCTCGCGCAATCCCGCGTCTGAAAATTCCTGCTTACGATTGGTGGAGCGAAGCCCTCCACGGTGTAGTCGCTGACGGCACCACTGAATTCCCGGAGCCGGTCGGTCTGGCAGCTACGTTTGACGTCCCGCGTATTCACGAAATGGCGACAGCGATCGGTACTGAAGCACGAGTCGTTCACGTCAATTCTTTGCACGACGGGAACTCAGGCTTTTTCCGCGGATTGGATTTCTGGGCGCCTAATGTGAATATTTTTCGCGATCCGCGCTGGGGCCGCGGGCAGGAGACCTATGGCGAAGATCCATTCTTGAGCGGGCGTATGGCGGTCGCCTTCGTCACCGGCATGCAGGGCGACGACCCTCACTATTACCGGGTGATCTCGACTCCAAAACACTTCGCCGTACACAGCGGGCCTGAGCCCACGCGTCACTTCGCCGATATCGATGTCAGCAAACACGATGAGCTGGACACCTATACTCCCGCGTTTCGCGCCGCAGTTGTCGAGGGTCATGCTGCATCCGTGATGTGCGCCTACAACGCCGTCAACGGTCAACCTGCTTGCGCGAGCGAGTTTTTGCTGCAACACACACTTCGCGGCGCCTGGCAGTTCCACGGCTACGTTGTGTCGGACTGCGATGCCGTTCGCAACATCTTCCGAGATCACCACTATCGACCCACGCAGCCGCAAGCCTCGGCGATCTCGCTTCAGCGGGGCATGGACAACGAATGCATTGATGGGCCAGCCAAGGTAACCGACGACCACGATTACAAGCCGTATTTCGAAGCTGTTCAGCAGGGCTATCTGCCAGAGAGCGCTATTGACACTGCGCTGATTCGGCTCTTCACGGCCCGCATCCGCCTGGGCATGTTCGATCCGCCGGACATGGTCCCCTATAGCAAGATCGAAAAAAGCGAACTTGACAGCAAAGCCCACCGTGTCCTCGCGCGACAAATGGCAAATGAGTCTATGGTGCTGCTCAAAAATGACGGCGTGTTGCCGCTCAAGCCGGTCAAGCGGATCGTTGTTATCGGCCCCCTCGCGGATCAAACAGCGGTTTTGCTCGGCAACTACAATGGCACTCCGACCCACACGGTGAGCGTGCTGGAAGGAATGAAAGCCGAGTTTCCCGACGCGAAAATCACCTACGTTCCGGGCACGCAGTTCCTGTCTAATCAGGGAATCCCAATTCCTGTTTCGGCGTTGACCACGCCCGATGGCAAGCCCGGTCTTAAAGCCGAATATGGTTCTCGTCCGGGTTTTGACGCCAAGACAACTCCGCTCACTTCGCGGACTGAATCCACCGTTAATTTGACCGAAAGCGACCTGCCGGAAGAGGCGAAACAAACTAAGACTCTGGCAGTAGAGTGGACCGGCTTTGTAAACCCCAGTTCAAGCGGTGAATACCTCTTGGGTATCAAGGCCGATGGTTTCGTGCGAGTGTCTCTGGATGACAAAGTCGTAACCGCAGGCTGGGGCAAACAGACGCACATGGGGCAGGTGCATCTGGAAAAAGGGCGCCCAGTAAAACTCAATGTGAGTTACGACCAATCCAATGAGGGCAAGCCCGAGGCGCAGCTCATTTGGGCTCCGGTAAACAACGTTCCGGATCCGGCCGCCGTCGCCGCAGCGAAGAACGCGGACGTCGTGGTCGCCGTGGTTGGAATCACCAGCCGCCTCGAAGGCGAAGAAATGCCGGTTGACCAGCCCGGCTTTTCCGGTGGCGACCGCACTAGCCTGGATTTGCCCAAGCCCGAGGAAGATCTGCTACAGACCGTCAGTTCAACCGGTAAGCCACTCGTCGTTGTCCTGACGAACGGCAGCGCGCTCGGCGTGAATTGGGAGAAAGCGCATGCCAACGCAATTCTCGAAGCATGGTATCCAGGTGAAGAAGGCGGCGCTGCAATCGCTGAAACCCTGAGCGGTAAGAATAATCCTGCGGGCCGGCTGCCGGTTACTTTCTACAAAGATGTGCACCAACTGCCTCACTTCGAAGACTACTCGATGAAAGGCCGGACTTACCGCTACTTCGAGGGCGAGCCGCTCTGGGCATTTGGATATGGACTCAGCTACACGACATTCAGCTATAGCAATCTGAATCTTCCGAATCATCCGATCAACGCCAGCGATCCGCTGCACGCTTCCGTTACGGTGACCAATACCGGAAAGGTTGCCGGAGATGAAATCGTCCAACTCTACCTCAAGTTCCCAGACGTTCCCGGCGCCCCCATCCGTGCTCTTCGCGGATTTCAGAGGATCCATTTGGAACCGGGAGCGAGTCAGAAAGTTGAATTTCAACTGAATTCTCGCGATCTGAGTATGGTGACTGAAACCGGAGATATAATCGTCGCACAAGGCAAGTACGCGGTTTCAATCGGTGGCGGGCAGCCGGGTGGCGAACTTCCATCGGCAAGTGGCAACTTCGAGGTCAGCGATCAGGTCATGCTGCCCGAGTAGCCGACCGTTGTGCCGTTATCCTCTGCACGCTCATTACGAATGAACGGGCAACACGGAGGGCGCGAACAATTCCGAATCTGGCTAAATGAGCGCACAAAATTTCCGCTGATGCCGGCCGGGAGCTTTAACGTCTTTTTGAATAACTGATCCGTCGTGTCGTTCGCCTTTACAAGTTGCAGCGCCCTGGAACGGCCAATCGAGATAGCGGTAATTTCACAGCGTGATCTGCTGGTTCACTGATCGATGGTGTCCCTGGAAAAATGGAGTCGCTGGCCGTCTATTTACCAGGTAGCAATTCATCATTTGCGAGAACGTAAATCGTCACCTTGTTTAGTTTGATGTTTGAACGCGAAGAAACAAGAACAACCGAGCCGTCTGCGCCGCTCGCTGATGTCACATTTTTCATCAGAACCCGGTTCTTGGAGATGAACGATGCTGGCGTATCCGCGTTCATACCATTGTCCTGTTGAGTTGACAACTTCTGAGCCGGATTCGGTGGATCGGTGGTATCGACAGTGGGATCGGTCCCGCCCCAGTTTCGTCTGTCGCCCGGCGGCACATAAGAGAGGTTCGGAGGTGGCATTGGTGCCGGCGGATAGTACCACGCAGTCAAATACACCTTGAATTTTGCTCCGCCATTTTTCCATTGCGCCGAATCCATGCGAATCGCAAGCCGCGAGGGCGAATCGCCTGATTTCGCCACTGACTCGATTACCTCGCCCGAAATCACCGCACCCCGTTGAAGCAGTCCGCCCTTCATCATCGTGGCCATCACCAGCTGCGCTTCCACCTTGGTTCCCACGGAAGTCTTTCCTGCTTCTATGTTCTGTCTCAGAATGATTGGCAGTTCGCACCCAACGCAAGCAGGAGCAGCGCTCGTTCCTGTAGTTCCAGGTGAAGAGGCTTCAGTTCCCGATTCCTCGTGAACTTTGGGAGCCTGACCGAGTAGAACAGCTGAGCCAAGAATAATGGCCCAAGCCGCAGGGCCTGCTGCTTTGATATTGCGAAACATCGGTCCTCCTTGAGTCAACTCGAACGCGAGGAAGCTGCGCACGAAAAGTATACTTCGGCGATCAACTTCAGTTGTCGCGTGCTGTGCTCCAGTTGATCGCAAAAATTCTGCTTGCTGCACCTGTGGGTTGGCGCTATCCCTATCCCCGCCAATCGGAGCGGAACTTTCGACAACGACGTTTAAGAGAAGTTGGGAGAGATCGTCAGAGAACTGAGTGGAAAAGGCAGCGACTGAACGGCTCGCTGCAGCGGTCTGGGTTTCAGAAGTTCAGCCGGGGAGTGTCGCGCTCGCCGAAGACAAATTAGGGCAGATTACGGCAGAGATTGGCCTCGCTCTCCGCGTCAATCAGTGATTTGCTATTGATCCATTTTTTCCACAAAAGCATTCACAGAATTCTTCCGATTTCTCCGAAAACTGCATTGACATGCATGAAGCAAAACTTTAATGTGATTTCCGTCGACGGTTGAAAGGGTTGGCAAAAATAAATCGTTGCCGGTCCGAAGTAAACTGGGTGATAGGCAGAACGGGGCAACCCGAGAGGCCGCCAAACCCGAAAAAATCGACTGATCCTGCGAGGGACAGTTGAGGTTTGGAACTGCGAAAGCGGTAATCACATCAAGGGTCGTGACGGTACATGCGTCCACGCTGTTGGCTTCCTCGCAGGAGCCGGTAGCTAGAGCATAACCACAGTCGCGACCCTTTTAATTTTTTTATTACCATCTCGGCTCTTTGGGGTCGAGGATTCCGAATCCTGGCCCACAAAGTCCCACACGCCAACTGCGTCATCCGATTCGAAGCGGTTCCAGCCAATCCACCGCGGCTGCGCTGAATCGATCATCCTACTCATTCCCTCTTTAACATCCGGAAACATTCCATGCAGCCCGGCATGGAAAACCAGCGGGTGTCCTAGGTTCTCGCCTGCCGCAATCTTCTCTTCTGTATGAGTCCAACACTCGGAGTTGGATCAGGGAAGTCTCAGCGAGTAGCCGTCTAATCCCTTCGCGATCATGGCGCCTGTTGGGCGGTGTGATAATAACCCCCTCCAAATCGCTCTCGTGCGGGGAGCGCTGTTGGGGATCAACTCGCGGGGGTGTAACGCTCCGTGGAGTGAAACGCTAAACGTCGAGTTTATACCCTTCGCGCTCCCGTATCTGTGCTCTTTTGACCATTCGGCCGACTCCATGAAAACGGCCTCTAGCTGTCCCTACAGCGAATCGGGTTGGCTTGTACAGCGCAGGGTGGATGGCGTTTGCTTCACCCTTGTCGTACGGTTAATAAGTCTGCTTTTCTTCCCTGCTGTTCCAGCAGGGCGACAGTGGCGTCGGTTGGCGATCCGCAATTCTCCAATCAAATGTTTCAGGACTTAAGGAACTTACCCGATCGGTGAGTTCACAATCGCGCGAATTCGCGCAGAGGGAAGTATCTAATGAGTTTCAAAACCGGAATGTTAGGAGTGTTAGCAGCCGCAGTTCTGGCCAGCACCATGGCGGTCGCCGCGGAGGAACCTTCGGAACAGGTCAAACGCATGGACGCAGCATCGACAGTTCTAGACGAGATCATGGGAACTCCAGACAAAGGCATTCCCGAAGAACTGCTCGATTCCGCGAAGTGCGTAGCGGTCATACCGTCAATGGTCAAAATAGGGTTTGTGTTCGGCGGCCGGCATGGAAGAGGAATCGCGACCTGCCGCACAGCGAATGGATGGAGCGCGCCTGCTCCCTTCTCAGTGACCGGTGGTAGCTGGGGATTACAGATCGGCGGCGAAGCAGTTGACGTGGTCATGCTTGTGATGAATGACCATGGCATGGAAAAGATGCTTGCCAGCAAATTCAAAATCGGCGCTGATGCCTCGGCGGCAGCCGGGCCGGTGGGGCGTCATGTAGAGGGCGAAACCGATTGGAAGATGCGCGCTGAAGTGCTGACTTATTCTCGGGCTCGCGGCGCCTTCGCAGGCGTTACTGTAAACGGCGCCTCCATTACTCAGGACAAGGACGGTACCCGGATTCTGTACGGCCGAATGGTCCCCTCCGCCGAAATCCTGATGGGAAAGGTCAAAGCTCCCGAGGGTTCGCATCAATTCCTGGCGACAGTGAGAAAGTACGCTCGTGAAGCCAACGATGCCGAAGCGTCGGATCGCGTTCAGAAGAACGAAACCCGTATGCGCGCCTCAAATTCAACTCAAGCAAAGGGCGTAATTGAAGAGAAGCTCAAAACCGAGCCGGGCTTGAATAGCAAGGATATTCAAGTTACTTTGACTCCCACTTTGATAACGCTTTCCGGATCTGTTGCCAGCAACGACGATCATGACAAGGCAGTACGGGTCGCAAGGGCGTATGCCGGCGACCGCGAAGTGGAAGATCACTTGTCAGTTCAAAAGCCCGACTAAGTTCGGCGCCCTTGTTGCACACAAGCGAACGCCCGCTCCGAATAAGTCGTGGGCGTTCGCACAATCTAAAATTTGCAGGAGGAAAGAAATAATGAAAGTTGCTTATAAGAATGTTGCTCGCACACTGTTGTGCACAGGTCTTCTGCTAGGAGTGGGAGTACTGGCGCGTGCACAAGAACCATCCAGTCAGCAGGCCCCGCCAGCCTCTGACAATACCAAGATTAATCAGCGGGACCGGAGCGCAAGCGAACCTACGGCGGATCAGCAAAAGGAGAATCGGTCTGACCGCGACATCACGCAGCAGATCCGTCAATCCATCATGAAAGACAAATCCCTCTCCACCTACGCTCACAACATCAAGATCGTAACTCAGAACGGGCAGGTGACATTGAAAGGCCCCGTACGATCAGAGGACGAGAAGCAGGCAATTGAAACCAAGGCTGCCGAAGTGGCGGGCCAGGACAAGATCACCAGCGAACTGAACATCAAACCACAACAATAACCTTTGAAATTAATTTCAAAGCTTCATAAGGAGAAGTAAATATGGCAGGTAAAAACACAGCAATATTTGGCATCTATCCGAATCGCACAAGCGTGGAAAGTGCGGTTGACGATTTGAAGGCAGCGGGATTTCGTAATGCTGATATCTCCGTACTGTTCCCCGAGAATTCAGGTACTAAGGACTTTGCCCACGAGAAAAGCACGAAAGCACCTGAAGGCGCTACAGCAGGTGCCGGGACTGGAGCAGTGCTGGGCGGCGGACTGGGATGGCTGGTTGGCATTGGGGCGCTGGCAATTCCGGGACTCGGACCTTTCATTGCCGCAGGCCCGATCGTGGCTGCGCTAGCAGGCGCGGGTGCCGGCGGCGCTCTAGGCGGCCTTACAGGCGCTTTGGTTGGCATGGGAATTCCGGAATACGAAGCGAAGCGTTACGAAGGCCGGGTTAAGGACGGCGGAATACTGCTCTCCGTGCATTCCGACGATTCTCAGTGGACCAAAAAAGCCAAGGAGATTCTGGAGCAGACAGGCGCTCAGGATGTTTCCTCAACCGGTGAAGCCGCTTCCGAAAAGGGTGATAAAACCCCTGTTCGCGAAGTAGCCTGAGTTCCGGATTGCAGCGGACTTAATTTCTCGGACCCAATTTCTCGACTACGGGACAATTCTGTTCGCTGCTCCATTTCCAAATCGCGCCATTAGCAAAGAGGAGAAATACTGATGTACCACCACATAAAAAAACTGATGTATACGGTGAATGTTGGAAGTCCCGACCCTCGCTTTGGCAACATGTTGCTGGAACAATTCGGCGGCGCGAATGGCGAGCTTGCTGCTGCAATGCAGTACTCCATTCAAGGGCTGAATTGTGACGACTTAGATCGCAAAGACCTGCTGATGGATATCGGAACAGAAGAGTTAAGCCATCTGGAGATCGTGGGTACCCTGGCACGGATGCACCTTAAGCCGATGAAGAAAAACCGCGAGTCGGCCGAGGCTGATCCGCTTATAGCCATCGCAGGAGGCGGCGGGGTTGGCCTGTTCAACTCCATGGGTGACGCCTGGACCGCAGACTACTTAAAGATAACCGGTGAACTTGACGTCGATCTGCGCAGTAATATTGCCGCAGAAGCGCGGGCGAAAATCGTTTACGAGCGACTGATCGGCTTCTGCGACGACCCCGGCACCAAAGACGCGCTTCAATTCCTCATGACGCGTGAGATCACTCACATGAAGGCATTCACCGCTGCGCTTGAGAGTTTGGGAAAAGACCCATTTTCAATTGGCACAATTCCTCCTAGTGCCGGTTTGGTGGACGAATATTTTAACGATTCCACCGGCACGGGAGACGAAGGGGAACGTGATGCTCGCGGCCCGTGGAACGAGGGCGGCAAGTGGAGGATCGTTGAATCCCCGGAACTTCAACAGGGGGTCGAGGGACACAGCGGTAAGACGACCTCAAGAAACGCAAAGCCTGTGGGCGAAGATACGGGAAAGACCAAAGTAAAGAAGTCGGCATAACAAGCAATAAGACATGACTGAAAAAGGAGTAGATCATGCAGGATAAAGTTCGTAGTGGCGTTTCAGAGGATCGTTTTACCGGAGCGCTTGAGTCGCAGACGTCCAAGATCCCAAGCTCGGGATATTTGGCGGCAGCGTTCGGCGCCATCACCGCCTCAGCAATTCTGAAGATCGTAGGCAAGGATGACTGGTCCTT
>Ga0310813_10001070_pt1 | contig 16616 bp, 14 predicted proteins | sample YN3metagenome_FD_203086 | JGI IMG/M metagenome (GOLD analysis project Ga0310813, IMG submission 203086) | Soil microbial communities from experimental microcosm in Duke University, North Carolina, United States - YN3 | ecosystem: Engineered > Artificial ecosystem > Soil microcosm > Unclassified...
GGCCCCAGAGCTGCTCGAGCGACGACGGGCTCAGGTTGTAGCTGGCCGCGTCGATGTCCACGAGCACCGGCACCGCGTGGAGCCGGGCGATGACGCCGGCGGTGGCGAAGAAGGAGTAGGCCGGGGTGATGACCCGATCGCCGGGGCCTACGTCGTAAGCCATGAGGGTGGCGAGGAGCGCGTCCGTGCCCGACGACATCCCGATCCCGTGTCGCGCTCCCACGTAGTCGGCCACCGCCTTCTCGAGCGCCGCCACCTCCGGCCCCATGATGAACTGCTGGGCCTCGAGGACCCGGTCTACCGCCTCGCGCATCTCGTCCCGGATCGTCGCGTACTGCGCCTTGAGATCGAGCAGCGGCACGTTCATCGGATTGTCCCCTTCGGCTTCATCGGTGTTCATAAATTGAACGTCGCTACCAGTGGGAGGTCAAGGAAAAACGGCCTGGGTCATGGGGCAGGGGACTCGGTGGGGCGCGTCGTGGCCCTATAATCACGCGAGGCCACAACCGCGAGTGCCATGACCTTGGGGGGCGTCACCCGGGCTTCCAGATGAGCCGGCATCCGTGGCTCCTGCTCGCCTCGTTGATGGCCGGGCTCGGACTCGTCGTGACCGTCTGGACCTCCATCGACCGGCGACCGCCCGAATGGGACTATGCCAACCATCTGGAGCGGGCCCTCCACTGCTACCAGATACTGGCGCAGCCCGGCCACGACCGGCTCCGCGAGATCCTCGAGGCAACCGCCTTCTATCCGCCTGTGGCGCCCTGTACGGCGGGTCTGCTTTACTTCTTTTCCCCGGTGTCGCCGCTCACGGCGCAGGTCGTGATGTGGGGCTTCCTCGTGCTGGGTGCGGTGAGTGTCTTCCTCCTCGGACGGTACCTGCTGGACACCTCAGCCGGTCTGCTGGCGGCCTTTTTTCTGTCGACGGCGCCATTCGTGGTCTCCTCGCTGACGAATTTCCAGCTGGATCTCCCGCTGACCGGGATGGTGGCGTGCTGCTTGTACGTCCTGGCGCGGACCGAGGGATTCTCGCGGACGGGCTGGTCGCTGGCGGCCGGCATCGTCGCGGGCATCGGTATGCTCACGAAGCCGCCGTTCTTGGTGTATCTGCTGCCGCCGCTCCTCTGGGTCATCTGGCAAACCGCGACGGTTACGTCCGAGACAAGGCACATGGCGTGGGTAGGGCGCTTCGCCGTCGCTCTGGGGGCTGCCACGGCACTGGCTCTGCCCTGGTATGGCCCGCGGCTCATCGGCTTGCCGCTCCAGGTGATGAACCGCTCCTTCAAGAACGCCGCCATCGAGCAGAAATCGGCGACATTCTCCGCCGAAGGGCTTCTGTACTACCCGACGATGTTTCCGACCCAGTTCGGCCTGCTGGCGGCTGCCCTGTTTCTCTGGGGCCTCTGGGCGCTCAGGCGGGGGCGCGGCGCCCGCGCCTTCCTCTGGATCGCCGCCCTGGGACCGTTCGTCGTCTTCACCCTGATTCAGAACAAGAACCTCCGCTACACACTGCCCATCCTTCCCGCCGCGGCCTTGGTGGCCGCGGCGGGAGCCCGCAGTTTGCCTCCGGCGTTGCGTCACGGCGTGACATGGGCGTGCATCGCGCTCGGCGGGCTGCAGGTGTCCATGACGGCCTTTGCGCTGCCGGCGCCGCCTATCCTCCCAGGAACCGGTCTCCCGATAGTGTTCGTCCGGCGCCCCGAGCCGGCCGACTGGCCGCATGCGCAAATCCTCGAGGACATCGAGCGCGAAAGCGGCAACAAGCCGGTGACCGTGGCGATCGTGCCCAATCACGAATTCTTCTCGCTCTCGAATTTCAGCTACGAAGCCGCGCGCCTGGGAGTTCCCTTCCGGATGGTGGGCGCGTGGCGGGGACCGCCATTCGGCGTGGACTTTGTCATCGTGAAGACGGGATCCCAAGGGCCCCCATGGACGGCACCGCGGCTCGAGCAGATCACCCACGCCGTGGAAGGCGGCGACCCCTACTTGGCCGACGTCTTCCCGATGATCGGCCGATACGCCCTACCCGACGGCAGCGTCGCAAGCCTCCATCAGCGCCGCATCCCGCCCACGCGCGTCCCCGCGCCGCTGGCCGAGGCACCGGCCTCGTTGCTTCGCGCCTATCTGCGCGATCCGCAGGGGCTCCAGGTGGCGCTTGACTATCGTCCGGATGCCATCCTGCGAGGCGAGGTGAAGCACGTGCGGCTGACAGCCGAGCGTGCCACGGTGGGGGATCTGGCCCTGCACGACCGTTCGCCGCTCACCATTCGTGAAGTCCAGGTCGCCGTGGAGGGCCTCGTCTTCAACCCCCGTCGGCTCCTGGAGACGGGCGAGCTCGAGGTGCTGGATGTCAGTACGCTCCGGCTCGAGCACGCGCTCGTGACCCAGGCCGATCTCGACCAACTCCTGCGGGGTCAGCCGGCTGGGGTCGGCGTGGAGGTCGGCCTCGGCGACGGCGCGGCCGACGTGCGGGTGACCCGGCTCGGCCCCGTGATCACCGCGCGCGTCTGGCTCGACCGTTCACCCGCGGATCGCCCGCTCGCGCTCATGGTCGACCGCGTGCGCGTCTCCGGGATTCCGGTCCCCGATTTCATGGCGGGTTGGATCGTGAAGCACTTCGACCCCACCCTTGCGCTTCGACGCCTGCCCGCGCTCGTGACGGTGGCCGCTGCCCGCATCCAGCCCGGGCGCATCGAGATCGGACGGCGGCCGTGAATCCGAGCCCGATCAACCCCGCGCCACCGTGAACGCGACGTAGAGCGCCTGGGCGCCGCGCTGGAGCAGCACGGTGATGCGGTCGCCCTCCTTCACGTCGCGGGTGATGCGCTCGAACTCCTGGAGCGAGCGCACCCGCTGCCGGTTCACCTCGCGGATGACGTCCCCACGCTGAAGTCCGGCCTCCGCGGCCGCGCTGTCGTCGTCGACGCGCGCCACCACGACGCCCTCGGTATTGCGCAGGTTGAGCTGGCGCGCGATATCGGGCGTGATGGGCCGCACGTCGAGCCCGAGCAGGGTCTTACCGCGATTGCCCCCGGGCTTCGCGGCCACGGTTTCGTCGGGGGTCTCGCCGATGCGGATCTCCACCGTCTTGGTGGCCTTGTCGCGCCAGAGGGTCAGCGGCATGGCCTTGCCGGGTGCCGCGCCGGCGACGGCCCGCTGGAGATCCTGGGGACCGTCGAGCTTCTTGCCGTCGAACTCGGTGATGATGTCGCCGGCCTGCACGCCCGCCTTCTCGGCCGGGCTCTCCGCGACCACGTCCGAGATCAGCACGCCCTTGGCTTCCTTGAGCCCGAAGCTCTTGGCCAGCTCCGGCGTCAGGGGCTGGATCGACACCCCCAGCCAGCCGCGCGTGATCTTTCCCTTGGCCACCAGCTCGGTGTAGATGCGCTTGGCCATGTTCACGGGGATGGCGAAGCCAATGCCGACATTGCCGCCCGAGCGCGAGAGAATCGCGCTGTTGATCCCGACGACCTCGCCGCTCATGTTCACGAGCGGCCCGCCGGAGTTGCCGGGGTTGATGGCGGCGTCGGTCTGGAGGAAGTCGTCGAAGGGGCCGCCGGTGAGGGAGCGGCTCTTGGCGCTGATGATGCCGGCGGTCACCGTCTGCTGGAGGCCGAACGGCGAGCCGATGGCGAGCACCCAGTCGCCCACGCGCATGCGGTCGGAGTCGCCGAGGGCCGCCGCACGGTAGGGCCCGCCGCCCTGCAGACGGAGCACGGCGAGATCGGTGCGCCGGTCCACGCCTACCACCTTCGCCTTGTGCTTCTTGCCGTCGGAGGTCACCACCTCGATGTCGGTCGCGCGCTCGACCACGTGCGCGTTGGTGAGGGTGACCCCGGAGGGATCCACGATCACGCCCGAGCCCAGGCTCCGCTGCTGCTGCTCCCGCTCCGGCTGGTCGCCGAAGAAGCGCCGGAAGATCTCGTCACCGAAGAACTCCTCGACCGGCGTGCGGCCGCCGCGCGTGAACGTGTTGATGTTGACGACCGCCGGCCCCACCGCCTCCACCACCTGGGCGAAGCTTCCCGAGGAAAGCGGTAGCGCGGCGGGGACCACGCGCGTGCCCTCGCTGCCGACGAAGCTCGGCGCGGTTGCCGTGGGCGCCTTGTCGCTCTGGGCCTGGCTCACCGCCCAGCCGCCGGCGGCGCCGACTGCCGCCGCGAGCAAGAGCATGACGAGCACGGTGCGGCGGCGTACGGAGATCATCGAGAACCCTCCACGGCTCCGGCGAGCAGCTCACGCAGCCGGTCGCCCTCGATGGTTTCGCGCTGCTTGAGCTCTGCGGCGGCGACGACGAGCACGCCCTTTTTCGCCGTCATGAGGCCCCGCACACGGTCGTAGATCCGGTCCACGATGGACCGGGTCTCCTCGTCGATGGTGCGCGCGGTCTCTTCGCCGAAATCCCGCTCGACCGGCATGCCCGCGCCCTTGAGAAACAGGGACTGCCGGCCCCCCCCGAAGGTCAAGGGGCCGAGCTTCTCGGACATGCCGTACTGCATCACCATGAGGCGGGCCATCTCCGTCGAGCGCTCGAGGTCGTTGTGGGCGCCGGTGGACACCTCGCCGTAGACGACCTCCTCGGCGGCTCGGCCGCCCAGGAGCACGGCGATACGGTCCTCCAGCTCGCTGCGGGTGAGGAGATAGCGGTCTTCCAGCGGCAGCTGATAGGTCGCCCCGAGGGCGCCCACGCCTCGGGGAATGATGGTGACTTTGTGGACGGGATCGGCGTGGGGCAGCGAGCTCGCGACCATCGCATGGCCGATCTCGTGATGGGCCACGATGTCGCGCTCCTTCTCGGAGAGGACGCGGCTGCGGCGCTCGAGCCCGCCGATCACCCGGTCCACCGCCTCCTCGAGGTCTGCCATCTCGACCTGGTTCTTGCCTTTCCGCGCGGCGAGGAGCGCGGCCTCGTTGATCAGGTTGGCGAGGTCCGCGCCCGCCATGCCCGGCGTGCGCGCGGCGAGGACGCGAAGGTCTACCTCGGGGGCGAGCTGCACGTTCCGCGCGTGCACGCGGAGGATGGCCTCGCGGCCCTTGACGTCGGGACGGTCCACCACCACTTGCCGATCGAAGCGCCCGGCTCTCAGCAGCGCCGCGTCCAGCACCTCGGGGCGGTTGGTGGCGGCCATGATGATCACGCCCTTCGAGGAGTCGAAGCCGTCCATCTCGGCGAGGATCTGGTTGAGGGTCTGCTCACGCTCATCGTGCCCGCCCAGGAGTCCCGTGTTGCCCGCGCGGGACTTGCCGATGGCGTCCAGCTCGTCGATGAAGATGATGCAGGGGGCTTTTTCCTTGGCCTGCTCGAAGAGGTCGCGCACCCTCGCCGCGCCCACGCCCACGAACATCTCCACGAACTCCGACCCGGAGAGGAAGAAGAACGGCACGTCGGCCTCGCCGGCGACGGCCCGCGCGAGCAGGGTCTTGCCGGTGCCCGGTGGGCCCACCAGGAGCACGCCCTTGGGGATGCGGCCGCCCAGGCGCTGGTACTTCTTCGGGTTCTTCAGGAAGTCCACCACCTCCACCAGCTCCGCCTTGGCCTCCTCCACCCCCGCGACGTCGGCGAAGGTGGTCTTGAGCTCGCGGCGGTCGTAGATCTTGGCTTTCGACCGCCCGAACGACAGGGCCTGCGTGGGCCCGCCGCCGATGCGCCGCATGAGGAAAATCCAGATCCCCGCCATCACGGCGAGCGGCAGCACCCAGCCGAAGAGCAGGTCGCGCCAAAACGTGGTCTCGATGCGGCCGGCGAACTCGACCTTGTGCGCTTCGAGCTCCTTGACCAGGCTCGAGTCGTCCACGCCGGGAATGCGAGTGGTCCGGAACACGGTGGGGCCCGGCTCGGCGCCGAAGAACGAGCGCACCCGGTCGCCGGGCCGCGGTGCGGGGGTGGGGAGCGCGCCCGGCTTGAGCGTGCCCTGGATCTCCTTGTCGGTGACCGCGACCTTGTCGACTTTCTCCTCGCGCACCAGCGCGAGGAAGCGGCTCAAGGGAATCTCGACGGTCGGGGGGGCGACCAGCCAGCTCTGCACCACCGACAGGACGACCGCGGCAATGAGGACGTAGATGAGCGAGAACTGGGTCTTCTGGCGAATGGGGCGCTTCATCATGGTCAGCCTAGCAGGTGACCCCCGGAGGCGGCTCGTAGTTCGGCACTTTGAAGGTGGCCATGAAGAAGTCGTCCCAGATCTCGAGCGGGATGACCCCGAGGTCCTTCTGGCCGTCGAAGGCCAACGACCGGACCTTGGTCGTCAGCTCCGCGGCGGTGATGCGCCTCTCGAGGTAGTCGAGCGCGGTCTTCTTGTCCATGAACACCGCGATGCTCTCGTTGACCGGCTGGGCGCCTGGGGCCAGCGAGCCCGGCTTGAGCCAGCTCGTCACCACCGAGAAGCCCTCGACATTGGCGTCGGCGACCACCTCGTGGAGGGTGGCCATGCGCCGCAGCAGATCCATCCCGAAGCGCGAGAACATGGCGGACATGCGACGCGGCTGGGGGATGGCGGCGAACTGCGGGTCGTCCTTCTGGTCCACCACGATCCAGGTCGAGAAGTAGCGGTCGTCACCCTCGGCGAACTTCGGCCGCTGGAAGCCGATGCTCTGCTTCTGCACGTCCAGCCACGGCAGGCACCCGTAGACGTACTCGGAGTACTTCAGCAGCTGCAGCCGATGGGCGGAAGCGAGCGCCCGCGCCTTGGGGGTGGCATAGCGCTCGAGCGGGATCAGCTTGTCTTCGACGGGGCCGGCGGGGGCGGGCGCCACCCCGGCGCCCAGCGCGATGACGAGCAGCCCGGCCGCTGCCCAGCGGCGCGTCACCACGGCGGCTAGTTCTGGAAGATCTGGTCGGGACTGACCGTGATGGCCTTGCCCCACCAGTTCTCCGACCGAGCGGCATCGATGTCGCTGCGCGCCACGCGCGGCGCGCTTCCCTCGCGGTTCCGCAGCGAGAACGTGGCGTGCTGCCCGGACGCGAAGTGGCTGCTGTGTGACCGCCACTCTGCCCATTCCTCGGAGCTCGCGCACCCGCTGACGATCATCGCGATCGAGAACACGAGAGCCGAGCCGATGAGGCGACACCGCATGATCACAACCTCCTGTGGGACGACCGTGAGCGACCGACCGTTATGATACCGAGTGGGGCTCCGAGCCGCAACTGTCCCCGCGCTGCTTTCAGCACGCTTTTCTCCTTGCGGGACCCGCGCTTCTGAGGCAAAGTCCATGACGACGCCCCCACCGGGCGGACACGACGTGACGGACCCCCTGACCATTCACGAAGATCCCGCCGGCCTGCGCCGGCCCATTCTCATCATGGCCTTCGCCGGCTGGAACGACGCCGCCGAATCTGCCACCGGCGCCGCGCGCTACCTCGCCCAGGTGTGGCCCTCGCGTCCCTTCGCGAGCATCGATCCCGAGGAGTTCTATCACTTCGGCCTGTCGCGTCCCCACGTCCGCTTCAAGGCGGGCTCGAAGACCGAGCGCGAAGTGATCTGGCCCGTCACGGAGTTTTCACTGTCCCAACCCGAAGCGCTCGACCGTGACCTCATCGTGGGCGTCGCGGTGGAGCCGCACCTCAAGTGGCGGACGTACTGCGGCGCCGTGCTCGAGCTCGCCCGGCGCGCCGGCTCGTCGCTGATCCTGACCCTGGGCGCGCTCCTCGCCGAGGTGCCTCACACGCGGCCGGTGCGCCTCACTGGCGGCTCGCACGATCCCGAGCTGGCGGCGCGGCTCGGCATCCGCCCAACGCGCTACGAAGGGCCCACCGGCATCGTGGGCGTGCTCAACACCCTGGCCCGCGAGCAGGACTTTCCCACCGCCAGCCTGTGGGCGAATGTCCCGCACTACATCTCCGGCATCGAGAACCCGAAGGCGTCCATGGCGTTGGTGCGGCGCGTGCTGACCCTGCTGAACGCCGAGGCGGATCTGTCCGACCTCGAGGAGTCCGCCAAGCAGTTCGAGCAAAACCTCGAGGAGATCGTGTCGCAGAACGCAAAGATCGCCGACTACATCAAGAAGCTCGAGCGCAAGAAGCCGGAGGAGGGCGAGGAGGATCCGCCCGCCGCGACGGCGTCGCGCGACGAGCTGCCCCCGTCGGGCGATCTCGTGGCCGAGATCGAGCAGTTCCTGCGGCAGCAGCGCCCCGAATCCTCGCCCTGATCGCGCACGCCGCCGGGATGCGTTCGCGCCGGGCTCTTCGCGCCGTCGCCGTCCTGCCGCTCCTGCTCACGCCGCTCCTGACTCCGGCCCCCGCGCGCGCGGTGACGCCCGCGCGATCGTCCCCGCTCACCGTGCGTGTGACGCCCACTGCCCCGCGACAGGGCGACATGGTCTTCGTCCTCGTGACCGGCGCGCAGAACGCGCGCCAGATCGAGGGAAGCCTCGACGGCCGGCCGCTCACGTTCTTCCCCTACGGCGAGAAGTGGGCCGCGGTGGTGGGGGTAGACCTCGAGGCGCCCCCGCGCCAGAGCACGTGGCGCGTGGGCGTGATCGACGCCGCGGGTGGCGCGCAGAAGAAGGCCGGCGCGGTGACGATTCGCCGGCGCACCTTCCCCGAGCAGCGCCTGAGCCTCCCGGACTACATGGTGGACCTCGATCCCGAGAGCGAGCGGCGCGCGAACGCGGAGGCGGCGCGGCTCCGCACGCTCTACGACACCGTCACGCCGGAGCGCTTCTGGGCGGGACGCTTCACGCACCCGGTGGCCGTCGAGGGGCCGGGGTCGGGCTTCGGCTCGCGGCGCGTGATCAACGGCAAGCCGCGCAGCCCCCACGGCGGTACCGACTGGTCGGCGGACCGCGGCACGCCGGTGGTGGCGGCGAACCGGGGCCGCGTCGCGCTCATCGCCGAGTTCTTCTTTGGCGGACGCCTGGTGGTGCTCGATCACGGGCTCGGGCTCTACACGCTCTACATGCACCTCGACCGGGTGGACGTGGCGGAGGGCGCGATCGTGATCCGGGGCGAGACCCTCGGCGTGGTGGGCTCGACGGGTCGCGCGACGGGGCCGCATCTCCACTTCCAGGTGCAGGCGGGCCGCGCGCGCATCGACCCCTCGACGCTCTTCGCGCTCCCCGTGGGCGACTAGAGCCGCAGGCTTCCGCTCAGCACCGTCACCGCGGAGCCGCCCACGCGAACGCGCGGGACCGGCCCGCCACCGCCCTGGATCTCGATCGCGAGCCGTCCCGGCCGCCCGACCGCATCGCCCTGCTCGGCGGTGAAGGCCGCGCCGCCTCCGCGCAGGCTCACGACCCCGGCCTCCGCCAGCCACAGGGCGAGCGGCGAATGCACGGAGCCGGTCACGATGTCCTCGGGAATCCCGAACGTGGGCGCGAAGAAGCGGCAGTGCGACACCGACGTGGGCTCCACCGTCTCGCGGGAGACCACGCAGGCGCCGCGAAGGCCGTGGGCGGCGGCGACGGCGGCGAGGGCGGCCATGTCGGGGCGCAGCGCGTGGAGCGCGTCGAGCCCGGCGACGGGAAGCAGTACGTCCGCGTCCGCGGTGAGCGCCGGCCGCGCCCAGTCGCCCACGGCCTCCGGGGGGAGCCCGAGGGCGGCCAGGAGCGGGGGCAGCGGAGCGGGCAGGGCGCGCGGCGGCTCCACGCGCGGAGCCAGCCACATCACGGTCGCCCCCTCGCGGCGCTCCACGCTGACGGGCAGGAGCCCGATCGCGGTGTCGAACACCGCCTCGCCGGCGCCGAGGCGGCCGGCTTCGAGCAGCGCGTGCACGCCGCCCAGCGTGGTGTGGCCCGAGTACGGGATCTCGCGGGTCGGCGAGCGATAGATCAGGCGATGGACGGCGCCGGCCGTTGTCGCGCGCGTGATGAAGCAGGTGCCGGCCAGGCGCATCTCCGCCGCGATGCGGCTCATGTCCGCCTCGGTGAGGCCGTCGGCGTCCAGCACCGCGCCGGCGGGATTGCCCGCGAACGCGCGGGTGGTGAAGATGTCGGCCTGGACGAAGGGGACGGCGCGGCCCACGCCGCTAGCGGCGCGGCGCGGCCGCCCGCACGAGGGCGAGCGTCTCCTCCGCGGTGTCCTTCGCGGTGATGGCGCGGAACACCACCTCGTCGACCGCGCCCTGCCAGGCCGCGACCGCGGTCTTCACCCCGTCGGCATTCTTCGCGGCGATGGCGGTGTCGATGGGCTTGGTGTTCATGCGTTCGAAGTGCGCCGCGTAGGCGGGGATGGCCGCGTAGCGATCGCTTTCGTCCTGCAGGCGGCCCATCGAGGCATCGCCCACCGCAAGGCGCACGTAGGCGTAGGTGCGCGGGGCGGGACGCTTCGCCGCCGCGGCGCCCGCGCGCACCCACTCCGCCGCCGTCTTCGCGTAGGCGGGGGTGAGCCAGTTGAAGAGCACGCCGTCCGCCACCTCGCCCGCCAGGTGGCACATCTTCGGCCCGAGGGCGGCGACGACGATGCGGGTCTTCATCCCCGCGCGGAGCGCGGCCACGCCGTTCCGCACGCGCTCGAGCGACCTGGGGTTGGGGCTGCCCACCCCGAGGAGCAGCCGGTCGAGCGGCAGCGCCTGGGCCTTGACACCCTCGAGGATGGCTTCCGGCCCGCGCGTGTGGAGCGGGATCACGCCCACGCCCAGCGCCAGGCGCCGGGTCTCCCGCGCGGCGTGGGCCAGCGAGGCGAGCCCGTCGACGGGCCCGGGGTGGTTCACCCAGAACGAGTCGTAGCCGAGCGACTCGGCCTCCCGCGCGGAGTCGCGGATGACCTCGGGGGCGATGCCGGCGAAGAGCGCGAAGCCGAATCCCATTGCCATCTCCTCCTGGGGTGATGCACGGTAGCGGTCGATGCCCGTTCCCGGCCGCAATCGTATCCTGATTTGGATGTGCGCGCTCATCGCCGTGAATCAGCTGGGGTTCGGCAGCATCGTCCCCGTCATCGCGCTCTACGCGCGCTCGTTCGGCGTGCTGCAGTCCGCCATCGGGCTCGCGGTGGGCATCTACGGCCTCGCGCGGTTTCTCGTCGCGCTGCCCGCGGGTCAGCTCGCCGATCGCATCGGGCGGCGCTCGGTGCTCGCGCTGGGCGGCCTCGTCACCGCCGCCGGCAATCTCCTGTGCGGCTACGCGCCGGACTTCCCCACCTTCGTGGTCGCGCGCTTCGTCTCCGGCGCCGGGGCCGCGCTCGTGGTGACCACCGGCACCATCGTCCTCGCCGACATCACGACGCCCGTCGAGCGCGGCCGCGTGATGTCCGTGTACCAGGGGACCTTTCTCTTCGCGGTGGGCGTGGGCCCGTTGCCCGGCGGCCTGCTCGCCGAGCACTACGGCCTCGCCGCGCCGTTTCTCTTCTACGCGGTGGCGGGCACGCTGGCCGCCGCCCTCGCCTTCTTCTATGTGCCGGAGACGCGCGACCTGCCCGGGGCGCGTGCCACCGCGGCGGCGGCGGGCGCGGCGCCGGCCTCGTTCGCCGCCCAGCTGCGTCTCCTCGTGGGGCGGGCGGGCTTCGCCCTCGTCGGCCTCACCGCGTTCATGGGCGCGGTGGCGCGCACCGGCGGGCTCTTCAGCGTGATCCCGGTGCTCGCTCGCGACCGGCTTGCGCTGAGCGCCGACCGTATCGGCTTCGGCCTCGCGGTGGCAAGCATCGTGGGGCTGGCCTTCGCGTATCCCGCCGGCGTCCTCGTGGACCGTTACGGTCGGAAGACGGTGATCGTGCCCGCCAGCGCGATGTCGGGCCTCGCGCTGATCGTGTTCCTGGTCGCGCCCTCGTACGCGTGGTTCCTCGCCGGCTGCGTGGCATGGAGCGTGGCCGCGGGGATCGGGGGCGCCGCGCCCGCCGCGTATGCCGCCGACGTGGCGCCGCCGGGCATGAACGCCGCGGCCATGAGCGCGTACCGGATGATCGGCGACCTCGGCTACGTGGTGGGCCCGGTGGCGCTGGGCATCGCCACCGATCTCGCCGGCGCGGACGCCACCCTCGCGACCACCGCCGCGCTGGTGGTGCTGGTCGCTGCGCTGTTCGCGCGCTTCGCGCCGGAAACATACCGCCGGCTCTAGCAGGTTGCGAAAAAAGCGGATGAAAGGCGCACAGGTGGTGGTGTCAAGGCGCATCGAGCGTGATCGCGGCGGATTCGCCAGGGCGCTCTCGGAGTCGCTCGCTCCCCAGTCGAGGTTGCGAATCCAAGATGCGTCCACATGTCGCTGCTCGGCCAGATCTCGGATACGGACCCGGTTGTAGACCGCGAGCCCGGAACACGAACATCCATCCGACGCGCGGCGTGCCCTGGTGCCACGTCTGCGGCATCAGCCCGATCGTCTTGCGACGGACATCCAGATCGCGGTGACGATGACCGCGCAGCCAGCAACGCGACCAGAAAGGGGCGGGACGACGGGTCACATCGCCTGGACTATACAGTAAGGATTTGCCCCACTGCGTCACGTGCCCTATGATGACCGCGATGCTTGACTGGAATGCCGCGTTGGAGCGCCAGACCGAGGACCGCAGGCTAGGGTCAAGTCGGAATGGGCCGCGCCTGGCTCTCGTTGGCCGTCGAGTTGACCCAGACCGGGCTGACTGATTGCGGTGTCGATCTGGACCTCGAGCGGGTGAAGCGCCTCAATCGCGGCGGATCCTACGTCGTGGACGTGCCCAGCGACTCATTGCCCCTTCTTTAGGAGAAGCGCCTGGCTGCAGAAGACAGCTCCATCTGACACCTGTTCGCGAGTGCTGGAAGGCGCATCTGGAAGGTGTCAACTGAATCCACCCGCTGGAGAGCGTGTTGATGCTGCAAGCTTGGCCGACCAATCTCGGGCTCTCATGCTAAGTGGCCCGGTTCCCTTCGCGCGCATGCTGTATGTCCGCCGCGAGCTCATCACGGAAATGGTACGCCGCCAGCTCCGCGACGAGCACATGGGCCAAGCCATCGGCGTCTTGTGGGCCTTCGGCCAACCCCTGGTGCTGATGTTCATGTACGCGGTGCTGTTTGCCTACGTCTTTCCGGCGCGTTTTGGCAGTGATGTCTCCCGGGTTGACTATTCCGCCAGCGTGATTGCCGGCATCGTGCCCTGGCTGGCATTCCAGAACCTGCTGTTCCACGCGCCGGGAATTCTCGTGAATCAGGCAAATCTCGTGAAGCAGATTGTCTTTCCGACCGAGGTCTTGCCGGTGAAGACCGCACTGGGCAGCGCCTTGCCTTATTGCGTGGCGCTGCTATTCGCGCTCGGCTATTCCGCTTGGCACGGCACATTATCCTGGTGGACACTGAGCGTACCGTGGCTGATCATCTGCCAGTTGGCGGCGATGATCGGTGTCGCGTTCCTGTTGTCGGCGATAGGCGTGTTCATGCGCGATCTCAAGGAATTCGTGCAGGTTTTCACCACCGTGAACCTATTTATCCAGCCCACACTGTACAACCCGTTCGTCCACATCAAATACCTGGACACCCTGTTCTACTTCAACCCATTCAGCTACCTCACCTGGTGCTGGCAGGACGCGCTGTTTCGTCCCACGGCACCCCATCCGTCGGCCTGGATAGTGTTCCCCCTCTGTAGCTTCGGCGTTCTGATACTCGGATGGCTGGTATTCGAGAGCACACGCCCGTCGTTCGGAGACGCGTTGTGAGCGACGCGCCCGTTGCCATTCGGGCCCGCAACTTGAGCAAGGTCTACCGCATCTACCAGAGTCCCGTTCATGCGCTCAAGGAAGCCATCACCGGCAAGAGCCGTCACATACGGCGCGTGGCATTGGACCGTGTCGATCTCGAGGTTCGCCGCGGTGAAATCATCGGCGTGCTGGGGCGCAACGGCGCGGGTAAGAGCACGCTGCTCAAGCTCATCGCCGGCACCCTGAAACGCACCGAGGGAGACCTGGATGTATACGGCCGCATCTCGGCGATCCTGGAGCTGGGGAGCGGGTTCCATCCCGAGTATACCGGCCGCGAGAACATCTACATGGGCGGCATGTGCCTGGGCATGAGCAGGCGCGAGGTCGACTCCAAGGTGGAGGCCATCATCGAATTCAGCGAGCTGCGCGAGGTGATCGATCAGCCGTTCAAGACCTATTCCACCGGCATGCAGGCGCGGCTGACGTTCAGCGTGGCCATCAGCGTGGACCCAGACATCCTGATCGTGGACGAAGCGCTGTCCGTGGGCGACGCGCGTTTCCAGCTCAAATGTTCCACCCGGCTGCAGCAATTTCGGGAGCGAGCCGCCACCGTGCTGCTGGTTTCCCACGATAGCAACGCCATCACCACGCTGTGCGATCGCGCGATGATTCTGGAAGACGGACGCGTATATGCCGAAGGCGACCCCAAGCAGATGACCATTGCTTACCACAGCTTGCTCTTTGGCGAGCAGAAGGCAGAAGCGGGCCTGAACATAGCTAGAGCAGTAGAATCGTCGCTCTCCCAAGAACCGCTGGCGACGGCGGAACTACCGGCGCAGCCTTTCACGGTGGAAGCCAACATGAGATACGGTACGCGGGAAGCTCGGCTCGTCGATTACGGCATCCTGGACCGGGGAGGACACCGGTTGCAGGTTATCCAGTCCGGCGAAGCATGTCGAATTTATATGGTTCTGGATTGCGACCAGGATATTGTCGACCTGTCCTGCGGGTTCAGCATCAAAGATCGACGTGGCACCGTATTGTGGGGTGCCACGAACATAAGTCAGACGCAGACTGCCTACAAGGCACGGGCCAGTTCGCGGCTTATCATTGCCGCCGATTGCACGATGTGGCTGTCGGCTGGCGAATACTTTGTGACATTGGGGGCTGCACATCTGGCGGATGGGGCAAAGATCGACTTTGCGGAGGATGCCATCGGCTTCAAAGTCATAGGACCTGAAGGCATCTTCACGACCTCAGTAGTCAATCTTCAAACAACTTTCAACATCGAGTGCCAGACGGCAGAAGTGGAAAGAAATCGCTGAAACGTGTGAGAGACCTCTTCCGCTGGCTTCGAAGCGTTCCGAACGAAGAGCGCGCGCCCAGTCAAGTGAACTGCCCGGCAAGTGATCTTCAATGCGCGATTATGCTTCCGCAGCGTATAGCATCGCTCGTGAGCGAACTGCAGCAACTTGCGCCGCAACAATCCGAACATCTGTTGTCTCAGGTCCTTAACGGCGTTCGGGTCGGCGCTCCCGACATCGACCGCTACAATGCGGCCGAGGCTCTGGTAGCGGCCGTGTATCCAAAGTTCAAGTTCAGCGAGTACGGCCGCCTCTTTCTTGAGGACCAAGCCTTCCAAGATTATTACCGGCGCTTCATGGACCCGGGCAACTGGCATTCACTGGATCGCAAATACACCCTGGACCAATTGTTGAAGGTGGTCGCGCATCTGGATGGTGACATGGCCGAATGCGGAACGTACAAGGGGGCCAGCGCGTATCGGATGTGCCTCGCTCTGGGCAAGAGCGGCAAGATCGTGCATCTGTTTGACTCCTTCGAGGGATTGTCAGCGCCGGGTGAGTGGGATGGGGATTACTGGGCCACAGGAGCCTTGCGGACGCCAGAAGCGTCGTTGCGTGAGGCGCTCGCCGATTTTGAGAACTATCGCGTGTATAAGGGCTGGATTCCGGAGCGGTTCAAAGACGTGGCGGACGGCAGATTTAGCTTTGTTCACATTGACGTGGACCTATACCAGCCCACGTTGGATTCGCTCGAATTCTTCTACCCTCGCACAGTCGACGGTGGTGTGATCGTCATGGACGACTATGGTTTCGTTACCTGCCCAGGCGCCAAGCGAGCCGCGGACGAGTTCTTTTCCCAGAAACTCGAGCCCGTGGTCATGCTCACCACGGGTCAGGCGCTCATCGTCAAGAGATGACCATTTGAGCTCCACGCAAAGCGCCGGTACAGAAGCGCGGCCAACGCATCTACCTCGGATGGGCGCCGCCAGCGCGCTGCTCTGAGTGATCCCCTACGCTGAGACAGCGGAGGAGATGCCTTACCTGAACTCCGGATCTCGCGAAGAGATTTTGGGATGATCTCGCCGGGCCTTTCTGGCGCGACTTACGTTCTCTTGCTTCGCGGCGCCATACCTCGTTCAGATTTGTGAGAGTCAAGCGGATCGCAGAGCGCCGGCGGCCGGCGCGATCCTGAGTTCAACGAGCCGCTCAGCTGGGGTCTTACCCCCGAAGGCGAGGTGGAGCCGGCGATGGTTGTACTCGTGCTCCCACACGCGCAACTTGCGGACGAGCTCGTGGCGGGTCGTGAAGGTCACTCGCCGGTAGAACTCCTCCTCGTCGGTGCGATGGCTGCGCTCGACTTTCCCGTTGGATTCCGGGCAGCCGGGGGGGATGTGCTTGTGGGCGATGCCGAGATCATGCAGATGCCAGGTGAAGTCGGTGCCCCATTCGGAGCCGTTGTCAGTTTGAATCCGGCGGATCGCCGCGGGGAACGCCTGTCGGACCTCGTTGATGAAGTGAATGGCGGACTGGATGGAGTTATGGTCGTAGATCTTGAGGACGCGGTAGCGCGTGGCTTCATCGATTGCGGTGAATTGATAGAGGCGTCCCGACTGTGTCTTGAGATGCTTGACGTCCACCTGGACCGACTGCCCTGGCACGTGCAGCTCGGGACGCCGCGTCGGTCCTGGCCGGTACCGCTTCTGGGAGACGCGGGGGACGCGGTGTTCGCGCAGAATCCGCCGGAGAGTTGGCGGGGAGAGCGAGACAGCATGATACCGCCG
>Ga0310813_10001073_pt1 | contig 16602 bp, 10 predicted proteins | sample YN3metagenome_FD_203086 | JGI IMG/M metagenome (GOLD analysis project Ga0310813, IMG submission 203086) | Soil microbial communities from experimental microcosm in Duke University, North Carolina, United States - YN3 | ecosystem: Engineered > Artificial ecosystem > Soil microcosm > Unclassified...
TGTTCCGATCCTTCCCGCCGTGGATCATCGCCAGCAGGTTGCCGCCCTCGATGTACTCCATGCTCAGGTAGTAGCGGTTGCTCATGCACCCGAGCTCGTAGATGCGCACGATGTTAGGGTGGCGCAGGCGCACCGACATCCGCGCCTCGCGCTGGAACTCCTCGATCTGGCTGCTGCCGCTGCTGTTGTCTCCGCTGTCCTCGTCCTGGTTGCGGATGAACTTCAGCGCGACGAACTGCAGGATCAGGGTGTCCCAGGCCTTGTAGACGACGCCGGCGCCGCCTCGGCCCAGCTCGCTCATGAGGACGTACTTGCCGAAGACGCGGTTCGGGTCCTTCGCGGCCTGCGTCACCTCGGGGGGCATCGCCTTCTGGTTGGCGAGCGCCGCCGAGGAGCCGCCCGCGCCCGTCTTGGGCGTCGTCTGCTGGATCTGGGTGCGGTCCACCGTCGACGAGCTGGAGCCCGTCGGCGCGTTCAGCATGAAGGTGCCTTCGGTCTTCGTCGTCCCCTGCTTCGTCGTGACGTCGTACGCGGGGTTCGACACCGAGGTCGACGACGAGCCCGGGAGCTTCGGCAGGTCGGACGGCGGCTTCGGGATGCCGGCCGGGATCGAGCGCTTCGACCCCATGATGGAGGTCGACCCGTCGCCGACGTTCTTCTTGATGCCGCCCATGTCGAGCATCGTCTCGCCCGCGCCCGAGACCGGGATGACCGTGGCGCCGGTGTCGAGCGGAGAGGCGGGCGCGTCGCCGGGCTTGCGGCCGGCGCTGCCCATGTCGAGCATCGTGGTGCCGCCGCCGTCGGGGATCGGCCCGATCGAACGGTCGACCGTCGGGGCCATCTCGGAGGGCTTCTTGTCCTTCGGCAGCTCGAACGGCTTGGGCTTCGAGGACGTGCGGGGCGTGTCGCCCATGCCGAGCATCGTCTCGCCGCCGCCGGGGATGTTGCCGATCGAGCGGTCGGCCGGAGGCGCCGACGCGGCGGGCTTGTCCTTGGGAAGCGAGAACGGTTTCGCGCCCCCCATGTCCAGCATGGTCTCGCCGCCGCCGGGGACCATCCCGATCGAGCGCTCTCCCGACGGCGCCGCTTCCGTGGGCTTGTCCTTCGGCAGCGCGAAGGGCTTGGACGACGTGCGGGGCGTGTCGCCCGCCATCGGGTCCGCGGGTTTCTGCGCCTTCGGAGATCCGTAGTCGAGGAGGGATTCGTCGTTGTCCATCCACGACGGCAGGCCCGCGGGTTCGGGCGCGGCCTTCGGGGGCTCGGCCGGAGCCTTGGGCGGCTCCGCGGGCGGCTTCGCCGCCTTCGGAGATCCGTAGTCGAGCAGCGACTCGTCGTTGTCCATCCACGAGGGGAGCGCGGTCGGGGAGCTCTCCTGCGGCGGCGGCGCGGCCGGCGGAGGCTTCGGCGCCGCGTCCTCGGTCGGAAGCTTGGGCAGGGACTTGGGCTTCGACGACGTCCGCGGCGTCACGCCCATGTCGAGCATGGTCTCGTCGCCGCCGCCGGACGCGAGCGTGATCTTGTCGTCCTCGGGCAGCGGCGGCAGCGTCGACTTGGTGGACTTGGTGCCGCGGATCCCGGTCGCCGACGGGTCGTCGAGCGGATTGACCGCGGGATTGTCGATCAGGCCGCCCCGCAGGATCGCCGAGGGCGTCGGGGTCGAGGAGCTCGCGGCCGGCAACTCCGAGAAGGTGCCGCTGATCTCGTTGACGGACTCGGCGAGCTCGCCGGGCTTCCACTTCATGGACTGCCCGGGGTCCGTGACCCGCATGGTGCCCTTGCAGAAGGTGCAGAAGTAGCGGGACGTCGGATGATAGTAGACGATCTGGTGGACCGCGCTGCACTTGGTGCAGGTCTCGACGACCTTGGACGCCTCGCGCAGGACGTCGAAGAGGAGCGCGGACGAGACGGCCTTGGTGCGCAGCAGGGTTTCCCGGAGGGTCTCGACCCGGCCTCCCTTGGCCGCGTGCGACTGACGGTTCTCGAGCGCCTTCTGGAGTTGCTCGTCGGAAATGATCCGGTGGAAGATGAGGAGCTTGGCGAAATCCTCCTCGCTTCCCTCGAGATTTACAATTCCGGGCATAGACGTTCGAGACGAATTGTATTGCACGAATTCAGGATTTCCAAAATGTGAACCGAATTTTCCAGCACCGGGCTTTTCCTGACGGAGAATCCCTTCGCGGTCCATCCGGGTCTGCAGACGACTGAGGAAGCCGGCCTCGTCGCTCTCGGCGGCGGGCAGCTCCGACATGCCCTTGACGAAGCTCTCGGCGTCGTGGTCGCCGGCGGCCACGGAGCGCAGGAGCCCGTCGATCTCCCGGTCGCCCAGGAGCTGCCCGCGGAGCTCGGGGTCGGACTCCATCGCCTGCAGCAGCTCGCGCCCCTCGTCGGGCGAGAGCATGCCCTGCGCCAGGAAGCGGAGCCAGAGCTCGTCGATCCGTTCGCGGCTCATCGCAGATCCGCCCGGGCCATCTGGGCCCCGATGCAGTCGCGAAGCGCCTGGCGGATGCGCATCATCGTCACCCACACCGCGCCCTCGGACTTCCCGGTCTCCTGGGCGATCTCGGCCGCGCTGCGGCCCTTGAAGTAGGCGTCGCGGATCATGCCCGCGCTGTGCTTCTGAAGGCCGTCGATGCAGTTCCGCAGGGCCGCGACGACCTGCTCGTGGCGGGCCGCGGCGGCCTCGTCGCCGTCCATCCGCTCCTCGGCCCACTTGGAGAGAGCGGCCTCGAAGGTGTCGGCTTCCTGGGCGCGGCGCCGCTGCTCGTCGCGCAGGTACTTGAGCGCGAGGTTGCGGGCGATGCCCAGGAGCCAGAGGCCCAAGGTGGACTGCTGGCGGAAGCTGGCGAGGTTCCGGTAGGCCGCGATGAAGGTTTCCTGGGCCAGGTCGTCGACGACGTCCATGCCCCGCACGAAGCGCCCGAGGTAGCAGCGGACCTTGGCTTGGTGGAGGCGCACGAGCTGGGTGAACGCGTCGCGGGACCCCGCGCGGATATCGGCGACCAGTTTCGCCATATCCTCGGTGGGGGCGTTGACGCTCGGCTCGTTCCTCATCGGGAGCCTCGGCGCCCCAAGGGGCTAATTATAATGAAACGCCCCGCCCCAGACTGCCTCGTGGTGCTCACAATTGAATACCCTATCTCTGTTAGGGAGTACCCCCGCCCCATCGACCCTTACAGAAAAAATGCACCGGAAGACATGAGTTTTGGGTTGTCCCCAGACGCCCACCCCCCGTCGCCGGCGGGATTATTTTATCCCGTCATGGGAGCTATTGGGGAAAGATCGGGAGCTCATCACGGGGGCGGGCGGGACGCGTCAGTGGAGGTAGTCCGTTGATCAAGGAGGTCGCATGTCGTCGAGGCGTCAGATCGCCACCGCGCGCCGCGAAGGCCGCGAATCGGGAGCACCCCCTGAAGCATCCGCCGGCGCGGGTCCGGACGGCGTTGGGCAAGAAAGGGGCGAACGCGCGTCGCCGCTCTAGGGGATCTTGAAGGTCGAGCCGTTCTTCCGCCACCAGTCGTCCCATTCCTGAGGCGTGGCGAACTTCTGGCCCGTGAGGGCGCCCAGCACCTTGTCGATGACGGGCGCGAGCGCCTTCTGCCGCTTGGGGGCTTCGGAGTCGACCGTGGTCCCCTGATCTCCGGGGAGGCCCTTCCCCACGAAGCCCTTGGCCTTCGGGCCGGCCGAGAGGTACTCCTTCGCCTTTTGCTCGAGGTACTTGTCGAGCTCGATGAGCGACCCGATGTACTCCTTCTTGCGGAGCTCGCCGGCCGTCTCGATGGCGGTCTTCGCGGTCGCCATGTCGGGCGATTTGAAGTAGCTCTCGAGAGCCGAGCGGCCGAGCCCCGGTTGAAGCGTCTCGAGCGCCTCGATGATGGCGGCCTCGACGCTCAGGTCGTTCGCGTTGGCGAGGAACCCGTTGAGGAAGTAGCTCGTGACTTTCTTCTTGTGGTCCTCGGCGCCCCCGAGGCCCTTGGCGGCGGCGATGCGGACCTCGCGGACGTCGGTGAGGAGGAGCGAGCCCAGCTTGGTGTAGACCTTCTCGTGCTGGGTCCTGGCGAGTTCGGCGACGGCGGCGACGCGGGCGTCTACTTCCTTCGCCTTGAAAGCGGCGTTGAACTTGGAGAGCGCCTCGGCGGCTTCTTTCTCGTCGGCGAGAAACAGCGCCAGGATCAGGGCGATGGCGGGCATGGGCGACCTCCCTCGGGACTTACTATATATTAGGACGGCCCGGCCCTTGACACTCCCTTGCCTTCACTTTATTATCTCGGCGTCACACACCGGATCGCCGAGATAGCTCAACGGTAGAGCACCGCTTTCGTAAAGCGGGGGTTGAGGGTTCAAATCCCTTTCTCGGCTCCACCTTCTCTGAGCCCCAATGACTTGCACTTCTGAACAAGCACCGCTTAACAGCAGCGGAGGTTGTACTCCATCAACCACTCTCGCCTCGATAGCTCCTGAGGCTCAAGCGATTGGGTGCGGCTCAAAAGAGGCGTGCTGCTCTGCCCTTGTACTAGTCAGTGTACTAGTTTTTTCGCCGTTCTGATCCGTTCCGCGTGCGTTCCGAGGAAGCTTTCCGAACCTCCGGCAGGTGGGCAGAAGTACCTTCCATCTTCGCTCCGATTACTTTTGATTCTCCGCGGGTGGGGCCACCCGGTGTGGTGGGTTTTCAAGATGAAGATCACGTCCTAATTCATCTGTTTTCTCGATTAGAAGTTTCACTGCCTGATTAACGTCCCTTTCATGGACGTAGACGCTAGTCGCAGATATGCCTTCGGTATAGCTTCGAATGCCGTTCGTTTTCATGAGCTGGATTACCCTCATTGCTACTTCGCTTTGCCTGTTTCCACCGATCCAGGCAATTGCCATGAGGTCCTTTGGGGATCCTTTGCTCTCCCCTGAGTCATGGTGTTCACCGCCCCTACACCCAGAGGTTACCGCAATCAGCAGAATCACTTGGGCCGTTTTCATAGAGGCCCTCACGCATCTAGGACGGGCAGAGCGTTTAACCGAGCCCGGGGCTTAAACGTCATCACCGTTGATCGAGGCTTCCGGGCACAGCAAATGCTCATTTCTTGTCGTCAGAAGGCGCGTCGGAGCCCTGATAGAAGATGTAGGCGTTCCGATGGGAGTCAGCCTCAATCAGCGTCCTAGCCCGGCGCGCGTTTTCAGGTGTGTCGCTACCGAACTCCGTCAGCCCGAGTGACCTGGCCCAAGGGACCACCGGTAGTTGCAGCTTTTCGATCAGCGGACGGACGTATCGCTTCCAATCTGCATCCGAAGTCGTGCCAACGTACCTCTGTCTTCGCAGTCTCGCCTCCTCCTCCGTGTACAGGCGACGAGGCGGCGCGGGAGCATGATCAAGACTAGGTTGGCTGACCTCTGCTTGCGGCGCGAGAGTTCGTTGTTCGTCGACGACAGGGGCTGGTTCCGACTCCCCGGTCGCACATCCGACCAGAAAAAGGATCATCAGCCTGCGAATCATTTTAGGTGCTCCACAAGCCACCGTAAACCGGCATATTGCTGAAGCTCTGCGTCATGCTCCTTGGCCTTTCGGCTCGTCTCCTCGACCTGACGCTGGAGGACCGCAAGAGTGCCGCGTCGGGCATGCAGATCGCGGCAGCTCTTGGCTGCTTCCTCAATCACTGGCGCCGCCAGCCAGTATTCCTCAAGAGCTTCCTTTTCCTGCTGCAAATGCTCGAGGGCGAGTCCGAGGTGGTAGTGTCGCTGATCATCCATCTGCCGGGCGCAGGTCCCGCAAAACGTCGCGGGTACCCAGTCGCGCCAGAGAAGAAGAGAGCGATTCCAATCGCCGCGCTTTTCGAGGAGGGATGCAAGGTTCCTGGACGCCTCGGACCTCGCGTAATCAAGCGAATCGTCGTCCAGGTCTGAGCCGGAGGGCCGCATCTTGAAGACGGCTTCGAGCAAGGAAATAGCCTCCTCCTCCCTCTTCTCCTCCGTCAGGATGTTCGCCAGATCCACCCGGGCGGCAGCGGAGGTGGGATGAACCCCGTAGCTCGAAATGAGTTCCCGCAATAGAGCTTTCGCCCCCGCGCGATCCTCCTTCCATTCCAGCTTCATTGCGATCCATCGAAGGATCCGAGGCGCCTCCTCGTGATCCGCCGGATGCTTCCGAAATTCTGCAAGCGCTTCTTTCATTCGACCGAGATAGAGCCAGGCCTCAACGCGCCCCAGCCGCGCCGCACGAGGAAAGGGCGATCCCGGAGCTACGGCTTCGACCTTCGCGACCGCGAGGTCGAGCGCAGCTCGGCCATCTTTCTCCCGCTTGCACTCCCAGAATTCCCTGTAGAACTGTCGAAGCGCGCCAGCAAGTTCCTTCAGTTCTGGCCCGCCTTCCGCGAGAACCTCTGCGGCCTCTCCGAACTCGTTCCAGTCGGATTCCCACTTGAAACACGTCGCGCGTAGCCAGGCGAGGTGGCCCCGAAGAAGTCGATTCCACCGGCCCTTGTGGAGGGATCGCAGCGCAAATGCGTCATACCGGGAGGCCCCGGCACGACGGGTCGCCTGCTCTACCCGGAGCCCCGCCAAGAGGACGAAAGGATCCGTACCGAACGACTCGACCATGAAATCCAGGATCCTCTTCAGCTTATCGATTTCCCCGAAGTCGTCGTCCTGGACGGCGAGAGCTCTCTTGCGAAGGATAATGTAGGCCACCCGCGCACAGCGGCCCCCGTCTGAACCATGCGGTTCGATCGACGCCTGGAATTCATCCATCCGCGTCGCTTTTCCGCACTCCGCGCGCCGCGTCTCGACGGCGGCTCGCGCCTCCGCCTCTTTTACCGCGACTCGCTCCAGGAGCTCGACGTCGATCTCGAGATCCGCAATCGAGAAGGGATAACCCTTCCACATCCAGTCGGCGGCCGCCAAGACCTCTCTCGGATCGGTAAGCTCCTCGACGTGAATCGCTATCGCCCTGGCAATGCGGAAGGTATCGCGGCCTGCCTCTTCGACACGACCCTGCCGAAGCAACTCTACGAGCCGCGTCTCTTCCGGGGATGGTTGGGGTTTGGTCGCGCACCCCGAAAGCAGTACCAATGCGGCGACAAGAAGAACTCTTCGGGTTCGCATATGTTCCTAATTTGTTGGACGCGCCAACGAGGACTCTGCTTGAGTGTAGCCCGAAGTTTTCCCTTATGGTCGCATGATCAGAGGTGCCCTCGGCGTGCAGCTAGGACAGAAAGGTGTCAGGCCCCCGTTCGACCGTCACCCGCGGGTATCACACCTGGCCGACGACCAAATCCTGAACGCCTCAGCTCACTTTCCTAAGGTCGGCGAGTGCTTCCCGAACTCGATCAGCGACTGGCCGATTTTGAGCAAGCACATTTTCTCGTGCGAGGTGGGTAAACCATGAGATGGGCGACCCAGAAACCAGTATAAGCTTGCCGGATGTGCGCAAATCAAAGGAAATCAGATGAGGAGTCGAGGCCATTTCACCCGCAGAATCTCGTCATGTCGACGAAGCTTCTTTCGCAAAGAGCGCCAAGTGAATCGCGAATCCAACCCCAAGAACCAAGATGGCAGCAAAGACACCATACTTCTTGAAGGGGATACGAAGACCTAAGAAGGATACAAACGAGATGATGGAGCTGAGGAAAATGACAGCATGGATCGTCGACACTCCAAGGCTCCTTCCAATGTTGAGAAACCGACTATCGGCCAGCGACAGTAAGGAGACAAGTTCGAAGGTGATGATGGCGATCCAGCCAAGCTTGGTGAGATTCCATTGGAATCCCCCCTTTCTCAGCTGAAGACGATTGGACCTGATTCGGAGCGGAATCCAAGCGATCGCGATCGCGACCAGGATGAAACAGGACGTTTGCATCGGGGAATGGAACCACTTTCCCGAAGGCTCCCAGATTTCCTTTCTCCATCTGCTGTTGGCTATCTCCCAAGAGAAGACCGGACCAGATTCCGTCGCCAGCCATATTCTCTCACCGTCCTGGGAGAATCGCAGGTCGTCGGCACGCTTCCCCTCTTCCAGGGGGAAGGGACCAGCGCCTTGCAGCTCCTTCACACGCCAGATCTCTAGATGTCGATGTGCCAAGCTCAAGAATTGCCCATCGGGTGAAAATGTGGCTTGACTGACAACTCCGCCCAGCGTCTTTCGGAGCACTTCCTGCTTGGCGGTCCGAACATTCACGAGAACAAACTGCCCTTCACCCGCGGATCCTCCAGCAATCGCCAACCGCTCGGAGTTCGGAGAGAACACGATCCTTCCAAGCGCCACGTTTCCTGTGATTTCGAGCACGCGTTCACCGGACGAGGTCCTGAGCACGCTGACGCGGTACGTCCGATCCCTCCAGTTCGTTCCTCCCACGGCAAGATACTTCCCATCGGGCGAGAAACGCACCTCCTGGAAGCGAAAATGCCGTTCGACCTCTCCAGGGAATGGCTCGGTCGTTAAAACGTCTTTTTCCGTTTCAATTTGCCACAGCACAAGTCGATTGAGAGTGTCGCCCGCCGCATTCTCTCCCCCAATCACCGCCAGGAGCCGACCATCTGAAGAAACATCCAAGGCGTCTCCCTCCGGGCCTGAAGAAGAGGTGAGATTGGACGGAATCAAGATGCAGGCATGATAGCGTCGGGCGTTGTCACACTTCATGAACAGAAGACGCGAGGAGTCGGGAGAGAAGTGGATGTCCAGAGCCCTATGATGAAGCTGGCATCGAGTGGATTTGGCAGCCAGGTCAACTATTTCGAAATCGTCATTCTCCGACCGAGCCAGATATTTCCCGTCCGGGGAAAGCGCCACAGAGTAAACACTCGACGCTTGACGAAAAGCGACGCCGACCACGCCAACCATCACGAAAAGAAGAGAGCTCCCCAACGCATGCGTCATCGCGAGGCGTCGCAGATGAGTCCATTGGCGATGATCGTCGACGATTGGTCCGTCAGGTGGGCTTGAGTCCAGCTGATCTCCCATGTCAGGGTGTCCCTATGAAACGACTCGGTAACCCTCTTTCATCATAGGGAGCGAGCAGGAATGAGCAAAGAGCATCTGATACTTCCGGTCAATTCCTTCTGTGAGACGTGATCTTAGCCCCTCCGCTGGATTTCCACAGGCTTGGAGCCTGGACCGAATGAGGCTCCGCTCCAAGCCCCGAACGTGGACATCTAGCAGGGTGTTGAAAAACCTTCGAAATCACCTCAGGGATAGAGAAGATTCGTGAAACTGCCTCTTATGCGACCGGAAGAAGTGAGAAGCTACCAATCCGCAGGTTGCCAGGAGAAGAACGACAAGCGAGGCCTTCACCGCAGCTCCCCATCCCGCATTGGGAAGATTTCTTTGACGACGCGCCCCATACGTCGCAAAGATGGCCCATGACACGGCTAGAATCGCGGTAGTAATCCACTCGATCAATTGTCTGCTTGTGAGAGCTGAACTGAGGGTACTCAGTATTCCGAGGAAGACTATACCGCCGAGTTGGAACTTCTTAGGACTTGGCGAACTTTCTTGCGGAGCGATGTCTGCCATGTTGATCGCTCTCCCCAATACTTGATCATCGAAGCGTCTACTTCTTCTCCGGGAGCTTGAACTTTTCGTCGGGGACGTCCCCGTTGAACACCCAATCCCGGTAGGTTTCGATGACGGTTTCACTTTTCGTCTTCACGAGTCGTTTGAGGGGATGGAGCGTCTTGGGTTCGTACCAGAGCTCTACGGACACAGTCTCAAGCCGTTCGAGGGAGTAGGGTTCCGAACACGTGACGCGATATGAGAGGACCTTGGCGTCCCCTTGATCCTTCTCGAACTTAACCCCGGACACCTCGAGAGACTTAACGAATGCCTCGAAGACTTTTCCCTGCTCTCCAATGTCAAGCATCTGGAAGGCTAGAAAGACTGTTGGGCTCCACCCAATCCGCGCCAACCCCTTTAGGGTACCGAATTTGAAGTTTGGCGGCGTTTCCGACTCCATCTTGAGTCCGGAGACCGTGATCTTGTTCCCGTCGGATACCCGCACCCAGTCCATGGGAAACTGACTGGTCCGGTGGATCAACAGACCCTTATTGCCGTCCTTGAGCGTCATGCTCCCTGACATCTGCGGCCCTCGCTTCGCGCCCTGATCCCCTACCTTCGAAGATTCGATGCTGAAATTCAAGGACACCGTCTTCGCCGAGACGATCTTCTCCTCGATCTTCTTGAAGGCCTCCTCGGCTGCCTTGTCCTGCGCAAGGAGCGCGGCTGAGAGTAGGGAAACCACAGTGACGATCATTCGGACCGCTCCCACCCATCTTTGGCCGGGTCTTCCGGGAAAGCCTCCGGAAGCTTCCCACCGGTGTCCTTCTTCCAAACAACATTGTCTTCGTTGACTAGGAAGGTGAACCTTCCGGTGCTTCCGACTTTCTCGGGATATGCCGCGAGGCCGAAGTGCATTTCGCTTCTTCCCTTACCCTCGTCATACGGAGTCGGCTTCCCCTTCTTCACGTAGGTCTTCAGCGCGGCGTAATGGTATCCGGCCTTCGGCCCAGCCTTTGGATCTGGCAGCTCGGGAGAGAGCTTGCTGAGCGCCGTGTCCGCCGCGGCCGCCTCCACTTCAATCAGACGGATGGCCTGCCCGTCCTTTCCCTTGAGGGTGAAGAGCCCCCGAACGTCCGCAACCCAGAAGTTCTTCTTCCCGTCGCCGTCCCGGTCTTCGGCTTTGAAGTCGGCCTCTGCCAAGGCCAGGCTTCTTAGGGTCCCGGCGGCGTTCTGTTCATTGCTTGCCCGCTTCGCCCGCTCTTCTCCGAGCGATTGGCTGACGTACCATTTCCCCGCTTCCTTGGTTGCGATCATCGTGACTCTGGAGGTGGTGGGAATCCCGTTCCTCGTGCCCTTCTCTTGGTGCTCGTAAACCCAATCTTCCCCTTCCTTCGACTTCTTCTCGAACTTGGCATTGGCCATGATGCCGAAATAGCCGGGCTCCATCTCTTCCAACTTCTGTGGCAGCTTGGTATAGAACTGTCGCGGCGTAAGCTTGAAGAGTTCTTCTTCAGTCATTCCAAGGAGCTTGGTGAGTTGCGCAACATCCGGGATTTTCTTCTCCCGGAATTCCTTCTCGATTCGCTGTCGATCCGACGGGGACTGCCAATCGTAGACGAGATCCCACTTCTTATCCCGGAGTGCTTTCTGGTACTCTTCGATGGCGGCGTCCGGCGAGTCCGCGCCCTGGGCCACGCCAAGAAAGAGAGAGCAAGCCAGGATCAATCCAATCATGATGGTTCCTCAACGAGTTTAGTCATGGGGTTGTAAATGCCTGGGATTGTTCCAGCACGAACAATCGCGGCTGCACTTACATTCCGGCAAGTGCTCGGTGTTGCAACAGTCCTTATGCCAGCAATCGGCCTTTCGGTCGGTGAACCAGACATGTCCGTCGTAGCATGCACATCCGGGAACCAATATGGATAGCCCGATCGCCAACAGGATTCTCAACTTCCACACATCGGCACCCAATCTTTACTTCTTCGGTTCAGATTCCAAGGGAGCCGTTGCCCGAACGAGGAATAGAACCGCGAAACAGGTATCGTGGATCGTCCGGTTCCAGGAGCCGGTCGGCTCCTGAACTTTGAGGAGGGCCTCTACCCCTTCGGCGTACCAGTCGTGCTTCCCCAGGGTCTGCATCCCGATGAGGTCCATTGCGCGCTCGAAGGTCGCCATCCAGTAGAAGTACTGCTGGTTGGGGTCACCCGGCCTGCCCTGCTCGAAGTCGCCCGGGTGGCTCGTGACGCTGACGTTCTTGGTAAGCCACTGAAGTCCGGAGACCTCCTGGGGGTCGCTCTTCCAGGATTTTTTGGCGCCCCGAAGCTGCCCCAGGATAGCCAGGCTGGCGACGCCACTCGCCGTCATGGACCCGTAGGCCTTGTGGTCCGAATGGTCCGAGTAGCACCACCCGTCGCCCGCCCCCTTGTGGGTCCTGCGCCACTGTTTCTCGCCCGAAACGATAACCTCGGGAGGAATGACGATTCCCGCGTCCGAGCACGCGCGCAGGCCCAGCGCCGCCCAGCCCGAATTGGAGTTGTCCGGGCGCTCTCCTTCCTTGGTCCGATGCACCATGAGCTTTTTGGCGACCTTCGGCTTGGGACGAGGGGGCCCGGCCGGATCGAGTGTCTTGTCGCCGGCCGGAATCGCGTCCGCGGCGGGCGAAGGTTCTCCGTATCCCCATCCTCCCGCGGAGGCCTGGCTATCGACCAGAAACTGCGCGCATTGGTGGAGCCGCCATTGGTACTTCGCGCGGTCGAGATCCTCCAAAATGAGCGCCTGGAAGGCGACCGCATAGGTTGTCTCCAGACGGCGCTCCATCATGTCCTTGAACAGCGCCTGGAACTGCGGCTCGCTGGGCTTCATCCCGCCCCGCAGGTACGCCCAGAGGACGATCTCGGTCTTCTGAAAGGGATGCTCGGCGTGCTGGAACCCTTTCGTCGGAGACGGCTCAGTGACCTTTAGGAATTCGATCGCCTTCTTGACGGCTTCGTCAATCTTTGCCTGATCGACCTTGGCCGCCGCCCCCTTCTTATCGTCCTGCGCCTTCGTGGGCGCTGCCAGGACAAGCGCGAGGCCCAGTCCCCAAACCACGCCGCGGTACTTCATAGTGCCGGCTCCTGAAGATCCATTTGTCCTCGCCTATTTCTGTCCCAGCCGTTTGAGGGCCGTCTGAGCTTCCGCGGCTTCCCTGGAGCGCGGAGCTCGTGCCGCGTTCGCCTCAAGGACCACCTTCGCCTCGTTCGTGCCGATTCCCTCAAGCACCCAGATCGCCCGAAGTCGTCCGACGCTTTCCCGGATCGGGGCATTCGGATCCTCTAGTCTGTCGATAACCGGTTTGAGCCGTCCTCGGACCTCGGCGGAGGGAGATCCGGCCATAGCGTTCTGAATGACCTCGCGCGCGCCGGCTCCCAGTCGGGCCAGTTCGATGGCGGCCAGATTCCGCTTGTCCACATCATCATCGTCGACTTGCTGGATGAGCGCCCGAGCCCTCTCCGCACTCCGCGGGCCCAGTTCGTCTCCCAGATAATGGCAGACCATGTCCCCTTCGCGCTGGGCGAGGTGCACCAGAGTTCGGATTGACCCGAACGCGGCGTAGGCGTCGCCGCTCGAGAGTCGATCGCAGAGCGCCCGCAGGACCTCCGGCGTCGCACGGCCCGCCTGGACGCCCGGCTGCGCTCCGTTCCAGGCGCCGGCATCGACATCCCAGACATACGTCGACCCGCCTTCGCTCCCCGACGCGACGAAGCGTCCGTCCGGCGAGAAGCATACGCTCCGAACGCCGCCGTTCGAACCGGCGAAGCGGACGACTTCCTCTCCGCTCCACGCCTCCCAGAGCCGCACGGTCTTGTCGTAGCCACCCGTGGCAATGAGGCGACCGTCGGGGGAAATAGCGACGGTGTAGACCGTCGCCGAGTAGCCGTGTAGCGCCATGCGCTCCTTCCCGGAGGGAACGTCGACTCTTCGAAGACCGTCCACTCTCGCGGCCAGCACGGCCTGGCCGTCTGGAAAAAACGTGACCCCCTCCACTGTTTGGTTCAGCTCGCGCTGGAGCTCAACGACCGCTTTGCCTGAGGCGGCATCCCAGAGCCGAAGAGAGCGGTCCTCGCTTCCGCTCGCCAGGAGCTTGCCGTCCGGACTCACGGCCAGGCAGTTGACCTGTCTGGGGTGTCCCTCGATCGAGACGGTCTCGCGGCCCGTCGCAGGATCCCAGCTTCGGATGCTACCGTCCCTGCCCGCGGAAGCAATCTGCTTGCCCCCAGGCAAGTAGATCACGGCGGTCGCGGCGGTCCGGTGGCCCTCCAACTGCTGGATTTCCTTCCCCGAACGCGGGTCCCACAGCCGAATGTTCCCGTCGTCGTGCGCGGCGGCGAGGGCCGTTCCGTCGGGCGAAAGCGCCACGGACCGGATGCTCCCCCGAGGCCCATCAACACGGCGTTCGCTCTTACCGGTGCCGGTCTCCCAGAAGTGGATCTTCCCGTTTTCCGTGCCCGTCGCCACGGTCTTCCCGTCCGGAAAGAACGTCACCGAGAAGATGGTCCACTCATCCCCTTCGGACGCAAGACGCTCCTTGCCCGTCGCCACTTCCCAGAGTCGGATTCTTCGATCTTCACTCGCGCTCGCTACCACGGCGCCGTCCGGGGAAACCGCAAGCGACGTCACCGGCCCCTCGTGGGCCCGGATCGCGGTCCGCTCGTGCCCGGTACCGACCTCCCAGATGCCGATCTTTCGATCCACGCTCCCGCTAATCAGGAGCTTCCCGTCTCCCGAGAAGGCAAGGCACGAAATCCCTCTGGAGTGCGCTTCAATCCGGAGCTTTTCCTTGAGCGGAGCTGCCTCCCAGATCCGCACGACACCCGAGGCGTCTCCGGCAGCAACGAGGGCGGCATCGGGACTCCAGGCGACCGAGAGAAGCGAGTCTTTGCTGGACGTGTCTGCCGCGCGCTCCTTGCCGTCAGAAGAGCCCCAGAGCCTCAGGGCGCCTGAGTCCCCAGCTAGCGCGAGCCCCGCCCCGTCCCCGGAGAGCGCCGCGGCCTGCACCAGATCATCCGGCTTCCAGATGTGGAGTTCCTTTCCCGAGGCTAGTTCGGAGAGTCGGACGCTGCGATCCATACCGGTCGAGAGGACCGATTTACCGTCCGTTGAAGGGACCAGCGATGTGATCGCCCCTTGGTGTGCCCGCCAGGAGGCGAGCGCCTCCCCGGTCTGGGAGTCGATACGTCGTACCGAGCCTTGCTCATCAGCGACCAGGAGTTCCGTCCCATCCCGGGTGAAGGCGATCGCGGTGATCAGGTTCTTCCTGTCGCGGACCCTGAACCTCTCGCGCCCGCTGTTCGCATCCCAGAAACGGAGAGTCCGGTCAGCGCTGGCGGACGCGAGATATCTTCCGTCGGGAGAGAAGGCAAGAGCGGAAACGACGCCTCCGTGCCGGAGAGCACCAACTCCCAATCGCGAGACGGCGCCTAGCGGGAGCGGGTCGCCCGCGAGATCGAGCCGGGGGCTGGACGGAGGAGGCGCCAGCGGCGGCGGAGTCCAACCGGCATCGAGCTTGCGAAGGGCGAGCCTGGCGGAGGCGAAGCACGATGAAGAGCGGGCGCCCGTGTTCACGCACTCCTTGAGAAGCGCGACACCTTCTGCGACGGAGTTCTCGGCAAGCCGCTTCTGAGCGACGAAGAAGTACGCCTCGCATTTTTGCCTGAGCGTCCAGTCCGCGTCCTTCACCCCCTTCAGGAATTCCGCTTCGGGCTGCTCCCCGAGCAGGAATGCAGCGACCCGCGCCAAGTATCCGCCGGATGCGGCAGCCTTCCGACGGTTGGCCAACTCCTCGTTCGCCCCGCGCAGATCGCCGCCCCGGGCGCGGCAGGCCCAGATCCGGAGCTGGACGAAGTCCGGGTCGACTCCCTGCCCCGGTGGCGCCGATCCATACTTCTCCCGGGCCTGGTCCCAGCGCCCCAGTTCGAAGAGAGCGTTGGCTTCGATGATCGGCACGACCGGAACCTTGAGCTTGAGGGCGATTACCTTGGCCAGATCCCGGAGCGCGCCTTCGGCATCTCCCGAGTTGAGGCGCGGCTGGGAGCGGCCGAGGTAGAAAATCGCGGTCTCGGGCAGGAGTTCCAGGGCTCGCGCATAGTCCAGGACCGCCCCGGCGTAGTCCCCCAGGGCGTGCCTTCCCGACGCCCGCTGAGAGAATTGCTGTTCCGTTTCGGGTTCGGCTAGGAGTTCGAGCCCGCGCGCAAAGTCGTCCCGCGACCCGGCGAAGTCCTGGAGATCGGTCCGGCAGAAGCCGCGGAAGAGGTAGGCTTCCGCGTCCATCGGGAAGAGGTCCAGTGCTCGCGTCTCATCGGCGATGGCTTCCTTGAGCTGGCCCCGCTGCATCCTCAGCTTTCCCCGGTGGCGGTAGGCGCTCCCGAAGCGGGGATCAAGCACGATCGCCCGGTCGAGATCCGCGAGGGCTTGGTCAAACTGACCCATCGAGGCTTCGCAAAGGCCCCTGATGTAGTAGGCCTTCGTGATGGTCGGATCCGCCGAGATTGCCTTGGTCAGTTGTTCGATGCCGGTCTTGTACCAGCCCTTTTCAAAGTGGTAGGTCCCCGTTTGGACGAAATCCTCCACCTCGGCGGGATCCTGGAGTGCGCGTGCCGGCATGCCACCAGCCGCGATGAACAGAACCGTGATGGCGCACAAGACCCCGGCTCGCTCGGCCCTTCCCATCTCGACCAAAGTGTACCGTGGATCATCTAATCTTTGAACTCAACTTTGACCGCCCCCTATAATCCCGCCATGAGAATTCTCACCATGATGGTCCTCTGGGCGTGCACCCTTGGAGCCCAAGAAAAGCTTCCTCCCGGGGCGAAGTTCCGCCAGTTGACCGAGGGGTTCGTGAACGCGCTGGCCCTCTCGCCCGACGGGAAGCTCGTGGCGGCCGGCGGAGGCCCGCCCGGAGGAAAAGTCGTGGTGTGGGACATGGCCCTGGGGAAGAAGCTCCACACGCTTTCCACCAAGGCGGAATTCATCGGCAGGATCGCCTTCTCTCCGGACGGGAAAACTATCGCCGCGGGGGGCGAGGATCATGTGGTCTACCTCTGGGACACCAAAACCGGAGAAGAGGTCCGCAAGCTCGAAGGCCACAA
>Ga0310813_10001074_pt1 | contig 16578 bp, 18 predicted proteins | sample YN3metagenome_FD_203086 | JGI IMG/M metagenome (GOLD analysis project Ga0310813, IMG submission 203086) | Soil microbial communities from experimental microcosm in Duke University, North Carolina, United States - YN3 | ecosystem: Engineered > Artificial ecosystem > Soil microcosm > Unclassified...
CGGCGGAACAAAGGATAAATAATAAACAAATGAAACTTTATGTAGGAAATCTTTCCTTTAATACAACCAGCTACGATTTAGAAGAGCTTTTCGGTCAGATCGGTACGGTTCAATCGGCGAATGTCGTTGAAGACCGTGACACGGGACGTTCGCGCGGATTCGGATTCGTCGAAATGTCGTCGAAAGAAGAAGGACAAAACGCGATTGCCGAGCTCAACGGTAAAGATCTGGACGGACGCAGCCTGACGATCAACGAAGCTAAACCGCGTGAAAATCGCGGCGGCGGCGGCGGTGGCGGTCGTGGCGGCTACGGCGGCGGCGGCGGCGGCGGTCGCGGCGGCAATCGCGGCGGCGGCGGCGGCGGCGGCTACGGCGGCGGCGGCGGTTCGCGCTGGTAATTTGTAAAAATTAAATTACGAGAAAAAGCCTTCGGCAAATGTCGAAGGCTTTTTTAATTGTTCAATTTCCCTCACCGGGAATTGACGAATATCTTACTAAATTTGCAAGTTTATTCTTCGTCGCGTCCTTTTGCGTGTGCGGGCGGCGAAGTGGCTTCGATCGCCGTAAAAGTTTCGAGAATTTTATAGGTGTGCGAGGCGCCGCGCGGGACAACCCACGAGTCGCCTTTTTCGAGCGTTAAGATCTGTCCTTCGAGATGCAGTTCGGCTTTGCCTTCGATCACATAACCGACCGTTTCATAATCCCTTGAACGAGCTTCTTTGTCGTCGTTCGGCTCCTCGTTTTCCCACAAACGCATCGCGACGTTGACGCCCGACGCCAGATATTTTTGTCCCATTTCGCCGTGCGGCGAGTAATTTGAATCTACTTTTGTTGCTGTTGAATCACCCATTGCTTAAAAATTCCTCCTTGATTTCTCCGAAAATTCATTTCTGCAAGCAATGTGCCAGCACCGATTAACACTGAGTTTGGTCAGCGGCGATAGGAATTCATAAAAAATAAGCGTTTGATAATCGTGCAGTCGTTAATTTTTGCGGGTCTGTTTAACGATTTTCGGTTTCGGCTTCGGCTTCGGCGGGACAAAGCTTTCGACCTGCGGCACGGTTTTCTGAATTTCACCCGGCGATTTTTTAATTACAAAGGTTTTTCCGACCGCCAATTTATCGTTGATAAAAATATCTATGCGATAACTTCCGGCAGTCCAGAAAACGTCGGGTTTGCCCGTAAAACTGACGCGGTTTTGTCTGCCGTTGGTTTTATAATTGACGCTGATCACTTTGCTTTCGGCTTTGACGCCCTGCACGCTGACCGCGACGAGATTCATTTTGATGGCTGCCGGTTTGGTCGAATTAAGCTGAACAATACAGTAGATCGGAATATCGGTGGTCAGAAAAGTTTCCGAAACATCACCGGCTTTGCCTTCGCCGTTGTCTCTTGCGAGATAAATTTCTTCGACGCCGACGGTTTGCGGTTCGTCTTGATCCTCTTCCACCTTCTGCGCAAATGCGTTAAAAGCGAACAAAGCGCAAAATATTGTAATAAGGATAATTTTCACTTTTTTATCTCCGAAACATTCCGATTTTTGAATATTTGCTGCTTTAATTGGTGCGCGAACTTTGGATTTAGTTGCTTTGTACCGCGAAAATTTGTTTGATTTTTACCTGAAAATCATTAAACGAAAACTTGCGCTTTGTTTTTTGAGATTTTTTCTTTCGGTTTCAAAATATTTTCGATTTCGCGACGCAAAATCTCGGCGTTTCCGGTTTCGATCGTTTTGATTCCCGGGACATTTTCAACGCCGCAAGCGACGGAAGCAATGACCGGAATCTTGTTGGCGGCGGCTAATAACAAACGGCGCGGTCTATGTTCGACGAACGCGGGCAAAACGACCAGATCGGCTTTTCCAAGCCAATCGTCACCGCCTCTTTCGCAATCAAAATCTTTCCAAAATAGCGCATCTTCAATGCACGCGCCGAGCGTGAGAACTTTGACATCCAGACCGCGAATCGCCTCGCGCAGTTCGTAGCTTCCCTTGCGTCCGACGGTCGAAGCGGGAAAAACGATCGTAAATTTTGCGTTTGGTTGTTTATTGAAATCTTTGGCTTGCGGCAAATTCCAATCCAAAATTTCCGCTCTTTCGCCGAACAGCGAAGCGATTTCCGTATGCGGCGTGATGATTTTCCGCGCATTTTTCAGGGCTTCGGTTTCGGCTTCGAGCAAACGGTTTTCGGCGCGAAAATCGCCGAGCGTCTTGCTGTCCGGGTTTAATGAAAAAGCGAGATTGAGCCGTTTTTGGAGCTCGCTGATCGGCAGAGCGTTCATCAGAACATCAAAAGCTCTGCCGCCAAGATGACCGTTTTCCCAAAGAAACGGCAAAAGATTTTGTGAAACGACCAGATGCGTCGCGTCAAAGGAAAGTTTTTTCGCGAAGCTCTGCGCCAATTTTTCCGCCATCGCAAGCAGCGATTTTTGACGCGCCGCGCCTTGCGCCGCGAGCTTGCGCGAGCGGTATGAACGCATCAGCGTGACGAAAAGGCTCTGTTTTATTTTCTCAAACCCCTTCGTCTCCCACGCATAATTCGCTTTTTTGAATCTTTTCCCGTCGAGCGGAACGAACAAAAAATCTTTCGCCGTCCGCACATTTTGCACATATTCGTCAAATTCGGGCGCGTATTCGTCAAGCAGAAATGCGGTTCGTCCGAAATCGAGATTGGCGTCCGCCGGCAAACTCCGGAAACAGCTTTCGACGCCGCAGGTCGCGCAGCTGCCGGGCTGCGGCGAATGCAGCGCGGCACGTTTTGAGATCTGAAATAAAGTTTTGGTTTGTTGTTTTTCGCCTTTAAACGTCACGCGCAGATGGTCTTTGCCGAGCTTGGCTTCGATGCGGAAAGCGTTTGGCGAACGAAAACGCAAATCGACGTAATTCCAGAAAACGGTCGCGTCACGCCCGGTTTCGGCAAGCGAACCGGCGATCACCTGCGTGTGCGCGTGGCGTTCGACGATCTCGAAATTTGCCTGCAAAGCCGCGTCGTAAAGCGCGTTCGAGATCTGACATAAACCGCCGCCGATATTCGGCACGATACAGCCTTCGCGCAATTCGCGCCCGACGACGTAGCCTTTCAAACCGCTCGCGCGCCCGAGATGTTTCCAAAAACTGAACGTCTGATTAGCGGGAATTTCCAAACCGTTTATTTTTTGAACCGCCAGGCGTAAGTTATGAACTTTTCCGGCGAGCAGAAATTGCTCCTGGGGAGCGCTTTCCGTCCAAAGCGGCGTTTTCGATTCGGCGATTGACTTTTGGTTTACCAGATTTTCCGTTTTCGGAAAACGCTTAAGCTCGGAATTCAAGAGATTTTCCGCGCCTCGTTTTAATTGAAGCAAAAAGGCTTTTGCCTGGAAAATCAAAGCCTGCGGTCGCGTATGAGTTCGTTTTTCTGGTTTTAAGGCGGATGTTTTTTGCATTTTCAAGACTTGACGGTGAATTTCTCAAACTGTATGAAGCCACAAAGTCTTATTTTTTGCAATACTTTTTTTTCAAAATCACCAAGCCCGCGACCATTTACTGCCTTTGTGTTCGTCGTCGCGAAGCGAAGAATCAACGCCTGCCTTCATTTCCAAATATCTGCCGATCAGCCAGAGCAGATCCGAAAGGCGATTTAAGTAAGTGATGATCTGTGTGTCGACATTTTCGCCCGATTCGTGCATCCGGACGACGCAGCGTTCGGCGCGGCGGCAGATGGTGCGCGCAATGTCGTAAGCGGCGGCGGACGAAACATCGCCCGGCAAGCTCCAATCCGAAAGAATTCCTTCCATCTTTTCGATGCGCGAAACTTCCTCGCTCAAATGATCGATCATCGCGGGTTCGACGTAAGGATTCGGCGCGTCTTCAAACTTCGGATTCGCGACCGAACCCGCGACCAGAAACAATTCGCGCTGGATTTTTCTCGTCAATTCATTGATTTCTTCGTCGCCGCAGATGGAACGCGCAAAGCCCATCGCCGCGCCGAGCTCGTCAATCGTCCCGTAAGTTTCAACGCGAAAATCCGCTTTAGAAACCCGTTCGCCGCCGATCAGTGCGGTTTTTCCTTTATCGCCCGTTTTGGTCGCAATACTCATATTTCAAAGATAAAAAGTAAAAAGTAAAAAGTAAAAAGGCAAAAGTTCTTTTAAGACAAAAGAGAAAGGTAAAAAAACGAACGGTTCGATAATTTATGATGCGCGCATCATAAATTATCGAACCGCTTTAACCAAAGTGGAGAATCTGTGTTTTTTGTTACGCCGTGTTTCTTCGGGCGGCTGTATTGTCCGTCGAAACCGGGTGATTTACCAGTTCGTTCAGGCTCGAAGCCGCGTTGCTGACGACCGCGTTTGGGACGATGATGCGTTCGGCGTTGCTCGAAATCGCGCCTGCCGAGGCGGCGTAAATAAACGTGTTGCGCCCGACCAGACTGTCCCACATCGAACCGCGCAGCTCGTAGATCACCATCGGCGGCGAAGTCAGACGAACATAGATATTCCCGATCTCGCCGAGATGATTGCCGGCTTCGGTCATCACATTCGTCCCGATCAGATGTTTTTTGGCGTGCGGATGCTGCTCGACCCATTCGTCGTTTAAGACCGTGATCCGGCTTTCGTCGTTGACCATCACGGCATCTTTGCCGAAACTGTAAATATTCGTGTAGTCAATTCCGCCGAGCTTTCCGTTCGGCGCTTTAATGGTCGTTCCCATCAAAATTCCCTGCGCCGGATCAATGTATAAATCATAAACTTCCCCGAGCTTGTTGCCCGACGCGCGCGACAAAACCGGCATTCCGACAATTTTATCGATCCCGATGACATCATTTAACATAATTTTCTACCTCCCTTTTGTCCGTTCTCAAATCATTTTTCGGTTTGCGCTTCGGTGATACTGAATAACATCCGTATCAATTCAAAGCACTTTTTTCTTCTAAAACGAATTTTGCAAATCCCGTGCCCGCCGCCCGAAAGCGAAAAATAATTGTGCCTCCCCCCGGTTTGAAAGTTTTTTCTGTTTTCAGTTTTCGGGTCTTCTGCTATTCTTTTCGCATTATGAAAAACTTTTTGTTGGCGATGCTTATAATTTTTGGCGCAATGAGCGCGGCGCTCGCGCAATCGAAGGACGAAAAAATCAAGGCGGACGTTCGGAAAGTAATGGACGAACAGGTCGCGGCGTGGAACACGGGCGACATCGACGGCTTTATGAAAGGCTACTGGAATTCCCCGCAGATGACTTTCGTCTCGGGCAATAATGTCACGAAAGGCTGGCAGCCGACGCTCGAACGCTACAAAAAATCTTACGATTCACGCGCCAAGATGGGCGTTCTAAGTTTTACGGATTTGGAAATAACCGTCACGAGCAAAGATTCGGCGGTCGTGCTCGGACGTTTTACGCTGGTTAGAGAAAAAGATAAGCCGACCGGATTGTTTACGCTGAACTTTCGCAAATTCAAAGACGGTTGGAAGATCATCATTGATCATACAAGCTGATTTCGGCTTTAACTCGGCGGCGTGCGGGTTCTAAAAATATCGAAAATGTCCCGTCACTTTCCAGTCGAATAATCGATCTTCAGCGCGGGTTCCGCCGCCGATATTGTGAATTATCAGGTAGCGTTTAGACTTTTCGTTCCAGAGATTTGAAACCAAGCCGATATGCGTCATTCCCTTGCCGTCCAGATCCCACGTCACGATGTCGCCCGGTTTGTAATTTTTCGCATCCGAACTGACCGGCAGAGATTTTCCCTCGCGCGTTAAAAATGTCTGGAGGTTGGGCACGCGGCGATGGTCAATGTTCGTGTCGGTTTTCGGCAAATTCCACTTTTTCGGATAAACGGCAAAATTCGCGCTCATATCTTCGTGAACTTCCTTTTGCAGGTCGATTCCCGCTTTGCGAAACGCGCGGATCACGACATCGGTGCAGGCGCCCGTTTCCGGCGGGACGTCGCCGTTCGGATATGGGATCACGAAATAATCCTGCGAGTAGTTTTTCGTGATCTTCGTCTGTTCGAGCGCGCTTTCGAGCAAGGCTTTGACGGCGGGCGATTCGATCTCGGCAATCGGCGGCTTTTCTTCCGAAACGACCGGCGTGTTTTCCCGGAGAACGGATTGATTGCCGCAGGCAAAATTGAAAAGCAAAATGATAAATAAATTCAAAAAAAGCAAAAATCGTTTCATAAATTTTCAGACGATACTTCAGGTAATTTCAATGTAAGGTTAAAAGCCGGCGACAGTCAATATTTTTTTTGGTTCTTCGGTAATTATGTGATAAATAATAAAACGCACGTTTTTGTAAAGACAAAACTTGAACTGACAAAATACGTTTCGTTGTTTGATCTTAAAATAAAATGAGATCACGGAAATAAAAACCGTCCCGAACGAATCAATATCTGAAAGGAGGCTGGAGCAGCTGAAGATGCCTGAAAATACTTTGGAGTATTCCCGTCGTTTATATGAAAGAGTTATCGATTGGTATAAAAACGCCGACTCGAAAGCCCAGATCATACTCACGCTCAACGGTGCTTTTGTCGCCTTTCTGACATCTTCGATCTTTAAAAATCCCGATGAATTATTGAAACTGACCAACAAATTCAGCGCCTTTACGTGGCTTTTTTTGTCGCTGATGTGTGTTTGCCTGGTCGGTTCGATCGTCTGCGCGCTGATGTGTCTGTGGTCGCGCATCGCCTTTTCCGCCGAGCGCGACGAGATGATCTTGAGCCAAATAGAAAATCTGAAAGAAACCGGCGAATATTCACCGAATCTGATGCTGTTTTTCAAAACGATCGCGATGCTCGATGCCGAAAAATTTCAGACGCAGTTGACAAAAATAGATCCGGAATTCGAGATAAAAGCACTCGCGAGCCAAATCTATCTTCTCTCGAAAAGAGTTTACGCCAAGCATCTTTTGGTTAACTACGGTTTTGCATCGGTCGGCGGCGCTTTGATCTTTTTCCTGCTCGGCGGCATCAGCTATCTGGCAAACTTAAGGTAAGGGAAAAATGAAAAAAACGCTTTTATACAGGCTTTTCGGGATCGGCAAAATTCCCGCGCAATATAGTTCGGCGCTTGCTGCCGAAGGCGTCATCCTTTCGGACGAAGGCATCAAGGGAACGGTAACCTATCTTAATTTTCGCGCGCCTCATCGCTATTCGAACTGGAAACGGCAATGGTACACGGCAGCGATCGCGCTGACCGACGCGCGGCTTTTAGGTTTTCAATATTCCAGCCCGATCATTGATGTTCCGTTGACGGATGCGCGTTTCCGTCAGCTTAATTTTTCGGTCGAAAACGATTCTACATTGCTCGTCGCTTTTGACGCATCGCTTTTTCACGATGATTGGTCGGGCAACATTGAATACCGTTTTCAAACACAATTGGCGCAGGAATTTCTCGACAAATTAACTCAAAAGCAGCAAATATAACCAAATTTAAAGCCGGAGCGCGGGCATCTCTCTGCCCGCGCTCCAATTTTCAAAACTTCGGATTTTTGACGATGCGCGGACGGGTGAAAATGTCCGGTTTGGCTGACGTCGAAAGCTTGCTTTTGTCCGCCGTTTTTTTATCCGGCGGCGGTTTGAGGTCGCCTTTTTTGTCGAAAACCTTATTTTCCGCAGGCTTGGTTTTGATTACCTGTTCGCGGCTTTCGGAATTTTCCTTAACTGCCTGTTTTTTGTTGCGAACTTGCGTGCTCGGGACGACCGTTTTTTCGTTGATTTCACGCGGCTGAAAATCGGGCAGAGCGGGCACGTCGGAATTATCGGCATCGGAAGACGAATTGTTGACCGCGAGCCGTTCGGGCTTGACGGTCGCCGGTTTGTCGGTTTCCGCAACCTTGTCGGGTTCGGCGGATTTCGGCAATATTTTATCGCTCGGAGCCGTTTGCGCGGTCGTTTGTTCGGCAGCACTTGACGATTGAAACTGTCGGCTGAGCAATGTTCCGCCGACGGCTAAAACAAACAAAGCGGCAATCCCTGCACCCGTTAATATTTTTCGCTTGTCGGGCAGATTCCACGAAGTTCCCGAATCGTCGTAAGAAAAAACAGGGAGTTCCGCCGCATAATTCCGGCGCGGTTCCGCCTCTTTCGAAACCGCCTCAACCGGCGCGTCGATCTCGCCGAGGTGGGTGACCGCGGCGGACTCTTCTTCGTCAATAAGAAGCGGCGCGGGCGCAAATTCCGCATCGGCGATCTCTTTTTTCTTCTTTCCGAGAGCCTGCGTGATGGTCGGAACATCGTCGGGCTGCTCCCATTCGATCAGGGCAGGCTCGCTGGTTTTGTGAATATCCGCAACTCTCGATTTGAGACTGAAAATCGGGGTAATTTCGGTAATGACAATATTTTTGGGCAAAGGATTTTCGACGATCGATTCAATCGGCGGAAGTTTATTGGTCGTCAAATCGAGGTAGATCACCGCCGAAGGTTCCGCTTTTTCCACTTTTTCCCCGATTGGTTCATTTTCTGCGGCAGCGGCTGCGTTTTCGGCAATCAATTCACTTTCGACCGCTGTTTCATTTTCAACAAATGGATGATTTTCGACTCCCGCTACGTCTTCAGCAACCGGCTGATTTTCCATCGCCAATGTATTTTCAGCAACCGGCTGATTTTCCGCCAAAACCATCTCTTCAAGAACCGACTCATTTTCCACCAAAACTAAGTCTTCCGTAAGCGGCTCATTTTCAACCTCTACTGGAGTTTCAATTACCGGCTGATCCTCCATCAAAGCAGAGTTTTCAATCGCGGGCTGATTTTCCGCCAAAAACGTCTCTTCAACAGGCTGATCTTCAGGCAAAACTAAATCTTCGATAACCGGCTGATTTTCGATTATCGGCGATGTTTCAATCGGCGGATTTTCCGCCAAAACTTCGGTCTCGATAACCGGCGCATCTGCGATTAAAACCGGAGTTTCAATCACTGAGGGGCTTTCGGCAAAAACCGGAGTTTCAACGACCGATTGATTTTCGGTCTGAACGGCAGTTTCAATTTTCGGCTGCGGCGTAAAGACAACGGCGGCTTTGTTCATCGTCGCGGGATACGACATCACGGGCGGCGGAGTCGGCGAATGCGTGGCAAGCTGTTCGATGTGGCGAATGCGGCGGACAAAAGCGTTGGCGGTTTTCAGACGGGTTCGCGCCGTTTTTTGCAGCGCGTCCGTGAGCGTGTGCGTCAAAAGCATTCGGATGTCGAAATTATGAATCGAAACGGGCGGCGGATTTTCGTTGATGTGTTTATTGATCAGAACACCTGCGTCAGCCGCCTCGAACGGCGGGTGTCCCGCGAGAATTTCATACAGGACGACGCCGAGCGCGTAAACATCCGTTTGCGCGTCCGCACTTTGCGCGGCGCATTGTTCGGGCGAAAAATATCTTAAAGAATTTAAGTTTTGTTCCGCGTTTGAATTGACGATTTGCTGACCGATCCCGCCGAAATCGGTGTTTTGCAATTTAACCAGAAAGCGGTTTTCCGCGTCTGCCGTCAGGATGATATTTTCGGGACTGATCCCGCGGTGCAGAACACCTGCCGCGTGGATTGCTTCCAAACCTTCCGCCGCCTGGCGCGTAATCGTCAGCGCGGTAACTTCCGAAGGCGCGCCGACATTTTCAAGACAATCACGTAAGCTCTGCGCCGTCAAAAATTCCGTGACAACATAAAGCGAGCCGTCCCCGAGCGTGCCCGATTCATAAACCCGGACGGCGTTCGGATGAATTATCGCGGAAAGCGACTGTGTTTCGCGCAAAAATTGTTTGCCTGCGGTTTCGTCAAACAAACCGGGCGGAATTATTTTAATCAGATACGGTTTTTTGAGGATCGTATTCGCGGCGCGGTAAGTTTCGCCCGCGGCGGACGATTCGTGCAGAAATTCGAGACGGTAATTCGGAATTATCTCGCAAGTTCCCGCTGTGCGCGCTTCGGTCAAAACACCGTGATTTACCTCGGAACAGGAGAGAACATCATCTTCGTAACACCGCTGACAAACGGAACAAACCTTCATTAAAACTTACCCCCTTTGATTTACTGCTGATTAACTTTAATTTTTTTACCGCACCGGCTTCACTTCTGATTCGCAAGCGAATTGGAAAGTTGTTCTGAAAATACGCGCGGCAAAAGCCTCTTTTTAAAACTGCCAAACTGCCGAATCGGCTTTTGCAACAAAAATTATTGTCAAATTTCTTTGGAAGACGGGGGAAAGCTCTCGCCTTTTAGATTTTGTCAGTCACTATTTCATTATTTACTATTTTGAGCGGATTAAGTCAAGATTTTTAAATATATAACCTGGGTTGTCGGTTAAACGTAGATGGTAATTTAGATGGCATAGCTTTTGCTCTGTAACCCGGTATGATATTCATCCTGAATGAAACTCATACAGAACTTAAAATTTATCTCAACCGAAATAAATTTGTATGAACTCAGAGGCAAATATCGGAATTTATTAAATAAACGAAAAAGGGGAAAAAACAATGAATGAATCAACAAATCAAAAACCAATCGTAACGGGTCTTTTTAATGACAGAGACAGTGCTGAAAAAGCATATTCAACCTTGGAAAGCCGCGGCTACAGCCGTGATGATGTCAATTTAATGATGTCGGACGACACGCGCAACAGACATTTCGGTGAAGGAACTCCCGAAACGGAGCTCGGCAGCAAAGCGCTCGAAGGCGCCGGAACGGGTTCGGCGATCGGCGGAACATTGGGCGCGATCATCGGCGGTATTGCTGCGATCGGCACAAATGTTTTACTTCCGGGTTTGGGTTTAATCGTTTGGGGACCGCTTGCCGCTGCTTTGGCAGGTGCCGGTGCCGGCGGTTTAACAGGCGGTTTAATCGGAGCATTAGTTGGTTCAGGCATTCCTGAAGAACGTGCCGCCGAATATGAATCGGGCATTAAAGACGGCGGAATTTTTATGGGCGTTAACCCGCGCAATGCGGAAGATGCCGATTACATCAACAATAACTGGAGCGGCTACGGTAAAAACATCCATGCCGTCGGAACAGGCACGGGCGTGCTTGGCGGCGCAGCAGCAGGCGCGGCGATCGGTTCGGCAGTTGCTCCGGTTGTCGGAACAGCGGTCGGCGGTGTTGTCGGCGGTGTCGCGGGCGGCGTTGCCGGTCATGAAATTGCCGAAAACGTTAATCCTGACGATAAAATCGGTGCTAAAAAAGACATCTAATATTTAGACCAGTCAACATAAAAAGCGGGAAGGTTTTATAAAAATCTTCCCGCTTTTCTTCTTTGATCCGGCTTTCGGCGTTTCGCATTACCCCCGGTTGCTGTACTATTTCGGTGTGTCTCAAAAACGAACCTTTTTGGGAAAGGGCGGATTCCAATGATTGAATATACGATTTATTGCGACGTGTGCGGAGAGATGATCGACATCCAGACGGGGAGCGCGCGGCAGGCGCGGAAAAAAGCCAAGGCAAAAGGATTGCTCGTGCGCATTCTTCGCAAAGATTACTGCCCGAAATGTGCCGAGAAACTGCACAATGAGGGAGAAATTGACGATTACGTTAATGAAAAAAAGAAAAAGACAATCTTGAAGCGCAGTTAAACCTCTCGCAAACGTCCCTTTTTAAGACACAAAATTAAAAGATAGTATTAATTTGCACACGCCGGCTGAAACATTTGCCCTTACTGAGCCGTAATTTTTTAAGATGAACACAAAACTTTTGATGGCGGCGAGCGCATTGCTGATGGCAGTCTGCGGCGCCGCATTTTTATTCGTTCCGCACGAGATTTTGAATTACTTCGGAACGCCGTCCGCAGTAGCAGGTGTGAGCGTCTTATTCGTCCAGCTCGCGGGCGCGCTTCTTTTCGGGTTTGCGATGATGAACTGGATGGCAAAAACCGTTTTGATCGGCGGAATCTATGCCCGTCCGCTGGCGATCGGTAATTTCACGCATTTTTTGATCGGCGCACTCGGTTTGCTTAAGGCTGCCTACGCCGCTCAAAATTCATCCGCGGTTTGGACGTTCGCCGTTATTTATACGATATTCGCGATCCTCTTCGGGATCGTCTTTTTCACACATCCGCTGAAAACAAATAACGCCGCCCAAAATGATTGACCTTATTAATTTGGTAATATCCGGAAGTATCGGTAAAATCAGAAAAATCTAAAGTTAATATTTTTCAGGAGGAATGAATGGCAAACGAACAGGAAGAACAGTTGAGCGAACAGGATTTATCCGAAGGCGAATTGGTCGATCAGGACCCGCTCGAGGAGATCGAAGCCCCGGCGTCGCGCCTTGCCGGAAACAATCAAATCCCGGATTTCGGCGATGACACGAAAGGAACGCTGCAGGATTCGCAGGACGAATAACAAGTTGCGGCAAATACTTTGGAAAAGAGATGACTGTCGGCGGAAAATGCATCCGGGAGTTATCTCTTTTCGTTTTCCGCTTATTCGGGTTGTAAATCCCGGTTCGCCGGATCGATTCTGACCGCCATCTCGCTCACGCGATTTCGAAAACCTTTTTCGCGCCGACTGCGTTCTAAAAAATTATGAGTATTGCCTCGACACTCGACCGGCTCCACTTACAAGCAAAGCAAAACAGGTGGCTCTGGTTATTTTCGATCTTTAATCGCTGCGTCCTGGCAGCCGGATTTATTCCGGCGGGAATCGTCAAAATCATCGGCGAGCGTTTCGCGAGCGGCGTTTCCGCCAATCACCCGATGGGTCATTATTTGGAAGCCCTCCACACAACCGGTTATTACTACACATTTATCGGCGTCGTGCAGATCGCGGCGGCGATTCTCCTGCTGATTCCGCGCACCGTCACGCTCGGCGCATTTCTTTATTTTCCGATCATCCTGAATATTTGTATCCTGACGTTTGCGGTGCGGTTTGACGGCTCGCTTTTTACCGCGCCCTTGATGGTGCTCGCTAATTTGTACCTGCTCGGCTGGAATTACGAGAAATGGAAATATATTCTTCCGTTCAATCGTCCGGCAAACAACTTAACACCTGAAAGCAATGTTCAAACCGGGGAAATCGAGGGAGGATTGCGCAGCGCTTTTTCGCGTCACGGAATCGGCTTGCTTTATGCGCGTTTCCGCCATTTTCTCAAACAGCTTTTTAATGATAAATTCCCGATGCTTTTCGCTGCCGGAGTCTTTGCCGCCGTTCTCTTTTTTATGCTCGTCGTTCCCAAACTATACGATGTAATGCCGCACAACAGTTTAGCGATGTGTTTGCCGCAATTTAAAGACGGCAGCCGAACCAAAGCGGGTAATGATTTCTGTATTTGTGTCCATAAAAACGGAGAGCCGCTCGATAAATGCCTCGGCGAATACAATCAGGCTCCGGACGATACGGTCCAAACACCGTAGCGCTTTAATTTCGATAAAAAAATCATTAATCATTGCGCTTTTGGCGTTTGTCGGCGGTTTGACTGCATCAATATTTTAACCGCGCGCAAAACGCGAAATATCACGAAAAATTGCTTGATATTTCGTGTTGTCTCGCGTTATGCGCGCGGTTCCCGTTTGATCCGGCTTATACCGCCATTTTTTCCGCCGTTAACTGCAATTCCGATTCGTCCGTGTGGTTGAGCGAAAATTCTTCGGCGCGTTTCTTTAAGGTTAGGAGCATTTTGCGCTCCATGATGAAATGCGCGGGTTCGAAAAAGCCGTAATGAAAGAATTTCAGGGGAAGTTCTTTCGGCTTGCTGCCGCGGGCGCGGATGATCAGCCGCGTTTTCGTTTCGCTGACCGGTTTTAGGATAAACGCCCAGCTGCCGTGTTCGATCTCGTCACGCAAAACGAGCGCGCGGTTTTCGTCCATCCGCACGACAAACCAGCCCGCCTTATGTTTAAATTTTCCGCCGAGCCACTCGTCATGCGCGCTGCGCACAAAATCGCCGACCTTTAATTCCTGCCAGTCGGGTTTGATCTCATCCGTGTTGTGAATTTGCAGACCGAAAACATTTTCGAGCCAGTCGTAGCTGTAAAATCCGCCGCGATCCTGTCCGATCTGGACGAGCCATTTCCAGACATCGGCGGCAGGCGCGTCGATCGTGATCGCGTGCGTCACCTGAACTTCCGCGTCGGGTTTGATCTCATCGCCCGGAAGACGCTCGGTCAGTTCCGCGTCGGTCGCGCCCCAGCGCAGATGCCACGGGCGAATTTTGTATGTATAAGCGGCAATCGCGCCGAGACCGCCCGCGACCGCCAAACCTGCCATTGTGTTTCTTAATAATTTCGTGTTCATAAAAATATCTCCTTCTTTTTCGGCGAAAATCCGCGCCGAGGGATAAAAAGTTCGCGCCGAAGGATGAAAAATGTGCCGCTGAGAGCCGTCAGCAATAAGCCGAAATCTTCCGCAATGCCGAAACTGAACGTCGCGAGACTTCCGACAAATGCCCATAAAAGCGGAATCACCAGCAGCGGGCGCGCCAGTTTTTCATCCGTCCACATCAATAGACCGAACGTGAAAATCGTCGTCGGACACGGCGCGCCGAACGTCGGCGACAACGGGAAAATATGCCCCGACAATGCGCCGATGATCGGATAGAGAACGACCGCGTAAGTAATAAAAGCCATTCCCAAAACACCGTAAAAATCAGGCTTCAGCTGAAACTTTAAGCGTTTTTTGATGATTCCCTGATGGAATAAAAACACGCCTTGCGCGATAAAGAATGCGCCGAAAATATACGCACCGGAGTTGACCGGCGCGAAAAAAACCAAATGATATACGATTCCCGCCCAAAGCCATAAAAAAGCCAGCATCCCCGAAATAATTTCATCGGCAAACCGCTTTTGCGTGACGACCAGCATCACGATCGCCGAAGCCGCCAAAACCAGCACGAACTGCAGCGGAAAGATCGCTTGATTGTATCTCTCGAAAACTTCAAAAAATTGTTGAATGGTAAAAGGCATTGCATTGTCCTCCTTTTTTCCTTATTTCATAAAACCGCACGGCGTGATCGCGCCGACCGGCTCGTGTCCAATACTTTCCTGATAAGTCAAAATCCGTGCCGCTCGGGTTTTTCCGAAATCTTCCGCCGAAGCATTTTCAACTGCGAAAGATTTCGCGGAATGTTTGCCGGAGCGGGAAATAGTTCGCAGTATTTCAGCCTTTAAAGTCCGATATTTAGCCGTTTTCGGCGAATTTATCGATGGAACAAAGATTGCGAAAGGTGAAAGTCAAAGTTCTCAGACAATTTGAGAACGGCGGAAGTTTATGATCACGCCGCAAATTATTTCAAAACATTTTTTCAAGAAGGCGTCAAACGAAGGGAAACCAAGGATAAAGGACGGGAAGGCGTAGAAAATCCATTCGCCGCAAAGCTTTCTTGAAGTTAGGAGGTTAAAATTATGAGAAAAAACACCCCTTCGATAGCGCAAGCGATGAAAGCCAAAGGATATTCGCGCCGCGAGTTTATGTATTTTTGCGGCTTGGCGGCGGCGGCTGCCGGATTACATGCTTCCGGCATCGCGCAAGTGGTTGAGGCTTTTGAAAACAAAGCGCGCCCGCCGGTTGTCTGGCTGCATTTTCAGGAATGCACCTGCTGTTCGGAATCGTTTATCCGTTCATCACACCCGATCGTCGCCGATATAATTTTCGATACGCTTTCACTCGATTACACCGAAACATTGCAAGCCGCCGCGGGTCATCAAGCCGAAAAATGCCGCGACGATGTGATTAAAAACAATAAAGGAAAATATATTCTGCTCGTCGAAGGCTCGATTCCGCAGCTCGGCGACGGTTACTGCTGTATGATCGGCGGCAAATCCGCCCAGCAGATCCTGCAGGAAGCGGCGGACGGCGCGGCGGCGGTCATCGCCTGGGGCAGCTGCGCTTCGCACGGCTGCGTCCAATCGGCAAAACCGAATCCGACCCAGGCGACACCGATCCATAAAATGATCAACAAACCCGTGATCAACGTGCCCGGCTGTCCGCCGATCGCGGAAGTGATGACGGCGGTCGTGACGCACGTTTTACTGTTCGGCAAAATTCCCGAACTCGACGCGCAGGGTCGCCCGAAGGAATTTTACGGGCGCCGCGTTCACGACACATGCTACCGCCGACCGTATTACGACGCGGGACTTTTTGTCGAAGCGTGGGACGACGAAGCCGCCCGCAAAGGCTATTGCCTATACAAAATGGGCTGTAAAGGTCCGACGACCTATAACGCCTGTTCGGTCACGAAATGGAACGGCAATCTGAGTTATCCGATCCAATCCGGTCACGGCTGTATCGGCTGCAGCGAAAAAGGTTTCTGGGACAACGGACCATTTTATTCACAGCTCGAAGGATTTCCGGGCTTCGGAATCGAATCGACCGCCGACAAGGTCGGCGCGGCGGCGGCAGTCGCAACGCTCGGCGGCGTGACGCTGCACGCGATCACGTCCAACATCCGCAAGCATAAATTGATCCGCGAAAATATGGACGAATCGGTTGTCGTTCAGCCGATGGCGGAAAAACTGCCGGCGGAAGAACCCGCGAAAATTGAAGAACCGAAAAATGGAGGTGACGCATCATGACAAGAATAGTTGTTGATCCCGTAACGCGCATCGAAGGTCATCTGCGCATCGAAGCGGTCGTGGAAAACGGCAAAATAACGGATGCATTCAGTTCGGGAACGATGGTGCGCGGAATCGAAAAGATCTTGC
>Ga0310813_10001077_pt1 | contig 16555 bp, 33 predicted proteins | sample YN3metagenome_FD_203086 | JGI IMG/M metagenome (GOLD analysis project Ga0310813, IMG submission 203086) | Soil microbial communities from experimental microcosm in Duke University, North Carolina, United States - YN3 | ecosystem: Engineered > Artificial ecosystem > Soil microcosm > Unclassified...
TATAAACGAAACAATTTATTGCGCCGTAAAACCGAATTTACCGATTCAGGTATAAATGAAAAGAGATATTAAGACTAAGCTTAAGAAGTATTGCCTTGAAAAAGATGGTAAACCATTAAGATACCTTACTAAAAGAGGTAGTGTTATTCTTGAGCTTGGCCCCTATCTTGCTTCAGACCCTTATGAAGTTGCTGTCCAATTAAATAAAGAATTAAAAGAGCTTACGGGTGGACATGTATCTACTTTTGATCCCGATGTTAGTGCTATGATTGTAGTGCCTGATTATTTAGGAATGAGTTCTTGGGTTCATATTGTAGAATCTAAAGATTAATATTTATTTATAAAAAGGATTTTAAATGAGGCAATTACTAATTGTTATTTTATTATGTTTTAACGCTGCTTACGCTGGGGTTAAAAGTTATGATCTAGAAGTTCAAACGATGAGCGATGATACCCCAATGCAATTAGGTCAATTACAAGTTAAACCAACTGTAACATTCGCTTTAGCTAAAAAAGTTGATTTAACTGCTGGTGCGATAGTTAAGTTTCAGGATAACAAACAACCAAATGAATACGGGTTATATACAAAATTTACCTATAGACCTCATTAATAGCCGGAGTGAATGCAACTGGTAGACATACTTGTCTCAAAAACAAGTTTTTGTGGGTTCGAGTCCCATCTCCGGTACCATAATTAAATATGAAAAAAGATATATCCCCAAAAACTCTAGAATTATTTATCAATAAACTTCTTGATAGAAAACCTTCTTGGTACGATGATAAAAAAGAAGTCATCGAGAAGGTATTCCTTTTTATTCTCGAAAATGATTTGATTGAACCAACCGTTGAAACAGTAACTTTTTATGATGATTATTTCGGAAATGTTTATAATCCTCCGATTGATGAAGAATTAAATTTTAGCTGGGATTTTTATCATCCTGAGTTAGATGGTTTAGTATATATTGATTCTGGATTTACTGATGAATCTAATACATTTTGTTATTATATCAAACTTGGTGAAAAAGTCAGATTTGAAATGAACGAAAATGTTAAAGAATTTTGTAAAGATGTAGAAGATTTGTCAAATCCTTTTCCTGAGGAAGTGCTTAAATATCTAAGAAAGATATAATTATAATACATGCTCGGATGGCGGAATGGTATACGCGCTGTCTTGAGGTGGCAGTGCCCGAAAGGGCTTGTGGGTTCGAGTCCCACTCCGAGCACCATTTAATCCTTGCCTTATCTTTAAAATTTTAGTATACTAATAATACTAAGAGAGGTAAGCTTTATGAAACAATCGGGTCAAGGTGTTGTAGAATATAGTGGTGCTTTAGTACTTTCAATTTTATTATTTGCATCACTTATAATTAATACAAAGCCACTAGCAGATATGTTTTCCTATATTGAAACAACTGCTTCTACTATGATCCAAAGTTACTTACCTGAATGAAAAAACAAATAACTCCTAGAAATATAATTAAATGGGTTGTGTCTACAAACGAAGGCCTTGAATGGACCAAAGAAGGTTCAACCGATCCTGAGAGTGCTGTTAGGAATGTTTTAAAAAGTACTAATCCTGGGGAGCAAATAACCATCTTAGAAAGACATTGTTCTACCTCGACTGGGTTTAGACCAATTTATACATTTGTCTTTACTTTAGGAAAGCATGATAAGACCTACAGATGGTACGTTTTTGATTCAAAAGATTATTAATGAAAAGTAATTTAAAACCAAAACAACTTAAATATTATATTAAATCAAATGGTCATATGGCTTATTATGGTTGGGATTTTATTCCGAGAGTTTATATAGCAGAAAATGAAGCCGATGCACTTGAACAATTTGTAAATGAAGTCCAAGGAGATAAAGTTAGGCAGTATGGTGCTTATATAAATACCACAGAATTGAAAAATATATATTTTATTGCGTTTTGGGTGGATGGGGAGCTAGATGGTAATTGTACTGTTTATTGTTACCCAACATTTTAAAAACTAGAATTTACCCGAATGGTGGAAAGGTAGACATAGTTGGCTTAAACTCAGCGGCTTCGGCGTGCCGGTTCAAATCCGGCTTCGGGTACCAAATTTATTCCTATGATATAATAACATTATGAAAAAGAATATTATTCCTCAATATAAAAGATGGCGGCTTGAAAGATATTTTGCCACTGATATTTATACCAAAATGCAGTGGGGTATTCGTGAAGAAGTTTTCGGATATGGAAAAACCCTTCCTGAGGCTGTTAAAAATTTTGTTGATAATACATTTTGTTTAAAGCCCAATGAAACAATTACTTGGACTTTTAGAAGAGCATATAATCGTATTGAGATTTTTTTTAAGAGAAGTGATCTTCCTGATTATGTTAATACTATTAGGTATGAGTTAGATCTTTCTTATGAAAGTCAACATTAAGCCTAGGGCTTTTTTATTTGAAGTAAAAAGAGTTAGATCAGGAGAAACCTTTGTTGTTTCTGCCGTAACAAAAGAGCATGCTATTGGAGAGCTTATTAAGTTAGTTAGAGTTAAAAAGCCTCCTTTTATTTATGAATATGAAAAGCAATGGCCTGAAAGGTTTAGTGTTAAATATTATATACTTACTTGGAAAAATCCTAAGCAGGTAGCCGGAACGGAACTTTTAGAAATTAAAAGAATTTAAACTATTAATTATTTACAAAGGCAAGGGTTTCTAAGTGAAAAGATTAGTTCGTAAAGCACAAATTTTAGATATGGATCAGTCGCTGGATTTTGGTAGTGCTCTTTCTGATGTAGAAATTACTTGTAAATATTTAAGAAATAAAATCCATAGCCAATTAAATCATACTGATAATCCAGTTGATTTAAAACATATGACTCCAGACGTTCATCGCCTTAAAAATTCTATTGCAAAGCTCCAAGAATTTTTACAATAAGTGTTTAATTTTGTTATATTCTCGGGCTAGCTTAGGTAAATCTATCTCTGATCCCTTATTAGATACAGTTGCAGGATAGGTGCTTAGAATTAAATGTCTAATTTTCTTCCTTGCTTCTCTCGGACTACTCCCTGTGTGTTCTTTAATAAAAAGATCGATAACAAAATTTAATACTTCTTTTTCTGTTTTAGTAAATCTTTTAAGGTTGAATTTTTTAGGACTTGAAACAATATAAAAAGCATCTTCTGAAAAGCAACCTAATTGATCTATTTTTTTAAAAGATTTTTTATTTCCAAGATAAGGTGCAAAATCAAAATAGTCTTCGTAAATACTTTCTCCTAAAAATTGATATTTGGTTAAGGAAATTTTTCTACCATACTCAATAGAGTGTTTCCAATCGGCAAGATAACAAAGACTTCTTAGGTCTTGTTCATTTAACATATATTTAGCTAAATAAACACTAAAATAGCCAAGCATATCTCTATTGGCTCTCGTAAAATGTCTTAAAAACCAAATATGTATCTTAGAAAGGAAATCTTTCATCATGTATAATTTTAACATAATATCATTTAGGAGATTTCTAATGGATACTTTAAAAGAAGATTTAAAAAAGATTGTTCCTGATTGTGACATTGAACTAACAGATGAACAATTACAAAAATGTGTTGAAAAAGCTCTAGATGATATTAAACAACACAAAGAAAATCTTGGTTTAAGGGTTGAGGATCTTGATGAGAATGACCAAAAAGTTTTAGCCCAAGGTGCTTTAGCTCTTGGTGTGTACAGAACTATGATTGAATATGCTGCTAAAACAATGGAAATTAATGGAGATCAAGCCTCTGTTGGAATTGATAAAACAACTGCGGATTTAGTTCATTTATATAACGCTCAGGTTGATAAATTTAATGAGCTATTAGAAGGCTCAAAAGAAGAAAATTCCCAAGAAGAGAACACTGAAAATAAAGAATAATACTTGTTTAATATTTTAAAAAGCCATAAAATATTAAAATGAAATCAAGTATTCGTATACCGTTTATTTTCTTTGTTTTGATTTGTACCATTTCGTATAATATGGTACTCGGAATTATTTTGTCGATATTCCTTCTTTTAGGTTTAACTATTTACGCCCTTAAGAAAAATAACCAATAAAAATAGAAAGAGACTAAGCCGATGTGGCGCAACTGGTAGACGCGTTTGCCTTAGAAGCAAATTGCTAAGGGTTCGAATCCCTTCATCGGCACCATTTTATGAAAAAGAATATTAAAACTAAAAAGAATATTTATACTGTTCATCGTATGTGGAGAGATATTGATGACTATAATTTCTCTCCAATGGAGTTAGTTGAAGCATGCAACGAAGAACATGCAGTAGATTTATATCTTAAAAAAGAAATTCAAGGTCTTGTCGGATACTCTAGTAGAAAATATTATAATTATGAGGATGATTATCATGCTTGGAGGATAGATTTTAATACTGGCAGTCGCTGTGAGTTATTTTGTCAGTTAGGTGATCATAGAAGTCTTTCTTTTAAAGAAGTAATTGCAGAATCATTATCAAAATTAGTTTATCCTCAATATACAGAATCGGTTAAAACAGTTGTTAACAAAATTTTTAATATAAAAGAATTAGAGTAATGAGGAAAAGTATAAAAACAAAAACTTATCCTTTCTCTTTCCGAGAAGCTTTAATCATTGATCATAAAGTACGGTTTAAAAAGAAAAAATGGCAAATTATTTATGCATTTTCTAAGCAAGATGCTATTAATTATTTTATTCAAAAAAATTATTCTTTTTTAGGTAATTACCAAATTGATAATTATCCAGATTTTAAGGATCATTATAGAATTATTGGATGCGACACTTTAGATCTTTTCTTTTGTCAAATCGACTTTATTTGTAAAGAGGGTATACACGAAGAAAAAAGGTTATTATTAAAAATAAAAGAATTTTTGCACCTGTAACTCAATGGTAGAGTACTCGCTTGATAGGCGATTAGTTGGTGGTTCGAGTCCATCCAGGTGCACCAATTTTTTAAAAGGAAGGTAATAATGAGTATAGAGCCACTTCGCCAATTCATTAAAGAGCATTCTTCCCAAATAATTGTAGTCTTATTTGCTTTATTACTTTTATTATTTGCAGCTTTGATGACGACTGCCTCTATTGCTTATTTATTAGCTTCTTTAATGGTTGCGGATGTTTTAGGAATTGTAATTATTACGAGTATTTCTAAATGAAAAATATAATTTGGCTCACATGTTTTATAGGTTTTATTTATTTTTCATTGTCTGGAGTTATTCCTTCAACAATTTCCATTATAGTTGCATTAAGCTGGGTAGCATATGATTTCTTCTTTGACAATGAACCCCCTCGTTGGCTTAAAGAAGATATGAAAAGAATAAAAGAGGATAATAATCATGGATAATAACGATCATCTCAATGATAATAAATTTCTCGAGTTTAAAAAATTAGTATATGAAACAAAACTAAAACAGGCTCAAGAAAAGATTTCTGAAAAGCAAATTAAACCCATTGTTATTAAAAAATTTAATAATAATAAATAGCTTAATACTTTAAAATTAAATATATAAGTATTAGGGTATCTAAGATGGCTCCAAAGAAATTTTATTCCAAGAAAAGATATGGTAATGATAGGGGTTTAAGCTGCTGCTTTAGGCAGTGGAGATCAACCCATAGTCATTGTAGCCTATTACATGGCTATTCAATTGGTGTTGAAGTTATCTTTGAATGTGATTCTTTAGATGAACGCAACTGGGTTATGGATTTTGGAGGCCTAAAAGATTTTAAAAAATGGCTTGAATATATGTTCGATCATACTTTAGTTATTGCCGAAGATGATCCTAAGTTAGAAGAGCTTAAAAAGTTAGGTGAATTAGGGGTAGCTGATGTAAGAGTTGTTCCTGCTGTTGGTTGTGAAAGATTTGCCGAAATAGCTTTTGATAAAATGCAAGCCATTTTAGATCAAAAACTAATTGCGGGCTCTCTTTTAAATAAGACAGTAAAAGTTAAATCTGTAGAGGTTTTTGAGCATGAAGCAAACTCAGCAATCTGCACCAAAGGATAAGCCTTTAATAGTCGGTTTAGCTAAATGTATCTTCAATGAGTGTATGGAGGATTTACTTGAATTAAATGAAGTTGTATTTATTCAAGAAATTCCTAACATGAGAGATCATTGTATAATCTTTAGGAACAATAAAAATCCTTTGGTAGGATATGATATTCATAGATTTAGATTAATGGATGATGATGATGATGATGATGATGATGATGATGATGGTGAAGATACTGTTACCATTGAAATATCTGAGGATGATAATGCTTTTGCTAAAAGCTGTGAATATGCCCTAGATGGTTATGACTCTGAGGTTGTAAAAGCTGCTATGAAACGCTTTAAAAATGCAAAAGAACATTAGGACTGGCTTAAAAAACTTTATAATCTTAGACGAGAGACATATTCAAAGATATGAAAATAATGTTGGGTCTCGTTTCAATTATTATCCTCCGAATTATACTGATTATTTTGAGATTGTTACCCACTCATTTGATTCAGCTCTCGAGAATTTTTTAAATCAAGATCATTTTATTGATTACCAAGTAACCTCTCATAAAATTTTAGAGTGTGACCAATATGCCAAATACACTCTAGTTTATTCATACTTAATAAAATATAATTCTAGAAGTCTTCCAGATCAGTATTATCAGTTCAGATCTGAAGATATAATGATTATAGATAAAAGTTTTTTCAAATTCGAATAATTTTAACGCAGGGTAGCTTAATTGGTAGAGCACTGGCCTCATACTCCGGAAGGTGTCGGTTCAACTCCGATCTCTGCGTCCAATTTTAAAGGTTAAGTTATGTTTTTCTGGACATCAAGACCAATAATATATCATAAGTGTTCTCTTTGTAAAAGAGATGTAACATCTGAGCAATGGAAAAAATATCCATTAGATTGTTGTATATATTGTGTTCCTGAAAGGTCAGAGGAACTCAATAAAAAAGAAGAATTCAAAACAAAGCTTCAGAAAGAACAAATATTAGAAATTCTTTATAAAAAAATTAGTAATTGTGAAAAGTGTAAAAGTAATAGATACATAATCAAGGCTTGCATTGTTTCTGTTAATGCTCAACTTTTTACGGATGATGCGCCTCTTCAAATTCCCGAAACTCGTTATGAAAAAGTAACATGCTCGTGTACAAAAAGAATTGATAATTTTAATCGATTAGTTAAATCTCTTAAAAATTGTAATGATAAATATGAAATTGTTAGACAAGTGACTGAGTTTGCTAAGAAATATAATTTAGTTAAGGACTTGACTAAATAACAAAACAGGGATTAAAATAATATAAGATCTCTGTAAGTTCTGCTAGGAGGTTGGCTTAAGAGCAGCCATCCTTTAAAGAGTGACGAGCGGGAACCGTTAGGGTAAATCCGTGAATCCCGGTAGAACCGCAGGGAAAGTAAGTCCAGAAACCAAAGTGGAGCCAAGTTTGATAATCACAGGAAGGCAGATTATTTAAGAGTAACTGAAGGTATCGGTGAGAATAAGTTACTCAATGCTTGGAAATCACCCTTAGAGTCTTTAGCGTAATAGCACACTACCAGGCTTACAGAGATCTTAACAAAATATGGAGAGGTGCCGGAATTTGGTTAACGGCCTCGATTGGAAATCGATGGGAGCATTGCGTCTCGTGCAGGTTCGAGTCCTGTCCTCTCCGCCATTGTTTTAAGCTTTTTATCCTCATATAATATATGTATGAAAAAAAATATTAAATCTCGTATTTTATTCCATTTTGAATGTCAATATGGGGAAAAGCGCGTTAGTAATAAAGAGATCCAAGCGGCTAATTTGTGCTCTGCTTTAGATTCTTACTTTGGATCCAATGAATGGAAAATTGTAGATTGGTTAGGAGATGATATACCTTTAGTCATAACTACTAAAGGAGAAATTTGGAGAGTCAAAAAAATATAATTTAAATAATTGCGATTATAATAATATAAGAAAATATATTCAATTATATTGCGGCGAGGTGTAACGGTTGCATATCGGGCTCATAACCCGAAGGTAATTGGTTCAATTCCAATCGCTCGCATCCAATTAAACTATATAGCTCCTGCACCTCAATTTTGCAGGAGCTATGTTTTTTGTTAATAATTGATTTTTTTCATCCAAAAAAGTAATATATGTAGCCTTAGCAAAATCACACCAAATAATATTTCCTTCACTTGTTATCTCTAATATCTCATCTTTTTTATTAAAAAAATCATTGGGTTTTAATTTTAAAATATGAGTAAGTATATTAAACTTCTTTAATAGCTTAGAGCATCTCATTTTATTAAATCTCAACTAAAACTCAACTATGGTAATAGTATAAACTAAACATGTTTTAAAGTCAAATCCTTTATTATTAAGATATTTTCTTTTATAATTAAAGAAAAGTAAGGATGAAAAATGAGTAACTTAGATAGCTTAATAGATATAATCCCTAAGGCTGAGTTACATGTCCATTTATTTGGAACATTGACTCCTGAGCTTTTTTTTAAAATTGCAAAAAGAAATAACATTAAAATTCCCTTTAAAAATGAAGCCCAATTAAGTAAAAGTTTTGTATTTAAAGATCTTCCATCTTTTATTGAAATGTATGATTTAGGGACTTCTGTTTTTAGGACAGAACGGGATTTTTATGATATTACTTTCGAATACCTCCAACGGTCTTATAGCCAAAATGTTAAATATGTAGAATTAATTTTTGACCCTCAGAGTCATTATCCTTTTAAAGTAAGCTCTGATACGGCCTATATGGGAATTAGTAAAGCTTGTTATGATGCTGAAAAAGAATTTGGAATCAAATCAAATCTTATTCTTACCTTTGTAAGACACTTGGATTTAGATTCTGCTTGGAAGGCTTTTGATGAGATAACTCAATACCCGAGGATTGTTGGTGTAGGTATTGGAGGAATTGAAAAGCCCTTTCCTCCTCGTTTATTTTCAGATATTTATAAAGAAGCTAAATTCGAGAAGTTTCTAAAAACAACAGCCCATTGTGGGGAAGATGCAGATTGGACATATATCCAAGAGGGGTTAGATGAATTAAAACTCGATCGTGTTGATCATGGTATTAATTGTGAGCAGAACCCTATGCTTATGGAATATTTAAGAATCCATCAAATCCCTATGACAATCTGTCCAATTTCTAATGTTAAGATTGGGCTATTCCAAGATTTATCCCATCATAATGTTAAAAGACTTTTAGATTATGGGTTAAATGTAAGCTTACATTCTGATGACCCAAGCTATTTTAACTCATATATTAATGACGTTTATAAAGCAACAACTAAAGCTTTAGATCTCTCTAGAGAAGATATTATTAAATTGGCTAAAAATTCTTTTAAAGGGGCATTTTGTACTCCTGAAGAAAAATTAAGATATTATGAAGATATTATTGATGTAATTTCAAGATTAAAAGATTAACAATGGAATATTTTATTGTTGTAATTATTATTTTAATTCTTCTTTCAGTATTGGGAGTAATTAATGTTGCCTTATTTTTTCTAAGGCTCTTGCCTATGCCTATTCTGGAAATATTATCAATTATGTCTATGTTTATTCCTCTTGTTTTTATTCTTCTTTGTGTATTATCGTTTTTAAACCCTAGCCTTCTTATTTTTGTTATTTTGTGCTTAATCTATATGATTTTCTTCGGAAGTTTATTAGGAAAGGTTCATGGAGAGAAATTCTTTAATAAAAAAGATAAGGAAGGTGAGTAATGCCACTTTTTAGAGCTAGCGGAGTTCAACATGAGAATACTGGATGTGGATGCTGCGCTGGAGATGAAAGAGAAATCGAATTAGAGCTTGAGTGTGATACTCGAGGGGAATTTATCGATTATCTAAGAAGTTCATATATTTCTTATTGTGTTGAAGCTGACTTTTATTTTGAGGATGATGCTATTGAAGTAATTGATGAAGAAAAAAGAATTTCTTCTTCTTTTGATATTCCCGATTTTAGCCGAGAGCCAGGTTTTAAAGAGGCTTTGGTTAAAGAAGCAGCGAGACAAAAAGAACTTTTTCAAAAAGAAAAAGAAGAGAAAGAACGTAGAGTCAAAGAAAAAGTTAAATTCGAATCAGGAATTAATAAAAAAGAAAATAAAGCTAATGAACTTTTTGAATATTTTCAATTAAGATTAAAGTATGATAATATTTCTATTCCCTATGAGGATCCGAGACTTGAATGGTTAGGATTTGGTTATAGGTTTGACAGACTTTACCAAATTGCTCAGGAACAAAATCAAAATCTAACTTCCTTTACTATCTCTAAAAAAGAGGTCTTTAGATTAAAAGGATTTGGAAGTAGAATTCGTCAGGATCAGAGATTTGGAGAAGAAAATACTAATAATACCCTTGGCTATCCCAATAGATTGCCTGATAAAAATACTCCATTTGCCAGATATAGTCCTGACAGGAAAGACATTAACGAGAATTATTTTGGTATTCCTGTTTATTTAGATGATTCTTTGGATTTGAATGAAATTGTAGTTGGCTATGATGAACCCATTCCCCCTGTAGCTAAAGGTCAATATCATTCTCAATCTTTTTCAGTTAAGTTTCACTAATGATTTATCTTGACGAAAAAGGTCATCTTATAAGTGATGAAAGCTTAGACGAGCTTCATTTGTTTGCTCATAATTTAGGCTTAAAACGAGAATGGTTCCAAGACCATCCTTATCATCCCCATTATGATTTAACCACTAAAAGAATGAGAGAGAAGGCTCAAAAAATAGGGGCTCAACTGGTGACAAGTCGAGAAATTGTTCTACTATTAAAAACCTTATATCCTATTGATAAACCATTGTTTTAATTTTTTCTTTTTTGTATAATAAAGAAAAAAGGAAAATGACTAGATGGTTAGGAAAATTCTTCTTTATTCTTTATGTGCTTTTCTTCTTGCGGGTATTGCCCAATCAATCTTTTTTAGATTTAAAAGAGATCAAGATGAAAAGAATAAATGGGTTCAGTATGGTATAGGTCTAGACGATTCTGTAGTTTTTTATGACACTACTCATATGGCTATAACTGGGGATATAGCATATGTTGTTACTCGTACTGACTACCCTGAACCTAGAGATATAAGTGCAGGATATTCTTCTTTGGGTCAATATACTCGTTTGGTTACTACTTTAAAGATTAATTGTAAAGATAATACAGTTGATGAAGGTGTTGCTAAGTATTATGATGGTCAAAAAAGAGCGAGTTTTTTAGGTAAATTAGTTTCTGGCCCTGAGTATATAGAAGGTTTTATTATTGATCCAGGGACTAATATCTCTAAGTTAGAGTCTATTGCATGTAAGGTAAAAAAACATGGGTGATATTATTAAACTTGTTATAATAATTTTTATATTTGCTTTATTTGGTAGGCTCGTTTGGGGTGCCTTACAATCTGCTGAAGAATACCATAAAAGAGAAGCTTCTAAATGGGTTTATATGGGTTCCTCTCTGGATGAATCTAATTTTTTCTATAACAAACAAAATATTCATTTTGATGGAGAAAAAGGTTTTATTGAAATCAAAGAAATAACTTCTGAGGATCTTAATATTCCTGTTAGATGTGATAGCTCTGAGCATGATTGTGATTACAACAAAAAAATTCAAACTGTTGTTTTTGATTGTAAAGGAAGGCATACAATTTTAGTTAAATCTCGTTTTTATGACGGGGATCATAGAACAGCGGGGCCCTTGGTTGAGCATGGCTTCAGGTTAGAGGCTGCTGCTATTTTAAATAAGGCTTATCAATTCTCTTGTAAGGCTAAGCAATGAGATTTAATTTTAGTCATATCATAATTCTTTGTTGTGCTGTATTCGTAGCAGGACTTCTTTCTCAAATTGTTTGGCGCTCGGTAACATATACTCCTCCTAAACCAATTCCTAAGTGGCAACATTTAATAACAGATATGGATGACACCGAGTTTTATTATGAAACGTCAAATTTGCATAAAGATGAAAAAGGGAATACTTGGATTAGGATCAAATCTGTTGACCCTGAATCATGGTCTCCTTCTGATTGTAAGAAAAATTGCCCTTCCTATCAGATTATAATGGCTATCATAAAAGTTGATTGTGCAAAAAATAAGGTTTCTATCTTTGATTCAAGATATTACGATGCCAACGAAAATAGAGTTTGGAATGATACAAAAAATCCATATTTCTTCAGGATAGAAGTCATCATGAATAAGATTAAAGAGACCGCCTGTAGGGTTAAATAAATAATCTAATTTGGACTATAATTTAAAAAGATAAGATATTGAAATAAGATGATCTCTCCGTAGCTCAATCGGAAGAGCATGGACCTTCTTAAGGTATATTTAGATAGTATATTTTAAGAAGTCCACGGTTACAGGTTCGAGTCCTGTCGGGGAGGCCATCTTATTTTTAACCGTTGGATCAGATTTACTATCAGGGTATAATACTAGTATTATGGTCAAAAGCTTCTTAGCTAATTTTGGTGTATTTTGGATAATCTTTGCTGCTTTCAAAGGTTATGATATTATACTAAATGGTGCTTTAGCGGCATCAACATCTTTTTGGTTTCTACAAATCTTTGTATTGGCAGTTATTGTCACAATTGTCGTAGTAATCTTAGAAAGATTTATGAGAGATTAGTATGCCTAAATTCCTTGCTGTTGGGGAGAGGCAATATTATGATCATGACTCTTCTTGGTCGGATTCTTTTATTGAAATTTTTGATGGCTCTAAAGAGGATTTTATAAAACTTCTTAAAGAAAATATTATCAAAGATGAATTACAAGATATTTTTTATGGGATTGATTGGGCTGGAGAAATTAAAGAAAGTTTTCCTGAATTAACTCAGCTAGATAAAGATAAGGGAGTTAGGGCTGAAATCCAAAAGAAAAAAACCATTTCATATTATGAAAAAACAAAATTAAAAAAATTACATAATCAAATAATTTTAAGAAAACATGATAATAAGGATGAATATAATCTTCTTTATCATAAATACAATGGGAATTGGAAATTAAGATGAGAAAAAATATAAAGCTTCATCCTTACAATTTCTTATTGCCTTATGAAAGAAAATTATTAAGAGTACTTTGGGCTTGGCAATATGGGAAGGTTCATATAAATGTTTTAGTTAAATCTTTATGTTTAGATGTAAAACTAAAAAATATAGAAGATATAGTAAATACGATTTTACGTTTAAGAAATCTTCAGTATATAGATTATGATATAGATGGACAATTTATTATTCCTTATTTTAAAGAACCTGGTTGGAGAACTATCGAAAAAATGGATAAAACTTCTGTATAATTAAACATTATGAAACCATATTTACATGCCGAAAAATCAGCTAAAAAATGGGGTGGAGAGCCTGAGGATTATCTTCCTATTCATAACTTCATAGACTCTTCCAAAGCTCATTTCCCTGATCAAAGACATAGGGCATTATTGCATAATTCTTTTGGAATTTATTTAGCTGAACAAATGTTTGGTACTTTTATTGTTAACTCTAAAGGTAAAAAGATTCAAGTAAGGGATATTGCAGAAGATCATGTTTTAGAGGATATGGGATTTATTCCTACTGTCCAAGACTATCTTCAGGACATGCCATTTTATAATTTCTTAGATGGCAAACATCCTATTAATAAATTTCCTGAAGAAGATATTGAAGAGGCTATGGAAGAAACTACTTCTTCTAAAAAAGAAAAAGAAGAAAAACTTAAAAAAGCCATCAAAGAAAGTATACAAAATATAACCCCCGAAGAGCTTGAAAAATATTTTCCTCCTAAAAAATCTATTGAGGAAACTTTTTTTGATAAGTCATCTCCCAACCATTTTGTAGATGATTGGAAGAGACGTTCAATCGATTAAAGCATATACCGGGATAGACTGGGAAAACCCTTTTAATTGGATTTCCCCTTTACTATAGGCATTTATATTAGCTTGTTCATAGGTCTTTTGGCTGATAAGAATTGGAGTATTTAATTGTCGGGTTGCACTCTCTAAACGAGCCCCTAAATTAACTACTTCCCCTATCACCGTAAAACTCTTAATCTCATCCGATCCAATATTTCCTACAAACATAATTCCAGTACTTAAACCAATTCCTTGTTTTAAGGTAGGTTTATTTTCTTTAATCCATTTTTGATTAAGTTTTTCTAAAACCTCTTGCATTTCAAGAGCTGTAAGGCAAGCTCTCTTTGCATGGTCTGGTTGATTAATTGGAGCACCAAAAAATACCATAACAGAATCACCAATGAATTTATCATAAGTCCCTTCATATTTTAGAATTACTTTAATGACTTCATTAAAATATTCATTGAGTTGCTCTGCGATATTTTGAGGATCAGCATTTTCGGATAAAGCTGTGAATCCTTGCAAATCTGAAAATAAAACAGTTAATTCTTTCTTTGTTCCTCTCATTTGTTCTAAGGCATTATTTGGATTCATTAATATTTGATTCATTACTTGAGGAGAAACAAACTTAGAGAAGGTTTGAGTTAGGCTTCTTTTCTCTTTTTCTTGAATATAATAACGGTAAGCTGATCCTACAATTAAAGTTAGAATAAAAACTCCTGTTGGAATTGCTAGGGGTAACCAAGTTGCTTCTTCTGTAAAAGATATGATATTAAATGCCCAATAAAATCCAATTAATCCGCAGCTGATAATAATCCCTTTGTTTAAAGAAGAGCTCTTTAATAAAACAAAACCCATATTACAAACCAAAATTAAAAGAAAAAAATTATTAACCCAATCGGGAATTTTATGAATAAATTCTTTATCATGAATTAAAGAATCTAAAACAGCAGCATGGATTTCTGGGCCTGCGATAATATCTCCAACCGGGGTTCTATGAATATCTTTTAAAACATCACCATATATAACAATTTTATTTTTAAAAGAATATGCAGTTTGTTTTTGTTCCATTTGTTGGATTAAATCCGAAAAAGAAATAAATCTATAAAGATGTCCATATCCTAGTTCTGGAATTGTTTTCCCAAAAGTAAAATTATTTATCCTAGGAGCTCTCCATTGAATCATAAGTCTTCCATCAATAAGAGGAATTTTTTTAATCCCAATTTGGAGTAAATCTTTACTATAAGAAATAGATTTATCTTCGCTGTAAAAAGACAAAGGAAGAAAAGGATAATAATTACCTTGATATCCTTTAAAAAGTGGTAAAATACTTCTTACAAACCCAACTTGTTCTTGATCTATAGAGGTTATTCCAAGCCCCTTGCTAGCGCTTAAAAACTCTTGTTGAACCTCGCTCATCCGACAAAAAGAAATTTTATCTTCATTAGATAGGTAAGAATTAACTTTAGGGCTTTTTTGACTAAGGACTTGAAGCCAACTAGGCTTTCCTTTATAAATCTCTTCATAATTATTGACAAGACATATTGAACTTAAATTTGTTCTTTTTAGCTGCTCTTCCCAATCTTTTAAAGAGAGATCAGCTGCAGAGGATAAATAAACTTTATTAGATCTTTCAATGGCATTTTCCAATATTCCATCATCTTCTTTTGTTTGAGGAGATCTAAATTCAACATCTAATAAAATTGCTTTTGGATTTTGTTGAGAAATATAATTAATAGCCTTCCCAACCCATCTTCTAGGAGGAATTCCTCCTGTAATTTTATATTCAGGGTGTGCTTCAAAAAATTCTCTTGAATGAGCATCTAACCCGACTATAACAATATCTTTAGAAGCAGGAAGTAAACCTCCTCTTAATCTAATTCTTTGATCTAATAATGTATATTCAATATCATTAAAGGTCGCTTGAAAGTAAGGTAAGCTCAAATAAAGCAACCCTAATATAACCAAAGGAAAAGCTTTCTTTTTCATATGCCCTCTTTACTTTTGTAGAACGGAATTTGGATCGGCTTTTAATATTACATTTGAATTCTGATATCCTGAGGAGTAATCTATCTTATCTGAAGATTTATTAATTACCGATTGAGCTATAGATACTGGAACATCTAATCCATTGATTGGTGTTCCAACAAATGTCGCTCCTGTTGTTGTTGGACTAACTGAAGACATTGTTTTAGCACTAACCTCAGAAATAATCCCGGTGTAAGTATCAATATACCCTTTTAGCTCTTGATACCTACTACTATTTGAACTTGTTTTTATTTGTGCCTCAATTTGAGAGTTTAATGTATTATAAGTATCACTAAAAGTATTATGACGTGTAAGTTGATCTGCGGTATAATTAGCTGTTAGATTAGCTGCGGTACCTTTTATTTGAGCATATTCAAGGGTTCCTATCCCTTCTCCCATAGTTTTTCCTTTTTTAGCAAAGTTCCTAATAGCGCCAGCCAAACTGGTATCTGTAGGATCTCCAGTTTTTTCTAATTCCTCTGCTAAAGCAATCATTTGTTGAGCTAATAATTTAGTAAGGGTTCCTCCCTCAGCACTAGCTGTTTGGGTTCCTCCTCCTCTAGAATCCGGCAAGGGGAAAGTTATAGTATTATCTTTACTATTGTAACTTGCTCCTTGAATAGAACTTTTTTTAGATATTGGCTGACTTATTACAGAGCTAGCACTTTGTGTCAAAGAAGAATCTTTATTAGTTGTATCTTTTTCTGATAATGTTTGACTTTCTTCCTGAGTT